>Ga0307497_10000355_pt1 | contig 10561 bp, 12 predicted proteins | sample 10_S_MG_FD_201366 | JGI IMG/M metagenome (GOLD analysis project Ga0307497, IMG submission 201366) | Soil microbial communities from Populus trichocarpa stands in riparian zone in the Pacific Northwest, United States - 10_S | ecosystem: Environmental > Terrestrial > Soil > Riparian zone > Trees...
CGGGCGGCATGACGGCCATGATGCCCATGAAGGGCGAAAGGGGCACCTCGATCCCCGGCGCGAACAGCGCGACGCGGCGCTGCAGGTCGAAGCGGATGACCTTGGGATAAGGCTTGGCGTGGAGGTGGGGCAGGACGCCGGTGCCCTTGTTGCTGTTGTTCACGCCGTAGGGCACGCGGAACTCGAGATCGACGATTCGCACCTCAAGCATGTCGCCGGGCTCGGCGCCTTCGACCGCGATCGGCCCGGTAAGCACGTGCGCGCCTGCGTCCTTGGGGCGCGGCGCCTTCGCGTAGATCTCGACGGCGTCGGGCAGCACCTCGCCGGGCGCGACGCCGGCGGCGCCGAAGAACTTCACGGGGTCGGTGCCGTTGATCAGGCCCTGGTGCGACACAGTGTCGATGCGCACCGTCTGCCCGGGGCGCACCCTGAGAACGGGGGCCCGGCCCGCGGGAAGGTAACCCCAGACCACCGTGTCCGGTGTCGAGCGCAGGTGCGCATCGGTCTGCGGCGTGCCGACCGAGGCGCAGCCCGCGGCGAGTTGCGCGCAGCAGAGCGCGACGGCGATGTGGCAGAGCTTCATGTTTTTCCTCCTACCGGCCCGTTCCGCGGTAAGCGAAATTCGGTTGCACGGACCTGACCGCCTCGTTCTTCCGTCCGAGCTCTTCCATAGCAGCGGGCCCGGGATCCTCGGTGAGCGTCACCAGGAAGGTGTCGCGGCCGAGCTGGCGCGTTCCCCTGATGCCGAAGCGGCCGAAGGTGTCCGCGATCGCCTTGGCTTCCGCACCTGCCGCGAGAGTCACCAGGTACTCGCCGGGAATTCTCGCCTGGCTCGACGACCATCCGGTCGCCGCGGGCGCCTGCTGAGCGGGCGTCTGGCTGCAAGCGCCTCCCGTGACGAGACCCGCCATCGCGACGAGCAATGCGGCACAACCTCTCAAGCAGCGCATGGCGCGCCCTATTGCACCGCGGCCGACAGGCCCGTGGGCGGGTTGATGTACGCCAGCGAGGCCATGGCATCGACGGCCCTGCCGGTCGTGGTCTTTCCGCTCAGCGCCCCGACGGCCCGGCCGGCGTTGTTGATCGCGTTGACGGTGTCGGCGTAGGTGTAGCGCGGATTGTAGGCGCGGAGCATCGCCGCAAGCCCCGCCACCTCGGGGGTCGCCATGGAGGTCCCGCTCAAGACGCGGTATGTCGACGTTCCGAGCTGCAGGGTCGAGATGCCGAAGTCGAAAATGGCCGCACCCTGGCTCGCGCCGCCCGCGTCGCTCTTGAGCTGAAAGCCGACCGAGCAGGTGGCGCCCGTACAGGCCGTCAGGTCGAACGAGAAGGGCAGCGGCACGCCGCCGGTGGACCCGCTTCCACCGATCAGCTGGACGCCGCCCACGAACGGGTCGCCGCCCGAGGCACTGTAATTCACGTTGAGCGCATCGCCGCTCAGAATCGAGACTTGCGCGGCGAACTGCAGCAGCGCCGCGTTGGCGCCGCTCAGGTTGAACGTCTTGTAGACCCGGTTGTCGGCGTTGTCGAGGTAGGTCCCCGAAGGAAAGCTCGCCGGGTCGATCAGCGTGTCGACGATGCCCCCGCCGGCGCGCGGCAGCGCCGCGTAAGTCCATCCGGCGCCGGACGTGGTCCAGTTCAAGGCGCCGCCGGCGTTGAAATGGTCCGCGATCGTGGTCTTCGAGCCCGGGTAGGTGCTCAGGATGTTCGTGCCCGGCGCGCCGACGTCGACGCTCGTCGCTCCCCAGTTCGAGAAGCTCGCGAGCGCGTAGCGCTGGTCGAGCGCCGCCACGCAGACCAGGTTCGGCGGCTTCAGGCCGCAGGGGAAGGTCGCGTTGCCCGCCGCATCGACATTGAGCCCGTCGTTTCCCGCGGCGACGACCACGACCACGTCGTTCGCCTGCGCGTTGCCGATGGTATCGCTCATGAGCTGGTCGAAGCTGCCCCCTCCCAGACTCAGGTTGATGACCTTGGCGCCGTGGGTCACCGCGAAGCCGATTCCGGCTACGATGGTCGCGGTTGTCCCGACGCCCGCCGCGTTGAGCGCGCGCACCGCCATGATGCTCGCCGACCAGCACACGCCGGTGCCGCCCTTGGCGTTGTTGCCCGCGGCGCCGATGATCCCCGCGATATGCGAGCCGTGTCCGGCGAGGTCCATCGGGTCGTTGTCGTTATCGACGAAGTCGAAGCCGTGGTTGGGGAAGCTCGGGCCGCCGTTCCACATGTTGGGCGCAAGGTCCTCCTGGTTGTAGTTCACGCCCGAGTCGACGACCGCCACCACGACGCTGCTGCAGTCGGTGATGTGACCCCAGGCCGGCTCGATGTTCATGTCGTCGCCCGTGATGCCGCTCGCCGGCGCGAAATCGGCCGACGCGATCGTCTGCCCCGTGTTCCTGAACGCCCAGAGCTGGCCGTACGACGGGTCGTTGGGAACGGCCGCCGCGCGGTAGATGTAGTTGGGCTGGGCATGCTCGACCTGCGGGTCGCTCTGGTAGACGGCGAGTCCCTCCGCAACGGACTGGCCGGCGGCTAGCTTCACGCGCGTCCATCCGCTCGGCTCGAGATGGGCGAGCACGGTGTGCCCCCACGCCTGCGCCGCCGTGGCGCGCTGCTGCACCCCCATCGAGAGCTTGAACCTCAGGAGCACCTCGCCCGGCACGACGCGCGCCGAGGCGCCGGGCCAGGCGAGCTGAGCGACAGGCGCCGCGGACGCGTACAGCGCCAGCGCGGTGGCGACGAGCACGGCCGCGAAATTCGGGAATGAAGGAAGTTTCACCGGGATCCCCGCTCGGCGTCCGTCAGGGCACGACGACGACGATCGACTGCGAAGCAGCGCTGAAGGTGGTGCCGCTCCCGCCTTGCGCGTCGAGAGCCGCGAAGGCGCGCACGTTCACCGCGTACTTCCCCGGCGGCAGCATTGCGGTCAAGGTGGTGGGCGCCTCCGGCCCCGACACGTACGGCACGTCGATCGACGGCCGGCCGCTGATCGTCACCTGGTAGCCGCCGCGGCTGCTGTTGACGCCCTGCTCGCGGTTGGCCGCCCACGACAGCACCACTACCCGGCTCGATCCGGCGGCGACCGATCCGCCTCCGCCTCCGCCGCTCCCGCCGCAGCCTGAGAGCACGACAAGGCCCGCGGCGGCAAGGCCGCAAGAAGAAAACCCGAAACCCATGGTGCCCCTCCCTGGCCGGCAGCGTGTTTTTTCTGCAATCTAGGAGCTGTCCGGCGTCCCGTCAACCAACTATGACCGCGGGTCTTTCCCTTCCGGCCGCGACGCGGGCGTCTGCTGAGGCGCGCCGGGCGCCGGAGGCGTGCGGCGCAGGGGCACGTACCAGACCGAAGGCCGAATGCCGCCGCCCTGCGGATAGAAGTCCATGAGCTCGTAGACCGTGAGCGGCATTTCGGTCGAGACCTTCAAGCCGAGCTGGCGCGCGGCCTGCACCGTGATCGGAAAGTCGTGGGTCCAGCGGCCTTCCGTCAGGATCGTCGCAACCTGCTGGGACTGCTTCTCCGGCATCTGCTTCAGCAGCAACTGGGCGACGAAGTTCGCGACCTGGATGCGCGCCTTCTGCGCCATGTCGGCGAGCATCAGGAACTCGTCGCCGACGTTCTTCGGGCCCTTGACCTCGACCACCTTGACGATCGACGCCGCCGGCATGTCGCCGAGCTGCGGATCGACCGGGCCGAGCACCGCGTTCGCGTCCATCACGATCTCGTCGGCGGCGAGCGCGATCAGCGTACCGCCGCTCATCGCGTAGTGCGGCACGAACACCGTCACCTTGCCCTTGCGCTCGACCAGCGCCTTGGCGATCTGCTCGGCGGCGAGCACCAGGCCCCCGGGCGTATGCAGGATGATGTCGATCGGTTGCTCGGGTGGCGTGAGGCGGATGGCGCGCAGAATGGCTTCCGAGTCCTCGATGCTGATGCTCCCGCCCACGGGCACGCCGAGAATGCTGGCGCTCTCCTGGCGGTGGATCATGACGATGACACGCGACTTGCGCGCGTCCTCGATGCGGCCGATGGCCGCGCTACGCTGCTTCTCGAGGCCCCGGCCGCCGCCCAATACCTGCGCCAGCACAACGAGCACAAGCATGAGCAGGAGCACGAGCCAGAACACCGCACGGGCGAAGTCGGCGATGCGGACGGACCACGGGCGCTTTGGGTTTTCCACCGGCCGTGAGACTAGCACCGATTGCACGGCGCCGACTTTCGTTTACCTGATTTTCACCCGCGCGAAGACCATGAAGGAAGTCGGGCTCGCGCCGTAGACCGGATGCAGCTCGTCGGGCACGGCGTACTTGCTGACGAGCCCGCCCAACCCGACCTTGAAGTGCCCCTCGGTCGCGAAGTCGTAGATGTAGCCGCCGGTGAGCTTGCCGACACGAAAGCTTTCGTTCTCGCGCGGGTCGCCGGGCAGGAAGAGCTCGGTCTTGTCGGCGCGCTCGGCGCGCGCGAAGAACGTGTGCGACCGCGAGAGGGCGAGCGCCGATTCCAGCAGATAGGCGCTCGTCGCCTCGCCGTGCGTCGGCGCATTTCGCCCCCACGCCAGCGTCGTCTGCCACCTCGCGTCGCCGAAATCGCGGTGGTAGATGGCCGAAGCCGTGGTGCGGTCGACGTCCTCGTCCGGATGGAGCTGCTCAGGGCTCTTGATGTGCCCCCTGCTCACCTGCAGCGCCCAGGTCCTCGCGGGGTTCCAGGAAAGCCGCACGGAAGCCGAATCGAGCTTGCCGGTCTCGATGTCGTAGCGGTTCTGGTCCGGCTCGCGCCCGCGGAAGAGCGAGCCCTCGATCTTCACCTCCCCGATCACGTAGCCCAGCGTTACGACCCCATAGGTGATGTGCGTGGAGTCGAGCCAATGGTGCGTGATCGGCGCTTCGGGATTGTCCTCGCCCGAGAAGCGATGCATGAACGCCGGCGGACCGAGCGCGGGCTCTCCCGGCAATCCGGCGTATACGAAGACTGAAGACTGCTCCGACAGGCGACGGCTGTACCACGCGGCCAGCTCCATGAAAAGGTCGTGCGGGTGCTGCCGGTCGATGAGGGGAGTCTGTCCGTCCGCGGTTTCGCCGGTCTGGAAAAGCAGCGGATAGCCGCCCTTGCCGAACGCCGCGTCGGCGGACACCATGGCGCGAAGGCCGAGCGTGCCGGCTTCGCCGACCGCGCGGTTTGCCATCACCATCAGCATGCTGGTCATGAAGGTCTTGGTGTCGCCGCGCGGCCCACCTTGGTCGTCGTAGATGAGGTTGGCGAAGCCGTGGGTCATCGTGTCCCACTCGTCGAACCTCGCATGGAGGCCTTCATGAGGCGACGCCTCGGGCTGCCAGCTCGTTCCCGACGATTCGCGCGTGGGCGCGTACGGGCCGTACCAGGCCCGCATTGCTTGCACGGCGTGCTCGCCGTGATCTGCGGGCGCGGGCGATGTGGCCGCTGGAGCCGCGTCATGGTGCTGATGCTCGCCTTGCGCGAACGCGCCCCCGGCGAGGAGGAAAAGTGCGAAGAAGTGCGCTGCGACAGTTCGGGGCATTAAATGGTGACAGTCACCATTTATCCTAGCTCACCGACGAATGGTGACAGCCACCATTCTTCAATTCATATGGATGAGATCAACAAATCTCAGGCGAGGTTCTTCAGCAGCTCCTGGGATTCGCGATAGGCGACGCTTTTCCTGAGGTCGCGGCCGCCCTTCTTCCTCATCCTTTCCACCCGATTCGAATTCGCCGGTGGAACGTCTTTCAGGGAATCCAGGAGCAACTCCTGCCCCGCCGGATCGTTGCAAAGGAGCACCATGTCGCAGCCCGCGGCAAGCGCGGCGCGAGCGCGCTCGGGGACGCCGCCGACGACGCTGGCGCCTTCCATCGAGAGGTCGTCGCTGAAGATGATGCCCTGGAAGCCAAGCTTGCCGCGCAGCACTTCCTGCAGCCAGTGCTTCGAATATCCGGCAGGCTCCTGGTCCACCTGGCCGTAGATCACGTGGGCGGGCATGACGGCGGCGAGTCCCGCCTCGATCGTCGCGCGGAACGGCACCAGGTCCTTCTTCGCGATCTCGGCGAATTTACGCTCGTCCCTTGGGACGGCAACGTGAGAATCCGCTTCCGCGTAACCGTGTCCCGGGAAGTGCTTGCCGACGGCGCCCATGCCGGCGTCGGCGAAGCCCTTCACGATGCACGCCCCCAGCGCGCCGACCGCGGTGGGGTCGAAGTGCAGCGCCCGGTCGCCGATCACCGAGCTGCCGCCGTAGTCGAGGTCGAGCACCGGCGCGAAGCTGAAATCCACTCCGTGCGCGGCGAGCTCGGCGCCCGCGATGTAGGCGATCGCGCGTGCCGTCTCGCGCGCCGCCGCGGCGTCGCGGTCCCACAGCCGCCCGAGGGTGCGCATCGGCGGAATGGCGGAGAACCCTTCCCGGAAGCGCTGCACCCGGCCGCCCTCGTGGTCGGCGCAGAGGAGCAGCTCAGGGTCGCGCAACCGGGCTATTTCTGTTGTGAGACTGGATAGTTGTTCCGGGTTCTCGTAATTGCGGGAGAAGAGGATGACGCCGCCGGCGGCCGGATGGCGCAGGCGGTTCCGATCCTCGTCGGTAAGCGTTGGGCCGACGACGTCGATCACCGCCGGCCCGAGCGGCAATCTCAGCTTGCGCATTCCAGGATCACCGTCGCCATCGCCACGTCGCGCTCGTCGGTGAGCGAGACATGCGAACTTGAAATTCCCCGCTGAGACAGGAGCTGTTTCAAGGCCTCGGAAAACTCGAGAACCGGCTTGCCCGAAGGAAGGTTCCTCACCCAGACACCGTGCCAGTTGGCGGGCGCGTGAATGCCGGTGCCGAGGGCCTTGGTGAACGCTTCCTTGGCGGCGAAGCGCTTGGCGAGGTAGTTCGCCGGCAGGCGATGGCGATGGAACCTCACCAGCTCGGGCTCGCACAGGATCCTGCGCGCGAAGCGCTCGCCGAAGCGCTCGAGCGCGCTGCGAATCCGCTCGATCTCGACCACGTCGGTGCCCACGCCGTAGATCACCGCGCGGCCTGGAGCATCAGCGCCTTCATCTCGCGCACCGCTTCGCGCATCCCGACGAACACGGCGCGCGACACGATGGCGTGGCCAATGTGCAGCTCGCGCACGCCCGGAAGGCGCGCAACGGGCTCCACGTTGAAGTAGTTGAGCGCGTGCCCGGCGTTGAAGCGCATGCCGAGGGAGCGAATCAGCTCGCCAGCTTTGTTTATCTTATTTAATTCCGAGACTACGGCGGGGCTCTCGGCGTCGCGGCCCTTGGAGTGGAAAGCGTGCGCGTACGGGCCCGTGTGCACCTCGCACACGGCGGCGCCGATGCGCTTCGCCGCTTCGACCTGGGCCGGGTCGGCGTCTATGAACACCGAGACGACGATGCCGGCATCCGTCAGGCGCTTTACTGCGTTCTTCAGGATTGTTTCTTTCGAAGCGATATCGAGACCGCCCTCGGTCGTGATCTCGTGCCGCCCCTCGGGCACCAGCATCGCCATTTCGGGCTTGATGCGCGCGGCGATCTCGACCATCTCGGCGGTCGCTGCCATCTCCAGGTTGAGGCGGATGTGGGTGAGCTCGCGCAGGCGGCGCACGTCCTCGTCCTGGATGTGGCGGCGGTCTTCGCGCAGGTGGACCGTGATGCCGTCGGCGCCGCCGAGATGCGCCTCGACCGCAGCCCAGACCGGATCGGGCTCGTAGGTGCGGCGTGCTTGCCGTACGGTCGCCACGTGATCCACGTTGACGCCGAGCTCAATCATCAATCGCCCTTTGAATACGCGATCATAGATCGCTCAATTCCCTCAGGACCGTGCGAGTATGCAGTACCTGCCCGTGCAGGCGCTCGCCGATCAGCGCGCGCATCAGGCTCCTTGCCTCCTCGCGCGTCTTCGGGTTGGTGTAGTCGTCGGCAGCCACGTCGAGCAGGGTCCGGCCCCGCACCACCGGAAGATCGCCGCGGGTGCCGTTCACCGCCGTGGGGCCCCGCTCGGGCTCGTAGGCGTAGAGGCGGTCGGGGTCGATCGGCCGGCTCGCCGCGTCGCGGTCGAGGATCGGCGCGTACCCGAGCTCGGCGAGCAGGCGCTTTTCGAACCCGCGCAGCACCACGGAAGCGTCGCCCGCACTGCTCAGGCGGGCCAGGGCTTCCCCATAGATATCGAAGAGCGCCTCGTGCGGATCGTCGCGCGGCAGCAGACGCAGCAGCAGCTCGTTCAGGTAGAACCCGCACATGAGCGACTGTCCCGCGAGCGGCAGCAGCGCGCCGGCCCATTCGGCCGAGATCAGGTTGCCGAGCTCCGCCGAAGCGCTCCAGGAGACGCGCAGGGCCTGGAACGAGAGCAGCACGCCGCGCATCGCCGAGCGCGGCCGTCGCGCCCCCCGCGCGAGCAGCGCCACGCGCCCGAAGCGCCGCGCGAAGAGCTCGACGATGAGGCTCGTCTCCTTGTACGGATACGTGTGCAGCACGTACCCGGCTTCGTGTTCGGCGCGCTTTTTCACTCGTACCCCAGTTGCCGCAAGACGCGTGCGTCGTCCGTCCAGGCCTTGCGCACCTTCACCCAGGTCCCGAGGTACACCTTGCCGCCGAAGAGCTGCTCCATGTCCTTGCGCGCGGCGCTCGCCATGCGCTTGAGGCGCTCGCCGCGGGCCCCGACCACGATCGCCTTCTGGCTCGCGCGCTCGACCAGGATCGTCGCCTCGATGCGCCGCAGCTTGCCTTCTTCCTTGAAGCTTTCGATCACGACCTCGCAGCGATAGGGCAGCTCCTCGCCCATCGCCTCGAACAGCTTCTCGCGCAGCAGCTCGGCGGCGAAGAAGCGCTCGTCGCGGTCGGTGAGCTGGTCGGCGGGATAGGCCGCGGGCGCCTCCGGCAGCGCCTCGCGCAGCGCCTTGAAGAGCTCGGGGATGTTCCTTCCGGTCTGGGCGCTGACAGGGACGATGGCCTCGAATTTGCGCGTTTGCGAAAGGCGCTCGAGAAACGGGATCAGGTCGGCGTGCTTTTTGACCGTGTCGATCTTGTTGACCACCGCGATCACCTTCTGCTCCTCGGGAATAGCTTGCAGGACGCGATGGTCGTCGGGGCCGAAACGCCGGGCCTCGACCACGAACAGCGCCACATCCGCGTCGCGCGCGGCCTGGGTCGCGCGGCGGTTCAGCGTGCGGTGCAGCGCGCTCCGCGACCGAGACTGCTGGCCCGGCGCATCGATGAACACGTACTGGCAACCGGGCTGCGTCACGATGCCGGTCACGAGGTGCCGCGTGGTCTGCGGCTTGGAGGATACGATCGAGAGCTTCTGCCCGACCAGGCGGTTGAGCAGGCTCGACTTGCCGGTGTTGGGCCGCCCGGCGATGCCGATGGTCCCGCAGCGGTGGGTCATGTCTCCAGTTTATCGAGCATCGCCTTCGCCGCCTGCTGCTCGGCGCGCTGGCGCGAGGTTCCCGTCCCGACCACGCGCAGCTCGAGCTCCGAAACGTAGCACTCCACCTCGAAGGACTGCTTGTGCGCCTCGCCCTGCACGGAGACGACGCGGTACTGCGGCAGCCGCCGGTGCCGCGCCTGCAGGATCTCCTGCAGGCGGGTCTTGGCGTCCTTCGCCGGCCGCTCCGGGTCGAGGCGCTCGATCAGCGGACCGAAGGCGGTGAGCACCGCCTTGCGCGCCGCCTCGTAGCCGGCGTCGAGGAACACCGCGCCGAGCACCGCCTCGACCGCGTCGGCGAGGATCGAGGGCCGCGCCTCGGGCCCGGCGGCGAGCTCGCCTTCGCCCAGGCGCAGGTGCTCGCCGATGCCGAGCGCCTTAGCCACTTCGGCCAGCGCCTCCTCGCGCACCAGGCTCGCGCGCAGGCGCGTGAGCTTGCCTTCGGAGAGCTGCGGGAAGCGCGCGTAGAGCTCGTCGGCCACCGCGCAGCCGAGCACGCCGTCGCCGAGAAACTCGAGCCGCTCGTAGTTCTCGGCGCCGCGGCTGCGGTGCGTCAGCGCCTGTTCGAGGAGGCGCGGGTCGTTAAACCGGTAACCCAGCCGTTTCTCGAGCGCCGCGGGCCGCGTCAAAGCGTCTACTGGCCCGCCGAGTTCGCCGCGAAGTCGATGTACAGACCCACGTTCGCGACCAGCGGCACCTCCTTGCGGTAGGCGAAGCCGATCGCCAGGCCGCTCCCGTCCTTGGTGATTTCGAGGTCGCTGCCCTTGATCACCTGGATGTTGTCGATCACGGCGCGGCTGTCGAACAGGCGGCGCGCTTCCTGCGGCGTGGAGGCGGCGGTGCGGTCGCGCGCGATCGCCTCGACCGCTTTCTTCGCGGTGCCGTACTCGATGTAGGCCGGGAGGAGCTTCATCCCGAACAGCGCGACGAAGACGAGGGCGAACAGCACCATGATGAGGCCCATGAGGGTGAGGCCCTGACTCTTCTCACAAGCGGTCTTCTTCCAGGCGGTCTTGCTCCAGGCGGCGCGTTCGCGCATTGTTGTTCTCCTTTCAGCGGAACGACCCGAAGCGCCCCAGCTCGTTCAGGTTCAGCCAGATGAAGAACGCCTTGCCGACGATGTTCTCATCGGGCACGAACCCCCAGACCCGGCTGTC
>Ga0307497_10000356_pt1 | contig 10552 bp, 10 predicted proteins | sample 10_S_MG_FD_201366 | JGI IMG/M metagenome (GOLD analysis project Ga0307497, IMG submission 201366) | Soil microbial communities from Populus trichocarpa stands in riparian zone in the Pacific Northwest, United States - 10_S | ecosystem: Environmental > Terrestrial > Soil > Riparian zone > Trees...
CAGAATCATCAGGCCCGGCTCGGCGCTGCGCGGGTCGATCTCGATCGAGTACTGCGAGCGCGGCGCGCGCCCAAGGCGCGCTTCGATCGCGTGCACCAGCGCCGCCATCTCCTCGCGCGCCAGGAAGTTGGGCGTGCCGCCGCCCCAGTGCAGCTCGTGCAGCGTGCGCTCGGCGCCCAGCAGCGGCGCCAGCAGCGCCAATTCCTTATCCAAGTACTGGATATACTTGGTCGATTGGCTCTTGTCGCGGGTCACCACCTTGTTGCAGGCGCAGTAGTAGCAGACGGTGCTGCAGAACGGCAGGTGCACATAGAGGGAGAGCGGCTGGCTGAAGCCGCCGACATTGCGCCGGGCGAGGCTGTCGCGCAGCTGCGGCTCGCTGAAGGCCTCGACGAAGCGATCGGCGGTCGGATACGAGGTGTAACGCGGCCCGCCGACGCCGTACTTGCGGATGAGCAGCGGGTCGATCACCAGTTCTGAAGCGGGGTAGTGCATTGGGAGCACTATGGGCGGGCAGGAAGGACGGACTTTGACTACGGTCAAAGGAAGCCTGATTCGGCACCCGGCCGTGCTCGGTGCGGGCGCCGCCGCGCTCGCCGCGCTGCTCGGCCTGAACGCGCTGGCGTTCGCACGCGGCCTGGAATCGCCCTGGCTGCTCGGCGGCGTGATCCTCTCCGACATGCTGGTGATCGGCGCCGGCATCATCGTCGCCGCGCGCCAGGTGCTGGTTGCCGAGCACCGCATCGAGGCGAGCGAGGCGCAGCTCGCGGTGATCGTCGACTCGGCGATGGACGCCATCATCACGGTCGACGCGGCGCAGAACATCGTGCTGTTCAACCGCGCCGCCGAGCAGATCTTCCGCTGCACGCGGCGCGAGGCGCTCGGTGGCCCGCTCGACCGCTTCATCCCGCCGCGCTTTCGCGCCATGCACCGCGGCCACATCGAGCACTTTGCGCGCACCGGGGTCACCAGCCGGCGCATGGGCGACGTCACCACGCTGTGGGGGCTGCGCGCCGACGGGCAGGAGTTCCCGCTCGAGGCCTCGATCTCGCAGGCGGGCGAGGCCGGCGAGCGCTACTACACCGTGATCCTGCGCGACATCACGCTGCGCCAGCAGGCCGACGCGGAAGCGGCGCGCGTGCGCGGCCAGCTGGGCGAGGCGCAGACCCGGCTCGCGGCGATCGTCGACTCGGCAATGGACGCGGTGATCACGGTCGACGAGGCGCAGAACGTCGTGCTGTTCAACCGCGCCGCCGAGCAGGTGTTCGGCGTGCGGCGCGAGGCCATGCTCGGCACGCCGCTCGACCGGCTGCTACCGGCGCGCTTTCGCGGCGCGCACCGCGGGCATATCGAGGGCTTCCGCCGCACCGGCATCACCAGCCGGCGCATGGGCGACGTCACCACGCTCTGGGCGCTGCGCCCTGAAAGCGGCGAGGAATTCCCGATCGAGGCCTCGATCTCGCAGGCAATGGAGGCCGGCAAGCGCTACTACACCGTGATCCTGCGCGACATCACGGTGCGCAAGCAGGCCGAGGATGCGCTGCGCCAGTCGCAGCGCGAGCTGCGCGAGCTGTCGGCGCGCGTGGTGGAGGCGCGCGAGGAGGAGAAGGCGCACATCGCGCGCGAGCTGCACGACGAGCTCGGCCAGCTGCTCACCGCGCTGAAGATGGACCTGGGCTGGCTGCGCGAGCGGCTGCCGCCGGAGCTCGGGGCGCGCGCCGCGGAGATGGGTGCGCTGCTCGACCGCACCGTCACCGCGACGCGCCGCATCTCGGCCGACCTGCGGCCGATGATGCTCGACGACCTCGGCCTGGCCGACGCCGCCGCCTGGCTGGTCGACGATTTCGCCAAGCGCTCGGGCGTCGGCAGTCGCATCGAAGTCGCGGATGAGCTGCCGGAGCTCTCGAAGGCGGTGGCCACCGCCGTGTACCGCGCGATCCAGGAATCGCTCACCAACATCGCTCGCCACGCCGGCGCGAAGAACGCGTGGGTCGGCGTGGCGCTGGAAGACGGCGCGCTGCAGGTCGAGGTCGAGGACGACGGCCGTGGCATCGCGCAGGCCGACCTCGCCAAGGCGCGCTCGCTCGGCCTGCGCGGCATGCGCGAGCGCATCGCCTTCCTCGGCGGCTCGCTCGAAATCGGGCGCGCGCCGCGCGGCGGCACGCGCGTGCGGCTGCGGGTGCCGCTGCGCGGCCTCTCCGGCGTGACGGAGGCGGCATGATCCGCGTGCTGATCGTGGACGACCACAGCATCGTGCGCGACGGACTCAAGCGCATCCTCGCCGCCACCACCGACCTGCAGGTGGCGGGCGAAGCCGCGAGCGGCGAAGCGGCGCTCGCGCTGGTGAAGGCGAACGACTACGACGTCGCGATGCTCGACATGTCGATGCCCGGGCTCTCGGGCATGGACCTGATCAAGCGCCTCAAGCTGGAAAAGCCGAAGCTGCGCATCCTGGTGCTTTCCATGCACGGCGAGCAACAGTACGCGGCGCGCGCGCTCAAGGCCGGCGCCGCCGGCTACCTCAACAAGGACAGCGCCGCCGAGTTGCTGTTCGGCGCGCTGCGCAAGATCGCCGCCGGCGGCGTGCACATCGGCGAGGCGGCCGCGGCCTCGCTGCTTCAGGCCAGGGAAGGCCTGCCTCACGAATCCCTGTCCGACCGCGAGTTCGAGGTGCTGCGCCTGCTGGTCGAGGGACTCGGCCCGACCGAGATCGGCGAGCGCCTGCACCTCTCGGTGAAGACCGTCAGCACCCACAAGACGCGCATCCTGGAGAAACTCAACGTCAAGAGCACTGCCGAGCTGGTGCGCTACGCGCTCGAGAACCGGCTGGTCTAGAAAAATTCCGAGAATATGCAGTGAGCAAAATGGCGGGCTTTCAGCGGCATGTCAGGTAGTGGGGGGATAATCGGGGCAGGGGCCTAGGGGGCTAAGAAGTGGAGCGGTTCATCAAGCATTTCCGCCGTGAAAGTGGCGGGCATTGGGTATGTGTCGAGCCTGCTACGCTCGACACACCACAAGGTCGCGTCCAAGTCGCCCCCGGAACGCGCCTGCGCATCGGGCAGGCATTCATGAACCTTGACCTCGCGCGGATGCTGGACGAGCAATACAGCCGAACCCACAAGACCTAGTCACGGCTTCGGCCCCTTATTTATGCACCCCCTTTCGTAGGTACATACTCTCGGAATATTCCTACAGCGGATCGGGAAGTCCGACGACAGACCCGGCGCCGCACTGCCCCGATACTCGGCGCGATGAAGGTATTCCTGGTCGAGGACTCATCGCTGCTGCGCGAGCGCCTGGAAATGATCCTGGCGGCGATTCCCGGCCTGCAGACCGTCGGGCACGCCAGCGGCGCGAAGGCGGCGGTGAGCGGCATCCTCGCCGCGCGCCCGGACGCGGTAGTGCTCGACATCCATCTCGCCGAGGGCAATGGCTTCGACGTGCTGCGCGGGCTGCGCGCCGCGGCTTTCGCGCCGGCGATCTACGTGCTCACCAACTATCCGCTCGAGGGCTACCGCAAGAGCGCCGAGCGCCTGGGCGCGCGCGGCTTCTTCGACAAGTCGAACGACATCGACCGGCTGCGCGACACGCTGGCCGCCGCCGCCGCGCTGTAACCGCAGCCGAATAGGAAAGCGCCTACCCTGAATATCAGCCGCCGCCGATAGGGCGGCGCGCGGCGCGCCGGCACACTGCCGGCATGGAAATTTTTCTGGTGGAAGACTCCCTTCCGGTGCGCGCCCGGCTCGCCGCGATGCTCGACGGCATCCCCGGCGCAACACTGGTGGGCGAGGCGGCGGACGCCGAGGCCGCGATCCGCGAGATCCTCGCCAGCCGCCCCGACGTGGTGATGCTCGACCTCGGCCTGGCCGGCGGCACCAGCGGCTTCGACGTGCTGCGCGCGGTGCGCCCGCAGGCGCCCGAGATCGACTTCTACATGCTGTCCAATTTCGCCGCCGATGCCTACCGCCAGCTCGCGGAACGGCTCGGGGCGTGCGATTTCTTCGACAAAAGCCGGGAACTCGAGCGCGTGCGCGAGGTGATCGCGCAGCGTGCCGCGGCAAAACAGTGAAGGGAGACGCCATGTCCGCCGTGATCGCCATCAGCACCGCCACCCGCTTCAACCCGATCGCGCCGAAGTTCGAGGTGGGCTGCGCGAGCTGCAACCTGCGCGAGCTGTGCCTGCCGGGCGCGCTCGGCATGGAGGACCTCGAGCGCGTCGAGCACATCGTCTACGCGCGCCGGCGCGTGAAGCGCGGCGAAGCGCTGTTCAACGCCGGCACCGAGTTCAGCGCCATCTACGCGATCCGCAGCGGCTTCTTCAAGAGCAGCGTGCTCGACGGCGAGGGGCGCGAGCAGGTCACCGGCTTCTTCATGGGCGGCGAGCTGTGCGGCCTCGAGGGCCTGGGCGCGGGCGCCTACAACAGCACCGCGGTGGCGCTCGAGGACAGCGAGGTGTGCGTGCTGCCCTACGCGCTGATCGAGCAGATGGCGCGCGAGGTGCCGGCGCTGCAGCGCCACCTGCACTCGGTGCTGGCGCGCGAGATCGTGCGCGACCACGGCGTGATGCTGCTGCTGGGCTCGATGCGCGCCGAGGAGCGGCTCGCCACCTTCCTGCTCAACCTTTCCAAGCGCTTCGTGCGGCGCGGCTACTCGGCGTCCGACTTCCACCTGCGCATGACGCGCGAGGAGCTCGGCAGCTACCTCGGCCTGAAGCTCGAGACCGTGAGCCGGCTGTTCTCCCAGTTCCAGGCCGAGCGCCTGATCGAGGTGCAGCAGAAGCACATCCGCATCCTCGACATTCCCGGCCTCGAGCGCGTGCTGGCGGCCAAGCACTGACCGGAGCGCGCCATGTTCAAGCACATCCTGATTCCCACCGACGGCTCGCCGCTCTGCGCCAAGGCGATCGCGGCCGGCATCGCGCTCGCCAAGGAGTCCGGCGCGCGCATCACCGCCTACCACGTGCTCGAGGCGGTGCCGGCGCGGCTCTATGCCTTTCCGTACCGCGGCGAGGAAGAGGCCATCGCCGAATTCGAGCAGCGCCGCAAGGACGCGGCGCGCAAGCACGTCGCCGACATCGCGCGCGCCGCGCGCAAGCAGGGCGTGCCGTTGGAGCCGGTGGTGCAGACCGCGCGCACTCCCTACGAAGGCATCGTCAGGGCGGCGCACGACCTCGCTTGCGACCTGATCCTGATGTCGTCGCACGGCCGGCGCGGCCTCGCCCGGCTCACCGTCGGCAGCGTCACCGACAAGGTGATCCAGCTGTCGAAGATCCCGGTACTGGTCTACCGCTAACGAAAGGAGCAATCATGTTCAAGCACATCCTGATCCCCACCGACGGCTCGGCCATCGCCGCCAAGGCGGTGACGGCCGGCATCGCGCTCGCCAAGCAGTCGGGCGCGCGCATCACCGGCTTCTACGCCGTCGAGCCGGTGCCGGCGCACCTGTATGGCGAGGGCTACGTCGCCGACAAGCGCATCGTGGCGGAATTCGAGAAGCGCCAGCGCGCCAGCGCCCGCAAGCACGTTGCCGCCCTGGGCCGCGAGGCGCACAAGGCGGGCGTGCCGTTCGACGCGGTGGTGCAGACGTCGCGCACGCCCTACGAGGGCATCGTCGCCGCCACACAGAAGAAGAACTGCGACCTGGTGCTGATGGCCTCGCACGGGCGCCGCGGCCTCGCGCGGCTCGCCATCGGCAGCGTCACCGACAAGGTGATCCAGCTGTCGAAGGTGCCGGTTCTGGTGTATCGATGAAGCCGTAGCGGCGCAATAGCAGCTTTTCGGCTTCCAGCAGCAGCATGAAGCCGGCGCCGCAGGCGAGCACCAGCGCGCCGTCGAGCAGCGCGACCGGGCGCGTGTCGAACCAGGCCTGCATGAACGGCGCGTAAGTGAAGGCGAGCTGGGCGCCGACGACCGCCGCCACCGCCCACAGCACCGCCGGCGTGCCGAGCGCGCCGCGCCAGGTGATCGACGTCATGTGCAGGTAGCGCACGTTGAACAGATAGAAGATCTGCAGCACCACCAGCGTGTTGACCACCAGCGTGCGCGCGGTCTCGAGGTCGCGGCCGAACGCCTGAGCGGCGAAGAACACGGCGAGCGAGATGAGCGCGAACAGCGCCGAGACCAGCACCACGCGCCACAGCAGGAAGCGCGAGAGCAGCGGTTCGTCGCGCCGCCGCGGCGGGCGGCGCATCACGCCCGGCTCGGCCGGCTCGAAGGCGAGCGCGAGGCCGAGCGCGACGTCGGCCACCAGGTTCACCCAGAGGATCTGCACCGCGCTCATCGGCAGCACCAGGCCGAAGGCGAGCGCCGCCACCACGGTGAGCGCCTCGCCGCCGTTGGTCGGCAGCTGCCACGCCACGACCTTGCGGATGTTGTCGTGCACCGTGCGCCCCTCGTGCACCGCGGCGACGATCGAAGCGAAGTTGTCGTCCAGCAGCACCATCTCCGCGGCCTCCTTCGCCGCCTCCGTGCCCTTGATGCCCATCGCCACGCCGACGTCGGCCTGCTTGAGCGAAGGCGCGTCGTTCACGCCGTCGCCCGTCATCGCCACCACCGCGCCGCCGGCCTGCAGCGCGCGCACCAGGCGCAGCTTGTCCTCCGGCGTCGCGCGCGCGTGCACCGCCTCGGCCGGCAGGCCGAGCTGGCGCGCGATGGCGAGCGCGGTGGCGGAGTGATCGCCGGTGATCATCTTCACCGCGATGCCGGCGCGGCGGCACTGCGCGATGGCGGCCATCGCTTCCGGGCGCGGCGGGTCGATGAAGCCGACGATGCCCAGGAATTGAAGCGCGGTCACCTCCTCAGGTCCCGTCACTTGTCCGGCTTTCTTTGTGGCAAAGCCCAGCACCCGCTCGCCGGCCGAGGCCGCCTCGGCAATCCTCGCATGCCATTGCGCGCTGTCGGCGAGGCCGGAAAGCTCGAGCAGCTTCTCGGGCGCGCCCTTCACGAACAGCAGCGTTTCGCCGCCGGGCCCGCGGTGCAGCGTGGCCATGAAGCGGTAGGCGGCGTCGAACGGCACGGCGTCCAGGCGCGGCCACTCGGCGCGCACGTGCTGCGGATTGAGCCCGGCCTTCATGGCGAGCGCGATCAGCGCGCCCTCCATCGGATCGCCCTCGACCGTCCAGGCGCCGTCGCGCTGGTGCAGGTGCGCGTCATTGCACAGCAGGCCGCAGCGGATGAGCGGCAGCACGGCGGCAAGGCACGCCGCGTCGTCGTCGTGATCGGCGGCCTCGATCTCCCCTTGCGGCGCGTAACCGGCTCCGCCCACCAGGGCTCGATGCTCTTCGAGGGCAATGCGCCGCGCCGTCATCTCGTTGCGCGTGAGCGTGCCGGTCTTGTCCGAGCAGATGACCGAAGTCGCGCCGAGCGTCTCCACCGCGGGCAGCCGGCGGATCACCGCGTTGCGCGCCGCCATGCGGCGCACGCCGATGGCGAGCGTCACCGAGATCACCGCCGGCAGCCCTTCCGGCACCAGGCTCACCGCCAGCGCGACCACCGCGATCAAGGCCTGCGGCCAGGCGTAGTCGCGCGCCAGCACGGCGAAGGCGAAGAGCAGCGCGGCGCCGGCGATCGCGAACCAGGTGAAGCGCGCGGCAAAGCGGTTCATCTGGCGCAGCAGCGGCGTCGTGAGCGGCTCGATCGACTGCAGCAGCTGGCTGATGCGGCCGATCTCGGTGGCGCTGCCGGTCGCCACCACCACGCCCCTCGCCTGGCCGGCCGCGACCAGCGTGCCGGAGAAAGCCATGCTGTGGCGCGCGCCGAGCTCGGCGTTCGCCGCCGCCGGTGCTTCGTTCTTTTCCGCCGGCACCGACTCGCCGGTGAGCAGGGCCTCGTCGGCGCGCAGGCCGTGCGCGCGCAGCAGGCGCAGATCGGCCGGCACGCGGTCGCCCGCCTCGAGCAGCACCACGTCGCCCGGCACCAGCTCCGCCACCGGCACGCTGCGACGCGCGCCCTCGCGCAGCACCGCGGCCTGCGGCGCGATCAGCCGCCCGATCGCCTCCAGCGCCTTCTCGGCCTTGCCCTCCTGGATGAAGCCGACCATGGCGTTGAGCAGCACCACGGCGACGATCACCGCGGCGTCGATGGCGTGGCCGAGGGCCGCTGCGGCAAGCGCCGCCGCGAGCAGGAAATAGATCAGCGCGCTGTTGAACTGCGCGGCGAAGCGCGCGAGCGCGTGGCGCGGCTTCGCCGCCGGCAGCGCGTTCGGACCGTGTGCCGCGAGGCGCTCGGCGGCCTGCGCAGCGTTCAGGCCCTCGGCCCGGCTCGCCAGAGCGGCGAGAACGTCGCCGGCCGGCGTCGCATGGGCGGCGTTGACCTGCGTCAAACGCGCCGCGCCGCGGGGTCCGACAATCGTCTCGACCATGTCCGAGTATCCCGCACATCTCGCCGTCGAGCGCCGCCTCGCCGACGGCCGCCGCGTCACCATCCGCCCGATCCGTGCGGACGACGAGGTGCGCGAGCACGAGTTCCTCGACCACCTGTCGGGCGACACGCGCCGCCGGCGCTTCATCAAGTACGCGGGCGCGGTGAACGGCGGGCTCGCGCATTTCTTCACGCACATCGATTACGACCGGCACCTGGCATTCGTGTGCGAGGCGGACGGCCATCTGGTGGGCGACGCGCGCTATCTCGCCAACCCCGACGGCCGCAGCTGCGAGTTCGGCATCGTGGTGGCCGAAGACTGGCAGCACAGCGGCGTCGCCCAGCTGCTGATGGACGCGCTGGTGCGCGAATCGCGCAAGCGCGGGCTGCAGACGATGGAGGGCTTCGTGCTGAGCGACAATGCCGGCATGCTCGCGTTCTCCCGCGCGCTCGGGTTCGAGACGCAGCCGGCGTCCGAGCAACCGACGCTGGTGCGCGTGGTGAAGCGACTTTGAGCGCGCGCGTCAGCGTGCGGCGCTGATCCAGCCGCGGCGCTCGAGAAACAAGACGATCCCGGCGGCGCTTTCCTTCGGCGTGTCGCGCTCACCGCTCAGCCGCAGCTCCGGCGCGAGCGGCGGCTCGTAGAGAATCTTCATCCCCTGCCGGTAAAGTCCCTTGGGATCGCGGGCGCGGCAGACCTCGAGCGGCGTGTCGACGTGGACCTCGGCGAAGCGCGCGAGGCGGTTCCTCGCCGCATCGCGATAGGCGCGCCGGTTCGCGGTAGCGTCGAACACCACCGCCCTGCCCTGTTCGACCAGCGAGACACCGATACCGGCCACGCAGCCGTAGAAGAAATCGCGATCGGCGTCGTCGTAGCGCGGAAACGGCGTGAGCTGCGTGCGCAGCACGTCGGACTCGAGCACCGAGACCTCGATGCCGCGCTCGTGCAGCAGGCGCGCAAGCTCGCGCGCGATCGCGCTCTTGCCCGAGGCCGGCAGGCCGGTCAGCCAGAGCGCGAAGCTCATGCGCAGTATTCGTTGGCGCGCGCCGGGTCGAAGCGCTCCGCGTCGAGCACGGCGTGGATCAGGTTGAACAGCTTGCGGCGCACGCCGGCGTCGAGCGCCGGGTACCACAGCGGGTTCGCCATCACCAGCGCGCGGAAGGCGAGGAACGGCGCGACCACTTCGAGCAGCTCGCGGTCGCCCGAGCGCTCGAGGTAGCGCTCCCAGAAGCGCTGCCACAGGCGCTCGAATGCGCCCTCCAGCCGACCGCACTGCTGCAGCGAGAAGAACAGGTAGTTGAGCGCGAGGCAGACCACATCGTCGGCCGGGTCGCCCCATTCGCCGCGCGAGCGGTCGAGCACGCTGAAGTCGGCGTCCTCACGGAACAGGATGTTCCAGGGATGGAAGTCGCCGTGTACCTGGCGCAAACGGTGCGTCCTTTTCTTCAACTGCCAGCGCCAGTCGACGCATTTCTTCTCGATCTCCCTCAGCATTCCTTCTTCCGGGTAGCTGTCGTCCACCCCGAAGATGCATTCGCCATGGCCCACCAGCTCGCGGATGCGCCGCGCGTAGAGGCCGGGATCCGGGCCGGCGACGCGGTGGATCCCGACCAGGTAGTCGCACAAGGCGTCGGCGCGCTCGAGGTCGAGGGCTCGAACGGCTTCGCCGGCACGCAGGCGCAGCAGGTCGTCCGCGTACTCGCGCCCGTCGACGAACTCGGCGAGCATGAACAGCTCCTCGGCGTTGCCGAGCGGAACCAGCGCGCCGCCGGAGCGCACCGCGCCGACGTCGAGCGACGCCACGTGGCGCGGCAGCCGGCGGAACGCGTCGTGCGCCCACAGCAGCGACTGCGCGCGGTCGGACATGTGCTCGTGGCCGAACGGGCCGGGACGCACCGTCTCCACCACCGCGTGGCGCGGCTCGCCATCCAGCACGTAGTCCACGCGCAGCGGGATGCCGTAGCCGTAGCCCTTGTCGCCCTGGCGGCCGCCGCCGAGCGGCGTGATGCGCACGTCGCTCACCGGGCGGGCGTGCACCGCGCCGAGATAGTCAGCCAGCCGTTGCGGCGTGAAGGGACTCGTCGCGCCCGACCCCCGTGCGTCCATGCAGCGACAGTAGTCCCGCTTGGGCGCGCCGCTTTGACCCTGGTCAAATCCCGCCATGCCGCCGCGGTTAAGCTGGCGGCATGAAACC
>Ga0307497_10000357_pt1 | contig 10538 bp, 10 predicted proteins | sample 10_S_MG_FD_201366 | JGI IMG/M metagenome (GOLD analysis project Ga0307497, IMG submission 201366) | Soil microbial communities from Populus trichocarpa stands in riparian zone in the Pacific Northwest, United States - 10_S | ecosystem: Environmental > Terrestrial > Soil > Riparian zone > Trees...
GGTTCCCGCGGTGCCGAGGACCGCCTCGAGCATGACGCTGCAGCCCGCGGCGAGGTCCTCGGGGCGCGCGTTCTCGATCTCGTTGTGGCTGATGCCGCCCTCGCAGGGGACGAACACCATCGCGGTCGGCGCGACGCGCGCGAGGTAGACCGCGTCGTGCGCCGCGCCGCTCACGATGTCGCGGTGGCTGAAGCCGAGGCGCTTCGCCGCGGCGCGCACGCGCTCGACCAGCTCGGGCGCGAATTCGCTCGGCGGGAAGTAGACGACTTCCTTCACGTCGATGCTCACGTGCCGCTCTTGCGCAATCGCCTTCACCGATTCGGTGAGTTGATTTTTCATTGACAGGAGGGTCGTGTCGCGCGCGTTGCGCAGGTCGACGGTCATGCGCACCTCACCGGGGATGACGTTGCGCGAATTGGGCTTGACCTGCATGTGCCCGACCGTGCCGCGCGCGGAGTCCGGGAAGCTCGTCGCGATGCGGTTCACTTCCAGTGTGAGCTGGGCTGCGGCGAGCATCGCGTCCTTGCGCAGGTGCATCGGCGTCGGGCCGGCGTGCGCGTCCTGGCCGGCGATGAGGACGTCGAACCAGCGCTGGCCGAGGGCGCCCTGCACCACGCCGATGGTGGTGCGCGTGTCCTCGAGCACCGGCCCCTGCTCGATATGCGCCTCGAAGTAGGCGCCGACCGTGTGCGGCTTGGCCTCGCCGCGATAGCCGATCGTTTCGAGCGCCTCGCGCACGCTGACGCCGTCGGTGTCCTTGTTCTTCAGGACCTCTTCCAGGGGGTAAACGCCGGTGAAGACGCCCGAGCCCATCATGGTGGGGACGAAGCGCGAGCCCTCCTCGTTGGTCCAGCACGCCACTTCGAGCGGCGCGCGCGTCGCGATCCCGGCATCGTTCAGCGCCCGCACCACCTCGAGCCCGGCCATGACGCCGTAGGCGCCGTCGAAGCGGCCGCCGTTCGGCTGCGTGTCGAGATGGCTGCCCATGACCACGGGCGCGGCGCCGGCGTCCTTCCCGGTGCGGCGCGCGAACATGTTGCCGATGGCGTCCACGCGCAGCTCGAGGCCGGCGTCCCGGCACCAGAGCGCGAAGCGCTCGCGCCCCTCGCGGTCGGCGCTCGTGAGCGTAACGCGGCGCACGCCACCCTTCGGCGTGGCGCCGATTTTCGCCAGCGCCATGAGCGAGGACCAGAGCCGCTGCGCGTCGATGCTCGGCCCGGACATCCTTCTATTCTAGAACCGCCGCTCGAGCAGCGCGCCGACGCCCGCGTCGGGGCTCGCGTCGGCGAAGCCGACCACGCCGTAGACCTGCAGCTTCCATTGCGGCGACAGGCGGTTCGACCAGAACAGCGTCGCTTCGCTCACCTTCCCGCCGTTATCCACGATCTTCGGCCGGTAGTCGTAGGCCACCCCAACGCTCGCCTGCTGCGACATGCGGTACGAAGCGCCGATGGCAGCATAGGGCACGTCGCGCAGAGTTTGTCCGGGCGGATCGCCGTAGATCCGGTAGCCGATCGAGCCGAAGAGCGTCGTCGCGTCGAAGGGCTTGAAGAAATCGAGCTGCACCGCGTAGTCGAGCTCGCCGGTGCCGAGGCCTTTCGTCTCGTCCGCCGTAGGCAGCTTGATCTTGCCTCCGAGATCCAGCCCGAGACCGCCCTTGCGCTCGTCCATGAGGTTGTAGAAGCCGCTCAGCACGATATCACCGAGGCCCGATTCGGTGCGGCGCGCCGCGTTGCCGCCGGGCACGACCACGCGATCGGCGCCCGCGCCGATGACGTTGCCCGGTCCGGTGATGCGGAGCCAGGGCAAGGTGGCCTTGAGCACCCAGGGGCCGGTTTCGTGGCGGAAGACGAAGGGAACGTAGAGCGTGTCGGTGGTTTCGGTTCCGCCGAACTTGCCGGTGGTGTATTCCGCGCCTGCCGCTACGCTCGTCTGCGCCGCGCCCGTCTGCCCAGCGACCGCCTGCGAGGCCGTCTGCGCGCCCGTCTGCGCGGCGGCGTTGCCCGCGAGCAAGAGAGTCCCTGCCGCGGCTGCGAGGCCGCGCTGAATCCGATGCATGAGCACAATCTCCATGGTGTGGTTGAACCTCGTGTTTATCTTCTTCCGCTGCGGTCGACGCGCTCCGGCCGATCCCCGGATCCCGATCCCGAGCGGTCGACGCGCTCGGGGCGATCGCCGGGTCCCGAGCGCTCGACGCGCTCCGGCCGATCGCCGCCGCCTCGGCCGCTGCGGTCGATATCGCCTGCGTCGCGCCCGCTGCGGTCGAGATCGCCGCCATCTCTGCCGCTGCGGTCGCCCGAATCTCTGCCGCTGCGATCGCCTTCGCTGCCACCGCGCCGCTCGTCGCCCGAGCGTGGCCCGAGCGGCTCCATGCGCAGCGTGCGTTGCGGCCGCACGTCGAAGGGCCCGCGCAAAAAGTCTGCACGCTCCACGATGCGGTTGCCACCTTCGCTGCGGCCCCAAAGTCGAACCAGTTGCCCGGGCGCGAGCTGCGCGCGCAGCTCCGGCGTGACGCCGAAGCCCATCGCGCCGACGCGCAGGGCCTGCGGCTGTACGTCAGAAACATACCCTTCGACCAGGAAGCGGCCGAGCCCGGGCGCGGCGGCCTCGGCGACGAGCGCCCTTGCCGCAGGCGCCGCCGGCTCGACCCGCGTGGCGACGATGGAGCCGTCGGCGTCGCGCAGACCGCTCACGCGAAGGGGATCGCCGACCTGCGCGGCGGCGAGCTGAGAGCGGGTGAGGCCCGGCGCGAGCACCGTGGAGGAATCGATGCGCACGCGCTGGCCGTTGATCTGGAGAAGCGTGCCGGTGCTCTCGACCGCGTTGATCCTTCCGACCACGGCGTCGACGATGTCGATCGACTGCGCGCGCGCCTGCGTACCCGCTCCGAGCGCGCGCACCGAGACCACATGGCCGATGCCGAGCGCGCTCGCGGAAGAGGGATCGCCGTTGAGCGACACCGGGGTCTTCGCGTCGTAGTGCACCTCGATGCCGTTCACGCAGATGCTGGCGAAGCCGGTGACCACGCCGAGCACGCCGACCTCCGCTTCGGCGCGCTGGCCGGTGCCGCCGATGCCGCCGCCGTCGACGCCGGTGCCGCCGATGCCGCCGGGGTCGACGCACGCCTGCGCGGCTGCGTCGCCGGCGAAGGCGGCGAACGCGCAGATGAAGGCGGCGAGAAAATTCTTCATTCGTCCTTCTTCGCTGGCTTGGGCGGAACCAGCTCGCTGTAGAAGTAGATGCCGAAGGTGAGGCGCTGCTTCGGGCCTTCGGCCTTGCGGTCGCGCGCGTCGCACTCCTTCGCTTCGGCGTACACCGATTGCACCGCCTGCATTCCATCCTTCTCGGCGAGCGCGGCGAGCTTCTCGATCGAGGCGCTCTGCAGGCCCTCGTAGTGCACGCTGCGCTCGAGGAACGGCGGGCCCTTCGCTTCCATGTTGTGGGCCGCGGCGGCGACGTGGTCATGCAGGTTGTGGCCGAAATAGAACGCCTTCTCGTCGAAGCCGCGGCTCGGCACGAAGGCCGAGCTCTTCAGCGCCACGCGGTCCTGCTCGTCGATCTTCACCACGCCCAGGCGCAGCCATTCGTCGAGGAGCGGCCGCGCGCGGATGTCCTTGCTGATGCTCGCGACCAGGCCTTCGAAGGAGCGCGCGCCGCCCTGGCTCGCGAGGCGCGGCAGCGGGCGCGGGCGGCCGCGCGCGTCGCGCAGGTCCTTGCGCGTGGTCCACACGGCGGCGAGCTGCGCGCCGAGCGCCACCATTTCGGGCATCGCTTCGCCCGAGTCCGCGGTTGGTTGACGCAGGCGTTTCACGTCCTTGCGGTGCACGCCGGTGAGCAGGCTCACGCGGCTGTCGCTCGGCGGCTCGCCATCGAGCCCGAAGTGGCGCACCGCCTCGTCGACGTAGATCTGCTTCAGCAGCTCGGCGAGCATCGGAAAGGTGATCCCCTGCGTCGTAAGCAGCTTCAACAGCGGCCGCAGCACGCGCCGCAGCGCGTTGACCAGCGACGCCGGAGGCGTCATGACGAGGATCCGTGGTTGTCCGTAGCACGCAGTATAGCCCGTGGGAAACTTTCTCACACCAAGCTTGACGTGGGAAAAATTCCCACGTATGCTGGCATCACTGTCTGCAACCCCACCCCCGAAAGCGAGCTTGAAATGAAGATCCATTCCCTTTGCTTCCTCGCCGTGCTGGCCGCCGCCGGCACCGCGTCGGCGCAGGACGTGCGCCAGGAAGACCGCCAAGCGGACCGCCAGGCCGACCGGCGCGTCGAGCCGAACGACGTGCGCCGCGAAGACCGCCAGGCCGACCGCCGCGCCGAGGCGAATGATGTACGGCGCGAAGATCGCCGCGCCGACCGGCGCCAGGACCGCGCCGAGCGCGTGGAGCGCGCCCAGCGTCCCGAGCGCGTGGAGCGTCCCGAGCGCATCGAGCGCGCGGAGCGTCCCGAGCGCGTCGAAAGGCCCGACCGTTCCGGGCGTCATTGATCCTCAAACTGGAGGCACCATGCAAACGAAGACTTTGCTGAGAACTGCAATCGTCGCCGCGCTCGCCGTCGCGGGGGTCGCGGCGGCACAAGACGTACGCCAGGAAGACCGGCGCGAAGACCGCCAGGCCGACCAGCGCGTGGAGCCGAACGACGTGCGCCGCGAAGACCGCCAGGCCGACCGGCAGGCGGACCGCCGCGCCGAAGCGAACGAAGTCGAGGTGAAGCTCGCCGTGCCGCGCAATGCCGACGGCACCATCAACGAGACCCAACTCGTCAACGACGTCAAAGCCCGCCTTGCCGCGGGCGCCACAGAGATTCAAGTCCGCGGACTCACCGCGCAGGACGCGAAGGCGCTGCTTGCCAGCAACCAGAACCTACTGGTCGACCTCGCGAAGCTCCTGCCGAACGACGGGATCGAGCGCCAGGTTCGCCTGCGCGGCGCTGTCGAGGCCCGTGTCCAGCGGAACGACGAAGGTGAGCTGCGCGCCAGAATCGAAGGTATCGATCTCGGCTCGCTAACCCCCGCCCAGCGGGCCGATCTGGCGCGTCAGCTCGCCACCAAGGCAGGCCTCGACCGGCTGCGCATCCGCGGCACCGACTCGACCGGCGCGCGCGTGCGCGTCGAGTTCCGGGACGACCGCGGCATCGTGAAGAACGAAGCCAAGGGCGCAGGCCAGAACGAGCACCGCGCGCAACGCGCCGAGCCTGCGAAGCCCGCACAGCCTGCGCAGCGCGCCGAACCCGCGGCGCGCGCCGAGCGGATGGCGCGGCTCGACGCCGACGACCGGAGCGGACGCCGCGGCGGTGCCGACCGGCCCGAGCGTGCGGAGCGCGCCGAGCGTCCGGAACGCATGGAGCGCGCCGAGCGTCCGGAGCGCATGGAACGTGTCGAGCGGCCGGAGCGCGTCGAGCGCGCCGAGCGGGTGGAGCGCGTCGAGCGGCCGGATCGCTCGGGCCGCCACTGAGGCAGCGTCGCTTATGATGTAGGAATGAATTCGCGCCGACGCAGCATCCTCCTAGTCCTGGGGATGCTGCTCGGCGCGCCGGCTTTCGCACAGCAGTACCCGGCGCGCCCGATCCGCTTCATCGCGCCGTTCCCGCCGGGCGGCGGCGTCGACATCGTCGCGCGCGCGGTCGGGGAAAAGCTCTCGCTGCGCCTGGGCCAGCCGGTGATCGTGGAGAACAAGCCCGGTGCCGGCACCACCATCGGCACCGAGGCGGCGGCGAAAAGCGTGCCCGACGGCTACACGCTGCTCGTCGGCCCGATCGGCAGCCAGGCCATCGTGCACCACATGCATCCGAAGCGCGGCTTCGACATCCAGCGCGATTTCGCCCCGGTGCTGCGCATCGGCTACGGGACCATCGTGTTCGTGGTGCCCGCCGCCTCGCGCGCGGGCTCGGTGAAGGACTTCGTCGCGCTGGCCAAGGCGAGCCCCGGCAAGTACACCTTCGCCTCTTCGGGCGTCGGCGCGCTGATCCATCTCACTGGCGAGATGTTCCAGCAGGCCGCGGCGATCGAGCTGACGCACGTCCCCTATAAAGGCACCACCCAGATCCTGCCCGATCTCCTCGACGGGCGCGTCGACATGGCCCTGGACAGCCTGCCCGCGTATATCCCGCACCTCAAGTCGGGAAAGCTGCGCGCGCTCGCGGTTGCCTCGCGCGGCCGCTCCCCGGTCATGCCCGAGCTGCCCACGATGGCGGAAGCCGGCGTGCCGGGTGTGGTGTCGCAGACCGACTATGCGCTCTACGCGCCCGCCGCCACCCCGAGGGAAATCGTCGTGCTGCTCAATCGCGAGACCAACGCGGTGCTGCAGCTCGCCGACCTGCGCGCGAAGCTTGCCGCCCAGGGAATCGAAATCACGGGCGGCACGCCCGAATCGCTGCAGGCCGAGCTCGCCGAGGAAGTCGCGAAGTGGGGCCGCGTCATCGCCCAGGCGAAGATCAAGCCCGAATGAAGCTCTAGAATTCGCGCCCGAGCTTGCGGTCGATGGAGTGGCGCCCACCGCCGCCGAAGACGAACGCGAGGCACACGACGAACAGCATGATGGCGAACTCGGCGCCGCGCGAGGTCCAGAAGTAGCCGTTCGGCAGCTGGATCGTCAGCACGATCAGCGCCAGCTCGATGGCGAAGGCAAACGCGACCGGGCGGGTGAGCAGGCCGAGCGCGAGCAGGATCATGCCGTAGAACTCGAGATACGCCACCGCCCAGGCCCAGAACAGCGGCGGCTGGAGGCCGGTCTTCAGCACGTTGCCCGCGGCGATGCGCGCCGCGCCATCCTGAAATACCTTCTCGAAGCCGCTCGGCAGGATGAGAGCCGCGTAGTACACGCGGGCAAATTTGTACGCGATCGGCACCATCCGGTCATTCAAGGATTCCAGCTTGCGGCCCAGTGCGTAGCGTCCCGCGCCGCCGATCAGGACGGCGAGCAGCATGCCGAAGATGAACACGTGGTACTGGACGCCGCCGCGCGTCCACAGCCAGCCCTTGTCGAGGTTGGCGAAGATGGTCGCGGCGACGTCGAGCAGGAGGAGGAGCGCGATCGGACGCGTCAGGAGGCCGAGCGCGAGAAGCGCGCCCCCGGCGAGCTCGAGAGCCCCGAGCGCGGAGCCCGTCGGGCTGGCCGCACCGCCGAGAAATAGCTTCTGCACGCCGTGCGGGATGAAGATCGCCCCGGCGGCGACGCGGATCAGCGTGTAGGCATAGGGCTCGAGATACCGGTACAGCGGCACGACGAGCGGAATGATCGGCGCAGCTTTCCCTACCGGAATACTCGACATGATTTCTCTCCTCCCTGCTCTTCTCCCTTGTGACCTTCAGGTCAGGCCACGCCCTCGACCAGGCGCATGTCGCGCTCGGCGCCGTCGGCGAGCGCGCGCAGCGCCACCTGGTAGTCCGGGCTTTCGTGCGCCTCGCTCGCCTTCTGCACGCTGTCGAACTCGACGATCACCACGCGCTGGTTCATGCCTTTCTCGTAAGTTTTCGCCGGCATGCCGCGCACGATGAAGCGCCCGCCCATTTTCTGGAACGCGGGAACGGCGAGCGTAGGCCGACCACTTGTCCTGGTCGTTGATCGCGCGGTAGGTGACAACGAGATACCCCTTGGCCATGTGTGTTTCGTCCTCTAGTTCGGTTGTCCGGGGATTTGCTGCGAAGCCGGGTCGATGTACGCCCAGGGCCGCTTGCTCTTGGTCCAGATGTGCGCCGTGATCTTCATGTCGCCCGCGTTGCCGGCACGCACCGTGACCATCGCCGGGTTGCTCTCGCGCTGGCTGTAGATCGGCGCGCCGCAGTCGGCGCAGAAAAAGCGGTACAGCGTACGTCCGCTGTCCGCCTTCGCCGCGTAGCGCTTAGGCGTGCCCTGCGTGATCTTGAACGCGTCGGCTGCGATCGGCAGGTTGACGCTGCCGCCGGCGCCGGAAGTCTTCTGGCAATGCGTGCAATGGCAGGCGCGCAGCTCCGCCACGGGTGCGTCGATGGTGTAGCGGATCGCGCTGCAGAGGCAGCTGCCGGAGAGCGGGGCGGGCATAAGTTCATTCCTTTCAGGCTATTTGCAGCCGGCTACTTTAGCCCCAACATGGCGGTCATGGCTGCCGAGCATGCGGAACTCGCCGTCCTTTTCGAGCACCCCGAGTGGCAGAAGCCGCTCTTCGAGGCGCTCGCGCGCCGCAACGTGCGCTACGCCGCGGTCGACCTGAAGCAGGCCGCGTTCTCCGACGCCGATTCACCGCTTGCGCCCCTCTACTTCAACCAGGCGAGCCCTTCGGCCTACGTGCGCGGGAACACTCGCGCCGTGCCCTACGCGCTCGCGTACATGCGCGCGCTCCAGATCCGCGGCGTGCGGGTACTGAACGGCGCCGACGCATTCGCGCTCGAGCTCTCCAAGACCGCGCAGGCGGCGCTGCTGCGGAGCCTCGGCGTGCCGACGCCGCGCGTCTGGACCTTCAACGATATCGAGGCGATCCGCAGGCGCGCTGCGGAGATCGCGTTCCCGGCGCTGCTCAAGCCCGAGCAGGGCGGAAGCGGCGCGCGCATGATGCTGGTCGAGAGCTTCGCCCACCTGGAGGTGCTCCTCGCGCAGCGTCCGGAGCACTGGCTGCCCGACAACCTTCTCCTGCTGCAGGAATACTTCCCAACCGACCCCGCGCGCGGCATCGTGCGCATGGAGTTTCTCGGCGGCGAGCTTCTCTATGCCATGCGTGTCGTTTCGCATGGACGGTTCAATCTCTGTCCCGCTCCGGTGTGCAACCCGGAAGGCGGAGAAGCGGGCATCTGCGAGATTTCCACCGTGGAAACGGACGCGCCCGCGGCATTGCCAGTTGAGTTCCACCCGTACCCGGATGTGCCGGCCCAGGCGGTCGCATGGGGCAAGCGCATCATGGCGGCGGGCAAGCTCGACGTCGGCGGCATCGAGTACCTCGAGACCGCCGACGGCAGGCTGGTGTTCTACGACGTCAACGCGAACTCGAACCTGCGGCCTTCGGTCGCCCAGGCGTTCGGCTTCGACCCGTTCGAGCGGGTCGTCGACTACCTGGTGCGCGAGATCAGGCGCGCTGCAAGGCCTGTCCCGCGTACCGCGGCGCTCTGATCAGGTGCCGCGCCCCCACAGTCCGCAGTAGCGGCGGACGACCAAAGGACGGCCGTTCTCGTAGCCCGGCCAGTCCTTGTATTTCTCGAGCTGGAGCTCCTTCTCGGCCGGCTCCCAGCACTTGCCTTCGCGCGCCACCGCCTGCACGGCCTTGGACGCGTCCTGCAGCAGCGTGAGCTGGTCTTGCGCGTCCTTCTTGGTCCCGAGGCGGTCGCCCGGCCCGGGGTGACCGGGAATGAGCCGCTCCCAGTCCATGGCGAGGATGCGCTTGATCGACTGCTCGGCCTCCAGCGGGTAGAAATCGATCATGCCGCGGCCTGGGAACGAGCCCACCGGCAACACGTCGACCACGAAAAGGAGCTTCTCCTTCGGCAGGCGCATGACGAGCGTGCTGTCGGAGTGGTTGAGCCCGACGTAGCGAAGCTCGAGCGTCGTGCCGCCGAGCTTGAGGGTGCGGCCCTTGTCGTCGACGGTTTCGTCGGGAAGCGGCGTCGCCGGATCGGCCAGCTTCTCGAGGCGCGCCTTGGCGCGGCGGTGCGCGATGATGGTGGCGCCGGCGTCCTTGAACGCCTTGCCGCCCGCGACGTGGTCGTAGTGGTGGTGGCTGTAGATCAGGTACTTGATCGGGGCGCCCTTGCTTACCTTCTTGATCTCGTCGACGTACTGCTGGCCGCCCTGAGGCTTGCCGTAGGCCACCGGGTCGGTGGCGATCACCCCCTCCTTCGTCACGACGAAGATCGACTGGTGGTTGCCGTTCCTGAAGATGTAGACGTTGTCGGTGCCTTCCACCTTGCGGGTCTCGATCTGGGGCCGTGTCGGCGCCTGCGCCTGGGACCAGGCGGGCAGGGCGGGGGCAAGGCAGGCGACAATAGCCAGGCTGCGGATCATCGGGGTCCTCCTCCTTGGGTTGGGCTGCGAATTCTACAAACAGCGCCGCCGCGCCTGCATTCCTTTATGGACTAACGATAATCCCCCTTGAAAGGTGCCGCCGTCGGACCTAATTGTTGTGTCCCGGCACTCATGGCAGACCTATGACCGCAAAGGAAACCCTGGGATTCCAGGCCGAGGTGAAGCAGCTGCTGCACCTCATGATCCATTCCTTGTACAGCAACAAGGAGATCTTTCTGCGCGAGCTGATCTCGAACGCGGCCGATGCCGCGGACAAGCTGCGCTTCGAGGCGCTCGCGAACAACGCCCTGTACGAGTCCGAGCCGGACCTGAAGATCCGGATTTCGTTCGACAAGGCCGCCCGCAGCGTCACGGTCTCCGACAACGGCGTGGGCATGTCGCGCGACGAGGTGGTGCAGAACATCGGCACCATCGCGAAGTCCGGCACGCGCGAGTTCTTCGAGTCGCTCACCGGCGACCAGGCGAAAGACGCGCGCCTCATAGGCCAGTTCGGCGTCGGCTTCTACTCCTCGTTCATCGTCGCCGATCGTGTCACGCTCACCACGCGCCGTG
>Ga0307497_10000358_pt1 | contig 10525 bp, 11 predicted proteins | sample 10_S_MG_FD_201366 | JGI IMG/M metagenome (GOLD analysis project Ga0307497, IMG submission 201366) | Soil microbial communities from Populus trichocarpa stands in riparian zone in the Pacific Northwest, United States - 10_S | ecosystem: Environmental > Terrestrial > Soil > Riparian zone > Trees...
GGAGGAACGACCGCCAAGGGTGACAACGACACGCCCATCTACGAAGAGCTGGCGCACATCTTCAACGCTCGCGACCGCGGTCACGTGATTGTGATCGACGACGCGCGGTGCTTCGGAACCGACCCCGCGTATCCGAGCATTGAGAAGCTCAAGGAGTTCGTTGGGTCGCAGCGACCCGACGCCAGGATCGAGATCGAGGACGACAGCATCCGAATCACGTCGGCGGCAATGGCCGCCTAGCCGTACTTCCTGAGATCCTCTGCCGTCTACTCCGGGGCCAAGTCTACTTTGACTTTGCTGGGGGGAAATTGGCGAGGATGCCCTGAACCGCGCTCGACAGATCGTTGGAGGCGGCATCCGTCCTGATCGTCCCGGTGGCCACCCCTCGCCACACCACTTGATTGGTGTCGGCCCTGGAAACGTTCAAGGACAACGCGCGCAATTCATGGCTGTAGCCGCTCGACTCAGAGCGAATCGCGACGCGCAAAGCCGGCGGATCGCCCCTTGTCAGACCCTTGGACTCCAACAGGCGATCCGAAAGGAATTGCACGTTGGTTTCCAGCAGCGGGTCCCAACCGTACGGTGACCCGGATTCGGCCCAGCGATAGGTCTTTGCCTGCTGGAAGTCAAACTGGGGGTCGTACGAGTACTTGACCGATGACCCGGTCGTGCTGCAACCGCCAACGAGGGCGGCGGCCAGAACAACAGCCATCGATGCCACGAAACGAAAACCGGTATTCATGAACCTTCCCCTGAAGAGTTTGGCTACCCGGTCCTTCCGGGCGCCTGCGCGAAGTGCGATTCTGCGCGCAGTATGTCCCCGCTGCCTGGGAACGGTCAATGAACGCGCTTGACGAGGTCAACCGGCAGATCGCGGCGTCTGCAGCAGCATGTCGATGAAGCGGTGAACCCTGAGCGCTTCGGCGCCGTTCACTCGGGGAGGTCGATCCTTTTCGATGGCATCGAGGAAGTCGGCGAGCACGCCTCGGTGCCAGTCGTGCGGAAAGGCCATCGGGTCGGCGCCCGCGCCCGCCGCACCGGCATCGCTCTTCAGATCGAAGCGCCCGCCGTCGACGAGCTCGACCCGGAGCGCATTGCCTTCCAGAAGCGCCGTGCCATTCGTGCCGATCAGCTCGATACGCTCGGGAAATCCCGGATAGGCGGCGGTCGTGGCTTGAACGACACCGAGCGCGCCATTCGCGAACCGCACCGCGGCGCAAACCAGATCTTCTGTCTCCATCCTGTGAACCGGCGTCGTGGTGGCGAAGCTTCTGACCTCCGAAGGCTCTCCGGCGAGCGACAGGAACACGTCGAGCGTATGGATCCCCTGCGTGAGGAGCACGCCCCCGCCGTCCCGCGCCCGCGTGCCGCGCCCGGGCTGGTCGTAGTAGCTCTGCGGTCGCCAGTTTCCGATCGTTGCCGACGCCGACACCAGCGTGCCGAGCGACGGCAGAAGCTCCCTCAGCTTCTCCACCGCAGGGCGAAAGCGGTGCTGCAGCACCACCCCCAGCTTGACGTTGGAGCAACGTTGAACCAGCTGCTCCGCGCGGGCGGTCGAGATCTCGAGCGGCTTTTCGAGCAGGATGTGCTTCCCGGCGGCGGCGAACCGGCTCGCGAGCTCGAGGTGCGTGTTCGGCGGCGTGAGCACAAGCACCGCGTCGACCGAGCGGTCTTCCAGGATGGTCTCGAGGCGCTCGCACTGCGGAAACGCAAACCGTTGCGCGAATGCTTTGCGTCGCTCTTCCGACGGACTGAACGCGTAGGCGACTTCGACGCGATCCTTGAGATCGATCAGGCTCTTGGCGTGGGGCGTGAGCGCCATCCCCAGGCCGACCAGCCCGACCCTAAAAACCATAGAGCTCGGCGGGATTGTCGACGAGGATCTTCCTGCGCGTGCCTTCGTCCGGCGCCCAGTCGACGAGCAGATCGAGGAGCTCTACGTCGTCGGGCACCTTGGGCCGCACCGACGGATGCGGCCAGTTCGACGCCCACAGCATGCGCTCGGGCGCTCGCTTCACCAGCGCCTTGCCGAGCCGGCCGACGTCCTCGTACTTCGGCGCGCCGGTCTTCGAGGTCTCGTAGGGCGCGGACAGCTTCACCCAGCAGCGGCCGGTGTCGACAAGATTCAGCAAAGACCGAAATGGGGCCGAGTCGGTGGTGACCGGTTCGAGAAATTTCCCAGTGTGGTCGATGACGAACTTGCCGGGCAGGCGCCTGATCTGCGCCTCGTGCTTCGGCAGCTCGCGGCCGTCGAGCTGGATGTTGGCGTGCCAGCCGAACGGATGCACCCGCGCCATGAGCCCGTCCATGACGTCGAACCCGAGCGTCCCGCCGTGCAGCGTCATGATGCGGATCGCACAGATGCCGGCCCTGGTGAGCCGGTCGAGCTCTTGGTCGCTCACGCCGGGCTTCACCACCGCGACGCCCTTGGCATCCTTCCCCAGGGTTTTCATCGCATTCAACGTCACGGTGTTGTCGTCGCCGTAGGCGTTGGGCTGGACGACGATCACGCGCTCGAGCCCGAGCTGCTTCTGCAGCTCGCGGTACATCGGCACCGTGAAATGGCCCGGATTGGGCGTGCCGGGCTTCGCGTTCAGCGCACCGTCGTAGAAGTGCATGTGCGTGTCGCACGCGCCGTTAGGCACTGTAATTTTCATTTCTTCGCTCCGCGCTTCGGCGCGGCCGCCGGATTCGGCACTTCCTCGGCGACCGTAAAGATGCCGCCCTGGTACAGCTCGGCGATCGGATCGCCTTCCTTCTCCTTCGCGAGGATATCTTCGGCATACTTCTCGGAGTTGTCGAGCGGCCGGTAGCCCAGGCGCGTGGCGTTGGAGTTGTCGTACCAGCTCCTCTTGTTGCCCGACACGCCGTAGACGATCTCGAACCTGACGTCGGGATGGTCGATGCCGATCTGCACCAGCTGCGCCAGGTCGCGCGGGCTGAGCCAGATCGACAGGCGCCGCTTGTCGAGCGGCTCGGGGTTGACGTTGCCGATGCGCATCAGGAACACCTGCATGCCGTACTTGTCGGCGTACAGGCTGCCGAGCGCCTCGCCGAAGACCTTCGATACGCCATAGCGCCCGTCGGGCTTGATGTAGACCTTGTGGTCGATGACCTGGGCGCGGCGGTAGAAGCCGACCGCGTGGTTGCTGGTAGCGAAGAGGATGCGCTTCACCTTGTTGCGACGCGCGGCCTCGAACATGTTGTAGCAGCCGACGATGTTGGCCTCGTGGATCGCCTGCCACGGTCCCTCGACCGAGTAACCGCCGAGGTGGACGATGGCGTCGACGCCCTTCGTGATCTTCAGCGCGTCGGGCATCTTCGAGATGTCGGCCTTGATGAACTTTTCCTCCTGCCCAGGACCGGGACGCAGAGGTCGACGGTCGGACAGCCTGAGGCTGTACTTCCCCGCAAGCTCCCGGCGCAGGTGCGACCCGACATCGCCGGCGGCGCCGGTGATCAGCACGGTCTTCATGGCCTCCTCTTCCAGTGTTCGGCGTTCACCGCGCCCTTCGGGACGCGTCCACGGACGATCTCTCCAGCCTGCGCCACGGTCTCGAGCGACTGGTGCTCGATCGCCGGAACCGTGAGCCCCGCGGTATGCGGTGTCGCGATCACATCCGGGCGCGCCGCGAGGCGCGGCGTGGGCATCTGGTCCTGCGCGCGGCCTACGTCCATCGCGCAGCCGGCGATCCGTCCCGAGTCGAGCGCGGCTTCGAGCGCCGCCTCGTCGACCAGGTTGCCGCGAGACACGTTGATGAAGCAGGCGCCTTGCTTCATCTTCGCAAACGAGGCGGCGTCGAACAGGTTTTCGGTCTCCGCCGTCGCGACGGCAAGCGGCACGACGTAGTCCGATTCCTTCAGCAGCTCGTCGAACGGCGTCTGCTCGACGTCCCTGACGTAGGGGTCGTTGATCAGCACGCGCATCCCCAGCGCTCGGGCGATGCGGACGACTTCCCGCCCGATCGCGCCGTAGCCGATGACGCCAAGCGTGCTTCCTCGAAGTTCCTTCCCCATCGTCGCCTCCGGCACGCGGCCACTTCGGTACTCAATGGTCGAGCGTGTGATGCCGCGCGAGAGATCGACCAACAGGCCGATCACGAGCTCGGACACCGAGGTGACGAAGCCGGCGCTCGCCTGGGTGACGAGCACGCCCGCCCGGCTCGCGGCCGCAACGTCGACGTTGCGGATGTCGATGGCGCAGCGAAGGAACGCTTTCAGCTTCGGCAGGCGCTCGAACAACGCCGCCGGACCCGGAGACTGTCGATAGGAAACGATGAGATCGCAGTCTTCAGCCGCTTCGATGAGCGCTTCACCCTCCAAGGGAGCATTTCCTTCGTGGAGGCGAACGGCGCCGAATTCTTTCAAACCCACGAGCGCGCGCGGGCCGTAATAGAGCTGCAGCGCCTCCGGCGAGTGCGTCAGCAGGATTTTCAAGCGGCTGCTTGGCGCTCGGCGGCGAGCTTGCGGTAGCGCTCGAGCGAGCGCGTGAGATGGCGCCGCATCGCCTCGCGCGCCGCGCCGGCATCGCGGCCGCGGATCGCGTCGAAGATGCGGCGGTGCTCCTCCTGGATCAGCGCGAGGTAGGCCTTCTGCCCGCCCATGCGCTCGGGCAGCCCGCTCACCGTGCGTCGCGGGATGAGGTGGCGACCGATGAACTGGAGGAAGCGCGGGAATTCAGGATTGCCGGTGGCGTCGGCGATGGCGCGATGGAAAGCGAGGTCTTCGTCGACTGCCGAGGCCCCAGCAGCGCTTGCTTCTTCAATGGCATTCAAGGCATTGGCAATGCTGCGCAGGTGCGCTTTCGAGGCCCGTTCGGCGGCGATGCCGGCCGACTCGATCTCGACCCCGAGGCGCAGCTCCATGACGTTGAGGACGTCGGCGAGCGTCTGCATGCGCTCGGGCTCGATGCGGAACGGCGTGTGCTGCGGCGCTGCGGAGACGAAGGCACCGACGCCCTGGCGCGTGATCACCAGTCCTTCGGCGCGCAGCGCTGCCACCGCCTCGCGCACCACCGTGCGGCTCACGCGCGCCGCGCGCGTCAGCGCGTGCTCGGTCGGCAACCGCGCGCCCGGCGCGAGGCGTCCGCTCTTGATCTGCTCGGCGAGCTGCTCGAAGAGGCCCCGCGAGAGCTTGTGCTCCGCGGCGAGTGGCCTGATCTTGACGTGGTTCGGCACGGTTGTATGATGACTGACGAATCTTACCAGAGGAGGATTTCATGGATCGACGCCATTTCATCGGCGCCGCAGCTGCGGCGGGCGTGCTGTGCGCGAGCGCCGCGGCGCTCGCGCAGCAGAAGCAGGTTCTCAAGGCCACCGACGTGCACCCGCTCGGCTATCCGACGGTCGAGGCGATCGTGCGCATGGGCGCGAAGCTCGAGAAAGCCACCAGCGGGCGCTTGTCGATCCAAATGTATCCGTCGATGCAGCTCGGCGGCGAGAAGGAGATGACCGAGCAGGCGCAGGTCGGCGCGCTGCAGATCGCGCGCATCTCGGTCGGCCCGATGGGCACGATCGTCGACGAGCTCAACGTCTTCAACATGCCGTTCGTGTTCAAGGACGAAGCGCAGATGCGCAAGGTAATCGACGGTCCGATCGGCACCGAGATGCTCGACAAGCTCACCAACAGCTCGGCGCGCCTGGTGGGGCTCGGCTGGATGGACGCCGGCACGCGCAACGTGTACTCCGACAAGCCGGTGACCAAGCCCGCCGACCTGAAGGGCATGAAGATCCGCATGATGGGAAATCCGCTGTTCGTCGAGACGATGAACGCGATGGGCGGCAACGGCATCGCCATGGGCTTCAACGAGCTGCACCAAGCGCTGCAGAGCGGCGTGGTGGACGGCGCAGAGAACAATGAGCCGACGCTGTTCGCGCAGAACCACTACCAGACGCCCAAGGGCAAGGTCTACAGCCTCACCGGCCACCTGATCATCCCCGAGATCTTCGTCTACTCGAAGCTGAGCTGGGACAAGCTGCCCAAGGCCGACCAGGATCTGATCAAGAAGCTCTCGCGCGAGGCGCAACTCGAGCAGCGCAAGCTGTGGGATGACTATGTCGCCGAGGCCACCACCAAGCTGAAGGCGGCCGGCGTCAAGTTCGTGCCGGCGGACAAGGAAGCCTTCTTCAAGGCGACCCAGCCGGTGCGCGACAAGTACGGCGCCAAGTACGCCGGGCTGATTCAGCGAATCCGGGACACGAAGTAGCCGGCCATCCGGAAAAACGGGCCGCCAAGGTGAAAACTGCGGCGGCTCTTTTTTTGCCTGCCGTGGCACCTTCCCGATGAGAGACATCTACCGGCGCCTGATGCAGCGGTTGTACCTCGTCTGCATCGTGCTTTCGGGCCTGGCGATGGTGGCGATCACGCTGATGATCCCCTCCGGCGTGTTCATGCGCTACGTCATGAACGACCCGCTGCAATGGCCCGAGCCCGCCTCGGTGATCATGATGGTGTTCTTCTCGTTCGTCGGCGGCGCCGCGGTCTATCGCGCCAACCAGCAGATCGCGGTCGAGGCGCTGATGAAGGCGGTCGGCCCGCGCAGCCGGGCGGCAATGCAGTGGGGCGTTCACGCCTGCATGCTGCTGATCGCCGCGTTCATGCTCGGCTATGGCACTCACCTGTGCGTGGTCACCTGGGACAACACCATCGCCGAGTTCCCTTCGCTGCGGACCGGGGTCGTCTACATGCCGATCCCGATCGGCGGCCTGCTCACGCTGCTGTTCATCATCGAGAAGATGTGGCTCGGCGAGCCGCCGAAGGACGACGTCATGTACAGCGACGCGCCCGCGGAGTTGGAATGAGCGCTAGAGGCCGCGCTTAAATCGTATGGATATCCTCGTTCTTCTCGGCGGCTTTACCGTGCTGTGTGCGCTCGGCGTGCCGGTCGCCTACGCGCTCGGGCTCTCGGCGCTGCTCGGCGCGCTGTGGGCCGACATCCCGCTCGAGGCGGTGATGTTGCGCATCTCCGACGGCACCGACGACTTCGTGCTGCTCGCGATCCCGTTCTTCGTGCTGGCCGGCGGCATCATGGCCGAGGGCGGCATGGCGGCACGCCTGGTGATGCTGGCCAAGGTGTTCGTCGGCTTCATCCGCGGTGGCATGGCGGTGGTCAACGTCCTGGCCAGCACGCTGTTCGGCTGCATCTCGGGGTCTTCCGTCGCCGACACCTCGGCGATCGGCTCGGTGATGATTCCGCAGATGGTGAAGCAGGGCTACACGCGCGTGTTCGCCACCAACGTCACCATCTGCGGCTCGGTGCAGGCACTGCTGATCCCGCCCTCGCACAACGCGGTGATCTACTCGGTCGCCGCTGGCGGCACCATTTCGGTGGCGAGCCTGTTCCTCGCCGGCGTGTTCCCGGGGCTCCTGTTCGGCCTGTGCCTGATCGGCCTGGTGCTGTGGACCGCGCACAAGCGCAACATGCCCAAGTCGGAGCCGATCCCGCTCAAAGACATCCCGCGCATCGTGCTCGAGGCGCTGTGGGGACTGGTGACGATCGTGATCATCCTGGGCGGCATCCTGTCGGGCGTGTTCACGCCCACCGAGTCCGCTGCGGTCGCATGCGTGTACGCGTTCCTCGTCACCTTCTTCGTCTACCGCGACTACAAGTGGCGCGATCTGCCGCACCTCGTACACCGCGTGGTGAAGACCGTGGCGATGGTGATGATGCTGATCGGCTTCTCGGTCGGCTTCGGCTACATGATGGCCCTGATGCAGATCCCGGCCAAGGTGACGATGTTCTTCCTCAGCATCTCGGAGAACAAGTACGTGTTCCTGCTGCTGGTCAACATCCTGCTCCTGCTGCTCGGCACCTTCATGGATCTCGCGCCGATGCTGCTAATCTGCACGCCGATCTTCCTGCCGGTGATCGCCAAGCTCGGCATCGACCCGGTGCACTTCGGCATGATCATGATCCTCAACCTCGGCATCGGCCTGATCACCCCGCCCGTGGGTCCGACCCTGTTCGTCGGCTGCGCCATCGGCAAGGTCACCATCGAGCAGGTCTCGAAGGAGCTGTGGCCGTTCTACGGCGCGATGTGCATTGCGCTGCTGCTGGTGACCTACATCCCTGCGATCTCGCTCTGGCTTCCGGGTCTGACGAAATGAACTCGGTCAAGAAGAAGCTAGCGCAGGGCGGCGTCGCGCTCGGCTCGATGGTGTTCGAGTTCTTCACGCCTGGCATTGCGCGCCTGTGCGCCAATGCTGGCGCCGAGTTCGTCATGTACTGCATGGAGCACACCGGCGCCGCGCTCGAGACGCTCAAGCCGCAGTTCGCGCTGTGCCGCGCGCTCGGCATCGTCCCTCTGGCGCGCGTGCCCGCCATCGAGTATCACTTCGTAGCGCGCGCGCTGGATATCGGAGCGCTTGGCATCATGGTGCCGCTGGTCGACACCGCAGAGCAGGCCGAGCGCATCGTCTCGTTCACGCGCTACCCACCGGAAGGGCGCCGGGGCGCCGCATTCGGCTTCGCGCATGACGACTACCAGGGCGGGGATGTGCTGGAGAAAATGCGCGCGATCCACCGGCGCACGCTCGTCATCTGCATGATCGAAACGCGCGCCGGCCTCGAGAACGTCGAGGCGATCGCGGCGGTGCCGGGCGTCGACGTGCTTTGGCTCGGCCACTTCGACCTCACCAACTTCCTCGGCATCCCGGGCGAGTTCACTCATCCGAGGTACCGCGACGCCGTGAAGCGCATCGCCGCGGCCGCGGCGCGGCACGGCAAGAGCGCGGGCTATATGGCGGCGGACGAGCAGCTCGGCCGCGAATACCTCGGGCACGGCTACCGCATGATCGCGACCGGGACCGACCAGGGCTTGTTGCAGAACGCCATGGCGCGCCTGATAGGCACGTGGAAAACACCTTCCGCGTCGGCGTAACCGGCGACATCCTCGACTCGCGCGGCGAGCCGGCGTTCGGCCGCGAGCCGCTGAAGGCCCTCGATGTTCCCAATGTCGAATGGCAATGGCTGCCGCGCGGCCTGCGCGAAATAACCGCTGAGCATGCGGCGGCATTCGACGCGCTCTACGTGAACTCGCCGCGCGTGCTCGCCGCCGCGGTGGCGCGTTCAGACCTGCGCTTGAAGCTCATCTCTCGCCACGGCGTCGGCTACGACAGCGTCGATGTGCCGGCGATGACGCGCGCCGGCGTGCTGGTCGCGAACACGCCCAACGCCGTGCCGCGGCCGGTGGCGACCATCGCGCTCACCTTCATCCTCGCGCTCGCGCACCGCCTGATGGCGAAGGACCGCATTACGCGCGCCGGGCGCTGGCCGGAGCGGCTCGACCACATGGGAACCGGCCTCACCGGCCGCACCCTCGGCGTCATCGGCGCGGGCCGCATCGGCAAGGAGCTGCTGCGCCTGGCCAAAGTCCTCGACCTGAAGCTCCTTGCGGCCGACCCCTACGCCGAAACGCTCGAGCTCAATTACATCGGCGCACGCCACGTAAGCCTGGTGCAAGTGATGTCCGAATCGGACTTCGTCGTGATCACCTGCCTCCTGAACGAAGAGACACGCCGCCTGGTGGGCGCGCGCGAGCTCGCGCTGATGAAGCCGGGCGCGTTCCTGATCAACGTGGCGCGGGGGCCGATCGTGGACGAAAGGGCGCTCTACGAGGCGCTTGCGGCGCGGCGCATCGCAGGGGCGGGCCTCGACGTGTTCGAGGCGGAACCGACTCCTGCGGACAACCCGATCCTCAAGCTGGATAACGTCATCGTCAGTCCGCACGCGCTGTGCTGGACCGATGAGCTCTTCGGCAATATCGCCCGCACGGCGATCGGCGCCGTGCTCGCGGTGCAGGCCGGCCGCCGCCCGGAATTCCTGGTCAACCCCGCAGCGCTCTCCCATTCCCGCGCCAAAGCATGGCTGAAGTAGTACATTGGCGGGGCCAAAACCCTCACGGAGGAGGAGAAGAAATGGCTCGAGTCACGCGTCGCAGGTTCCTGCAGTATTCCGGAGCCGGAATGGCGGGAATCCTCGCCGCCCACCGCGCCCCGGTGTTCGCCCAAGCCAACACCGTCCACATCCTGCGCTGGAACGACTTCGTTCCGGCGGCGGACAAAGTGCTGCGCGAAGTGTTCGCGCCGGAAGTGCAGAAGGCGCTCGGCATCAAGCTCAACGTGGAGACGGTCAACGCCAACGACATCCCGGCGCGCGCGACCTCGTCGATCCAGTCGGGCAACGGCCCCGACATCATCATGCTGCTCAACAACTACCCGCACCTCTATTCGAACGCAGCGGTGGATGTGAGCGTGATCGCCGACGAGGTCGGCAAGGCGCAGGGCGGCATCTACGACGCGAACGCGCAGCTGAACCGCGTCGGCGGGAAATGGGTCGCGATGCCCTGGTCGGTGGTGCCGGCCTTGATCGTCTACCGCAAATCGTGGTTCGAGGAAGTCGGCGCCAAGACCTTCCCGAAGACCTGGCAGGAGTACCACGAGGTCGGCAAGAAGCTGAAGGCGGCCAAGCGCCCGATCGGGCAAACGCTCGGCAACACCTTCGGCGACGCGCCGACCTTCACCTATC
>Ga0307497_10000359_pt1 | contig 10524 bp, 11 predicted proteins | sample 10_S_MG_FD_201366 | JGI IMG/M metagenome (GOLD analysis project Ga0307497, IMG submission 201366) | Soil microbial communities from Populus trichocarpa stands in riparian zone in the Pacific Northwest, United States - 10_S | ecosystem: Environmental > Terrestrial > Soil > Riparian zone > Trees...
GCACGGCTGGCCGGGTTCGATCGTCGAGTTCCTCGAGCTGATCCCGCGGCTCACCGAGCATTTCAGCGTGGTGGCGCCTTCGTTGCCGGGCTACACGCTGTCCTTCGCGCCGGGGCAGAAGCGCTTCGGCGTGCCGGAGATCGCCGACACCTTCGTCAAGCTGATGACCGAAGTGCTCGGCTACAAGAAGTTCGGCGCGCAGGGCGGCGACTGGGGCGCGTTCATCTCCTCGCGCATCGCCGGGACGCGGCCCGAGGTGCTCACCGGGCTGCACCTGAACTATCTGACGGTGCCGCGCGATCCGGCGTCGGCCGATCCCGGCTGGCAGGCGCAGCTCGCCGACTGGGTGAAGGAGCGCTCGGCTTATTCGATCATCCAGGGCACGCGGCCGCAGACCCTCGCCTACGGCCTCACCGATTCGCCCGCCGGCCTCGCCGCGTGGATCGCCGAGAAATTCCACGCCTGGACCGACAACGACGGCGCGATCGAGAGCGCGGTCGCGCGCGACGCCATGCTCGCCAACATCTCGCTCTACTGGTTCACCGGCGCGATCGGCTCGTCGTTCTGGACCTACTACGCGCGCCAGCACGGCGCCTGGCCGGTGCCGTTTCCGGTCACCGTGCCGACCGCCTACGCCGCGTTCCCCAAGGAAATCCTGCGGCCGCCGCGCGCGGTGGCGGAGAGGCACTACACCAACATCAAGCGCTGGACCGTGATGCCGGAAGGCGGCCATTTCGCGGCGCTCGAGCAGCCCGAGGCGTTGGCGCGGGACATCGCGGAGTTCTTCGGCTAACGGCTGGCGGCGTAGTACTCGACGCGGCGCTCGAGGGCGGCGATGGCCTCGGAGATCGCGAAGGCGAACAGGAACACGATCACCACCAGCGCCCAGAACTCTTCCATCAGGAAGTTGTTGGAGTAGACCTCGAACAGCTCGCCGACACCGATGATCGCGACGAGGAGCTGGCCGATGACCACGCCCTTCACCCCGCGGATCGCCCCGAGCCGCACGCCGGCCAGGATTTCGGGCAAGGCGCTCCACACCAGGATTTTGCTGTAGAGCTGGCTTCGCGTCGCGCCGAAGGAGCGCCCCATCTCGACCAGCGAGCGGTCGGCGTGGGTGATGCCGACCTGGGTGTCGAGGGTGATGACGAAGACAGCGAACAGAAAGACCGTCACCACCACCGTGGTCTCGCCGATGCCGACCACCGCCATCAGGATCGGCACCAGCGCCGAGATCGGCGCGCTGACGAAGATATTGACCCACATTCCCAGCAGGCGCCCGACGCCCCTGACGCGCGCCATCACGATGCCGAGCGGGATGCCGATCAGCAGCGCGAACAGCATGCCGAGTCCGAACGAGCGCAGGGTAATGATCGCCGCCTTGCCGAACTTCTCGGTGGGCGCGATCTCGAACATCGCCTCGATCACGGCACTGAATGGCGGCACGATGGTCGACAGCTTCAGCCGGCCGGCGATCTCCCACAGCACGGCCCACACGATCAGCGAAAAAACCATCTTCATACGTATTGCCTCAGCATCCCCCAGATTTCATCGACCGTGTCCAGGTAGCCCTGGTCGCGGCGGATTTCGTCGGGGCTGCGGCTGTGGTCGACGTTCGGGCGCACGATCTTCGACACGCGGCCCGGCCGCGGCGAGAGCAGCGCGATCTGGTCGGACAGGTAGGCCGCCTCCTCGATGCTGTGGGTGACGAAGATCACCGTCTTCTGGTGGTGGCGCAGGAGATCGAGCAGGTCCTCCTGGAACTTGCGTCGCGTCTGCTCGTCGACCGAGGAGAACGGCTCGTCCATCAGGATGATGTCGGCGTCGACCGCGAGCGCCCGGGCCAAGCCTACACGCTGTCGCATGCCCCCCGAGAGCTGCGCCGGGTAGCGCTGCTCGAAGCCTTTCAGGCCGACTTCCGCGATGTACTTGCGCGCCACTTGCTCCCGCTCCGGCCGCGGCATACCGCGCAGCTCCAGGCCGAAGGCGACGTTGCGCAGCACCGTGGCCCAGGGCAGCAGGGCGAAGTCCTGGAATACGAAAGCGCGTTCCGGACCCGGTCCGTCCACGGGTTTCCCCTTGACCAGGACTTCTCCGGCGTTGCGCGGAATCAGGCCGGCGATGATCTTGAGCAGCGTGGTCTTGCCGCAGCCGCTCGGGCCGAGCAGGGTGGAGAGCTGGCCTTTCGGGAAGGTGAGGTTCACGTCGCGCAGCGCGTGCGTCTCTTCCCCCCTGCCGTTGTCGTAGGTCTTGCTGACGTTCCTGACTTCCACAATCATGGAAACAGCCTTCGTTCGAGCAGCTGCAGCAGGTGAAGCGAGATCGCGGCCACCGCGACGACCGAGGCGATGGTGGCGAACATCTTCGAGTAGTCGGCGGTCGAGCTGTGGTAGCTGATGAGGTCGCCGATGCCGGTCGGCGTGATGAGCAGCTCGGCGATCACGATGCCGATGAAGCCCATCGCCAGACCGAGGCGCAGGCCGGTGAAGATCAGCGCCGCGGCGTGCGGCAGCACGATCTTCAGCACCTCCTGCGCGCGCGTGCCCTGGAACGAGCGGCACATCTGCAGCAGCGACGGCGGCGTGTTGCGGATTCCCTTGTACGAGTTCATCACGATCACCGGCGCGGCGAGCATGATCACCGCCAGCACCTTCGAGGTGAGCCCGATGCCGTACATATAGGTGAGCAGCGGGATGATCGCCGCCATCGGCGCCGCCTGCAGGATGATGATGACCGGCAGGCTCAGCCACTCGACGGTGCGCGACAGGCCCATGCCGATGCCGAAGGCGATGCCGGCGACCCCGCACAAGGCGACGCCCAGAAGCAGCGGCTGGGCGGTGATGAGATAGGCCTTGCCCAGGCTCCCATCCCGAAGCATCTCAACCAGGGCGAGAAAAGTATTGCTGAACGGCGGGAAAGCAGGGCTCACCGGCCAGCGGCCGGCGAGCTCCCACAGCCCGAAGAAAAGGGCGAAGGACGCGAGCTGCCAGCGACGCAAATTACTTGAGCTTCGCCAGCGCGGCCTTCAGCGGCGCGAGGTGCCAGAAGTCCTCGATCTTCGCGTTCGGATTCTTGATCGAGCCGGACAGGGCGTAGAACTCGAGGTCGTTCTTCGCCGCGCTCTCGCCGCCGCCGTCGTTCGGGAAGATGCCGCCCGCCACGCCTTCCTTGAAGTAGGTCGGGATCTCGTCGTCGAGCTTCGCCGGCAGGTCCTTCAGCAGCCCGAGCTGCTTGCGCACCGCGACCATCGAGCCCGGGTCCTTGTTGATCTCGCGGTTGACGCGCACCAGCTCTTCGATGAACACGGTGATCGCGGCCTGGTTCTTGTCCAGGTAGTCGCGACGCGCGAACAGCGCCTCGTCGCTCGCCTTGACGTTGCCCAGGGGCAGCACGCTGAACTTGCTGCCGCCTTCTTTCAGGAGGAAGTTCTTGTTGGTCGAATCGAGGATGGTGGCGCGGATATTGCCTTTCAGCATCGCGAGCGCGCGCACTTGCGAGCCGGGAACGTAGCTGACGCTCTTGTACTTGATGCCGTGCTCCTTGGCCATCAGCAGCATGATCGCTTCGGTGCCCGAACCGCGGCCCTGCACCGCGATCTCCTGGTTGTCGAGATCCTTCCAGCCCTTGTAGTGCTCGTTGGCGACCACCGGGAAGAACTGCAGCGACCAGAGCTGGACGAAGAAGCGGATCGGCACATTGACCTTCTCGAGCGCGGCGTAGGGCGTGCCCTGGCCGACGTCGGCCTGGCCGTTGATCACCGCCTGGGTGGCGATGTCCTCGTTCTTGAACGAGGTGATCTCCACCTCGACGCCGCGTTTCTTGGCGCGCTCGGCGGCGACCAGCAGCGGCAGGTCGTCGATGCCGATCACATCGCCCAGGGCGTACTTGATCTTGGTCTGCGCGAGGGCCGCGCCGCTGCCGAGCAACAGCGCCACCAGGACAGTAAACAAGGTTCTCACGGTCTTCATCCTCCTAGGGTTTTGGGTTTGTGCGGCGATTCTACTGTGCAACCACCAGGCTGGTCAGGCGCTGTGGATCGGCGAGCAGCTCGGCGCTGGGGCCGAAATGCGAAACGCGGCCGCGGTTCAGGACCATGGCGTCCTGCGTTACCTGCAGCGCGAGCTTGGCGTGCTGCTCGACCAGGATGATGGCCAGCGAATCGTCGGCGACCAGCCTTTTCAGGGAGGCGAGCAAGCTCTCGACGATGATCGGCGCCAGCCCTTCCAGCGGCTCGTCGAGCAGCAGCAGCGAAGGGTTGCCCATCAGCGCGCGGCCGATCGCGAGCATCTGCTGCTCGCCGCCGGAGAGCTGGTTGCCCATGGCTGCCCGTCGTTCCTTCAACCTCGGAAACAAGTCGTAGACGCGGTCGATGGTCCAGCGCCCGGGGCGGCGCGCGACGTCGAGGTTCTCGTGCACGCTGAGCGACGGGAAGATCATGCGTTCCTGCGGCACGTAGCCGATGCCGATACGGCAGCGCTCGTAAACGGGAGTGGTCTGTATTGCGGAATTCTGAAAACGCATGGTCCCCGAATGAAACGTGGTGTGACCCATGATGGTGGCCAGCAGCGTGGTCTTGCCGACGCCGTTTCGTCCCAGCAGCGCCAGCGAGCCGCGGTCGGGCAGCTCGAGGTCGACGTCCTCGAGGATCACCGTGGCGCCGTAGCCCGCGCGCACGCTCGAAAGGCTAAGCATGCTGCTCGCCGAGGTATACCTGGTGCACGCGCTTGTCGCGCGCGATTTCTTCCGGCGGCGCTTCGACCAGCACCGTGCCTTGCACCAGCACGGTGATGCGCTGCGCGAAGCGGAACACCAGGTCCATGTCGTGCTCGATGATCAGGATCGCGATCTCGGGCGGCAGCTTGGCCAGGTTGGAAAGGATGATGCCGGATTCGTGCGACGGCACGCCGGCCGCGGGCTCGTCGAGCAGCAGCACCTTGGGCTTGAGGCCGAGCGCGATGGCAATCTCGACCAGGCGCTGCTTGCCGTAGGGCAGGTCGGCTACGCGTGCGTCCGCCTCGTCGGCAATGCCAAGGGCTGAGAGGTAAGTCATCGCCTCGTCCTTGATCTCCCGGTGGCGAGACGCAGGTTTCCACATTCGCACCGAAACCCCTTCACGTTCGGCGATGCCGAGGGCGACGTTGTCGAGGAGCGGCAAGTTGCGGAACAGGGTGGTGACCTGGAAGGTGCGGCCGAGGCCGCGGCGCACGCGCGCCGACTGCGGCACGCGCGTCACGTCCTCGCCGCCGAGCAGGATCTGGCCGGAGGAAGGCGCGAGCTGGCCCATCAGCATGTTGACGAACGTGGTCTTGCCGGCGCCGTTCGGGCCGATCAGGGCGTGACGCGCCCCCGGCTCGAGCCGGAAGTTGATCCTGTCGGCGACGGTCAGCGCGCCGAAGCTCTTGCAGAGCGACCGGGTTTCAAGAACGGCAGCCATTTGTCCAGTAGGCCCAGGATTCCGCCCCGGGCGAAAAGCACCACGAAGATGAGCAGCGCGCCGATGCCGAGGTACCAGTACTCGGGGTACTGCTTGGCGAGCGTGTCCTGCACCACGATGTACACCACCGGCCCGATGAACGCGCCGTAGAGGCGGCCGACGCCGCCGAGGATCAGCATCACCAACACGTCGCCCGAAGGCTCGAGGCCGAGCACGTTGAGGCCGACGAACTGGTTGACCTGCGTGAGCAGCGCGCCGGCGGTGCCGGCCATCGTGGCGCTGATGGTGTAGATCATCACCAGGCGCCAGTAGACCGGCGCGCCGACCGCGTGCATGCGCGTCGAGTTCTCGCGGATACCGGTCAGCATCGCGCCGAAAGGCGAATAGATGATGCGACGCACGACCCACCAGCCCACGAACAGCACTGCGAGGCAGTAGAAGAAGGCAGTCTTGCCGTACAGGTCGAAGCGGAACATGCCGAGGATCGGATCGACCTTCACGCCGGACAGGCCGTCCGCGCCGCCGGTCATGCTGGTCCACTTGTTGGCGATCTCGAGCAGGATCGCGGTGATCGCGAGCGTAAGCATGAGCAGCGTGAGCGCGCGCGTGCGCAGGATCACCGCGCCGGTGGCGACGCCGAGCAGCGCCGACAGCGCCGCCGCAGCGGCGAGCTGCAGGAAGGGATCGGTGATGCCGGTGTGCGCGCCGAGCGCGCCCGCGGTGTAGGCGCCCAGGCCGAAGAACGCGCTGTGGCCGAGCGTCACGATGCCGGCGTAGCCGAGGATGAGATCCAGCGACAGCGCGAACAGGATGAAGATCAGGATGCGCGCGCCGAGCGAGAGGTAGCCCGGCATGAGGAAGAAGAACGCGATCGCCGCGACCCACGGCAGCCACTCGGTCCAGCGGATCCTCGGATCGGCGCTATATCCGCTCATACCGCATCCCGAACAGACCTTGCGGTCTCCAGAGCAGGATCGTGATGGTCGCCGCGTACACCAGGAACGCGCCGAACTCGGGGGTCCAGTACTTGCACGCCGTATCGGCTACGCCGATCAGCAACGCAGCGATGAACGGACCGCGCAGGCTGCCGAGGCCGCCCACCGCGACCACGATCAGGAAGTAGACCAGGTGCTCGAACGGATAGCTCCACATCACCGGCAGGATGTCGGCGCCCAGCGCGCCGCCCAGGCCGGCGAGGCCGCTGCCGAGCGCGAAGGTGCCCATGAAGAGAAGCCGCGTGTTGATGCCGACCGACTGCGCCATGGCGCGGTTGTCCACCGCGGCACGCACCATCGCGCCCCAGCGCGTGCGCTCGACGCCGAACCAGAGCAGAAAAATGAGGCAGGTACTGACGACGATGAGAAAGACCCGGTAGGTCGGGAAATCGCGCCCCAGAACGTGAAGCTGGCCGCGCAGATAGTCGGGCAGGAATACCGGCACCGCGCGGTCGCCGTTCATGAGGCGAGCGACCGCCATCGACACGAAGATGAGGCCGATGCAGAACAGCACCTGGGCGAGCTCGCCTTCGGCGTAGAGCCGCGAGTACAGCAGCCGCTCGAGCACGATGCTCGCGAGCGCCACCGAAAGCGCGGCGATCAGGATGGCGAGGGGGAAGGGCACGCCGAAGCGCGCGATGACGGTGGACATCACCAGGCCACCCGCCATCGCGAACACGCCGTGCGCGAGGTTGACGAAGCCCATCAGGCCCATCGTCACCGACAGGCCGACGGAAATGACGTACAGGATCATGCCGTAAGCGACGCCGTGGAAGGCGACGCTGACGACTGCTGAAAGAAACTCCCCCAGGGTCCGCTGACTACTTCTTCTTCTGCATTTCTTTCCAGGGGTCCTTCAGGGCGGTGGCCACCGTCTCGAGCTCCACGTTGGCAAACACGCCGCCGACCTTCTTCACCTCGCGCAGGTATTCGTTCTGCACGATGTCGCGCGTCTCGGGGTCGATCGAGATCGGCCCGCGCGGCGAGTTGGGGTTCTTCCAGGTCTTGAAGAACTCCATCGTCTTGTCGGGGTCCATCTTGCCCTTCAGCGCCTTGATTGCGTCGACGATCATCGCCGCGCCGTCCCACGCCCCGACCGCGACGAAGTTCGGCGTCTCGTTCGCGCCGTACTCCTTCTTCCACGCGGCGACGAACGCCTTGTTCGCCGGACGGTCCGCGGCGGCGGAGTAGTGGTGCACGGTGAGCACGCCGAGCGCGACGTCGCCCATGTTCGGCAGCTCTTCGTCGGTGGTGATGTCGCCCGGGCCGATCAGCTTGATGCCGGCCTTGTCCAGGCCCAGGTCGGAGAAGTTCTTCATCACCGCGGTCGCGGTCTTGCCGGCCGGGATGAACACCTGAAGCACGTCGGGCTTGGCGTCCTTCACGCGCTGCATGTACGCCGCCCAGTCCGGGTTCTGCAGCGGCACGCGAACTTTGCCGAGCATCTTGCCGCCGTTTTCCTCGAAGCCCTTGCTGAATCCGTCCTCCGAGTCGTGGCCCGGGCCGAAGTCGCTCACCAGGCTGTAGGCCGTCTTGTACTTCTTTCCCGCCCACTGGCCGAGCGGATAGCTCGATTGCCACAGCGTGAACGAGGTGCGCACCATGTAGGGCGAGCGCGTGGTGATCACCGCGGTACCGGCGTTCATGATCACGAACGGCACCTTCGCTTCGGTCGCGATCGGCGCGATCGCCATCGCGTTCGGCGTGAAGATCACGCCGGCGAGCAGGTTGACCTTGTCGCGCACCACCAGCTCCTGCGCGAGCTGCTTCGCCTTGTCCGGGTTGGGGCCGGTGTCGTCGCGCGTGATCAGCTCGACCTTGACGCCGCCCAGCTCCTTCTCGTGCTGCTTCAGGTACAGGCGCACCGCGCGCTCCATGTACGGCCCGAGGTTGCCGTTCAGGCCCGAGTAGCTGGTGATGAAGCCGATCTTGACGGTTTGCGCGAAGACACCGCCCGCGGAGACGGCGAGCGCCATCCCCAGCAGTAACTTGACGATTCTCATGAGAACTCCTCCTTGGCGCGGGATTCTAGCAGCCAACTCCCGCCGAGCGCCGGGGGCAGAGCGACTGTGCGGCCCGAGACTTTCAGCCCGGCCTTGCTGCAGCGCGCTGCGAACGCGTCCGGATCGCTGCATGAAAGTGCATAACCGGCGAGCGCGGGTGCTGCGGGTGCGCTTCCCAGAAGTCTTTCCATATGCCTTTGCGTTCCGATGACGACGCGACCGCGCGCAGTGTCGAGGCGGACGAACCCTTCCTCCGGCCGCGGCAGCAGGCCGCCGAAGCGTCCCCAACGCGCCGCAACCTCCTCCGGGTCGTCCGCCACTACATAAACGGCGCTCAGGCGCAGCGGGTTGACGAATTCTTCGCGCCATACCTGCGCCGGCGTGACGTGCTCGCAGTACTGCACGCGGCCTTCGGGCATCTTGTCGGGCGGCACGTACACCACGCGGAACTCGACGGTCGCGCCGGTCTCGATCCGGCGCTTGAGGTGGACGACCGGCTCGGGCGCGAAGTCCTGCGCGGCGAGGCGGCGCTGCTCGGCCGCCGCGTCCGGCGTGCCGAAGCAGGCGAGGTGCACGCCGACGAAGCGTTTCATCCTTTCGCGAACGCGCTGCGCGTTGGGCGTATCCATCGTGGGGGCCAAAAGCTCGAGATAGCCTTCCTCGAGCATCACGCAGCGGTTGGAGGTGCCGGCCGGCTTGCCCGCGACCTCGTGGTGCGAAACCGGAGTGACCGCGAAGCCGAGCTTCTCCCACACTGCCGCCGCGCCGCCCAGGTCGGGCACAAAATGTGCAAGGTGATCCAGGCAAAGCTCGCCCAGTGGCGGGCGTTGTCTTTCGGATACGTCCATCCAGATGGAAATAGCACATTCCCAAGCCAGGCTCCAGCGATGCTGAAGCTGGTGTTCGCCGAAGCCGGCCCGAGTCCCACCGTCGAGGTCGGCCCTTTGCCCGAGATCTGCGTCGACGGCGAGACCATGCGGGCCGCGCACGGCGGCGAGATCCTCGCCCGGCACCAGAAGCACGAATGGATCGTGCACCAACGCAAATTCTTCCGCGTCGATTGCGCGTGCCCGGTGAAGATTCATTTCGAGAACCGGGAGGGCGAGTCCTCGGAGGTGTACGGTCCTTTCCTGCATTTCTCCTGCGCCGACGGTATCGCGTACGGCGACGGCGGCATCTGCGCCAACATCGACCTCGAGACCAAGCAGTGGTATTGCCACCATGACCAGAAATACTGGGCCTCGATGGTGGTGAAATCGGCCGCGGCCCCCGCAGCGTAAGATAGCTGCATGAACAGGCCGGTGGAGGCCCCGGCGGTCGCTTTGAGCGGCGCCGAGGCGGTGGTCGAAATGCTCAAGGCGCACGGCGTCGAAGTGATCTTCGGGCTCTGCGGCGACACCAGCCTTCCCTTATATGACGCGCTCGCCCGCCTGGGCTCGATGCGCCACATCCTCACCCGCGATGAGCGCCATGCCGCGTATATGGCCGACGGCTACGCGCGCCTGAGCGGCAAGGTCGGCGTGTGCGAAGGACCGTCGGGCGGCGGCGCGACCTACATTCTTCCGGGGCTGGTGGAGGCGAACGAGTCCTCGATTCCGGTGCTCGCGATCAATACGGACGTTTCCGTGAGTTCCAGAGGCAAGTTCACCCTCACGGAGCTCGACCAGCGCGCGCTGATGAAGCCGCTCACCAAGTGGAACGCGGTGCTCGACCGCTCGGTCGACATCCCGCGCACCTTCCGCAAGGCCTTCGAGGCGATGACCACCGGGCGCCCGGGCGCGGCGCACATCGCGCTGCCGTTCGACGTGCAGAACGGGCCGGTCGAGCGTGCGGATGTATGGGGCGACCCGACGCTCGGCGCTTTCCCCTCCAGGAGGGTTTCCCCGGATCCATCGCTGGTCGAAATGGCGGCAAAGCTCCTGAGGAGAGCAAAGAATCCCCTGTTCATCTGCGGCGGTGGGGTGGTGCTTTCCGGCGCGGAAGGGGAATTGGCCATTCTTTCGGAAAACCTGTGTGCGCCGGTCGCCACCACCATCAGCGGCAAGGGCTCGATCGACGAGCGCTGCTCCCAGTCGGTGGGCGTGGTCGGCTC
>Ga0307497_10000360_pt1 | contig 10505 bp, 7 predicted proteins | sample 10_S_MG_FD_201366 | JGI IMG/M metagenome (GOLD analysis project Ga0307497, IMG submission 201366) | Soil microbial communities from Populus trichocarpa stands in riparian zone in the Pacific Northwest, United States - 10_S | ecosystem: Environmental > Terrestrial > Soil > Riparian zone > Trees...
CTGGCCAAGGAAGCGCTGCGCGACATCCTCAACCTGAACAGCCGCCAGATCAGCGTCGAGGGTATCCAGAAGACGGTCGCCGAGTACTTCAAGATCAAGGTCTCGGACATGCACTCGAAGAAGCGCAGCCGCAACCTCGCGCGGCCGCGGCAGGTAGCGATGGCGCTCGCCAAGGATCTGACGCAGATGAGCCTGCCGGAGATCGGCGAGGCATTTGGCAACCGCGACCATACGACCGTACTGCACGCGTGCCGCACCGTCGCCAGTTTGCGCAAGCACGATACCGGGCTCAACCGCGACTACCTCGTGCTCGAGCAGGTGCTGAAAGGCTGAGCGTGGAAAAGCTGTGTTTGCAGGCAGGACAGTTTGTGCATAACCCGTCGCTTCTGCCGCAGACGAAAACTTATCCACATTCGCCCACACGCGTCGCACAGCTTTCCAGCGCGCACACGCGCACCTTAACCGTTGGGCGGGATGGGGAAATCCGAAGTTGTCCCGCGATTGCGTGCTCTCTATTAGTTACTACTACTAAGAACTAGAAGGTAAATAACAGATGATCAAAGCGAAACGTGACGACATCCTCACGCCGCTTTCAGCCGTGAGCGGCATCATCGAGCGGCGTCACACGCTGCCGATCCTGTCGAACGTACTGATCGAGCAAACCGGGCAGAACCTCTCTTTCCTGGCGACTGACATCGAGATCCAGATCACCGCCCGCACCGCGCTCTCGGCCGGTGGCGAGGCGCGGGCGATCACGGTTGGCGCCCGCAAGTTGGTCGACATTCTGCGCGCGCTGCCGGACGGCGCCGACCTGACGCTGCAGCAACAGGAGAAGCGCTTGCTGGTAAAGGCCGGCAAGAGCCGCTTCACGCTGCAGACCCTGCCAGCGGAGGATTTCCCACGCTTGGCGAAGCCAGCCGGCGAGGCGGCGCGCTTCACCCTTGGGCAGAAGGCTCTGCGACGCCTGCTCGGCCTGGTGCAGTACGCCATGGCGCAGCAGGACATCCGCTACTACCTGAACGGCCTGCTGATGGTGGTCGAGGAGGGCCAGCTCAAGCTGGTGGCGACCGATGGCCACCGGCTGGCGTACGCGGCGACTGCGCTCGGCGGTGGGCTGCCGCGGCAGGAGGTAATCGTGCCGCGCAAGACCGTGATCGAGCTGTCGAAGCTGCTGGCGGAAAATGACGATGAGGTCAATGTCGAGGTCTCGGCGACCCAGGCCGCTTTCCGCTTCGGCACCATCGAGCTGGTCTCGAAGCTGATCGATGGCAAGTTCCCCGACTACACGCGGGTCATTCCAGCCGGTCACAAGAACAAGCTCCAGGTCGGGCGCGAACCCCTGCGCCAGGCCCTGCTCCGCGCCGCAATCCTGTCGAACGAGAAATTCCGGGGCGTGCGCTGGGTCCTCAGCGACGGCAGCCTGAAGATCGTCTCCTCCAACGCCGAGCAGGAGGAGGCGCACGAGGAGGTTGAGATCAAGTACTCCGGCGACGGGCTCGACATCGGCTTCAATGTCAACTACCTGCTCGACGTCCTGAACAACGTCGCCGGCGAGAACATCGAATGCGCGTTCGGTGACGCCTCCTCGAGCGCCCTGATCAGCTACCCGACGGAGAAGGACTTCCGCTACGTCGTCATGCCGATGAGGATCTAGGAAGCCGATGTCCGACGGCAAGGGTAACGGCAACGGCAGCGACTACGGCTCGGACGCCATCAAGGTCCTGAAGGGCCTAGACGCGGTGCGCAAGCGCCCCGGGATGTACATCGGCGACACCTCCGACGGCACCGGGCTGCACCACATGGTGTTCGAGGTGGTCGACAACGCGGTCGACGAGGCGCTCGCCGGCTTCTGCGACGAAATCATCGTCACCATCCACACCGACAATTCGGTCTCGGTGTTCGACAACGGCCGCGGCATTCCCACCGGCATCAAGGACGACGACGAGCTGAAGCGCTCCGCCGCCGAGATCGTCATGACCGAGCTGCACGCCGGCGGCAAGTTCGACTCTAACAGCTACAAGGTCTCCGGCGGCCTGCACGGCGTCGGCGTCTCGGTGGTGAATGCTCTTTCGGAATGGCTGCGGCTCACCATCTGGCGCGACGGGCGCGCCCATCATATAGAGTTCCGCAAGGGCGCGGCGGTCGAACCGCTGAAGGAAATCGGCAGCACCGAGCGACGCGGCACGGAAGTGCATTTTCTTGCCTCGAAGGAGATCTTTGGCAACGTCGACTTCCACTACGACATCCTCGCCCGGCGCCTGCGCGAGTTGTCGTTCCTTAACAACGGCGTCAAGATCCTGCTGGTCGACAAGCGCGTCGCGAAGGAAGAGAACTTCGCCTTTGCGGGTGGGGTGCGCGGTTTCGTCGAGTACATGAACCGCGCGAAGAATGTTCTGCACCCGAACATCTTCCACGGCCAGAACCTGAAGGACGGCATTACCGTAGAAGTGTCGATGCAGTGGAACGACTCCTACCAGGAGAGCGTTCTCTGCTTCACCAACAACATCCCGCAGAAGGACGGCGGCACGCACCTCACCGGCCTGCGCGCGGCGATGACGAGGGTGCTGAACAAGTATATCGAGGAAGGCGAGCTCGCCAAGAAGGCCAAGGTGGAAACCACGGGCGACGACATGCGCGAGGGCCTCGCCTGTGTCCTCTCGATCAAGGTGCCCGAGCCGAAGTTCTCGTCGCAGACCAAGGAGAAGCTGGTCTCTTCGGAGGTACGCCCGGTGGTCGAGGAGATCGTTGCCGAGCGGCTGCGCGAATTTCTCGCCGAGCGGCCGGCGGATGCACGGATCATCACCTCGAAGATCGTCGATGCCGCGCGCGCGCGAGAGGCGGCGCGCAAGGCGCGGGACATGACGCGGCGCAAGGGTGTGCTGGACGGCATGGGACTTCCCGGCAAGCTCGCCGACTGCCAGGAACGCGACCCGGCGCTGTGCGAGCTCTACCTGGTGGAGGGCGATTCGGCCGGCGGCTCGGCGAAGCAGGGCCGCGACCGCAAGAACCAGGCGATCCTGCCCCTGAAGGGCAAGATCCTCAACGTCGAGCGCGCACGCTTCGACAAGCTGCTCTCGTCGGCGGAGATCGCGACCCTGATCACGGCGCTCGGCTGCGGCTTCGGCAAGGAGGAGTACAACGCCGACAAGCTGCGTTACCACCGCATCATCATCATGACCGACGCCGACGTCGACGGCTCGCATATCCGCACCCTGCTTCTGACCTTCTTCTATCGGCAGATGCCCGAACTGGTCGAGCGCGGCCATATCTACATTGCCCAGCCGCCTCTCTATAAGGCGAAGCTCGGCAAGGAAGAGCGATACCTGAAGGACGAGCACGAGCTGAACGAGTTCATGCTGCGGCAGGCGCTGGTAGAGTCGCTCCTGCATCCGGGATCAGGGCGCGAGCCGATCACGGGCGAAGCGCTGGCGCAGATGGCCAAGTCGTACCTCATCTCCGAGGCGGTGATCGAGCGCGTCTCACGCCTCATCGACCGCGAAGTGCTGCAGGCGCTGCTGCGTGGCGTTCACGTCGACCTGTCACGGCGTGAGACCGCGGAAGCGTCGGCCGAGGCACTCGAGCAGGCGATCGGCGGCAACGGCATCGCCGTCGCGCCGCACTTCGATGCCAAGACCGAGCGCTACCAGGTGCGCATCGAGCGCACGCGCCACGGCAACGTGCGGATGAGCACGATCGACAACGAATTCATCCTGTCCGGCGACTACGGCCAGATCCGCCAGACCGCGGCCATGCTGAAAGGCCTGGTCGGGGAAGGGGCGTACATGCAGCGCGGCGACAAGAAGCAACCGGTGCGCGACTTCCCTGAGGCGATGCGCTGGCTGCTCGCCGAGGTGGAGAAATCGATGTCCTTGCAGCGCTACAAGGGCTTGGGCGAGATGAACCCCGAGCAGCTCTGGGAGACGACCATGGATCCCGCCTCGCGGCGCCTGCTTCGGGTGCAGATCGAGGACGGCATCGCCGCCGACGAGATCTTCACCATGCTGATGGGCGACGAGGTCGAACCTCGCCGCGCTTTCATCGAGTCGAACGCGCTCGGCGTCCGGAACCTGGACGTGTAGATTTCTCGGCCGGCGCCTTATCCTTCGCCGGCCGCGCCTGGAACTCGAAGCCGATCCTGCCGTCGGGCTGCTTCACCAGGAACGCTTTGAAGCGGCGTCCCTTCTTCGACACGAACGTGGTCAAGAGGTCGGTCTTGCCGGTCGCCAGCAGCTTCCTCATCTGCTCGCGCTCGATCGGCTGCTGCAAAATCATCCGGCCCGAGCGGAAATCGCAGGTTTTCCCGGGGCCGACCGCCTTCTCGCAGGTGTAGGCCATGCCGTACTCATAGATCCGGCTGCCGCACTTCGGGCATGGACCCAGGGGCTCCTGGTCGCTGAAATCTGGCGCCGCCTCGCTGCCTTCCTTGTCCTGGCCGAAATCGAACTCCGTCCGGAAGTCGTCGCTGAGCCGCATCACGGCGGCGAAGGGTTTCCCCATCCGGCTGCGAAAGCCGGTGAGCGGGCCGATCACTCGCTTCGTGATGAGCTGCGCCACTTCGTCCGGCGACCACTCCCGCCCTGAGGTCACCTTCCAGAGGTTGAAGTCGCATTTCTGGCACTGGAACTTGCGGTAGTTCTCCTGCACCACACCGCCGCACTTCGGGCACGGCGCCGACACGGTGGCGTAGACCACGTCCGGGATCTCACCGGTCTTGATGACACCGACGACCTTGCGCACCAGCTCGGAAATTTCCTTCATAAACACGTCGCGCGTGAGCTTGCCCTGCTCGATCAGGCGCAGCTTGTGCTCCCACTCGCCGGTCAGCTCGGGCGAAGCGAGCTCGACGATGTGCAGCATGCCGAGCGCGAAAATCAGCGAGAACGCCTTGGGCGTCGGCACCAGCTCGCGGCCTTCGCGGTGCACGTATTCCTCGCGGATCAGGCCTTCGATGGTCGCGGCACGCGTCGCGGGCGTGCCAAGGCCCTTCGCCTCCATCGCCTCGCGTAGCTCATCATCTTCGATCAGCTTGCCCGCGCCCTCCATCGCCGAAAGGAGCGTTGCCTCGGTGTAGCGTGGTGGCGGCTTGGTCTCGTTCGCCTGCCCGGCGACTTCAAGCACCGCCACCGGCTCGTTCGCCTCGATCGCCGGCAGGGTCTTTTCCTCGTCGCCGATGGCGCGGCCGTAGATTGCCAGCCAGCCGGCGCTCTGCAGCACGCGCCCCTCGGTCTTGAAGTGGTGCTCGCCGACCTTGGTGATGCGCGTGGTCTGAAGGAATTCCGCCGCAGGGAAGAACACCGCCAGGAAGCGGCGCACCACCAGGTCGTACAGCTTCTGCTCCGCCTCGGTGAGATGCTTTGGTGTCTGCAGCGTCGGGATGATGGCGAAGTGATCGGAGATCTTCGCGTTGTCGAAGATCCGTTTGTTCGGTTTCACCCAGCCCTGCTTCAGGACCTGCTTGGCGAACGTGCCGAAGACGCCGGTCTCGGCAAGCTCCTTGAGCGTGTCCTTTACGGTTGGCAGGTAGTCCTCGGGCAGAGCGCGCGAGTCGGTGCGCGGATAGGTCAGAACCTTGTGCTTCTCGTACAAGGACTGCGCCAGCGACAGCGTCATGCGCGCCGGGAAGCCGAAACGGCCGTTCGCCTCGCGCTGCAGGCTGGTCAGATCGAAGAGCAGCGGCGAAAGCTGTGTTGCCGGCTTTGATTCCTCGGCGGCGATGCCTTTCTTGCCGCGGCAGGCGGCGACGATCTTCGCCGCCGCGTCGGCTTCCCAGAGCCGCTCGGCCCTGCGCTCCGGATCCTCGTCGCTCTTCCTGAAGTCCGGGTCGAACCAGCGACCCGGATACTCGCCCGCCTTGGCTTCGAAGCGGGCATGCACTTCCCAGTAGGCGCGTGAGGTAAAGGCGCGGATCTTGTCCTCGCGCTCGACCAGGATCGCGAGCGTCGGCGTCTGCACGCGACCCACGGTAGTCAGATAGAACCCGCCTTCCTTGGAGTTGAAGGCGGTCATGGCGCGCGTGCCGTTGATGCCGACCAGCCAGTCGGCTTCGGAGCGCGACTTGGCCGCATCCGCAAGCGGCCGCATTTCCTTGTCCTGGCGCAGCTTGCCGAAGCCGTCGCGGATCGATTGTTGGGTCATCGACTGCAGCCACAAGCGCTCGATCGGCTTCTTCGCGCGCGCGTGCTGTGCGATGTAGCGGAAGATGAGCTCGCCCTCGCGTCCGGCGTCGCACGCGTTGATCAGGCCGACGACGTCCTTGCGCTTCATCAGGCGCAGCAGCAGGTTGAGTCGCGCCTCGCCCTTTTCGATCGGCGACAGGTCGAAGTGGGGCGGGATCATCGGCAGGTGCCGGAACGACCATTTCCCCTTCTTGACATCATGTGCCTCGGGAACGACCAGCTCGAGCAGGTGGCCGACGGCGGACGACAGTACGTATTGGTTGCTCTCGAAGTAGTCGCCCTTGCGAGTGAAGCCACCCAGCGCGCGCGCGATGTCGGCGGCGACAGACGGTTTCTCGGCGATGATGAGTTTTTTGGCCATGCGGCGCGAAAGGCCGCAGATGATAAGTGCAAAGGCCGAGGCGCTTCAACCGTTGAATGCGGCAGGCGGCCCTACGCGCGCCCGTGTACGCGCGCGTGCGCGGGCGAGGCGCGAGCAGTTTCGCTAGCTCGGCAGGCGGGCCTGCGGGCCGTTGAACAGCTCTTCGGCCATCAGCTGGCTGGTCGGCGTCTGCTGGTTCCAGAGCACCATCAGCACGATCAGCTTGAGCTGCTCGAGAGTGAGCGACGCGCCCGAAGCTGCGAGCGAGCGGTCGATCACGAGCTCGCGGTTTTGCGGCGTCAGGATCCCCGACTGTTCGAGCGTAATGAGAAAGCCGCGGCAGTGCGCGTCCAGCTTGGCGAGCTCGCGCGGCGCGAAGGCGCGGAAGCTGCGGTTCGGGTCGGGCAGCTCCAGCGGCCCGGTCTGCGGGGCGCGGCCGATGCCGGCGAGCCAGTGCAGCGCTTCGCTGATGTCGGCGTGCTCGAAGCCCGCGGCGGACAGTTTCTTCGCGATCCGCTCCCGCTCGTGCGCCACCTCCCGCTGCTGGCAGTTCTCGAACAGGTAGACCAGGATCTCGTACATGAAGCCTCCTTGTTGTTATAACGTGCAGCAGCGCATCGCGGTTTACCTATCGACCGGGCTTTTCGAGGCGCTGGAAAAGCCCCCCCGGCAGCGCGGCGACCCGGCCGGCGAGTTCCAGGCGCAGCAGCTCGGAAGACACCTGCTCCGCCGACATCCCGGCGCGCACGCACAGTGCGTCGATATCCACCGGGTCGTGGCCCATATGCTCGAGCAGGCCTGGGCCTTCGGCGCTGGCCCGCGCGACCTCGGCGGGCAGCATGGTCGAAGCGAAACCGCTGGCGCGAAAGCCGCCCAGCTCGGCGAGGACGTCCTCGGCAGATTCGACCAGCTTCGCGCCCGACTTGATGAGCGCGTGGCAACCCTTCGAGACCGGCGAGTGGATCGATCCCGGCACGGCGAACACTTCACGGCCCTGCTCCGCAGCCGAGCGCGCGGTGATCAGCGAGCCCGAGGCGAGCGCCGCCTCGACGACCAAGCAGCCCTGCGCGAGACCGCTGATCAGACGGTTGCGTCGCGGGAAATTCGACGCCAACGCGCCCGTGCCAAGCGGGAACTCCGAGATCAGCAGGCCCCGTTCGGCGATCTGCGCTGCGAGCGCGGCATTGCTGCGGGGATAAATGACGTCGATGCCAGTGCCTAGGACGGCGATGGTCGAGCCCGGCGCGGCGAGCCCGCCGCGATGGGCGGCCGCATCGATGCCGAGCGCGAGGCCCGAGACGATGGTCAGCCCGGCGCCGCCCAGCGCCCTGGCGAAGCTCTCGGCGTTCGCCGCGCCTTGCGCCGTGGCATTGCGACTGCCGACCACGGCAAGCGTGGAACGCTGCAGCAACTCGACCCGTCCACGCGCATACAAGAGCGGCGGCGGATCCGGGATCTCCAGCAGCATGCGCGGATAGGCGTCATCGGCAAGCGTGACCAGCCCGTTGCCCGGCTGCTCCACCCAGGCGAGCGCTGTGTCGACAGCATTGCGCACGCTCTCGGAATGCAGTGCTTCGAGCACCGCAGGTGCGGCGTGCGCCGTGAGCTCCGAAGGCTTGCGCGCGAGGACCAGGTGTGGCAAGCCGAACTGCCGCAGCATGGCGCGGATGGCGGCGCCGCCGAGCCCGGGAGTGAGCGTGAGTTGCAGCCAGCTCGCCAACCCGGGGTCATGCGTCATGCTGGCGGCGCAGCCTGGGTCGGGGGGACCCGTTGAGAAGCGCCGCTAGGGCGTCTGAACCACATCCAGAGGGCTGACGGGCCGCGTGATTTGCATGACCAGCGCATAGGATATGCGGTCGAAGACGCGAAACACAAACGCGAGGCCCGCACGCTCATCGGGCAAGCTGATCGTCGAATTCTCCGCGCCCTGCGGCTTGCTCATGTCGCGCACCGTGCCGCCGCGCGTGTAGAGCGCGAGCACGTGACCAACCTCGATGCCGTTGGCGCGACCGCGGTTTATGGTGATGATCGCTTGCGGGCCGCCTTCGCCGACCCGCCCGCTACCGAGGATCGACATGACGCGTCCGTTGATCTTCGTTCCCGGCGCATGTGGTGCGTAGCTGATCGCTTGCGGCCGGCTGGCGGCGACCAGCTTGTCGCCCGCGCCGACTTCGCGGACCGCGGTCGTCAGGACGATGGTCGCCGGATCGCCGGAGCGCGTGACCTGCGCGGTGCCCAGATAGATTGCTTCGTAACCGAGCGTCTGGTTGGTATCGGGATCGATCAGCGGGCCGCCGCGCCGATAAACGTACCAGATGTCTTCCTTCGAGGAGCCGATGCCGCGCACGTAGGCGGAATTGCCGGCCGAGATGATGACGCGATCGGTCTGCGTGCCGACGATGGTTGGCGCTTTGTCCAGGCCCTCGGGCTCGATGACCAGCGGCCGCGTGAGGAACGGCTCGATCAGGTTGGCGGGAATGCTCGGGATACCCTGACGTGCGAGCGACTCAGCGCGCAGATGTGGAGTCAGCTTGACGATGCCGGCCTCGGTCGCGGTTGCCGTAGTGGCCGGCGCGCCGGTCGTCGGCGTGCTGCTGCTTTGTTGCTCGGTGGCTTCGCGGGGGCCGGCGCCGGGTTGCGCGATGGTCAGCTGGCCGCGCTCGCGGTCGAGAAGCAGGACGTAGCCAGGATAGATCAGGTGCGGATTGCGGATCTGCTCCTTGTTCATGTTCCACAGATCGGGCCAGCGCCAGGGCGAGTCGGTGTAGCGCTGCGAGATTCCCCAGAGGGTGTCGCCGGGGACCACGATGTAGCGGTCAGGGGCGTCCGGCTTGATCGCGAGGGGCGAGGTCGGGGCCTGCGCCCAGGTCGCTCCGGACACCAAGAAAGCGAGTGTTGTGATAGACTTACGCAATTGCTGGGCCATGGCACCCCGTCCCTTTTAGCGGCTTCCTGGACCGGCTTGTAATTCGGTTTGTCTAACCCAATGTAGCACAACCGCCGAAGTGCTTATACGTCACCTGAGATTGTCCACATAATTTCTTCAATTGCAAGTGAAAACACCCTGAAATGCAGATTTTGAGCATCCTGCGCTATCCCGACGCTCGCCTCCATAAGGTGGCCGCGCCCGTTACCGTGTTCGACGAGGCCCTCAAAAAGCTTGTCGCCGACATGGCCGACACCATGTATGCGGCGCCGGGCATCGGCCTCGCCGCGACCCAGGTCGACGTGCACAAGCAGGTCATTGTCGTCGACGTTTCCGAGCGGCGAGATTCGCTGGTGGTGCTGGTCAACCCCGAAATCGTGGAAGCGACGGGCGAGTCCGACATCGAGGAAGGCTGCCTCTCTGTCCCTGGCATTTACGAGCTGGTGCAGCGCGCGGAACGCGTCAAGGTGCGAGCCCACGACCAGAACGGAAAGGCCTTCACACTCGAGGCGCAGGGACTACTCGCGGTCTGCATCCAGCACGAGATGGACCACCTGCAGGGCAAAGTGTTCGTCGAGCATCTCTCGCAGCTGAAGCAGCAGCGCATCCGCGCTAGGCTCGCCAAGCAGCTGCGCAAGTCGGCCTGATCTTGCCTTCCTGCGTCTAGTCTTCGCCGGCACGCCAGAATTCGCCGCCCAGGCGCTCGCGCGCCTGCTCAAGGCTGGTCATGCAGTGCCGCTGGTCGTCACCCAGCCCGACCGTCCAGCCGGGCGCGGCATGCGTCCGGCAGCGAGCGCGGTCAAGCAACTCGCGCTCTCGCGAGGCCTCGCGTTGATGCAACCCGCGAGGCTTGGCGAAGCACAGGTTACGGAGTGGCGCGCGGCAAGGCCCGACGTCATCGTCGTTGCTGCCTACGGCGCTCTTCTTCCTCCGGAGTTCCTGACTCTCGCACCGTACGGCGCGCTGAACATCCACGCCTCGCTGCTGCCCCGCTGGCGCGGCGCAGCGCCGATCCAGCGCGCACTACTCGCGGGCGATGTCG
>Ga0307497_10000361_pt1 | contig 10503 bp, 12 predicted proteins | sample 10_S_MG_FD_201366 | JGI IMG/M metagenome (GOLD analysis project Ga0307497, IMG submission 201366) | Soil microbial communities from Populus trichocarpa stands in riparian zone in the Pacific Northwest, United States - 10_S | ecosystem: Environmental > Terrestrial > Soil > Riparian zone > Trees...
GGTGGGACCACCATGACGACGTTCCAGTGCGTCATGAGGTAGAGCCCCTGCTCGAGCGCCGCCTTCGCAAGACGGGCGACGGGTGCGGCGGCCTCGCCGGAGGCGTTGAACGGAACGAGCATCTCCTTCGTCGCGCGGCTCTTGACGAGCTCGATCCCCCAGAAGCAGCCCAGGCCGCGCACGTCGCCGATCGACGGATGCCGCTCCGCGAGGGCGCGGAGCGACGCACCGAGGTGGGCGCCGACGGTGGCGGCGTTCTCGACGATGCCCTCCTCCTGGAACGCCTCGATCGACGCGATCGCCGAGGCGCACGCGATTGGATGCCCGGCGTACGTCAGCCCGCCGGGGAAGAAGCGTCCCCGCACCTGGTCGACGATCTCACCCCGCGCGATCATCGCGCCGAGTGGGACGTAGCCGGAGTTGATCCCCTTCGCGACCGTGATGATGTCCGGCACGACGTCCCAGTGCTCGCAGGCAAACCATCGGCCTGTGCGGCCGAAGCCGGCCATCACCTCGTCGAGGATCAGCAGGATCCCGTGCCGGTCGCACACCTCGCGGATCGACTGCAGGTAGCCGTCGGGCGGGACGATGATCCCGTTCGTCCCGACGACCGTCTCGAGGATCACCGCCGCGACCGTCTCCGGGCCCTCGTACTGGAGGATCTCCTCCAGGTGCGGCGCCCCCGTACAGACGGGACACGGGTCCGGGTGCCCGGCGGGACAGCGGTACGTGTACGGGTCGAGCATCCGCACGACGCCCGGGATCCCTGGCTCGGCGGGCCAGCGGCGCGGGTCGCCCGTCAGCGTGATCGCCCCGGCCGTCGCACCGTGGTAGCTCCGGTAGCGCGCCACGATCTTGTGCCGCCCCGTGACCCAGCGGGCGATCTTGATCGCATTCTCGTTCGCCTCCGCCCCGCCGTTCGTGAAGAACGTCATCGAGAGGTCGCCCGGGGTCACCTCGGCGATCAGGCGCGCCAAAGTCGAGCGCGGCTCGGTCGCCATCGATGGCGAGATCGTGCAGAGGCGGTCCGCCTGCTCCTTGATCGCCGCGACCACCTTCGGGTGCTGGTGGCCGATCGAGGCGTTGACGAGCTGCGAGGCGAAGTCGAGGTAGCGCTTGCCGTCGTAGTCCCAGAAGTACCGGCCCTCGGCGCCCGCGACCGGGATCGGGTCGATCGCGTCCTGGACCGACCACGAGTGCAGCACGAACTGCTTCGCCTCCTCGCGGACGCGCTCCCCGAGCTGAGGGTCCTCGGTCGTCGCCACGACCGGATCGTGCCAGGTGGCGGGGCTGCGCCGCGGACGCCGTCGTTCTTGCGGGGCTTGCCGCAACGACACCGTCCCGATCGCCGATGACCGGCGCCCCTCGGAAGCTTCGCCGCAGAACCCGCTCTCGACTGACGCGATGACGCAGGTCGCCGGGCCCGCAGTGCAGCAGATCGACCACTGGATCGGCGGCCGCGCGGTGCCGGGCACCTCCGGGCGCAGCGGCCCCGTCTACGACCCGGCCGCCGGACGGCAGACCGGCGAGGTCGCCTTCGCGTCGGCCCGGGAGGTCGACGCCGCCGTCGCCGCGGCCGGCGCGGCGCTCCCCGCCTGGCGCGAGACCTCGCTCGCCCGCCGCGCCGAGCTCTTCTTCCGCATCCGCGAGCTCCTCGTCGAGCGCCGCGACGAGCTGGCGCGGATCCTCACCGCGGAGCATGGCAAGGTGCTCTCCGACGCGGCCGGCGAGGTCACGCGCGGCATCGAGGTCGTCGAGTTCTGCTGCGGGATCCCGACGCTCCTCAAGGGCGTCTACTCCGAGCAGGCCTCCTCCGGTGTCGACGTCTACTCCGTACGCCAGCCGCTCGGGGTCGTCGCCGGCATCACGCCGTTCAACTTCCCGGCGATGGTGCCCATGTGGATGTGGGCGCCGGCGATCGCCTGCGGGAACACGTTCGTCCTGAAGCCGTCCGAGAAGGACCCCTCCGCCTCCGGCTGGACGGCACGGCTCCTCCAGGAGGCCGGGCTCCCGGACGGCGTCTTCAACGTCGTCCACGGCGACCGCGAGGCCGTCGACGCGCTGCTCGCGCACCCCGACCTACAGGCGATCTCGTTCGTCGGCTCGACGCCGATCGCCCGCTCCGTCTACGAGCGCGCCACCGCCGCCGGCAAGCGCTGCCAGGCATTAGGCGGCGCGAAGAACCACATGATCGTCCTGCCCGATGCGGACATCGACATGGCGGCCGACGCGGCCGTGTCCGCCGCGTTCGGGTCGGCGGGCGAACGCTGCATGGCGATCTCCCAGGTCGTCGCGGTCGGCGACGCCGCCGAGCCGCTCGTGCGCGCGATCCGCGAGCGGATCCCGAAGGTGAAGGTCGGCCCCGGGACGGAGTCCGGCGTCGAGATGGGCCCGCTCGTCACCGCCGAGCACCGCGACCGCGTCGCCTCCTACGTCGAGCGGGCCGAGGGGGAGGGCGCCCAGCTGCTCGTCGACGGGCGCGAGGGCGTCCCGGAGCCGGGCTTCTTCCTCAAGCCGTCGCTGATCGACGGCGTACAGCCGGGCATGAGCGTCTACGACGACGAGATCTTCGGCCCCGTCCTCGGCGTCACGCGCGTCGCGAGCTACGACGAGGCCCTGAGCCTCGTGAACGACAACCCGTACGGGAACGGGACGGCGCTCTTCACCCGCGACGGCGGCGTCGCGCGGCGCTTCCAGCGCGAGGCCCAGGCCGGGATGGTCGGCGTCAACGTGCCGATCCCGGTACCGGTCGCCTACTACTCCTTCGGCGGCTGGAAGGGCTCCCTCTTCGGCGACCGCCACATCTACGGCCCCGAGGGAATCGAGTTCTACACACGGGGCAAGGTGGTGACCGCCCGCTGGCCGGATCCTGCGACCTCGAAGGTCGATCTGGGATTCCCGCAGACGCGTTGAGCAGAGAGGACTCAACTCTGCAAGAACGTGGTCGATCACTCGATCGAGGCATATGCGAGACACGCTCCGAACCGCCATCGCCACGCTCCGGCCCTATCCGCAGGCGCTGCTGACGTACCGCCTGGACGCGGAGGGGACGATCGTCGAGTGCGGCGGCTCGTGGGACGGATTCGCGATCGAGAACGGCGCCTCGCGGCTGCGCGCCGACCATGTGGTCGGCCGCGCGGTCTGGGACTTCATCACAGGCACGGAGACGCGACAGCTGTGGCGCGAGGTATTCGGGGTGGCTCGCGCCCGCGGTCGCGTCTTCGTGCCATTCCGTTGCGACAGCCCAACCGTCCGTCGCCGGCTCGAGATGGCGGTCGAGGTAGAGCCCGGCGGCGGGCTCTCGATCGCCACCGCGGTGCTGCGCGTCGAACCCCGCGCCCCGGAGGCTTGGCTCTCTCCGGACGGGCAGCGGACGGTGGGCATGGTCACATCCTGCAGCTGGTGCCGGCGCTTCCTCGTCGGCGACGAGTGGCTCGAGGTCGAGGTCGCCGTCGCGCGCAGCGGGCTCCTCGAGGACGAGATGCCCGCTATCACGCACGGCGTCTGCCCGGACTGCGAAGCCGGGCTCCACGGCTCGCGTTAGCCGGTGGGCTCCTTCTCGGCTGCGGCTGCAGCCTCGAGCTCGCCGATCTCGATCTTCCCCATCTGCATCATCGCGGCGAACACGCGCTGGCTCGTCTCCGGGTCGGACTGCGTGAGCAGCTCCGTCAGCCGGGTCGGGACGACCTGCCACGAGAGCCCGAAGCGGTCCTTCAGCCAGCCGCACGGCCCGGGCTCACCGCCCTCGGTGAGCGCGTCCCAGTAGTAGTCGACCTCGTCCTGGCTCTCGCACATGATCTGCCAGGAGATCGCCTCGCTGAAGCGCCACTCCTGCTCGCCGCCGTTCAGCGCCAGGAACTCCCGGCCGTTGAGCTCGAAGCTCACCGTCATGACGGCGCCGGGCTCCCCCGGGCCGGTCTCTCCGTACCGCGTCACCTCGGTGATCCGCGACTTCGGGAACAGAGACACGTAGAACTCGGCGGCCTCCTCGCCCTCGTCGGTGTACCAGAGGCACGGAATCAGCTTCTTCATCGTCTCGTCTCCCTTCGAGAGTGGATGTCCTTCCTGAGACGGCGGGTCGCCTCGAAACTCATCGGTGGACCGTCCGCGAGATGGCGATCATTCGGGAGCCGCTGCGCGTTTCCCTGGCTCGTGTAGACGCGCACGCCGCGCACCGTGTGGCACGTGAGGACGCGCATCGAATCCTCCTTCGCAGGCGGCGGGGGACCGGGCGGCGGCTCGGGAGCGAAGCGGGCGACGGTGAGAGAGAAGCGGCGACCGCCTCCGGAGACGGTGACCTGCTCGCCGGGTGCGAAGGGCTTCGCCGCCACGAAGCTCGCGCCGGCGCCGTCGCGGTGCGCGACGAGGCGACCGGAGTGTGGACCGGAGACCGAGCCGGTGACGCGCACCCCGAAGGGGTCGACGGGCCGGAAGGCCGCGGTCGTCACGCTCCCCTCGCCACAGCCCGCGAGCGCGAGCATCGGCGACGAGGAGCACGGATGAGCGCGGCATGAGCGCACGGTTCCCACCCGCCTCGAACGCTACGCGTGCACGCCCATCGCGACCGTGCCGGCGTAGCCGGAGCCGCTCCGCGTGAGGGCGAGCATCCCCTTGCCGCCACCGTTCCGGAAGATCGCATCCGCCGGGTTCGGCGTGTCCGGCTGCGTTCCGTGGCTCCTGTACGGCTCGTTCGCGTAGACCGAGGCGGTCACGCGCGCCGGGAAGAAGAGCTGGCCCGTGTGGACGACGCGCCCGCGGACGTGCACCTTCACGTGGACGTGCACCGCACGGCCGCTGTAGAAGCCCGGGTAGATCGTCCGGAACGTCGCGATTCCCTTGGCGTCGGTGCGCTGGGCGCCGCGCAGGAAGTTCGTCCCCGGGTTGCCTGCGACGTCCCCGGAGTAGGCGCCGAGCGCATCGCAGTGCCAGATCTCGACGGTCGCGCCCTTGACGACCCGGCAGGTCGAGGCGTTCACGACCTTCAGCCGCAGGAGCAGCGGGAGCCCCGCCTTCCCGTCGCGGACGTCCCGGCGGAGCCGCTCGTCCTCCACGTAGAACGGCCCCTCGGTCAGCTCCGGCGCGAGGACGCACGAGACGGCGCCGGTCGCAACCGCCGCCGGCCCGTCCTCGGCCTCCAACGCGGCCAACGCGGACCCGCCGAGCGCGGTCGCCGCGAACCCGCCCAGGCGCAGCAGCGAGCCCCTGCGTGTGAACCGTCCCCCGTCACCCATGGCCCCTCCTCTCGGTCGCTTCCCGGGAAATGTGGCCCACGGGCCTGTGCCCCGCCTGTGAATCGGCTTCGAGTCCTCGGGGGGAACTCACAGACAACGCACAGACACGTGTGCTCTCCTTCCGGGGTGCGACGGATGCGTCACCTCGTCGGCGCCGTGTGCGCCATCGCCGCCACCGCGGTCGCGGCCACCTCGGCCGACGCCGTGACGATCGACCCGCAGGAGAGCTCGAACTGGGCCGGCTACGCCATCGCCGGCACGGACGAGACGACCGGCGCAGCCCTCAGCTTCCGTGCGGTCTCGGGTGCGTGGACGCAGCCGCGGACCCGCTGCTCGCCCGGCCGGCCGTCGTATTCGGCCTTCTGGATCGGGCTCGGCGGCGCGCTGCCGACCTCGCAGGCGCTCGAGCAGGTCGGCACCTCCTCGGACTGCACCGCCGCCGGGAAGCAGGTCTCCTACGTCTGGTACGAGGTCGTTCCCGCCCCGTCGGTGCACACCAAGCTGAAGATCGCACCGGGCGACCGGATGCAGGCGGTCGTCGTGGTCGACGGGACGCAGGTGACGATGCGGATCCAGAACGTCACGCGGCACACGGTGTTCACGAAGCGCATGACGGTGGCCAAGCCGGACGTGTCCTCGGCCGAGTGGATCGCCGAGGCGCCCTCCGGCTGCGACCGGCGGGGCCGCTGCAACGTCCTCCCGCTCGCCAACTTCGGCACGGTCTCGTTCACGAAGGGACAGGCGATCACGACGGACAGCCGCTCCGGGACGATCGGTGCGAGCCAGTGGGCGACCACCCCGATCAAGCTCACGCCGGACGAGGTCCGCACCGGCAACATCGCGGTGCCCGGGCCCCTCTCGGCCGACGGGTCGAGCTTCAGCGTCAGCGTCGCAACGAGCTAGTCCTCGGCGATGGGCCGCCCGACGACCAGGACCTCCTGGAGGTCGGGGTCGAGCTCGCGGAAGCTCGCGTCCGCGCGCACGCCGAGGGCGTCGAGCGTCTTCGAATAGAAGCAGCGCGCCGCCGCGGCGAGCACGACGTCCATGATGTCCGCGTCGTCGAGACCGAGGTCGCGGAGGCGCTGCAGGTCGGCCTCGCCGATCGAGGTCGCATCCGTGACGACGCGCTCGGCGAAGTCCATCACGGCGAGGTCGACCGCGTCGAGCCCGGCGCTCGTGCGGTCGCGGGCGATGGCGACGACCGGCTCGCCGAAGCGCTCGACGAGGAGCTTGCCGTGCGCGAGCGCGCAGTAGCTCGAGCGGAGCCGGCGCGCCGCGGCGAGCGTCGCGAGCTCGTAGCGGCGGAGATCCATGTTCGCCTTTATCGCGCCATTGAGCCTCTCCCAGGCCTCCAGCACGTCGGGACGCCGGCGCGCCTCGAAGGCACGGTCGTCGTTGGTCGTCGCCATGCGGGCTGTTTAGCACCTCGACTCCACCCTTGTGTCAAGTTAACTTGACAGCATCAGAGGCAGGAGCTACCGCGACGGCTGTAAAGCGTCCTTGACACTGAGGCGGTGTTCATGAGGAACCGTGTCCGAGAGCTGCGCAGCGCGAGAGGCCTGTCCCAGGGTGAGCTCGCGGTCGCGCTCAGCGTCTCGCGGCAGACGATCAACTCGATCGAGCAGGACCGCTACAGCCCGTCGCTCCGACTCGCCATCGCTCTCGCCCGGTTCTTCGACCTCTCCGTGGAGGAGATCTTCGCTGCGAATCACCAGGAGTAGGTGGTTCGTGCCCCTGCTCGCCGTCACGTTCGGGCTCGTGCACGCGCGGCGGGCCGGCCCTGAGGACCGGCCCGCCGCGAGCTTCTAGGGCAGCGTGACGAAGCGCCCGAGGAAGGCGCGCGCCGACGCGGTGTCGAGCCGGTAGTCCACGTTCGTCGAGCGGCACGGCGTGTCGCCCGTGATCGTCGTCGCGGCGACGATCCGCGTCTCGGTCGTGCCGGCGCCGAGGAAGTTCGGGCCGCCCGAGTCGCCGTAGCAGGTGCCGCCGTTGCCGGTCGACGGGTTCTGCGAGATGCGCAGCCAGCTCGGGTTCGTCGAGTTCAGCGTCCCCGTGGAGACGTAGCGGATGTCCGCGTAGTGGAACGTCGAGCCGCCCGGCCCCTGCGTCACCGACTGGGCGCCGTAGCCGACGGAGGTGAACTTCTGGTCGGCCCGCAGGTTCGCGAGCGAGCCCGCCCTGGGGAGCAGGGCAGGCTGGATGCCCTTCACCGCCTTGTCGAAGATGACGACTGCGAGGTCGTGCGGGTCGCCCTGTGCCTGGTCGAAGTTCGGGTCGGCGACCCAGGTGCCCCAGTAAGTCGTCCCCTTGGGCGCGCTGTAGACCGAGTCGAACGTCACCGCCACGCGCACGACGCCCTGGTCGCAGTGCGCGGCGGTCAGGAAGACGGTCGGCGAGATGAGCGTGCCCGTGCACGTCTCCCACGTCCCGTCCGAGTACGCCACCGGCGCGAGGAGCGCGCCGACCTCCGGATGGCCCTCCCCGTCGGGGACGCCGTAGGTAATCGCTCCCGCCACCGCGACGAGCACGAGAGCCGTCGCGGCCGCGGCGAGCGCGGCACCGATCTTCCGCATCAGTCCTTCCCCTCCCTCTGGCCACGAGCCTGGGGTTAGGCTCGCGCCACAGCCTAGCGTCCGGTTGTCGCTCGCGACAGCCGGGTACTCCCGGCCACACCGACGAAAGGAATCCCCGATGCTGTGGCTGCTTCTGATCATCGTCCTGATCCTCGCGCTCGGCGGCGGGATCTTCGTTACCAAGTGGCTGTTCCTCCTGCTACTCCTGATGCTCGTGCTCTACGCCACCCGCGACCGGATGTAGGCAGGTCGGCCGCACTGTACGGGGCGATAGGCTCGTCCGCGTGGGACGGACGGTAAGGCGGGTCGCGGTGCTCGGCAGCTCGCTCGGCTTCTCGGTGCAGCCGGGCGGGTCGGGCTGGCCGTGGCCGCGCCAGCTCGAGCTGCTCCTCAACGAGCGCGCGCCCGACGACGAGGTCTGGCTCGTCGACAACCTCTGCGAGGTCGCCTCGACGACGGACGACCTCGAGCGCATGCTCGCGCGGGTGCTCCAGCTGCAGCCCGACGTCGTCGTGCTCCAGTACGGGCGCGGAGAGGCGCTGTTGCGGCCGTGCAGCCGCCGGACCTGGCGGCGGAACGGCTGGCAGCCCGTGACCCGGTCGCCGCTCGAGGCGAGGCTGCGGCGCCGGCTCCTCCGTACTGTGATCCGCACGCGCCGGGCACTCGGCCTCGTCCGTCCGTGGGTGCCGCTCCGCCGTTTCGAGCAGACCTTCGACCGGGCGCTCACATTCATGCAGCAGGAGCTGGCCTCGGCGATCGTCGTCCTCGGCTCCACGCCGGTGAGCGACCTCCAGGAGCGCCGCGCCCCGGGCTCGCGCGCGAGCGTCGCGCGCCACGAGACGGCGATGCGCACGGTCGTCGACCGGCACGGCGTCGCCTGGGTGCCGTTCGAGGACGTGCTGGCAGTCGACCCGGAGGTCGCGGATGGGGACGTCCTGGCTCCGGACGGCCTGCACTTCTCCATCGAGGCGCACACCGCGCTCGCGCAGGTCGTCGTCGAGCACGTCGCGCGGATCGCCCCGCGCACCTGAGCCCTCTCTATCCTGCCGGGATGGATAGGCGCGTGATCACGAGGCGGGAGTTCGTCACCGCCGGCGCCGGAGCCGCCGCGCTCCTCGTGGGCGGCCGCACGCTCGACGCGCTCGCCGCGGTCGGCGCGGACCCGCGCATCAAGGCGCTCGACAAGGTGGTTCGCGGCCCGATCATCACCCCGGGGGATCCGCGCTACGCGAACGCGCGGCTCGCCTTCAACACGCGCTACGACGCGATCCACCCGCTCGCGGTCGTGCAGCCGCTCGACGTGAAGGACGTGCAGGCCGTCGTGAACTGGGCGCGCGCGACCGGGGTGCGCATCGCCGCCCGCTCCGGGGGCCACAGCTACGCGGGGTACTCGACCTCGCCGGGCGTCGTCCTCGACCTCTCGCGTCTGCGCGGCGTCGCGCTCGACGGCGCGAGCCGGGCGGTCGTCGGCCCGGGGGCGCGGCTCGGTGCCGTTTACGAGGCGCTCGGCGCGAAGGGGAAGGCGATCTCCGGCGGCACCGGCGCGACGGTCGGCGTCGGCGGGCTCGTGCTCGGCGGCGGCTTCGGCCTCGCCAGCCGCTCCTGGGGCCTCGCCTCCGACAACCTCGTGTCGGTGCAGATCGTGACCGCCGACGGGAAGGTGCTCGTCGCGGACGCGGGGCACCATGCGGACCTCTTCTGGGCCTGCCGCGGCGGGGGCGGCGGCAACTTCGGCGTCGCGACGCGCTTCGTGCTGAAGACACACGCGGTGAGCTCGGGCTCCTGGTTCGTCGCGACGTTCCCGTGGGCGGAGACCGAGGCGGTGCTGGCGCAGTTCCTCTCCTGGGCTCCGCACGCGCCGGATGCGCTCGGGTCGATCTGCCGGCTCGCGGCCGGCCCCGGCGGCCCGACGATCCAGGTGTTCGGCCAGTACCTCGGCACGGAGGTGGCGCTGAAGAGCCTGCTCGCGGGCCTTCAGGGCGGGGTCGTACCGACGAAGCTCGTGACAGGGACGGCTCCCTGGCTCGACCTCGTGCGCCGCTGGGCCGGCTGCCTCGGGAAGCCGCTCGCCACCTGCCCCGCGCCGCGCACGTCGTTCGCCGCCGGGTCCGCCTACTTCGACCGCGTGCCGACGAGCGCGCAGCTCACCCCGTTCCGGCAGGCGATCGAGGCGCGCGGCAGCCAGTCGGGAGCGATCCTCGTCGACGCCTACGGCGGCGCTGTGGGCCGCGTCGCCCCGGCCGCGACAGCGTTCCCGCACCGACACGAGCTCGCCTCGGTGCAGGTGTTCGCGGTCGGGCCCGCGACACCGACGCGCGCCTGGGTGAAGGCGACGCGGGCGGCGGTCAAGCCGGCCGTCTCGGGCGGCGCGTACGTGAACTACATCGACCCCGACCTCAAGGACTGGCAGCGTGCCTACTACGGCGCGAACCTCGCCCGGCTCGAGAAGGTGAAGCGGCGCTACGACCCGAAGAACCTGTTCCGGTTCGCCCAGAGCATCCCGCGGGCGAAGCCGTGATCGTCGACCGTGACGGGATCCTCGCGCGCCTGCGGGGGCTCTGCCTCGCCCTTCCGGAGACGAGCGAGCGGCCGAGCCACGGCGCCCCGACCTTCTTCGTGCGCGAGAAGCGCTCGTTCCTGATGGTGCTCGACGACCACCACGCCGACGGCCGCTTCGCGATCTGGTGTGCGGCGCCCGA
>Ga0307497_10000362_pt1 | contig 10501 bp, 10 predicted proteins | sample 10_S_MG_FD_201366 | JGI IMG/M metagenome (GOLD analysis project Ga0307497, IMG submission 201366) | Soil microbial communities from Populus trichocarpa stands in riparian zone in the Pacific Northwest, United States - 10_S | ecosystem: Environmental > Terrestrial > Soil > Riparian zone > Trees...
AGGCGACCCTGGTCGACTCCCTCAAGGGCAGGGAGGCCGAGTACATGGCCGAGTACCGCGTCAAGACGCTCGCCGGGGGCTGGGTGTGGAGCCTGTCCCGCGGCAGAGTCGTCGAGCGGGACGCGGAGGGCCGCGCGCTGCGCATGACCGGCGTCAACGTCGACATCGACGATCGCAAGCGCGCCGAGGTCGAGCTGCTGGCCGCGGTGCAGCGCGAGAAGGAGCTGTCGGAGATGAAGTCGAAATTCGTCTCCACCGCCTCGCACGAGTTCCGCACGCCGCTGGCTACGATGCTATCCTCGGCGGAGCTCCTGGAGCACTACTCGGAGAGCTTGGGCGCCGAGGAGAAGCGCAACCTTCTGCAGACCATCCAGACCAGCGCGAAGCGCATGAGCGAGATGATCGACGACGTCCTCACTCTGGGACGCGCGGAATCGGGTGTGCTCAAGCTCAACCTCGGCCCGACGAACCTGCGCGAGCTGTGCACACGGGTGGTCGCCGAATTCCGCATTGCGCAAGGGCGGCACCACGTCATCACCCTCGACGACCGCTTCGACCGCCTCGAGGCGATCATGGACGAGCGCCTGCTGCGCCACATTCTCAACAACCTGCTCTCCAACGCGGTGAAATACTCGCCGCCGGGCAGCGAGGTGACCTTCGTGCTCGAGCGCCGCGAAGAAAACGCCGCGATCGAGATCCAGGACCGCGGGATCGGTATCCCTCCCGAGGACCAGCCACGGATGTTCGAGAGCTTCCACCGCGCCTCCAACGTCGAGAACCGGCCGGGAACCGGTCTGGGCCTCGCCATCGTCAAGAAGGCGGTGGAGCTTCACGGCGGCCACATCAGCCTCAAGAGCGCGGTCGGCGCGGGCACGCGGTTCACGGTGGTGCTGCCGCTCACGCATGCGGGCCAGCCCGCCGGGGTGAGCTGATGGAAACCACGGTTCCCAAGAAGGTGCTCGTCATCGAGGACGAGCCCAGCATCCGCAACAACATCATGCTGATGCTGAAGGTCGAGCGCTACGTCGCCGTCGGGGCCGAGAACGGACGCGTCGGGCTCGAGCTCGCGCGCAGCGATCCGCCGGACCTGATCCTGTGCGACGTCATGATGCCCGACATGGACGGGTTCGCGGTGCTGGAGGCTTTGCGCGCCGAGCCGCGCTTCGCCGAGATCCCGTTCATCTTCCTTACCGCGCTCGACGACCGCTCCAGCACGCGCCGCGGCATGAACCTCGGCGCGGACGACTACCTGCCCAAGCCCTTCACGCGCAACGAGCTCCTCGAGGCGGTCAACAGCCGCCTGAAAAAATTCGAGACGCTGACCCAGGCCTTGGCGGCGAGGCTCGTGCCGCCGCAGGACCGCCTCACGCAGAAGTTCCGCGAGAAGATCCTGGGCGGGGACGGCGCGGATGCGCTGGAGGACGCCGACACCGCGAGCCTCACCGGCAGGATCGCGGACGCCACGGTGCTGTTCTCGGACATCCGCAACTTCACCACCTACTCGGAGCGGCTCACCAGCGACGAGATCGCCGAGCTGCTGAACGCCTACCTGGAGACCGCCTGCTCGCCGGTCATCCGCTACCGCGGCGTGATCATGAAATTCATCGGCGACGGCATCATGGCGCTCTTCGAGGGGCGACCCAACGAGAAGATCGGGGACCACGCGCACCGCGCGGTACGCGCGGGGCTGGCGATGCAGCTGGCGGCGCTCGAGTTCCGCAAGTGGATCGCGCAGCGCCACCCGGGAAAGAGCTTGCCCGAGTTTTCCATCGGCGTGGGCATACACACGGGCGAAGTGCTGCTGTGCCACGTCGGCACACCCGGCCGCAGCGAGCTCACCGCCGTCGGCGACACCGTCAACATCGCGTCGCGCCTGGAAGGGCAAACCAAGCCGCTGGGCTGGGCTGTGGTCGCGAGCGAGGCCACCATCGACCTGGCGCGCCCGGCGATAGCGGTCGGCTCCAAGCGCGAGGTGCAGCTGCGCGGACGCAGCGCGCCCGTCCAGGCCTACGAAGTCATCGGCATCGCAGCAAGCGCGTCCGACGCGGTCTCGGTGCACATCCCCGAGGAAATGCGCCGGGCGCTCGCAGAGAACGCAAGAGTCACCGCCGAGGCGGCAAAGGCGGCGCTGGGCATCACGCTGAGCATCATGACGGGCGACCTCGGCGAGAAGCTGTTGTCGGTGCAGGGGTACCGCCTGGTGTCGAAGATCGGCCGCGGCGGGTCCTCGGTGGTATACCTCGCCGAGCGGGAGCACGACAAGCAGCAGGTCGTCCTCAAGATACTCGACGCCACCGCGGGACTGGACGAGGTCCTCCTGCAGCGCTTCGTGCAGGAGTTCGACATCATCTCCTCGATCAACCACCCGAACGTAGTCAAAATCTACGACCGCGGCTTCAGCGACCGCCACGCGTACATCGCGATGGAGTACTTCCCCGACGGCAGCCTCATCGAGGTGATCCGCCATGGGCTGAGCGGGCGGCAGGCGCTGTCGCTGCTCGCGCAGGCCGCGAGCGCGCTGCGCGAGGTGCACAGCCGCGGCATCATCCACCGCGACATCAAGCCAGGCAACCTCATGGCGCGCGCCGACGGCAGCATCGTGCTCGCCGACTTCGGCATCGCGAAGCGCCTCGACGACCCGAGGAACCGCACGCGCCACGGCGAGCTCTACGGCACGCCCTACTACGTATCGCCGGAGCAGATCGAGGGCAACCCAGCCACGGCACAGTCGGACATCTACTCGCTTGGAATCATCTTCCACGAGATGCTGACCGGCCAGCGCCCATTCGAGGCCGAGTCGGTGTCGGGCGTGATCGCTCTGCACGTCAGCGCTCCGCGCCCCAGACTCCCGGAGGCGCTCGCCGAGTACCAGGGAATCCTGGACCGAATGATCGCGATCGATCCGCGCAACCGCTACAAGTCCGCGGACGAGCTGATCGAGGGAATCGACCAGGCGTGGACCAGCCAGGCCCTGCGCGCGCTCAAGCAGAGTTAGCGCGGCTCCTTGAGGCCGAGCACATCGCGCATATCGTACAGGCCGGCTGGCTTGCCTGCGAGGAAGCGCGCGGCCCTGAGTGCGCCCACGGCATAGGTGGCGCGGCTAACCGAGCGCACCGTGATCTCGATGCGCTCGCCCTCGCCGGCGAACATGACTGTGTGCTCGCCGACGATGTCCCCGCCCCGCACCGCGTGAAACCCGATCGACCCGGGCTTGCGCTCGCCGACGTCGCCCTTGCGGCCGTGGACCGCGTCGCGGGCCAGATCCCGGCCCTGCGCGCCCGCTATCGCGGCGCCGAACGCGAGCGCCGTCCCGGAGGGGGCGTCGACCTTGTGGCGGTGGTGCGCCTCGATGATCTCCACGTCATAGCCCTCGCCCAGGGCGCGCGCAGCGCGCTCCGCCAGCGTGATCGCGACATTGACGCCCGCGGACATGTTCGGCGCCTGCACGATCGCGATGCGCTTCGCGGCCTCGGCGATGCGCTGGTTCTGCGGCGCGGTGAAGCCGGTCGTGCCGATGACCATGCGCATACCTTCCGCCAGGCAGTGATCCAGATTGGCGAGCGTACCCTGCGGGCGCGTGAAATCGATAAGGCAATCGCCGCTCGCGAAACCCGAAGAAATCCTGACGCCGTTGGGCCTGCCCGTGAGCTCGCCCGCGTCCCTGCCGATCAGCGGGCTGCCGGACGCCTCCAGCGCGCCGGCGAGCTCGAGGTCCGCCGATCGCAGCACCAGCTCGATGAGGGCGCGACCCATGCGGCCGCCCGCGCCGGCGATGACGAGCCTCACTGCGCCGGCTTCCCGGGGGCTGCGGCGACGATGTCTCCGTCCACGCGCTTCAGCTTGCCTTCCTCGAAGAACACCACGATGCGGCGTTGCTCGACATCGTCGCTGTTGGCGCGCTGGCGCACGAAAACGTAGTCCCAGCGCTCCTCGTGGAAGATGTCGCTCAGCAGAGGAGTGCCCATGAGGAAGCGTACCTGGTCACGCGTCAGGCCCGGCTTGAGCTGCGCGACCATCTCCTGCGACACGTAGTTTCCCTGCTGGATCTCCATCCGGTAGGGACTGAGCGCGGCGCAGGCTGCGACGAGGAGCGGCAGGGCTAGGAGCGTAGTTCGCGGCACAATATTTCCACGACGGAAAAACGCTATATCATAGCGGAAACGGCCTTTTTCTCCGAAGCATCCCGTGACGAACGTCCACGATCTCAAGACCAGCGGCCTCAAGGCGACGGGTCCGCGACTGCGCATCCTGAAGCTGTTCGAGGACAGCAAGGTGCGGCACCTGTCGGCCGAGGACGTCTATCGCATGCTCATAGGCGAGGGATTGGACATCGGTCTGGCCACCGTCTACCGCGTGCTCACCCAGTTCGAGCAGGCCGGCATCCTCAAGCGTCATCATTTCGAATCGGGCAAGGCGGTATTCGAGCTGAACGAAGGCAGCCACCACGATCACCTGGTGTGCGTCACCTGCGGACGCGTCGAGGAGTTCTACGACGCCGAAATCGAGAAGCGTCAGATCAAGGTGGCGAAGGAGCGCGGCTTCGCGATCCGCGACCATTCCCTGCAGCTGTACGCCGACTGCACCAAGACCAACTGTCCCTACAAGGGCGGCCCCCGCACCTAGACGGTGCGGGTCCGCCGTCTAGCGGAACTTTTCGAGGTCCCGGGGGGAATAAAGTGGGCAGCCACCCCGTCTAATCCGCATCCGGGGCCGTATACCGCTGTGGTTTTGGGGCACAGCGCGATCTGTCTATAATGTTCGCTGCCCTGCGGCCATCGGGCTCGGGCGAGGAATCGGGAGGACCCATGGGGTTGAGACTCAAGTTCAATTTGGTGCTGTTCCTGGTGTTCGTCCTGGGGCTTGGGGTGTCGGGGTATGTTTCCTACGACCTGCTCCACAAGACCGCGCGCGAAGAGGTGCTGCGCAACGCGGGTGTGATGATGGAGGCGGCGCTATCGATGCGCACCTACACGGTCAGCCAGGTGCGCGACAAGCTGGTGCAGAAGGAAGACGAATTCCTCCCCCAAAGCGTGCCCGCGTTCGCCGCGACCGAGATCATGAACCAGCTGCGAAAGAAGTACCCGGACTACGCGTACAAGGAGGCGGCTCTCAACCCGACCAATCCGCGCGACCGCGCCGTCGAGTGGGAGGCCGACATCGTCAACGACTTCCGCAACAATCCCTCGCTGCCGGAGCTCTCCGGGACGCGGATGACGCCGACCGGAATGTCGATGTTCCTCGCGCGGCCGTTCCAGATCAAGGACGCGGCCTGCCTCGCCTGCCATACGACTGCCGAGATGGCCCCCGTGTCGATGGTCAAGCTCTACGGGACCAACAACGGGTTCGGCTGGAAGCTGAACGAGGTCATCGGCGCGCAAGTCGTCTCCGTGCCGATGTCCCTGCCCATCCAGAACGCGAACCGCGCCTTCTACACGTTCATGGCGTCGCTGACGGGCGTGTTCGTGGTGCTGTTCATCATCCTGAACGTCATGCTGTCGTTCATGATCGTGCGCCCGATCACGGTGATGTCCGACGCCGCCGACCGCATGAGCACGGGCGATCTGGAGATTCCCGAGTTCGACGAAGCGGGGCGCGACGAAGTGTCGCTGCTCGCCAAGTCGTTCAACCGCATGCGCCGCAGCCTAGAGAAGGCGATCAGCCTGATCGACCAGAAGTAAGCGCGGGCGATGGCCGCCGATATCGCTCTCCCCAAGGGTTACGCGCTGCACGAGTACAAGATCGAGCAGACATTGGGGATCGGCGGCTTCGGCCTGACCTACCTCGCCACCGACTCGAACCTCAACCTCAAGGTCGCGATCAAGGAGTACCTTCCCGGCGACCTCGCTCAGCGCGGAGACGACCAGTCGGTAAGGCCGAAGGCGGAATCGACCTTCGAATCGTTCAAGTGGGGCCTGTCGCGCTTCCTCGACGAGTCACGCACGCTCGCCAGCTTCCGCCACCCGAACATCGTGCGGGTGCTGCGCTTCTTCGAGGCGAACCATACCGCGTACATGGTGATGGAGTTCGTCGCCGGGCAGCCGCTGGGCGAGTGGATCCGCAGCCGTCGGCCCCTCGACCAGGGCGCGGTGGTAGCGATGGCCAGCCCTCTGCTCGACGGCCTGGACCTGATACACCGCACCGGCTACCTGCACCGCGACATCAAGCCGAGCAACATCTTCATTCGCGACGACGGCTCGCCGGTGCTGCTCGACTTCGGCTCCGCCCGGGCCGCGGCGGCGGGAACCGAGCTCACCGCGATCGTCACTCCCGGCTACGCCCCGATCGAGCAATACCATTCGCAGGGTCAGCAGGGCCCCTGGAGCGACCTCTACGCCTTCGGCGGGGTTCTGTACTGGATGATCACCGGCAAGAGGCCGGTCGAGGCCGTGGCGCGCGTGCGCCAGGACATGCTTCCGCCCGCGATGCAGGCCGCGGACCGCTCGCGCTACAGCGCCGACCTGCTCACGGCGATCGACTGGGCCCTGACACCGCACGAGGAGCGCCGGCCCCAGTCGGTGACCGACTTCCGCGCGGCGCTGCCCGGCTTCACCAGTATCTCCGACCAGAAGACCTTGAAAGTCGAGACCTCCGCGCCCCTGTCCACGCCAGCGACGACCCTGCCGACCGGCGTGGTGTTCGACCGGGAAACCCTGAAGAGGATCGAGAACGAGCTCGCCAAGCACATCGGGCCGATCGCCCCGGTGGTGATCAGGGCCGCGGCGAAGAAGACCTATACGGTGGCCGGCCTCGCCGACCTGGTGTCCGCGGACATCACCGACGACAAGGCGCGCGCGGCTTTCATCAAGAAATTCTCGGGTGACAAGTCGAGGCCCACCGGCGACCCGGCGCGCGGCACGCAATCCACGCCGCCCTCGGCGCCGTCGAACATCGACGCGCAGACGCTTGCAAAGGCGGAAGCCGCGCTCGCCAAGTACATCGGCGCGGTCGCCAAGATCGTGGTGAAGCGCGCCGCCGCCAAAGCGCGCGACGCGGGCGAGCTCTACCTGCTCATCGCCGAGGAGATCGAGGACAGAGACGAGCGCAAGGCGTTCGTCCGCAAGGCGATCTCTGCGTCCGGCAAGGAATAGCCCGGGCTACTTCTCGTACTTGAACGACAGCATCACGCGCGTGCGGTACGCGGTGATCTTGCCGTTCTCGATTTTCATGTCCTGCTTCACCACCTCTGCGACGCGAAGGTCGCGCAACGTCTTCGACGCGGTCTCTACCGCCCTTTTCGCCGCGTCCTCCCACGACGTCGCGCTCGTTCCGACCACTTCGGTGATGCGGTAGACTCCCTCAGCCTTGGCCATCGATCGTCTCCTTTCGTGGGTGGCGCCCTGTTCAGACGAGAGCGTTCGGGGATAATACTCCAATGGATTTGATTCTCTGGCGCCACGCCGATGCCGAAGACGGCAGCCCCGACGCCGCGCGCAAGCTGACCAAACACGGCCGCGACCAGGCGAAACGCGTCGCCGCATGGCTGAAGCCGCGGCTGCCCAAGCGCTGCGAAATCCTGGTGAGCCCCGCGACGCGCGCCCAGGAGACCGCAGCAGCCTTGGGCTTGCGCTTCGCGACCGCCGACGAGGTCGGCACGGGCGCAGTCGCAGGCGATATCATCGCAGCGTCCGGCTGGCCCGCGCGCCCGAAGGCCGTCTTGATCGTGGGGCACCAGCCTACGCTCGGCCGCGTCGCGGCCGCGCTGCTCGCCGGCGAGGAGGCCGACTGGCATTTCGCCAAGGGCTCGGTATGGTGGCTGCGGCGCGTCGACGGCGAAACCCGGCTCTACGCGGTGGTGCATCCCAAGCTCGCCTGATCGGCTAGAAGCCGTAGTGCAGGCGCGCCGAGGCTACGCTGACCGGGCCGCGGTCGGCGTTGTAGGCCGGGTCGAATATCCTCTGAAAGTCGAGCGAAACCCAGACGTCCTTCACTACGCCGAGGCTGTAGAAGGCCTCGAAGACATCTTCCGTGCGGTAGCCTAGCTGCCCGTCGCCGATGAAAAAACCCAGGCCGCCCGCCGCGAGGTAATCCCGGTGCGGACCCGAGATGCCGTTCCTGACGAACGCGATTCCGAGCGAGTCGCTCGCCCGGTTCCAGGTCGACCCCTTGATCAGAATTCCCGCAGAGATCGAACGATCGATCTCGGTGAACGCGAAGGTCTCGGCTTCGCCGTTGTTCCAGCTCGCGCGGGCGAACGCACCGACGTCACCGGATAGGCTCTGCTCCAGGTTGACGCCGAACCCGTATTTCGTTCGCTTCTTGCGCGAGGTCGCAAGGTCGGGCGTGCCCCCGCTCGCCGCCGCATCCGAGAGCGAATCGCGGTATCCGCCCATGTCGGCCTGGTTGCGGTAGGCGAGCACCCGCACCTTCCCCGCCTGGCCCCAGAGGCTATGCGCGCGCTCCAGCTCGACCTGGTCGCCGAAGCTGTAGAAGATCCGCGGGTTGAGCGCGAGGCCGTTCGACTGCTTGGGCATCAGGAAGCGCCCGGCACGGAGCGCCCAGTCGTCGTGGAAATACTCGAGCGCCACGCCCCAGGAGTAGCCGCGCGCATCCGCCGCGAAATCCCAGGCGCCGTAGGTCATCAGGGACCAGTTGAGAAACTGCGTGCGCGGATCGTGGCTGTAGGCGTTGTCGTCGAAAAGATCCTGCAAGGAGAGCTTCCCTGCGGTGAGGACCAGTCGCCTGCGCTCGACGGAGCCCGCAAGCTGATTCGCGTCCGACTCGGCGGCTTCACGGTCTCCGCCCAAGCCCCAGGTCTGGCGCAGAAACGCCCGGGCGGCATACAAAGTCGGCGTGGGCCCGGTGGTGCGCGCGATCTCGCCGTTGGTGAATCCCCCCAGGCCCGTGAGATGGGACAAGGGCACACCCTGCGAAAGCTCGGGGTCGAGGTAGATCTCGCCGCCCTTCCACAGCCGCGCACCGAGCGCCGCGGTCGCGGTGAAGGAGTAGCTCTTCTCGATTTCCGGGATGAGGCTGTTCGTCCCCGTGTACGCGGCGCCGAAGGGATACTTGCGCTGCCAGACGTAGGTCGCCTGGAACTTGGCACCGTACGCTTCCTCCTCGATTTCCTGCGCCAAGGCGGCGCCGGAGAGGAGCGCGAGAGCGCCGGCGAGAACGACGCTACGCCGCACGCACCAGATCGCCGACCAGCCAGATCAAGCCCACTCCCAGCGCGATGAGGACCACCTGCTGCGCCGTGGCGTGCAGCTCCGGGCGGCGGTGCAGGCCGGGGATGAGGTCGGCGACGGCAACGTAGATCATGCTGGCGGCCGCCAGCGCGAGCACCGTTGCGATCCACTCCTGCGCCGCCTGCAGGGTGAAGTAGGCGAGCAGCGCCCCGGCCAGCATCGCCAGGCTGGAAAGCAGGTTGAGCACGAGCGCGGTCGCCTTGCTGTAGCCCGAGTGCAGCAAGATCACGAAGTCGCCGATCTCCTGCGGAATCTCGTGAGCGATGATCGCCGCAGCGGTCACCACGCCGAGCTCGGTGCTCTGCAGGAAGGCCGCCGCGATCAGGATGCCGTCGACGAAGTTGTGGAATGCGTCGCCGATGATGATCATCAGCCCGCTGCGCCCGTGGTCGTTGGGCTCCGCGTGGTGGTCGTGGGCCTCGCAGTCCTCGACGTGGCAATGCCGCCACAGCACGAGCTTCTCCAGGACGAAGAAGCCGAGGATGCCGCCCAGCACGGTCGCGAAGACCGCGTGCAGGCTTGCCGCGCCGCCGAGGGCATGCGGCAGGATCTCGAGGAACACCGCTCCGAGCAGGGCTCCGATAGCGAAGCTCACGAGCGCGGGAACCCAGCTCGCGGGCGCCGAGAGCGCGAACAGCGCGGCGATCACAATGCTGATGACGCTCCCGGCGACGGCAGCCCCGGATATCCACGCAAAGGTCGGCATACCCTACTCGTCCTCCAGCCAGATGAGGCTCGCCATTCTGCCCGTTGTGCCGTCGCGCCGGAAGGAGAAGAAGCGCTCCTCGCTCGCGGTGCAGAACCCGCCGCCGTAGACGGAAGTCACCCCCGCCGCGGCGAGCCGGCGACGGGCGAGCACGTACAGGTCGGCGAGGTACTTGCCGCCGTCGCGCGGCGCGAACGCCGCCGCGTCCCCCGCGTCGCGATCCACGAAAACGCGCCGCACCTCCTCTCCGACTTCATAGCGAAGCGGTCCGATTCCCGGTCCGATGTAGGCGATCTGGTCCGCGGGCTCGGCGGGCATCGCCTTCACCGCAGCCTCGATGACGCCGGCCGCGAGGCCCCGCCATCCGGCGTGAGCAACGCCCACCGCCCTAGCCGCCCGGTCGCTCAGAAAGACCGGAAGGCAATCGGCGGTCGTCACGACGCAAACGCACTCCGGGCGCCGGGTCACCGCGGCATCGGCCTCTGTCTCCGGGCCCGCTCCTTCAGGATCGGCGACCGTGGTTCCGTGCACCTGCCTGATCCAGGCCGGCTCGGCGGGAAGACAAGCGCGAAGGACGCCCCGGTTGCGCGCAACGCAGCCGGGATCGTCG
>Ga0307497_10000363_pt1 | contig 10462 bp, 13 predicted proteins | sample 10_S_MG_FD_201366 | JGI IMG/M metagenome (GOLD analysis project Ga0307497, IMG submission 201366) | Soil microbial communities from Populus trichocarpa stands in riparian zone in the Pacific Northwest, United States - 10_S | ecosystem: Environmental > Terrestrial > Soil > Riparian zone > Trees...
GAGCGAAGCTCGTCCCCATCACCCGCGGCGGCGAGCAAGGGTCGGGTCCGAGGTCGAGCATGCCGAGGAGCTCCAGTGCGACGGTCGAGTCGAGGAGCGGCGGCACCCGCCCGGGCCAGCGCGGCACGACGCGCGCGCCGACGAGCGCCGTGCCCTCTGCGAGTGCGTCGCCGAGCGCGGACGCCCAGCCCGGCCGCGGCACGGCGTCGGCATCGAGAAAGAGGAAGTGACGTGTGCGGGCGAGCTCGACCGCCTTGTTGCGCGACTCCGAGACGCCACGCGATTCCCGGAACGGGACGTAGCGGACGTGCTCGTGACCGCGCGCGACGGCGCCGATGGCGTCGCCCCGGGACATGTCCACGAGGATCACCTCGGCCACGGGCTCGAGTGCGAGCGCCTCGAGCGCGAGGGCGACGACGGCGGGGTCGTCGTCGCAGGTGGGGATCCCCACGCTGAGCTCGGGAGCCTCCATGCCTAGAGCGCGAACCAGCCGCGGCGGACATGCCACTCGCGGCCGGCCTCGAGATGCTCCGCGAGGGCACGTTCGAGCTTCGTCCTACGGGGCAGCGTCTCGATCGGCGTATCGCGCGGCACCCTGAAGACGAAGCGCAGGACATCGGCGCGTCCCTGCGACGTGTCGTCGGTCAGCGTGAAGCGGCGCTGGAACCGCACGATGTTCGAGTCCTCCGGAAGGTACTCGGCGAGCTGCGGGTCGAGGAGCCACGAGTCGCAGAACGCCGCGCCGTAGGGCTCCTCGGGAAAGCAGCGCGCGAACAGCTCGCGGGCACGGTCGAGCGACGCGTCGCAGGCCTCGGGCGTCAGCGGTCCGAGCGGCGGGATGTGCACCGAGAGCGCCCAGTCGCTGCCGCTTGCCGCCCGTATGTTCGGCGGGGCGCTGTGCCGCTGGAACTGCAGCCGGCCGAGCTCGTAGATGCCGCCGCGTACATGGAGCGTGAGCCAGCCGACCGTCGCGTGCCGGTCGAAGCCGCCGAGCTCGCGGTCGTCCTCGATGTCGCGGCCGAGCTCGGCGAGCGTCGTCCAGCTCACCTCGTCGGGGATCCGGTGTTCGAGGTGGTAGCCGCGCGCCGGGGCCGTGAGCGCGAGGTAGGCGTACCAGTAGAGGAGGTTCGCGGCCGGACCGAGCTGCTCCGGGAGAACCGGGCCCGGCGAGAGCCAGACGTAGCCGCCGAGGTCCGCGTGGACGAGCGCGTACACGTGCGCGAGCGCCCAGGTGAAGTGCGGCGGCCAGCCGGCCGAGGGCCAGTGCTCGAGCAGGGCGGCCGCGTCCTGCGGGAGCACGCCGAGCCGATCGAGGAGCGCGGGCGCCTCGTCGAGCGACGGCAGGAGCAAACCCTCCGGAGGCGGCTCGAACGCAGCGAGACGGTCGACCCACTCGGGGTCGAACGCGCGCAGGGGAGCAAGGTCGGCGGCCCGCACCGACGGCAGCCTACGGCTAGCGGGCGACGAGGCTCTCGGTCGGCATGCTGCGGCGGGCGAGGCCCTCCCGCTCGGCCTGCTCGGCCACCGCCCAGGCGACCGCCTGCCCGACGGCTCTGTTGAAGACGCTCGGGACGATGTACTCCGCCTCGAGCTCGTCCTCGCTCACGGCGGCGGCGATCGCAGCGCCGGCGGCCATCTTCATGCCCTCGCTGATCTCCCTCGCGCGCACGTCGAGGGCCCCGCGGAAGATCCCCGGGAAGGCGAGCACGTTGTTGATCTGGTTCGGGTAGTCCGACCGGCCCGTCGCGACGACGGCGACGTCGTCGACGATCGTCTCCGGCATGACCTCGGGCGTCGGGTTCGCCATGGCGAAGACGATGGCGTCCGCGGCCATCGTCCTGACGGCCTCGGCGGACACGGCCCCGGGGGTCGACACCCCGATGTACACGTCCGCGTCTCGCAGCGCGTCGTCCGCGGAGCCCTGGACCCCGCGCGGGTTCGTGCGCGTCGCGAGGGCCTGCTTGGGCGCATTCATCCCGTCGCGCCCGTCCCAGATGACACCGGCACGGTCGCAGACGACGACGTCCTTCACTCCGCCGGCGAGGAGGATGTCCGCCACCGCGACACCGGCGGCGCCCGCGCCGGTGATGACGACGCGCAGCTCCGGCAGCGACTTCCCGACGAGCTTCGCCGCGTTCAGAAGCGCTGCGTACGTCACGACCGCGGTGCCGTGCTGGTCGTCGTGGAAGACGGGGATGTCGAGCTCCGCGCGCAGCCGCGCCTCGATCTCGAAGCAGCGCGGCGCGGAGATGTCCTCCAGGTTGATGCCGCCGAAGCCCGGTGCGACGGCCTTCACGGTCGCAACTATCTCGTCGACGTCCTTGGTCGCGAGGCACAGCGGCCACGCGTCGACGCCGCCGAACTCCTTGAAGAGGAGCGCCTTCCCTTCCATCACCGGCATGGCCGCCTCGGGACCGATGTCGCCGAGGCCGAGGACGGCGCTGCCGTCGCTTACCACGGCGACCGTGTTCTGCTTGATCGTCAGGTTCCAGGCCTTGCCCGGATCGGCCGCGATGGCGCTCGAGACGCGCGCCACACCCGGCGTGTACGCCATCGACAGGTCGTCGCGCGTCTTCAGCGGCAGCTTCGAGGCGATCTCGATCTTCCCGCCCAGGTGCACAAGGAACGTGCGGTCGGAGACGTGCTCGAGCTCGACGCCCTCGAGCGCCCGGATGGCAGCGGCGATCTCGTCGAGGTGGTTGGCGTCGTAGGCGAGGACGGTGACGTCGCGCACCTTGTGGTGGCGCTCGACGCGGACGAGGTCGATGGCCCCGAGGGAGCCGCCGGCGTCGCCGATCGCGCTCGCGAGACGGGCGAAGGCGCCGGGCTGGTCGGCGAGACGGACACGGGCGGTGGCGCTGAACGAGGCGGAAGGATGATGTGAAGTCATGCCCTGAGCGTGCCAGAGCCGTCGCACCGCTGCATCAGGGGCTTCCCCGGAACGCTCAGCAGTTCCCCGAACTGTGCCCGCCGCCAGGCGTTCGTCGGCACGCCTGGTCTGGAGCCGCGCACCGTTACAGAGCTGTCTCATTTCCAGCACAGCTTCGGTGTCCCAAAGGGCCACTTCTGGTGCCAGGCACCCTCGGTTTCGGCCGTTGGCCTCGAGGGAGGTTCCGCAGACGCGGCGGTCGGCATTCCGCCTGGGTCGGCGCCCGCGCGTCATCGTCCAGACGGGGAGCTGTCCCCCACCTCCCCGTCAGGTGCCAGGTACCTGGGATGGCTGTTTGGGACAGGGCCGGGCGCAAGGATCGGTGCTGCGGCTGCGGGAGGGCGACTACGATGTGCCGGGCCGCGGCGGGGTAGCTCAGATGGTTAGAGCGACGGACTCATAACCCGTAGGTCGCCGGTTCGATCCCGGCCCCCGCCACTCTCGCCGTGATTCGGCGCGGCGCACCGCGGCTACCCTGTCGCGGTGCGCTTCCTCGCCGTCCCACTCGCGCTCGTCGCGGCGCATGCGGGATTCCAGACCTCGAGCGCTCCCGTGCCGCCGACGGTGCGGGCGCTCGTGACGAAGAGCGGCAACCACCACGCCGGCTGCCCGGTGTCGTTCGCGGGGCTCCGGCTCCTCACCGTGACCCACTGGGGCTTCGACGGGAAGCCGCAGCGCGGGCAGATGGTCGTGAACGCGCGCTACGCGACGCAGCTGGGCCAGGTCTTCAGGAAGCTGTACGCGCTGCACTTCCCGATCCGCCACATGTCCCTCTCCGACATCTACGGCCCGGTGAAGGGGCGCCCGAAGGACGGGGACGTCACCGCCTCCTTCGAGTGCCGCCAGGCCGCCGCCTCGCCCTGCACCGGCAAGGCCCGCACCGGCACGTGGTCAATGCATGCCTATGGGGAGGCGATCGATATCAACCCGGTCGAGAACCCCTACGTGGGCTGCGGGATGACGCGCGACAAGACGGCCCTCAGCTACCTGAACCGCTCACGCGCGCGCCCAGGGATGGTGACGCCCGCCGTCGTCGCGGCCTTCGGCTCGATCGGCTGGGGCTGGGGCGGCGCGTGGACCGGCGCGACCAAGGACTACATGCACTTCTCGGCCAACGGCCACTAGAGCAAGTCGCGCTCGCGGCGCCGCACGTCCTGAGGCGGGGAGGCTTCCGCGACGACCACCGCCAGCTCGGCGAGGCGGCTCTTGCACAGGTACGCCGCCGCGCCCGCCGCCTCGGCGGCGCGCTCCAGCTCGGGCGAGCCCGCTCCGCTCACGACGACGACACGCGTCTCCGGATGCTCCGCGACGATTCGCACGGTCGCAGCGAGCCCGTCCATGCGGGGCATGTCCACGTCCATCAGCACGACGTCCACGTCCTCCCGCTCGAGGAATGCAATCGCCTCCGCGCCGTCTGCAGCCTCGCCCACCACCTCGAGGCGCTCGTCGAGACGCAGCAGCGCGACCGCACCCTCGCGGAAGGAGGCGTGGTCGTCGACTACCAGAACGCGGATCGAACCAGGGGTGGTGCGCATTGCGGCGTACGCAGCATCGCTCGCTAAGAGGGCGATCACCATCGCTCTTCCGGGTACGGCGGAATCGGCGGCACCGCGAGTTGAGACGCCGGAATCTGACGAAACTTGCGGCTAGGAGGGTTTGGCGAGAATTGGGCCGCCAGCCGGGCAGCGCACCCCGGCACCCCGATCGATTTCGCCAAGCCCTCCTAAACCTCTGTGATCTCTACGCGGCGGTCCGAGATGCAGCTCCGCGCCCAGAGCTCGCACCGGCCGACGAGTTGCGCGGCGAGGTCGGCCGGCACCGGCTCCTCGAGCTCGACCCGCACGGACGCGACCGCGGCTTCCGAGAACTCGTCGATCTCGTGCCGCTCCTCCGCGACGATCGAGACGCCGCCGACGAGCGGGACGAGCTCCTGGGCGAGCGCGTCGATCTCGGCCGGCGTCGCCTGACGGCCCGCGAAGATCCCGAAGTTGATCCGCACCGCGGCTGGGTCGTCGTCCGTCAGGAAGGCGATCGGGGCATTGTCCATGTCGCTCGTCATAACCATTCGCTTTCGATGCGTAACGCAGGGTTCGGCGCGCCCGGGCATCCAATGGGAGCAGGGACGTCCATCGAAGGGGGAGACACCATGAAGCTGAGAATTGCCTTCGTTGTGGCGCTCGCCTGCCTCGGCCTCGGCGCTTCGCTGGGGCTCGGCGCGACGCGCGACCGCGGTGACGACGGCGACCGCACCACGACCCGGACGGCGCCGGCCTGCGTCCGCGTCACGCTCGGCGGCCCCGCGACGAGTGGAAGCGTCGCCTTCACCGCCGCACGCACGAGCGAGAACGCCCGCAATCTCGCCGGGAAGGCGGTCACGCTGTCCGTTCCGGCCGGCGCGCGCGTGCTCGCGGTCGCCTGCCGGACGAACGGGACGCTGACCCTGCGTTCCCTGCGCGTCACGGTCGCCCCGCCCAAGGCCGACGACGGCCAGGACGGGGACAGGCGCGGCCGCCGGTAGCGGCCCGACGGGAGCCGCGGGCGGTCCAGGCTAGTTCGCCCGCGGCTCCCAGCGGAAGCGGCGTGCCGCGACCAGCACGCCGGCGCCGCCCCAGGCGAGGAGCACGGCCAGGTCGGTAGGCCGCCAGAGCGACCCGCCGTCGAGCCCGACGGCGTCGACGAGGTCGACGAAGTGCTTCAGCGGCAGCAGCTCGCCGAGCCTGCGCAGCGCTTCCGGGTAGTTCTCCGTCGAGCCGAACGAGCCGGAGAGGAACGCCATGGGCACGACGATCAGGTTCACGAGCGCCGACGAGCCCTCGCCGGAGCGGATGAGCGCGGCGGTGCCGAGGCCGACGCCGGCGAAGGCCAGCGTCCCGAGAAAGCACGCGAACACGAACACGGGCAGCCGTTCGGGCACCTGCGCCCCGAAAGCGAAGCGCGCGAGGAGGACGAGCGCCACCCCCTGCAGAGCGAACGTGATCGCCGTCGAGCTCAGCAGCGAGGCGAAGTACGTCCAGGTCGGCAGCGGGGTTGCGCGGAGGCGCTTCAGCACCCCGCCCTCGCGCCGGATGACGAGGGTGATCGCGAGCCCGGAGAAGGCCGTGTTCGCGACGCCGTAGCCGATCATCCCGACGAGCAGCACGTCGCCCGCGTCCCGCCCCTCGATCTTCCCCGTGTAGACCGAGCCGACGAGGAGGAGGAGCAGCACCGGGAAGAGGAAGACGAAGATCGCCGCTTCGCGCGTGCGCCAGAACAGGAGCTGCTCGCCCCTCAGCTGGTGCCAGTAGAGCTTCACTGCTCCTCCGCCGTGAGCTCGAGGTAGACCTCTTCGAGCGTGGGCCGGCGCACCTCGAGGGCCTCCAGCTGCTCGCCCGCGGCGAGCGCCTCGGCCGTCAGCTCGTGCAGCGCCCGCGTCGGCTCGGTCGTCCGCACGACGACGTCCTCGCCGCCGCGGCGGAAGCGGATCTCGGTCTCCACCGCGACGCCGGTCAGCTCGCGCGGCGCGCCCACGGTGACGAGCTGCCCCTCACGCAGCACGCCGACCCGGTCCGCGAGCTGTTCCGCCTCGTCGAGGTAGTGGGTCGTCAGGAGGACGGTCTTCCCGAGCGCGCGCAGGGAGCGGATCGTCTCCCAGGCTGCGCGGCGGGCCGCCGGGTCGAAGCCGGTCGTCGGCTCGTCGAGGAACACGAGCTCCGGGTCGCCGACGAGCGCGAGCCCGAGGTCGAGGCGCCGCTTCTGCCCGCCGGAGAGGGTGCGCACTTTCGCGTCGGGCTTCTCACCGAGACCGACGAGCTCGATCACCTCGTCGACGTCGCGCGGACGCGTGTAGTAGCCGGCGAAGAGGCGGAGGTTCTCGCGCACGGACAGCGACGGGTAGATCGACGACGACTGCAGGACGACGCCGATGCGCTCGCGAAACTGGCGTGCCCCCTGCTGCGGGTCGAAGCCGAGGACGGAGACGGAGCCCGCGTCCCGTGCGCGGTAGCCCTCGAGGATCTCGACGGTGGTCGTCTTTCCGGCGCCGTTCGGGCCGAGCAACCCGAAGACCTCGCCCTGCTCGATGGAGAAGCTGATGCCGCGCACCGCCTCGTGCGCGCCGTATGTCTTGCAGAGCCCAGCGACCTCGACCGCGAGGGGCGCGCTCACGGGTTCAGGTACATGACGACCATCGCGGCCGGCGCGAACGCCTGCTCCGGCGCGCCGGTGAGCCCCGCCACGATCTTGCTGCAGTCCGGCTGGTGGCCGACGACGATGACCGACTCGCCGCGCTCGCGGATCGCGTCCTTCAGCAGGTCGATCGTCATCCCCGGCCCGAGCCGCTCGTCCTGCTGCGTCTCGACGTTCAGCGCGATCGCGAGCGCCGCGGCCGTCTCCCACGAGCGGCGCAGCGGGCTCGAGAGCACGAGTGCCGGCCGCGCGCCGATCGCGCGCAGGCGCATGCCGAGCGCGCGCGCCGCCTGCTTGCCCTCCTCGGTGAGCGGGCGCAGCTCGTCCGGATGACCCGGGGCGGCTTCGGCGTGACGGACGAGGTAGAGCTGCATGGGAACGGCCAGGATAGTGGCCTCGCGAGTGTCCTCGCTCCGGGTGCGGGTGGGTAGGTGTTTGTCCGCAATCCCGCGACGGCTCGCCCCCTATTGCCGAGCGGCACGATCCTGACGCTGTCCGCTCCGGCAACGGCGAGGCTGGGGTCATCAAGAAACGATGCTCGCAACATTGCGGGGCGGGCGATGGACTGGAGGACATGACCATGAGAAAGGTGCTCGAAGTTGGAGGGCTCGTCGCGGGCGTCGTGCTTGTTGCTTTCGGTATTGCCGCGATCGCGCTCAGCATTCAGGGTCGCAGCACGATTCACGACAACCTGGCGTTCCAGGGCATCGTCGGCTCGCCCGACATGACCCCGGCCGCGATCAAGGTCGAGGCCCAGCAGGCCGGGCTCGACCTGGCGAAGACGCCGCTTCCGACCTGCAGCGTCGCCGGCAAGCCGATCGACAACGGCACCGAGGCTCGCTGCTTCGCGCAGTACATGCAGGTGCACACGCTCGAGGCCACGGGTGGCCTGACGTATGCGCAGCAGGGCCGCTACCAGGCGCTCGCGACCGCTCCCAAGAGCGAGACGGACGGCCACGGCGGCACGAGCAACGCGAAGTACGCAGCCGTCGACCCGAAGACCAAGCAGCCCGTCGCGAACGGCGCCCGCGACATCTGGATCACGGAGACCGCGCTCACCTCGGCGCTGAACCTCTCCTACACGGCCGAGCAGGTCTCCCTCTTCAGCATCGTGGTCGGGATCGCGCTGCTCCTCTCCGGGATCGGGTTCCTCGTCCTGGCCCTGGGTGGCGCACTCGAGAGCGAGAAGCTCTTCTGGGCGATCAAGCCGAAGGCGAAGGAGGGTGTCGCCACGGCGTAGGCAACCAAGTCGCCTGAACGGCCGATGGCTCCCCGCGAGGGAGCCATCGGCGTTTGTGCGTAGACTCGGCCGCGTGGAGGAGATCGTCCACGACCCGACGGAGGGCGTCTACCCGACGTCCTCGGACTACGTGCACGCGCTCGAGGTGCGTGGCATCGAGCGCTTGCTCTTCGTCGCCGGCACGGTCGGGCTCCGACCGGATGGCACCCCCGGTGAGACGCTCGAGGAGCAGCTCGAGCTCATCTGGTCGAGCATCGGAACGATCCTGGCCGATGCGGGCCTGACCGTCGCGAACATCGTCCGCATCACGAGCTACCTGGGCGACGCGTCGTACGCCGGGGCGAACGCGGCTGCGCGCAACGCGGCGCTCGGCGACCGGCGCGTCCCGACCTCGGCGATCGTCGCCGAGCTGCTTGTGCCCGACTGGCTCGTCGAGGTCGAGGTCGTCGCGGCCGCCTGACATGCGGCAGCTGCGCTACGTCCTCGCCGACGTCTTCACCGCGAGCCCGCTCGAAGGCAACCAGCTCGCGGTCTTCACCGACGCGCGCGGGCTCGCAGAAGGGGAGATGCAGCGGCTCGCGCGCGAGACGAACCTCTCCGAGACCGTCTTCGTGCTGCCGGCGGAGCAGGGCGGCGACGCACGCATCCGGATCTTCACGCCCGCGGCCGAGCTGCAGTTTGCGGGCCATCCGACGCTCGGATCGGCCTTCGTGCTCGGCGGGCCGCTGCAGCTCGAGCGGCTCCGGCTCGAGACCGGCGCCGGCATCGTGACGGTCGAGCTCGAGCGCGACGGCGGCCGGATCAGCTTCGGCCGCATGGCGCAGCCGATCCCGACGTTCACGCCTTTCGCGCGGGCGGACGAGCTCCTCGCCGCCCTGGGCGTGTCCCGCTCGGAGCTGCCCGTGGAGGAGTACGACAACGGCATGCGCCACGTTCTCGTCGCGCTCGGCTCGACCGGGGAGGTCGCGGCGCTCGACCCCGACCTGTCCGCGCTCGCGCAGCTCGTCGGGACGGGCGGCGCCTGCTGCTTCGCCGTCGACGGCGAGCGCTGGAAGGTCCGGGTGTTCCTCCCCGGGGCGGGTATCCCGGAGGATCCGGCGACCGGTTCCGCCGCGGGCCCGCTCGCGGTTCACCTCGGCCGGCACGGACGCGTCCCCTTCGGCACGGAGATCGAGATCGCGCAGGGCGCCGAGATCCTGCGCCCCTCGACGCTCTACGCAGCCGCGTACGGAAGCGGGGACGAGATCGAACGGGTCGAGGTCGGCGGCCGCGCCGTCATCGTCGCGCGCGGCGAGTTCAGGCTTCCCTCGCAGGATTAAGTTCCGGGCGGCATCCGGCCGATGACCCGGTGATGGAAGCGGCCGCGATCGCCTGGGAGCAGGGCCTCCTGGAGGACAAGCGGGACTACGTCGAGCGGCAGCTGAGCGCCGGCGTGTCCGTTGCGACCGTCGTCAGCGACCTCGTACGCATGGGCGCGGAGGCGGACGCCGCCGTGCTCTTCGTCGCACGGGTCTCGAAGGGCGCGAAGGCCGGGTCCGGTGTGACAGCTGTCCCCGTGAGTGCCCTCGGGTACGTCGCCTGGGGCGCGCTCGCCGCGATTGCAGGCATCGTCGCGGGCGGGCTCCTCGTCCTCGGAGCCGGGCTCACGCTGACGGAGGCGGATCTCGTCGCAGCGACACCGTCGCTCGCGGTCGTCGCGCGTGTCGAAGGCGCGATCCTCGTGCCCGGCGTCGTCGTCGGCGTGCTGCTTCGGCGCCGGATCGCACCGGGAGCCGTGATGCGGCCTGTCACGGCAGCGGTCGGGGCGCTCGCAGGGGTGCTTGCCGTCCGCTACCTCACCGTTGTCGAGGCGGCCCGCGAGGCCGCCGGCCTTGCAGGGAAGCCGGCGGGCTTTCTCGCCACGCTGACGGACGGCGGCGTCGCGGGCGGCTTCGCGAGGCACCCCGGCAACGTGTACGCGCTCTGGGGCTCCGCGCAGCTCGGCAGCCTCATCCTCTGGGACGTCGGCTTCGCCGCGCTCGTCGGCTTCGTCGCCGTCGTCTTCAGCCGCTCGGCGGACTGAGCGACCGCGTGCTCATCGTTACCGCGTGGCGCGCCGCCTCGAGCGGTGAGCGGCCCCGGGCGCGCGC
>Ga0307497_10000365_pt1 | contig 10455 bp, 19 predicted proteins | sample 10_S_MG_FD_201366 | JGI IMG/M metagenome (GOLD analysis project Ga0307497, IMG submission 201366) | Soil microbial communities from Populus trichocarpa stands in riparian zone in the Pacific Northwest, United States - 10_S | ecosystem: Environmental > Terrestrial > Soil > Riparian zone > Trees...
ACGGCGCCGCGTCGTTCGCGCGCTACTCGGCGCGCGCGAAGGGTCGTGGCGACCGGATCTTGAAGCGCAATAGCCACATCACGATTCGCGTAGGCGACGAGTAGTCACATGGGCCAGAAAGTCAATCCGATCGGCATTCGCCTCGGGATCACCAAGGAGTGGACCTCGAAGTGGTTTGCGAACACGCAGACCTTCCCGCAGTACGTCGCGCAGGACCACACGATCCGCGAGTTCCTGCGTCGGAAGCTCAAAGACGCCTCCGTCAGCCGCATCCAGATCGAGCGGTCCGCGAAGAAGGCGAGCATTGCGATCCACACGGCGCGGCCCGGCATCGTGATCGGTAAGAAAGGCGAGGACATCGAGAGGCTCCGCGCAGAGGTTGCGAAGCTGCTCGGGATGCCGTTGCACGACGTCCGAATGAACATCGCGGAGATCCGCAAGCCCGAGCTCGACGCGCAGCTCGTCGCGGAAGGCATCGCGCAGCAGCTCGAGCGCCGCGTGCAGTTCCGCCGCGCGATGCGTCGCGCGGTCACGAACACGATGCGGATCGGCGCGCAGGGCATCAAGGTGCGCGTGTCGGGCCGTCTGAACGGCGCCGAAATCGCTCGCTCGGAGTGGTACCGCGAGGGCCGCGTGCCGCTGCACACGTTCCGCGCCGACATCGACTACGGCCTCGCCGAGGCGAAGACCACGTACGGCGTGATCGGCGTGAAGGTCTGGGTGTTCCGCGGAGAGGTGTTCGACGCTGCCGCGGGTGAGAAAGAGGCCGCTGCCGAGGGCGCAGACGCGCCGCGTCCGCAGACGGAGCGTCCGTCCCGAGCCGCCGAGTAGACGACCATGCTGCAACCGAAGCGAACCAAATTCCGAAAGCAGTTCAAGGGCCGCAACCGTGGGCTCGCGTATCGCGGCAGCAGCGTCGCGTTCGGCGAGTACGGCTTGAAGACGCTCGAGCGCGGCCAGCTCACAGCGCGCGAGGTCGAAGCGGCCCGGCGCGCGATGACGCGCTACGTGAAGCGCGGCGGCAACATCTGGATCCGGGTCTTCCCGGACAAGCCGATCACGAAGAAGCCGCTCGAAGTCCGGCAGGGCAAGGGCAAGGGCAACGTCGAGTACTGGGTCGCGCTCGTGCAGCCGGGCCGGATGCTCTACGAGATCGCGGGCGTGACGGAGGAGATCGCGCGCGAGGCGTTTACGCTCGCGGCCGCGAAGCTGTCGGTCAAGACGTCGTTCACGAAACGGACGGCATTCTGATGAAGCGCAAAGACGTCAAAGCGAAGCTCGTGGAGCTGCGCGGAATGTCCGGCGAGCAGGCCGACGAAGAGCTGATCAAGTTGCGCCGCGAGCAGTTCAACTTGCGGATGCAGGCCGCCGCGGGTCAGGGCGCGAAGCCCGACCAGCACGGCTCGGTGCGCAGGCAGATCGCGCGGCTCAAGACCGTGCAGGCCGAGCAGCACAAGAAGAAATAGGGCCGCAGAGCGGCGGACCATTCGAGAAACGGACGAAGGCGATAAGGACGAGGGCGGATGAGCGCGGACAGCACGAGTGACACGAGTACCGGTCGTACGGCCCGTAGAACGGTCGGCCGGGTCGTGAGCAACAAGATGCAAAAGAGCGTCACCGTCTCGGTCGAGCGGCTCGTCAAGCATCCCGCGTACGGCAAGTTCATTCGGCGTACGACGAAGATCATGGCGCACGACGAGGAAGGCACGTGCCGCGAAGGCGACACGGTCGCGATCGTCGAGTGTCGGCCGATCAGCAAGCGCAAGGCCTGGAAGGTCGTCGAGGTGCTCGAGCGCGCGCCTGTGGAAGAAACGGCGGAGGCGTGAGGGGCAGCCCATGATTCAGACGCAAACGCTGCTCACAGCCGCCGACAACAGCGGCGCCCGGAGCGTCATGTGCATCAGGGTCTTCGGTGGCTCGAAGCGTCGCTATGCGCGGATCGGCGACATCATCAAGGTCACCGTGAAGGACGCGATCCCGCGCGGCCGCGTCAAGAAGGGCGAGGTCTATCACGCGGTCGTCGTCCGCACCCGGCACGGCCTGCGCCGGTCGGACGGATCGGTGATCCGCTTCGACGGCAACGCGGCAGTGCTCCTGACGAGCAAGCTCGAGCCGATCGGCACCCGTATCTTCGGGCCGGTCACGCGCGAGCTGCGCACGACGCAGTTCATGAAGATCATCTCGCTCGCTCCGGAAGTCTTGTAAGAGAGAGCACGGACATGCAACGCATCAGGCAAGGCGACGAAGTGATCGTAGTCACCGGCAAGGACAAGGGCCGACGCGGCAACGTCACGCGCGTGCTGCCCGACGGCAAGGTGATCGTCGAGAACCTGAACGTCGCGAAGAAGCACCAGCGCCCGAACCCGCAGGCGGGCCAGCCCGGCGGCATCATCGAGAAGGAGAAGCCGCTCGATCCGTCGAACGTGATGATTTTCAACGCGACCACCGGCAAGGGCGACCGCGTCGGCTACCGCAAGCTCGAGGACGGCCGCAAGGTCCGCTTCTTCAGGTCGAACGGCGAAGTCTTGGATCGATGATATGACCGCGAGACTACAAACCTTCTATAGGAAAGAAGTCGTGCCGCAGCTCATGAAGCAGCTCGGGCTCAAGAACCCGATGGCCGTGCCGCGGATCACGAAGATCACGATCAACATGGGCGTCGGCGAGGCGCTCTCGGACAAGAAAGTCCTCGAGAGCGCCATCGCCGACCTCGCGAAGATCGCGGGCCAGAAAGCCGTGGCGACGAAGGCGCGGATCTCGGTCGCGAGCTTCAAGGTCCGCGACGGCGTCGCGATCGGCTGCAAGGTCACGCTGCGTAACGAGCGGATGTACGAGTTCCTCGACCGGCTGATCAGCGTGGCAATGCCGCGGATCCGCGACTTCCGTGGTGTGTCGCGGCGCTCGTTCGACGGTCGGGGCAACTACAACCTCGGCGTGAAGGAACAGATCATTTTCCCGGAGATCAATTTCGACTCGGTGGACGCCATTCGCGGCATGGACATCGCGATCACGACGACGGCGCGCACCGACGACCGCGGTCGCGCGCTGCTCGAGGCGTTCAAATTCCCGCTGAGGAGCGACCGCTAATGGCGAAGAAATCGATGGTGATGCGTCAGAAGCGCCGTGAGCGCGCGGTGAAGAAGTACGCAAAGCAGCGGGCGGAGCTCAAGGAGCTGATCCGCAACCCGAGGACCCGCGAAGACGACAAGGTCGCGGCGCAGGCCGCGCTCCAGAAGCTGCCGCGCGACTCGAACCCGGTCCGCTTGCGTAACCGCTGCGCCCTGACGGGCCGGCCGCACGGCTACTACCGCAAGTTCGGTCTGTCGCGCACGAAGCTGCGCGAGACGATGATGCGCGGCGAGATCCCGGGTCTCACGAAGGCGAGCTGGTGAGTCGCGGGCCAAGAACGCCGCAAGGAACACGCCGATGAGTATGACCGACCCCATCTCCGACATGCTGACGCGCATCCGCAACGCGCAGACCGCGCACCAACCATCCGTCAAGGTGCCTTCGTCGAAGCGCAAGCTCGCGATCGCGAAGGTGCTCGAGAAGGAGGGCTACCTCGGCTCCGTGAAGGTCGAGAAGGTCGACGGCAAGAGCACGATGGAGATCGAGCTCAAGTATTACGAGGACAAGCCGGTCATCGAGCGGCTCCAGCGCGTGAGCCGGCCCGGACTGCGGATCTACAAGCGCGCCGATCAGCTTCCGGTCGTCCAGGGCGGCCTCGGCTGCGCGATCGTATCGACGTCGCACGGCGTGATGACGAATGTCCAGGCGCGCGCGGAAGGGCACGGCGGCGAAGTGCTCTGCATCGTGCTCTGACCTGGCGGCGAGCGCGCGAAGTCAGCGAGTAACAGAAATGTCCAGAGTAGCGAAACGGCCCGTCGAGCTCGGCAAAGGCGTCAGCGCCGAGGTCCAGGGGCAGACCGTCACGATCAAGGGCACGAAGGGCAGCCTCGCGCTCAACGTGAACTCCGTGGTCGAGGTCAAGGTCGAAGGCTCGCTCGTGAAAGTCGCGCAGCGCTCGGGCGGCTCGGCTGCGAGTGCCGCGGCCGGCACCACGCGCGCGCTGATCGCGAACATGGTCACGGGCGTGACCGCGGGCTTCCAGCGCAAGCTAGAGCTCGTCGGCGTTGGCTACCGCGCGGCCGTGCAGGGCCAGAAGCTGAACTTGACGCTCGGTTTCTCGCACCCGGTCGAGTACCCGATCCCGAAGGGCATCGCGATCGAGACGCCGAGCCAGACCGAGATCATCGTGAAGGGCATGGACCGCCAGCAGGTCGGCCAAGTGGCCGCGGAGCTGCGCGCCTATCGGCCGCCGGAGCCGTACAAGGGCAAGGGCGTCCGCTACACCGGCGAGCAGATCGTCCTCAAAGAGGCGAAGAAGAAGTAGTCATGGCGACCAACAAGAAGGCACAGCGTCAGCGCCGGGCGCGCCGCGGGCGCATCCGGATCAAGCTCGACGGCAAGCACCGGCTGTGCGTGTATCGCAGCTCGCAGCACATCTACGCGCAGATCATCGCGCCCGAGGGCAACCGGGTGGTCACGAGCGCGTCGACGCTTTTGAAGGAAGTGCGCGAATCGCTCAAGGCGACCGGCAACAAGGGCGCGGCGGCGGCCGTCGGCAAAGAGATCGCCGCGCGCGCGAAGCAGCACGGCATCGAGCGGGTCGCGTTCGACCGCTCGGGCTTCAAGTATCACGGGCGCGTGAAGGCGCTCGCCGACGCGGCGCGAGAAGCCGGCCTCCAGTTCTAGGCGGAGCACAGACCCAATAGGGCGAACGAATGGCAAACGTCGAAGAATTCAAAGAGAAGCTCGTCGCGGTGAACCGCGTCGCGAAGGTCGTCAAAGGCGGCCGGCAGTTCGGCTTCACGGCGTTGACCGTGGTCGGCGACGGCGCGGGGCGCGTCGGCTTCGGCTACGGCAAGGCGCGCGAGCTGCCGCTCGCGATCCAGAAGGCGATGCAGGCGGCGCGCAAGAACCTCTACACCGTGAACCTGAAGAAGGACACGTTGCAGTACGAGCTGCGCGGCAGCCATGGCGCGACGCGCGTGTTCATGCAGCCGGCGTCCGAAGGCACGGGCGTGATCGCGGGCGGCGCAATGCGCGCGGTGCTCGAGTGCGCGGGCGTGCGCAACGTGCTCGCGAAGAGCTATGGCTCGCGCAACCCGATCAACGTGGTCCGCGCGACGCTCGATGCGCTCTCGAAGATGCGTTCGCCGGCGCAGATCGCGGCGAAGCGCGGCAAGTCCATCGAAGAAATATTCGGTTGAGGTCCGCTTAAGTGGTTAAGGCTGTGGCTAAGGCGAAGGGCGGCAAGCAACTCCGCGTCACCCTGCTCAGGAGCAGGTTCGGGCGCACGCCGGGACACGCCGAGTGCGCGCAGGGCTTGGGTCTGCGGCGGCGTCACCAAAGCGTGCTCGTGAACGACACGCCCGAGAATCGCGGCATGATCGCGACGATCGGCTACCTGCTGCGCGTCGAGGAGGCTTGAGATGAAGCTCAACGATCTGAAGCCGGCGAGCGGCAGTAAGTTCAACCACAAGCGGCGCGGTCGCGGCCCGGGATCGGGCCTCGGCAAGACCGGCGGCCGCGGCGTGAAGGGCCAGCGCGCGCGCGCGGGCGGCTACCACAAGGTCGGCTTCGAAGGCGGCCAGATGCCGCTGCAACGGCGTTTGCCGAAGGTCGGTTTCGTGTCACCGTCGAAGGGGCTCTCCGCCGAGCTCCGCGTGCACGAGCTTAGCCGCTTCGCGGGCAAGACGGCGGACCTCGCGTCGCTCCAGGCCGCGGGGCTCGTGAGCAAGCGCGCGGAGCGTTGCAAGGTGATCGCGTCCGGCACGCTCGACAAGGCGGTGACGGTCAGCGGTCTCAAGGTCACCCCCGGCGCTCGCAAGATCATCGAAGCGGCCGGCGGCAAGGTTTTGGAGTAAGGACGTAATGACGAAGGCCGCTGGCACCGTCAATCCGGCAGCACTGCTCGGCGACGCAACGCGTTTCGCCGATCTGCGCCAGCGCCTGTTCTTCTTGGTCGGCGCGCTGATCGTGTACCGGATCGGGACGTTCATCCCGGTCCCCGGCATCGACCCGGTCGCGCTGTCGCGCTTCTTCGAGCAGCAGTCGGGCACGATTCTGAGCATGTTCAACATGTTCTCGGGCGGCGCGCTGCGGCGCTGGTCGATTTTCGCGCTCGGGATCATGCCGTACATCTCGGCGTCGATCATCCTGCAGATGGGCACGCACCTGATCCCCGCGCTTGGGGCACTACGCAAAGAAGGCGAGTCGGGTCGCCGCAAGATCACGCAGTACACGCGCTACGGCACCGTGTTGCTCGCGACGTTCCAGTCCGTTGCGGCCGCGACCGCGCTCGAGACGCAAGGCGTGGTTCTCAACCCCGGCTTCCAGTTCGTCGCGACCGCCGCGGTCACGCTCGTGACGGGCACGATGTTCCTGATGTGGCTCGGCGAGCAGATCACCGAGCGCGGCGTCGGCAACGGCATCTCGATGATCATCCTCTCGAGCATCTTGTCCGGCCTGCCGTCCGCGATCGGCGGCACGCTCGAGCTCGTGAACAACGGCGGCTTGAACCAGGCGATGCCGATCGTCCTCGCGCTGCTCGTGCTCGTCGTGACGGGCGCGGTCGTGTTCATGGAGCGGGCGCAGCGGCGGATCGCGGTGAACTACGCGAAGCGCCAGCAGGGCCGGCGAATGTACGCGGGCCAGACGAGCCACCTGCCGTTCAAGATCAACATGTCCGGCGTGATCCCGCCGATCTTCGCGTCGAGCTTGATCTTGTTCCCGGCCACGATCGCGAGCTGGTTCGGCACGAGCCAGGCGCTGCCGTGGCTCCAGCGGCTCGCGGCGAGCCTGTCGCCGGGTCAGCCGATCTACATTGCGCTGTACGCGTCGTTGATCATGTTCTTCTGTTTCTTCTACACGGCGCTGGTGTTCAACTCGCGCGAGACGGCCGACAACCTCCGCAAGTCGGGCGCGTTCATCCCCGGCATTCGGCCGGGCCAGCAGACCGCGGAATACATCGACAAGGTGCTCACGCGGCTCACGTTTTGGGGCGCGATCTACGTCACGATCGTCTGCCTCGTGCCCGAGTTCATGATCCTCGAGTTCAACGTGCCGTTCTCGTTCGGCGGCACGTCGCTGCTGATCATGGTCGTCGTGACGATGGATTTCATGGCGCAGCTGCAGGCGCACATGATGACTCACCAATACGAAGGGCTGCTCAAGAAGGCGAACCTGCGCGGCTACGGCAAGTCGTCGTGAGCGGCGGCAGGAGAGTTTGCGATGAAAGTTAGGGCATCGGTTCGCAAGATTTGTCGGAAGTGCAAGATCGTCCGGCGCCGCGGCGTCGTGCGAGTGATTTGCGAGGACCCGCGTCACAAGCAGCGTCAGGGTTGATCAGGAAAACGCGAGAGAAATTGAATGGCACGTATCGCAGGCGTCAACATCCCGACGAACAAACACGTCGGCATCGCGTTGACGCATATCTTCGGCATCGGTCGCAGCCGCGCGTTGACGGTCTGTAAGGCCGCGAACGTGAATGCCGCGACGGCGGTCAAGGATCTCACGGAGCCCGAGGTTGGGCGGCTGCGCGAGGTGGTCGCGAAATTCGCGGTCGAGGGCGATCTGCGCCGCGAGACCGCGATGAACATCAAACGGCTGATGGACCTCGGTGTTTACCGCGGTATCCGTCACCGCCGTGGCTTGCCGCTCCGGGGCCAGCGCACGCGCACGAACGCGCGCACGCGCAAGGGCCCGCGCCGGCCGGTCAGGAAATAAGCCAGGGAGCTTGAAATATGGCCCAACAGCCCAATCCAGCAGCACCCGCCGCGCCGGCAGCCCCCGCCCAGGGCGGCGCAGCCCCCGCCGCAGCCCCCGCCGCGGGCACCGCGGCGGCGACCAAGGTTCGCAAGAAGGCGAAGCGACAGATTGTCGACGCCGTCGCGCACGTCCACGCGTCGTTCAACAACACGATCGTGAGCATCACGGATCGTCAGGGGAACATCCTGTCGTGGGCAACCGCGGGCAACTGCGGCTTCAAGGGCTCGCGCAAGAGCACGCCGTTCGCGGCGCAGGTCGCGGCCGAGAAGGCGGGCAACGCGGCGAAGGAATACGGCGTGAAGAGCCTCGAGGTGCGCGTGAAGGGCCCGGGCCCTGGGCGCGAGTCCGCGGTCCGCTCGTTGAACGCGTGCGGTTTTAGGATCACGCAGATCGAGGACGTAACCCCGATCCCCCATAACGGCTGCCGGCCGCCCAAGAAGCGGCGAGTGTAGGAAGTAAGCATGGCTCGATACAGAGGCCCAACCTGCAAGCTGGCCCGGCGCGAGGGCACGGACTTGTTTTTGAAGAGCGGACTCAAGCCGCTCGAGTCGAAGTGCAAGCTCGAAGTGCCGCCCGGCGGCGCGGGTCAGCGTCGCCAGCGTCTCTCGGACTACGGCGTGCAGCTGCGCGAGAAGCAGAAGCTGCGCCGCATGTACGGGGTGCTCGAGCGCCAGTTCCGCACGTATTACAAGAAGGCCGCGAAGGTCAAAGGCTCGACCGGCGAGAACCTGCTGCGGATGCTCGAGGCCCGGCTCGACAACGTCGTCTATCGGATGGGGTTCGCGTCGACGCGCGCCGAGGCTCGCCAGCTCGTGGGCCATCGCGGCATCGCCGTGAACGGCGACATCGTGAACATCCCGTCGTACCAGCTCAAGGCCGGCGACACGATCGCGGTTCGCGATCGCGCGAAGGAGCAGCTGCGGATCAAGTCCGCACTCTCGATCGCGAGCCAGGTCGGCTTCCCCGATTGGGTCGAGGTCGACGATCAGAAGATGCAGGGCAAGTTGAAGGCTCTGCCGGAGCGCGACGAGATCCTTCCGGACATCAACGAGAATCTCGTGGTCGAGCTCTACTCCAAGTAAAGCGAGGACACATTTAGATGGAAGCAACAGCAACGGAGTTCTTGCGGCCCAGGGCCGTCAAGGTTCAGCCGCTCGGCACCAATCGCGCGCGCGTGACGGTCGAGCCGTTCGAGCGCGGCTTCGGCCACACGCTTGGCAACGCGCTGCGGCGCGTGCTCTTGTCGTCGATGCCGGGCGCCGCGATCATCGAGGCCGAGATCGACGGCGTGCTGCACGAGTACACGAGCATCGAGGGCGTGCAAGAGGACGTCGTCGACATTCTCTTGAACTTGAAGGGCATCGCGATCCGGATGCACGCGCGCGAGGAGGCCGAGCTCTCGCTGTCGAAGAAGGGCCCGGGCCCCGTGAAGGCAGGCGACATCGTCGTCGACCACGACGTCGAGATCGTGAACCCGGACCTCGTGATCGCGAACCTCACGTCCGCGGGCGAGATCCGCGCGTTCCTGAAGGTAGTTCGCGGCCGCGGCTATCGTCCGGCACTGCAGATCCAGACGTTCGACGAGCAGACTCGGCCGATCGGGCGGCTCCAGCTCGATGCGTCGTTCAGCCCGATCCGCCGCGTGACCTATACGGTCGAGCGCGCGCGCGTCGAGCAGCGCACGGACTTGGATAAGCTCATCATCGACATCGAGACGAACGGCACGATCGACGCGGAGGAGGCGATCCGCCGCGCGGGGCTGATCTTGAAGGACCAGCTCGGCGTGTTCGTGGACCTCTCCGACAGCGACGACGTCTCGTTCAACCCGTTGCAGCAGCAGGTGGACCCGATCCTGCTGCGGCCGGTCGACGAGCTCGAGCTCACGGTGCGCTCGGCCAATTGCTTGAAGGCCGAGAACATCAACTACATCGGCGATCTCGTGCAGCGGACCGAAGTCGAGCTGCTCCGGACGCCGAACCTCGGCAAGAAGTCGCTCACGGAGATCAAAGAGGTGCTCGAGCAGCACGGGCTCGCGCTCGGCATGCGGCTCGAGAACTGGCCGCCCCCGGGCCTGCGCAACGACGAGCCGCCGACGTCCACGGCGCCGCCGACGTCCTCGATCGCGTTCTAGACGGAGTTACCGGCGCCGCGCATGAACGCGCGGCGTCGTGATCGGAGTTTTTTTCGATGCGCCACCGAAAGTCCGGCCGCAGGCTCAACAGGAACTCGCCGCACCGCACCGCGATGTTCCGCAACCTCGCGGCGTCGCTGCTTACGCACGAGACGGTCCGCACGACCGTGCCGAAGGCGAAGGAGCTGCGCCGCGTCGTCGAGCCGTTGATCACGCTCGGCAAAGAGGACAGCGTCGCGCACCGCCGGCTCGCGTTCAGCCGCCTGCGCGACAACGTCGCGGTCGGCCGGCTGTTCACCGAGCTCGGTCCGCGCTTCCAGAAGCGCCCGGGCGGCTATCTGCGGATCCTGAAGATGGGTTTCCGGCCCGGCGACTCCGCCGCGATGGCGCTCGTGCAGCTGCTCGACAAGCCCGACGCCAAGCCCGAGGCGCAGGCGAAGGCCGAGGAAGACATGGCCGACGCGAAGAAGACCGCGAAGAAGAAGACCAAG
>Ga0307497_10000367_pt1 | contig 10449 bp, 8 predicted proteins | sample 10_S_MG_FD_201366 | JGI IMG/M metagenome (GOLD analysis project Ga0307497, IMG submission 201366) | Soil microbial communities from Populus trichocarpa stands in riparian zone in the Pacific Northwest, United States - 10_S | ecosystem: Environmental > Terrestrial > Soil > Riparian zone > Trees...
TTCAGTGCGTCGAGCTGCGCGCCGAGCTCGCCGACGCGCTGCTCGAGCGCGGCGCGCTGCTCCGTCTCGGCCTTGAGCTCGCGCTCGAGCTCCGTGACGCGCGCCGGGAGCTCGCTCGGCGTCGGCGCGGCCGTGCTACCCGCGCTCGGGGCGTCGACGGCCGACGTGGTCCCCGCGAGCCAGTACGCCGCGGCGAGGCCGGCGGCGAGACCCGCGACGACGAGCAGCACTGTCCTCAACATCCCCCGCCTCCGTTCGAAGACTGAGCCGTTTGACTCCGCGCGCCGCGCGCGGGTTCAATGCCCCGACCTCACCCGATCGGTTCGGAACGATACCGCGAAGGAGCATGCGAATCGATTGGCTCAAGTGGCTCGCGCTCGGGTTGCTGGCCGCGATCCTCGTGCTCGCCGCGGCCGCCTATCTCGTCGCGCGCGCGTCGCTGCCGCGCCGCGGCGGCGAGGCCGTCGTGCCGCAGCTGACCGCGCCGCTCTCGATCGAGCTCGACGCGCGCGCGGTGCCGCGGATCCACAGCGCAACGTTCGAGGACGCGCTGCGCGGCGAGGGCTACCAGCACGCGCAGGAGCGCTACTTCCAGATGGACCTGATGCGCCGCGCGGCGGCCGGCGAGCTCGCCGCGCTCGCCGGGCCGCGTGCGTTGCCCGCGGACCGGGTGCAGCGGCCGTTCGACCTGCGCCGAATCGCGCGCGAGATGCTCGCGCGGCTGCCCGCGCGTGAGGCCGCGTGGCTCGACGCATACACCGACGGCGTGAACGCGGGGCTCGTGGACCTCTCGGCGCGTCCGCCCGAGTACTGGCTGCTCGGCGTGCGCCCCGAGCCGTGGAGACCCGAGGACAGCCTGCTCGTCGTGCTTGGGCTCTACACGCATCTCTCCAACAACGATGTCTACGAGCGCCCGCAGAGCGTGCTGCACGACGTGCTGCCCGAGCCGCTCTACGAGTTCCTCACGCCGTCGACGTCGCGCTTCGACCGGCCGCTGATCGCGGCCGCGGGCGACCCGACCGCGGGCTACGTGCCGTGGCCGATTCCCGGACCCGACGTCGTCGACTTGCGAACGCGCAGCGAGCCCGCCCGCGCGCCGCAGCGCCGCGTCTCGCCGCCGCTGCTCGCACCCGCGTCGAACCAATGGGCGCTCGCCGCGCGGCGCGGCGCGCGCGGCGAAGCGCTGCTCGCGAACGATCCGCACCTCGAGCTCCGCTTGCCGAACGTGTTCTACCGCTGCGAGCTCGAATGGCCCGACGGCGTGGTCCGCGGCGTGAGCATCCCGGGGCTGCCGGGCGTGATCATCGGCGCGAACGCGACGCTCGCGTGGGGCGCGACGGTGAGCAACGCGGACCAGGCCGATTGGGTCGTCGTCGACGTCGTCTCGATCGACGGGACCCGCTACGCGACGCCGGACGGCACCGGCACCGAGCCGTTCCGGCGCGAGACGTTCGCGATCGCGGTCGCGGGCCGCGCGAGCGAGCCTCTCGAGGTGGACTTCACGCGCTGGGGTCCGGTCGTCGGCCGCGACGCGCGCGGCAAGCCGCTCGCACTGCACGCGACCTGGCTCGACCGTGACGGGCTCAACCTCGACGTGCTCGACTTGAGCACCGCCACGAGCACCGCGGACGGCGTCGCGGTGCTCAAGCGCTGGGCCGGCCCGTCGCTGAACTGGGCGCTCGCCGACACCGGCGGCTCGGTCGCGTGGGTCGTGAACGGGCCGCTGCCGCGGCGCATCGGCTTCGACGGCTCGCGCCCGGAGTCCTGGGCCGACGGCCGCAGCGCATGGAACGGTGAGCAGCCGCGCCCCGCGCTGCTCGATCCCGCGAAGGGCGCGGTGTTCACCGCGAACAATCGGACGCTGCCCGCGACGCCTGCGGCCGCGCTGAGCCGCATGTGGATGTCGCCCGTGCGGGCCGCGCGGATCGCGGAGCTGCTCGCCGAGCACGCGACACTCGACGAGCGCGAGTCGCTCGCGATGCAGCTCGACACGCGCACCGAGGGCTACGACCAGATCCGCGACGTCGTGCTCGAGGTTGTGCCCGCGGACGAGACGGATCCGCTCCTGGCGCACGCGCGCGAGCACGTGCGGCTCTGGGACGGGCACGCCGATCTCGATCAGCCCGGCTTTCGGATTCTCTATGTCTACTACCTCGCGCTGCTCGAGCGCGCGCTCGCGCCGCTGCTCGCGCCCGCGATCGATGCCGACCCGAGCTTCGTCTACCGTTGGCCGCTCGCCGACGAGCCGCTGCGCCGGCTGCTCGACGAGCGGCCCCCTCATCTATTGACGCGCGAGCATTCGAGCTGGCCCGAGTTCCTGCGCGCGGTGCTGCGCGACGCGCTGTACGAGATCGATGCGGACACGTCCCGTCCCGGCATCGATGCGCCGTGGCGCGACGTCAACGTGCTCGCGGTCGCGCACCCGTTCGCGGCGCTGCCCGTGATCGGCCCCGCTCTGGGGCCGTGGCTGCGCCTGCCCGCGCTGCCGGTGCCGGGGTCGCCGCAGTCGCTGCGCGTCGCGACGCCGGGCTACGGCGCGCTGATCCGTATGGACGTGTCGCCCGCACACCCGGAGGACGGCATCCTCGAGATGAGCGCGGGCCAGAGCGGGCATTTCTTGTCGCCGAACTTCGCGGATCAGCAAGCGGACTGGGTTGCGGGCGCGCCGGCGCCGTTCCTCGCGGGACCGATCGTCTCGCGAATCGTGCTCGCGCCGTAGCGCGTCGCGAGCGGTGCGTCAGCGCCTACTCGGGAAGCTTGAGCACCTTGAGGCGCTGCGACAACGACGAGCGCTGCAGAAACGCGGAGATCCGCTCGAACCTCGCGAGCGGGTTCGGTCGGCCGAGCCGATCGCGAGCCGGGAAGAGTATTCCGTAGCCGCCGCTGTGCTCTGAGCGGACCACGCCGCGCATGTGCATCTTCTCGCCGTCGAAGATCACCTCGACGTCGACCGAGCTCCCGACCTTGAGCGCCGCGAGCGGGCCGCGCGCGAGCGTAATGAACATCCCTTCGGCGCTGATGTCGCCCACGAGCGCCGCGAGCTTCTTGCCGCCGAGGTAGAGGGCCGCGTCGATGCCGGTGCTGCGCCGGACCGCGACGCGAAACGCGAGTCGCTGTTCCTGCTGCTCGAGCTTGTGCACGCGCCGATCTTGCAGAACGGCGCGCCGAGCACCAGTGCGTGAATCTCACTATTGGCCGCCGCGTGGTTGGCAAACGCCGAAGCTGTGGCTAGAGTCACGCGGCGTCGCCACGACGCTGCGCGGCGCTGCACCGGTGGTCCACTGAGCCTCCTCTCCGACTCGAACCTGCTTCTGCTCGCCGCGGTGCCGATCACGGGCTTCGCGGCCGGGTTCGTGAACACCCTCGCGGGCAGCGGCTCGCTGATAACCGTGCCGATCCTGATCCTGCTCGGCCTGCCCGCGAACGTCGCAAACGGCACGAATCGCGTCGGCGTGACGTTCCAAAGCATCGTCGCGGTCGCGACGTTCCGCCGGCACGGCACGCTCGACGCGGCCGGCGTCTGGCGTCTCCTCGTGCCGGCCGTGCTCGGCGGGATCGTCGGCGCGCGGCTCGCGGTCGATCTCGACGAGACGCTGCTGCGCCGGGTCATCGGCGGGTTGATGATCGCGCTGCTCATCGTGATGTTCGTCCAGCCCGAGCGCTGGCTCGCGGACTCGAGTGCGCCGAGGCGCGCGCGGCCGTGGCTCGAGATCCCCGTGTTCTTCGCGATCGGCGTCTACGGCGGCTTCATCCAGATCGGCGTCGGGATCTTTCTGATGGCCGGGCTCGTTCTCTGCTCGGGCTACGATCTCGTCGCCGCGAACGCGCTGAAGAACGTGATCGTGCTCGCGTTCACGGTCGCCGCGCTGCTCGTGTTCGTCGCCAACGGGCAGGTGCTGTGGGGGCTCGGCCTCATCGTCGCGGTTTTTCAGGGCGCGGGCGCGTGGCTCGCGGTGCGTCTCACGGTGCAACGGGGCGCGCACTTCGTGCGCTGGGCGGTGATCGTGATCGTGCTGCTGTCGGCCGTGGCGCTCTTCTCGGGCTTGCGCGCTTAGCGCGGCGCGGCGAACATGCCGAGCCTCGCGACGTTGGATTGAGCGCGAATGCGCAAACTGCATCTGCTCGTCGGCCTGGCCGGCATCGCCGCGTTCCTCGGAACGGGCCTCTACATGCGCGCGCACTTCCCGGCCGCATACGCGGGCAACGAATCGCTGCGCTATATGTACCGCGCGAACCATATCTACCTGCTGCTCGCGAGCCTCGTCAACGTCACGCTCGGCGTCTACCTCGTGCGCGCCGAGACCGGCTGGCGTGCATCCCTCGGCAAGGCGGGCTCGGTGCTCGCCCTGTCGTCGCCCGCGGTCCTCTGCTACGCGTTCTTCGCCGAGGTTCCGAGCGCGTCGCCGGAGCGGATCGCGACCGCGCTCGGAGTGTTCGCGATTGCGCTCGGCGTCGTCGCGCAGCTGCCGAGCCTGGGCCGCGCGGGGCGGCCGTGAACGCACGCGGAGCCGATTCGCGTGGGTAGGTCTCGGCTCGAGGCGTTCAGCGACGGCGTGATCGCGATCATCATCACGATCATGGTCCTCGAGCTCCGCGTGCCGCACGGCGAGGACTTGCGCGCGCTCTTGCCACTGTTGCCGATCTTCTCGAGCTATGTGCTCAGCTTCGTCTACGTCGGCATCTACTGGAACAACCACCACCATCTTTTCCATGCGCTCGAGCGCGGCGTGACGGGCGGAATCCTCTGGGCGAACCTCCATCTCTTGTTCTGGCTGTCGCTAGTTCCGTTCGCGACGGGCTGGATGGGCGAGAACGAGTTCGCGCAGATTCCGTCGGCAGCGTACGGCCTCGTCCTGTTGATGGCCGGGATCGCGTACTTGTTGTTGCAGCGCGCGATCATCGCGCACGACGGCCCGAGCTCCGTGCTGCTGCGCGCAATCGGCAGCGACTGGAAGGGAAATCTGTCGGCGCTGCTCTACGTCGTCGCGATCGCGTCGACGTTGTGGACGAAGTGGATCGCGCAAGCAATCTACGTGCTAGTCGCGCTCATCTGGCTCGTTCCAGACCCGCGCATCGAGAGCGCGCTGCGACACAAGGCGCATTGAGCGCCGGAGGACGTACCGAGGTGGTCAAGACACGCCATTGGGAACGACATCGGACGCAGCGGATCGGCTGGCTGCGCGCAGCCGTACTCGGCGCGAACGACGGCATCGTCTCGACCGCGAGCCTGCTGCTCGGCGTCGCGGCGGCGGACGCGAGCCGCGACAGCGTTCTGCTCGCGGGGCTCGCGGGCCTCGTCGCGGGCGCGATGTCGATGGCCGCGGGTGAGTACGTGTCCGTGCACTCGCAGGCGGACACCGAGGCGGCCGACCTCGAGCGCGAGCGCCGCGAGCTCGAGACGGACAACGAGTCCGAGCACAACGAGCTCACGGCGATCTACATCGGTCGCGGGCTCGACTCGCACCTCGCGCGCCAAGTCGCGGAGCAGCTCATGAAGCACGACGCGCTCGGCGCGCACGCGCGCGACGAGCTCGGAATCACGTCGATGCTCCGCGCGCGGCCGATCCAGGCCGCGCTCGCGTCGGCCGCGACCTTCGCGGTCGGCGCCGGGCTGCCGCTGGTCGTCGCCGCGCTCGCGAGCGCCGGCAATATCCTCTGGCTGATCGCGGGCGCGTCGCTGATCTGCCTCGCCGTGCTCGGCGGCGTCGCGGCACGCGCGGGCGGCGCGAGCATCGCGGTCGGCTCGCTCCGCGTGACGTTCTGGGGCGCGCTCGCCATGGCGGTGACGGCCACCGTCGGCCACTTCGTCGGCACCGCGGTCTGAGCGCGTGCAAACGTCGTCGGCCCGATCTCGGCCGCCGTCGCGACTGGCTAGTTGATGGCGAGGAAGTCGAACGGGCGGTCGCGGCGCAGGATGATGATTTGCCCTGGCGGCACCTCGGTCCAGCCCGGGTCCGACGTGAGCCGCTCCGAGCTCACCGTCACGGCGTTGCGGCCGGCGGCGAACGATGCCTCGGACTCGGGCAGCTCGGGGTACAGCTGCCCGGTGAAGTAGTAGAGCGACTCGGGACGCTCCTCGGGGTCGTCGGTGAATCGCGAGACCACCGCGTGCTCGCCGTCGGCGATCGCGACGTTCATGTAGCTCGGGCTGCCGTCGCCGGCTTCGCGCACGAGCGCGAGCACGCGCTCGATCGCGGCCTTGAGCGCGCGCGCCATCCGGCGCCCCGCGTCCTGGTCCTCGATCGCTAGCCACGAGTCGATGTAGAGCGCGAAGAAGTGCTCGGAGTCCGTGCTGCCGTAGACGTTCGCGAACGCCTCGTCGCAGACCGACGCGAGCAGCTTGCGACGCACGTGCCGGAAGTCGCCGATGTCGCCGTTGTGCATGCAAAGGTAACGGCGCCACCGAAACGGGTGGCAGTTCGCTTCGTTCACGCCGCTCGACTGCGTCGCGGCGCGCACGTGGGCGAGCACGCAATCGCTCGCGACGACGCGCGCGAGATTCTGGAGGTTGCGGTTGTTCCAGGCCGGCGTGATCGAGCGGAACACCGCCGGCTCGTCGGTCAGCGACTGCTCGTACCAGCCGACGCCGAAGCCGTCACCGTTGAGCGGCTCCTCGCGCTCGCGGCTGTGCACGCTCTGGCGGATCAGCGAGTGGCCGGGGTCGACGATCAGGGAGCTCAAGCGCGTGCGCGGGCCGAGATAGAGCACAAATCTACACATTGGCTCAGGCGCGGCCGAAGCCGCTCGACGTGCCGTCGAACGTCGTGAAGAAGCGCGCGAAGTCCGCCGGCGGGATCGCGCGGCTCACGTAGTAGCCCTGCACCGAATCGCAGCCGAGCTGCTTCAGGAACGCGAACTGCGCCTGGTCCTCGACGCCTTCGGCGAGGACCTTGAGGCCCAAGATGCGCGTCATCGACACGATGGCCTCGATGATCGACGCGGTCGTGTGATCGGTTAGCATCTCGGCGACGAACGAGCGGTCGATCTTCAGCATGTCGATCGGGAAACTCTTGAGATAGCTCAACGACGAGTAGCCGGTGCCGAAGTCGTCGAGCGCGAGGCTCACGCCCAAGTCGCGGAGCTGGTTGAGCAGCTCGATCGCGCGCTCGCGCACCGCGACGATCGCGGTCTCGGTGATCTCGATCCGCAGATACTGCGGCTCGAGGCCCGTGGCCGCGAGCGCGGCGCGGACGAGCTCGGTGAGCTCTTGGCGCCGCACCTGGACGCCGGACACGTTGACCGCGATCGGCAACGGCGGCATCCCCGCACCGCGCCACTCCATCGCCTGGCGGCATGCGCGCTCGATCACCCACTCGCCGATCGGCAGGATCAGGCCCGAGTCCTCGGCGATCGGGATGAACGTCGTCGGTGAGATGTAGCCGCGATCGGCGTGATTCCAACGCAGCAGCGCCTCGGCGCCGACGATCTTGCCGCTGCGCAGGTCGATCTGCGGCTGGTAGTGGAGCTCGAGGCCGTCGCTCTCGAGCGCGCGGCGCAGGCCGCTCTCGAGCGTGAGCCGCTCGACGGAGGCCGCGTTCATCGCGGCCGAGTAGTACTGGAACGCGGCCTTGCCCTGCTGCTTCGCGTGGTACATCGCGGTGTCGGCGTTGCGAATCAGGATCTCGCTCGTGGTGCCGTCGCTCGGAAACGTCGCGATGCCGATGCTCGCGGTCACGAACACCTCGTGCCCGTCGGCGCTGATCGGCTGCTCGAGGTGCGCGAGGATCCGGCGCGCGACGTTTCCGGCCGCGAAGCGGTCGCGTGTGTCGGGCAAGAGCACGATGAACTCGTCGCCGCCGAGCCGCGAGAGCACCGATTCACCGATCGGCTCGACCGTGATCGTGGCCGCGGGGTCGACGTCGTCGACGTACAGGCCGAGCAGGTCGTCCGAGCGAATCAGCGAGCCGAGCGACTCGGCGAGCTTGCGCAGCACTTGATCCGCGGCCTGGTGGCCGACCGTATCGTTGATCAGCTTGAAGTTGTCGACGTCGACGAACAGCACCGCGAACTCGGTGCCCTTGCGGCGCGCGCGCGCGAGAACCTTCTCGAGATGCTCGTTGAGCAGGCGCCGGTTCGGCAGCCCCGTGAGGCCGTCCTGGTACGCGAGCGCGCGGATCTGCTCGTGCGACTCGCCGAGCCGGCGCAGCGCGTCCTCGCGCAGAGCGGCCTCGCGCTTGAGCGCCTCGTTCGCGGTCTTGAGCTCGCGCATCTGCGCGTCGATCACGGACGTGAGGTCCTCGACCTTGAGCGACGCGAGGCGGGCGAGCTCCCAGCGCCGCTGCAGCGCGTGCGCGAGCTGCCGCACCTCGATGGTGTCGAACGGCTTCTTCAAGATCAGCACGCGGTCGGTCGTGCCGAACACGGACGTCATCTCTTCCCAGCTGTGGTCGGAATACGCGGAGCAGATCACGATCCCGACCTCGGGGTCCTGCTCGAGCAGGCGCGCCGTCGTCTGGATGCCGTCGAGGCCGGGCGGCATTCGCACGTCGACGAACAGCAGCGCGTACGGCTGTTCGCGCTCGCGCGCGAGACGCACCTTCTGCAGCGCCTCCTCGCCCTGATAGGCCGAGTCGAGCTCGAAGCGCTCCGCTTCGGCCTCCGCTTCGGCGCCGAACAGCTCCCGCTCGAGCACGCCGAGGTCGGCGCGGTCGTTGGCCGCGGCCGTGCCGAGAATCTTCTCGAAGTCCTCGTGGATCGAGCGGTTGTCGTCGACGATCAGAATGCGCCGATTCTTTTCGATCAGACGGCGGACCTCGTTCATGCCACGCCTCCCGCTTCGGCGAACCCGGCGCGTTGCGGCATCTCGTCCGCGTACTCGGTCGGCATCCGGAGCACGAAGCTCGCGCCCGTGCCGGGTCCGTCGCTGTATGCCGTCAGGCTGCCGTCCATCTGCTGCGCGGCGTTCGCGCAGTTGTGCAGTCCGAAGCCGTGGCCCTTCTTCTTGGTCGTGAAGCCGTGGTTGAAGATCTTCGCTAGGTTCTCGCTCGTGATGCCGACGCCGTTGTCGCGGACCTCCATCCGCACGCCGCCGTCGACCTTGTCGATCGCTAAGATGAGCTCGCGCCTCTCCTGTACCGCCTCCTCGAGCGAGTGCTTCGCGTTGCTGATCAGGTTCACCAGGATCTGCATGATCTGGTGCCGGTCTACGAGCACGGCGGGCAACTTCGCGTAGCGGCGCACGACTGTGATCGCGGTATTGCGCAGCACGCCCTCGCTGAGCTGGAGCGCGCTCTCGGCGATTTCCTCGAGCGTGCACGCCTCCTTCATACCGTTGACCTTCGCGTACGATTGCTGCGCCGCGATGATCGTCTTCATGTGCTCGAGGTGCTGCGCGAGCTGGTCGAGCTGCGTGAGGATCGACTGCTTCTCTTTGTCGAGCGTCGCGCCGAGCTTGCGCAGGTATTCGGGGAGCTTGCGTCCGGTCGGGTCGTTACGGAGATAGTCCGCGAGCCGTTGCGCATTCTGGTCGAGCAGGTCGCACGCGCGCGTCACGCCCTCGACCGGCAACGCCTTGACGGCATCCTTCGTCACGCTCGCGCCGACGTTGACGCTGTTCATCACGTTGCCGACGTTGTGCAGCACGCCGGACGCGACCTCGGCCATGCCCGCGCGCCGCGACATGTCGACGAGCCGGCCCTGCGCGCTCTCGAGCTCGCGGGTCCGTTCCTTCACGAGCTCCTCGAGGTGGTCTCGGTAGATGCTGAGCTCGTGCTCGGCGCGCTTGCGGTCCGCGATCTCCTTGGTCAGCGTGACGTTCGCGGCCTCGATCGCGCGCGTCTGCTGCTCCTGCTTCGCGTACAGCGTCGCGTTGTCGAGCGAGACCGCGATCTGCGCGAACAGAATGTTCAGCGCCTCGAGCCGGTCCGGCGTGAACGCGCCGGAGACCTGATTGTTCTCGAGGTAGATGATGCCGATCTGCTTGCCCTTGTGAGACACCGGCGCGCACAGCACGGACTTCGGATGCCGATTGCGCACGTACGGATCGTTGCGGAACTTGCCGCGCAGCGCGGGGTCCGCGAGCACGACGTGCTCGGACGTGCGGATCACGTAGTTCACGACGCCCTTCGACACGGCGACCGAGGTCCGCAAGGGCTCCGCCATCATGACGCGGGCCTTCTCGCTCGCGCTCTTGACGCCCTGGACCAAGTACTCGCCGTCGTTCTCGAGCGCGAGCACCGCGGACTCCGCGCCCGCGTTCTCGACGATGATGTCGAGCAGCGTCGCGAGCAGGCGATCGAGCACGATCTCTCCCGAGATGGCTTGGCTCGCCTTGAGCACCGTCGCGAGGTCGAGCGCGTCGCTGCGCTCCGTGCCGCCGGAAGTCGTCGAGCTTGCGGTCACCGACTCCTGCGCGGCGCGCGCCGCGCTGATGCCGTGCTCGATGCGCAGATCGGCCGCCTTGCCCCCGGCGCCCCAGATGTCGTACGCGTGCAGCGCCTTCTCGAGGTA
>Ga0307497_10000368_pt1 | contig 10448 bp, 6 predicted proteins | sample 10_S_MG_FD_201366 | JGI IMG/M metagenome (GOLD analysis project Ga0307497, IMG submission 201366) | Soil microbial communities from Populus trichocarpa stands in riparian zone in the Pacific Northwest, United States - 10_S | ecosystem: Environmental > Terrestrial > Soil > Riparian zone > Trees...
GCTCGGCCGCTTCGACATGGGCCCGACGGGGATCTACGTGCTATTCGGCCGCAACGGCAAGCAGACCGGCGGCATGTTCGACAAGGGCAAGCAGGGCCGGCCGGGCGCCGCCCATTGGGTCGGCTACGTGCGGGTGCCGAACCTGCACGCGACCGTCGCGACGGTCAAGGCCGCGGGCGGCACGCTGCTCAATGGGCCGACGGAGGTGCCGGGCGACGACTGGATCGCGCAGTTCAGCGATCCGCACGGCGCGTTGTTCGCGGTGCTCTCGACCGGCGCCGACCTCAAGGCCGCGGGCGGTGCGAAGGCGGCCGCGCCGAAGTCAGCCGCAAAGCCCGCGAAGAAAGCGGCCGAGAAGCCCGCCAAGAAAAAAGCGCAAAGGAAGGCCGCGAAGAGGAAGGCTGGTAAGAAGAAGACGAAACGGACCGGCAAAAAAGCCGCGAAGAAGGCTGCGAAGAAAAAATCGAAGCGCGCGCCGGCGAAGAAGGGCCGAGCAAAGAAGGCCCGAGCAAAGAAGGGCAAGCGCGGCCGTTGATCCCGCGCTCGCGCCGGCTTCGCGGGTTGATCCGCAAGCCGGCGGAGCGCTCTCGCTCGCGCCCGCTCGTGCGGCGCGGCTGCGGACGCGTTACTTCTTCTTCAGCGCGTTCATCACGGCTTCGGACACGAAGCCGAACGCCGCGCCGACGATGATCGACAGGATCGTCGGCAGCAGCGCCGCGGTCGCCGTCATTTCCTTGCCGCCGAGCAGGATGAGTCCCGCGATCGCCGCGAAGCCGTAGACGCTCGCGGGGATCGTCGCGAGCAGCGGGATCGCCGACGCGAGGCAGATCACCGCCGCGCCGAGGCCGACCGCGACCGGCGCGGCGAATGCGCCGAGCGAGCCGAGCTGGGCCGCGAGCAGAACGGCCGCCATCCCGACGACGGCGCCGAAGCTCATGCAGATGATCGTGTTGCGCGTGCCGGTGAACTTGCCGCCCGAGTGATAGTGGCAGCCCCACGCGATGAACGCCTGCCAGACCTGCATGTGGGCCGCGACGACGGCCGCGGGAACGAAAAAGATCCAAGTCGCCGCGACGGCGAGCACGCCGACCGATACCGCAAGTGCAATGAGCGCTGGCATGACTGTCTCCTGTTGTTGTTCGTTGTGGACGACGTCGTGCGGCCGATAAGCACGGCCGCGCCGTCGGGCGAGCGAGAGGGGCTCCGCGGTCCCCGCTGCCACGGATGATCGGATGAGCGCCCCCCGGCGACCGCGGTAGTCTCATGAATAACACTCGTGGGCGCAAGCGGACGCGGAGGTCTCGGGTGCGTCGGCCGAGCTCTGGAGGCCGCGCGCGCGGGACAGATAGGGCGCTATGATCGGCGGCGCTCGCGTTTCAACCGCTCCTCGAGGGAACGATCACAATGAAGAGACGTCTGCCGATCACGCTCGCGCTAGGCCTCGCGTGGGCCGCAACCGGGCCGCTTTTCGCGCAAGACCTCACGATCACGAACGCCCACATCGTCGTCGGCAACGGCACGGTGATCGAGCGCGGCTCGATCGTCGTGCGCGGGGGCAAGATCGTCTCCGTCGCGGCCGGCGCGCCGTCCGCGAAGAGCGGCCAGACGATCGACGCGAACGGAATGTCGGCGATGGCCGGCTTCATCGACGCGCACAAGCATGTGAACACGGGGCCCGACGAGAAGGCGCAGATGCAGCGGCTGCTCGAGGCCGGCTACACGACGGTGCTCTCGGGCGGCGGTCCGGCCGAGGGCAACATCACGCTGCGCGATCACATCGAGCAGGGGCTCATCAATGGCCCGCGGATCATCGCGTCCGGGTCGCTCAGGCTCGCGAACCACACGCCGGAGTCCGCGCGCGAGGAGATCCGCAAGATGGCCGCGCTCGACATCAAGTACACGGGTGAGATCGCGCTCACGCCCGTGCCGGGGCCGAGCGAGAAGGAGCTCGAGACGCTGCGCGCGGTGCTCGACGAGGCGAAGAAGGTCGGGATCCTCGTGCAGGTCCACGCGGTGAGCTCGCCCGCGATGATGGCCGCGGTCGGCGTCGGCATCCCGCTGCTCGTGCACATCCCGAACAAGGACTGGGTCAGCAAGGAAGACGCCGCGAAGATCGCCGCGTCGGGCACGAAGGCGCTGATGACGATCGGCTTCGGCGCGCCCGTGTTCGGCGTGTTCGCGAACGACAACAAGCCGCGCTTCCGCGACGGCAAGGATTGGCCGCAGGGGATCGTCGACGGCGTGCGCCTCGGCGAGGAGGCCGGCTACATGATCGTCAACGCTCGCACGCTGTTCGACGCGGGCGTGATCCTCGGCTACTGCACGGACACGGTCTACGACGCGGTCGCGGGCCTCGAGCACGAGCTCAAGTCGATGAACGTCGTGTTCTCGACGCAGGACATGGTCAAGATCATGGGGCCGAACACCGCGTCGTATATCCAGATGCAGGCTGAGCTCGGCACGCTCGAGGCCGGCAAGCTCGCCGACATCGTGCTGCTCGCGGGCGATCCGCTCGAGGGCTATTGGAACTGGCTCAAGGCGAAGCTCGTCGTCAAGAACGGCAAGATCGTCGTCGACAAGCGCTAGAGCGCCGATCGCCGCTGCCCTTCGGGGTTCCAGGAACCATCTCGGCAGCGAGGAACGGTGGTGCTTTTGCGCCACCCGCCGTCGCTCGGAGCGGAAAAACCACTAGCAAAGCTTGGAACCTGTTCGAAACTGTGCGAAAACATGCGCGTTTGGCGACACGGAGAGGGGCTCTGGGTGTTGCGCACAGCGGTAAGAACTCACTCTCTCAATCACAAGGGGTAATCGTATGAGCATGCTCCAGACAGGCCGTAGGGCGCTGTCCCTGGCCGGCGTACTCGCGCTCGGAACAGCGACAGAGCTCACAGTCTTCGCCCAGCAGCCCGCGGGCGCACAGCCGCAGCAGGGCAACTTGGAGGAGATCGTCGTCACGGGATCGCGCATTGCGCGTCGCGACTTTCAGTCGCAATCGCCGATCGTGACCCTCGACAAAGAGGCTTTCACCGACAGAACCAACATCGGTGTCGAAGCGACGCTCGACCAGTTGCCGCAGTTCAACATGACCGGCGCCGGCTCGCAGGCGTACGGCGCGGCGTCAACACCGTTCCCGCAGGCGAACGCGGCGCCCGGTGCGGCGACGGTCAACCTGCGCGGCCTCGGCTTGAACCGCAACCTCGTTCTCCTCGACGGCCGACGCGCGCAACCCGTCAACGGCTATCTCGTCGTCGACTTGAACACGATCCCGGCGGCCGCGATCGACCGCGTCGAAGTCATCACCGGCGGCGCTGCCGCCGTGTATGGCGCGGACGCGATCGCGGGTGTCGTGAACTTCATTTTGAAGAAGAATTTCGAAGGCGTGCAGATCAACGCGCAGTCCGGCATGAGCCAGGGAGGCGACGGCAACGAGAGCACGGTCAACGGCCTGCTCGGCGCGTCGTTCGCCGATGGCCGCGGCTCAGTGATGGTCGGCGCCGACTACAGCAAGCGCGATGCCATCATGGGTAGGGACCGCGACTGGGTCGTCCGGGGTTGGAACGATCCCGGCACGAACCACGGCGGTCTCGGTAGCTCGAACCTGTCGCAGTTCACGGGCTCCCCCGGTTTCACCGGAGCGATTCCCGCGGGCGGCTACGCCGGGTATCCGCTCACGACCGGCGGTGGGTACTACGTCGATCAAAATGGCAAGATCTTCGACAACAACAAGCCGCTCGACCCGACTCATCCGTACACGGGCCCGGTCGGCCCCGGCACGAACTTCCGGATCAATCCGGACGGAACGCTCGGCTTCGTCGATCCCGCGCATACTTATTTGCAGATTCCGCTCGAGCGCTATTCGCTGTTCGGCTCGGGCCACATCGAGCTCACGGACAAGGTCGAGGTGTTCACGCAGTTGAATTTCTCTGAGAGCTATACCGAAGCGCCGGGCTTCACGTCGGGCGTGTTCAACGTGTGGTCGCCGACGATCCCGTATATCCCGGCGTACGATGACCCGGCCTCGCCCACGTTCGGCCAGGCACCCGCGGGCGTGACGTTACACCCGGTCCCGGCTGATCTCGCTAACTTGCTGAACAAACGTGGCAATAGCGCTCCGGGCTCCACGACCAACGCTCCGTGGACCTATGCGGGCGGCTTGGACTACCTCGGCAACTTCACCACCAACACGACGTCGGACGTCTACCAGCTCACCGGCGGCTTGCGCAGCGACTTCACGGTCAACAACAACAACTGGAGCTGGAACGTGTACGCCTCGCACGGCAGCACGCACGTGAACGCGTATCAGCCCGAAGGGTTCCCGTTCTTGCCGAGAGTCCAGAACCTGTTCAACGCGAACCAGTACGGCGTGAATTTCGACATCAGCTCGCTGCCGGGCTTCTCGCCGGTCGCGGTGACGGGTCACTGCACGTCGGGCCTGCCGATCTTCAACGCTAACGGCACCGTGAACAACACGCCGTCCGTGTCGAAGGACTGCTCGGACTACGTGGTGCTGCGCATGAACTCCGTCACGACCGTCGAGCAGAACATCTTCGAAGGCACCGTGACGGGCACGATCCTGAATATGGCGGGCGGGCCGCTGCAGTTCGCCGCGGGCGCCGACTACCGCAAGGAGATCTTCACGTTCCAGCCGGACTCGGGCTACAACGCGAACCAGGACTTCCCGAACGTCATCCAGAACGTCGTGCTGCCGGTCTCGGTCGACGGCTCCACCAACGTGAAGGAAGTCTACGGCGAGCTCGCGATCCCGTTCTTCAAGGGCAATCGGCTCGAGCTCGATCCGGGCGTTCGCTACTCGGACTACGACACGGTCGGCAACACCACGACGTACAAGCTAACGGGCACGTTGAAGGTGACGGATCGGTTCCGGTTCCGCGGCGGCTACCAATTGGCTAACCGCGCGCCGAACGTCGTCGAGCTCTTCACGCCGAAGGGCGGAAGCTCGATCGACTTCAATGCGCCGGACTTGTGCGGGAGCTGGGGCGGGGTTCCGACGATCGGCAACGTCGCTGCGAATCCGAACCGGGCAAACGTACAGACGCTGTGCCATCAGTTGATGGCGAGAGAGGGCGCGCCCGCGTCGTGGTACGTGCCCGGCCAGAATGGACCCACCGGTGCAAACGACTACCAGTACAACGTCTTCGGTTTCTCGTTCTACTTCCCGCTCTCCCTCGCAATTCAGGAGGGCAACCGGACTCTCCAGAACGAGACGTCCGATACCTACACGGCCGGCATCGTGATGAGCCTCGCGGACCGGCTCTCGCTGTCGCTCGACTGGTATCAGGTCAAGCTCGACAACGCGATCGCGATTCCGGGTCACGCGGCCATCTACCAGCAGTGCTTCGACCCCAAGTACAACTCGTTGATGGGGTCCGCCGCTGGATCGCACTCGGGCGCGGAGCTCGCGGCGGGCAATCCGTTCTGCAACTTGATTCAACGCGAGTGGACCGGCGGCGCCCCGGGGTCCCCCGGCAACTTCGGCGCGGATCGCAAGTTCAAGGCGCAGTACATCAACAGCGGAGGCATCGATACCGAGGGCTACGATATCCAAGTGGATTGGGGCATCGGCAACTTCAACGTGAACTTCCAGACGAGCCTACTCAATCTCTACTCGGAATCGGCGTTCCCCGGCGCGGCTTTCGTCGACTATACCGGTACGTCTTACAATAACTCGTTCGACTATCGCTTCCTGTCGACGGTACGGTGGGGCAAAGGGCCGCTGGCGGTGGGTGCGCGCTTCCAGTATCTGCCGTCAGTGAAACCGCAACCCGGTTCTGCGGCCAACGCGTTGGTCGCCGATTCGTACAACCGGCTCGACTTCTTCGGGAGCTGGACGTTCAAGCAGCACTGGCAGCTGCGCGGCGGCATCGACAACGCGCTGAACGTGGACCCCGTGTGGGTTGGGGCGACGACTATCAACAACGCGATCGGAACGACCAACGGCAACTACGACCAGATCGGTCGACGCGCTTATCTAGGTGTGCAGGTCAGTCTTTGATCGTGACGCGACCTTAAGCTTGCGAAACATCACTGTCTGAATTCCCGCCCGCGGAGGCCGCCCGGCCTCCGCGGGGCCGGGATCTGCGCCGGCCCGTCCTCGGGGTGCCCCCAGCGAACGCGAGCTAGACCCCGGCCCTGCCGAGCGTGTCGACGATCTCGCGCAGCACTTCGGCGATCGCGGGGTGATCGGTTTCGAAGCGAGCCGCGAGCGCCTCGAGGCGCTGCGGAGCGGTGCCCTTCGCGCTCGTGCGCGCAAGCGTCGTGTCGATGTCGCGCGCGACGGTCGCGAGCAGCTTGCGCGACTCGGCATCGAGCGACTTCGCGCGGTCGAGCCGAGTGTGTAGCTGCGCGAGCAGCTGTTGGAGGTCTTCGTCGCTCATGTGCTGCGCTCCGTCCTACGTTGTCGCGCGGCGTGGTGCCGCGGCGCCCATGCTCCGGCACATTACGCCGGCAACGAACCGGCAAGCAACGAAGCCCGGTACCGCTCATGGTCTTCCGCTTGTCTCGTCGCGCAGCCCGGCTTAGGCTCCCAGTCCGCCGCCAACTCGTTAACGACCGGCGAGAGGAAGGGGAAGCCCAGATGACTACGAACGACAAGGGACTGCGCGCGTTCTGCCTCGCGCTGCTGGGTTGTGTGCTCGCTGCATGCGGACAGCCAGGCGGCTCCGCGGGCCCTGCCGCGAGCGCGCCCGGGGCCGCGTTCACGGCGAATCTCAAGCCTTTGCCCGGCCACGAGGCCGACGCGCCGAAGCTCACGCGCAAGGCGACGGTCCGAATGCAGACGACGGGCGGGGACGTCGTGATCGACGTGTTCCCCGAGGCCGCGCCGAACGCCGCGAAACGATTCCTCGAGCTCGTCACGTCCGGCTTCTACGACGACACCCCGGTCTCGCGCGTCGTGCCGGGCTTCGTCGCGCAGTTCGGTGTCAATTGGCGTGAGCCGCACAAGGCGTGGAAGGACAAGACATTCGACGACGACCCGACGTATTTCGCGCTCGAACGCGGCACGCTCGCGTTCGCGAAAGGTCCGCCGAACAGCAACTCGACGCAAGTCTTCATCAACTTCGCGCAGAACAATCGCCTCGCGGACCCGCGCTACAACTTCACGGTGTTCGGCGAGGTGGTCAGCGGCATGGACGTCGTCGACAAGTTCGTTCGCGTCGGCGACCCGAGCTATGGGCTCGACCAGGACCGGCTTTGGCAGGACGGCGGCGCGTACCTCGACTCGCTGGCGGAGAAGCCCACGATGATCCAGCACGCGGCGGTGGTCGGCGCCGCGCGATGATCGTCGCGCCGGCCTTGTAGCAGCGGCGAGCCGTAGCCGTGCGCACTCTAATACTCTTCGCGTGGGTGGCCTTGGGCTCGCTCGCAGGCCGCGCGCACGCGCTCGAGATCTGGCTCGCGAGCACGCAGAGCTGCAACAGCTGCGACCTCTATCAGAGCGCGGCGCAGACGCGCGGCTACGGACGTGCGCTGCGCTACGCCGACGGCGCCGGGCTCACGATTCCGATCTTGTCGATCGACAAGGCGGTGCTCGCGTCCGACGTCGTGAGCCAGCTGCCGACGGACGTCGGCCCACGCAGCAAGTTCTGGGACGTCACGCTGCTCGTGCTCGTCGTCGACGGCGGGCGCGTGCTCGCGGCGGGCAACATCGCGGAGTCTGCCGACAACAACGAGCTGCGCCACTCGCGCGCGGTGATGTTCCCGCCGGCCGCGCCGCCGGACGACGATCCCGCGCTCCGCGACGAGAATCTCTATGACGAGTTTTTCGCGAGCCATTGGAACCTCGAGTACTTCGTCGACGTCGCGCTCGGCAAGCGGCCGAAACGCGCGGCGACGCGGCCCGTCGACCTCGCCTCGGCGTCGCCCGCGCCGCTCGGCGCACGCAACGTGATCCTCTGGGGCTCGGCCGCGACGCCGCTTGCGAACGCGCTGTTCATCCCGACACGGATCGCCGAGATCCGCGGCGCGCTCGAACGGCTGAGCATCGGCGGGCTCCGCTTCGTGACTGTGTACGGGCACGGCCCGGGCGTCGAAGGCAACGACACGAGCTACATCGCCGACGCCCGCACGTTGTTCAAGCGCGCCGACGTGCGCGCGGACTACGCCGCCGACGCCGCAGCCTTGAACAGTGTGCTGACCGGCGTGCTGCACGCCGAGCGCGCGCACACGCTGCTCGTGCAAGTCGGCCACGCGGGCCCGACCGGCGCGCCGCTCTGGGGACACGGGCTCACTCTCGTCCCGGCCGACATCGAACCGATCAAGCGTGACGCCGGCGGCGCGCTGATCATGGTGAGCGGCGCGTGCAACGGCGGGCAGTTCGCGAAAGCCGTGCAGTGCGGTTTCTTCGCGGCGCATCCGGACGTGCGCGCGTCGGGTTGCCAGCTGTCGCCCGCGGCGCTCGAGACGTCCGACGACTACTTGCGCTATTTCTTCCGCGCGGCCGCGGGGGCGGAAACGAACGCGCGCAAGCGCGGCGCGCAGCCCGCGACGCTGTACGACGCGCATTGGTACGCGTCGACGCGGCTCGAGGACCAGTCGCTGAGCTACACGACGACCGACGCGCTGATCGACGACTACTTCGCGGCGCACGCCGACAAGCTTCCCGCGTCGATGACAGTTACGGAGCTTCGCCGCGCGGCACCGGCGCTCGCGCGCTCGGAAGCCGACGCACTCGCCGCGCTCACGGTCGGGCTCGCGGCCGAGACACCGATTCCGCTCTCGGGCTACATCGACGCGAACCATGCGGCCGACGCGAAGCTTGCCGACGCGCGTGAGCTGCCGTCCGCCGAGCGCGACAAGATCGTCGCGTTGCCGTACAAGCTCATGTTGCCGATGCTCGCGCGGCGGATCGCGTACGCCGGCTTGCACCTGCAAGATCCCGACTACGCGCTCGCCGCGACATGCGAGCGGCAATCGTTACAGCAGTTGTTCGGAACCCCTCGGCCGCGCTGAAGGACCAAGTCAGCGGCGGTGCGGGTGTCCGGGCAAATAGGCAGCCGGGCGGCACTCGCACGCTACGGCGTTTCAAATTAGTATCGCGTGTCCGCAATCGACCCCAGGGCTGGGGAGCGCGAGCAAGGAGCGGTGGTCGAAACATGAGCAACCTGATTCGGAGCGCGCTAGCGCTCGCGGCCGCTGTTCTCAGCGTTGCGCCGGCTGGCGCGCAGCAGACCGCGAAGATCGATTTCAAAAGCGTCGGTCGTGCCGCGTCGCTCGCGGCCGACATCTATAAGTATGAGATCACCGGCGCGGCGATCCCGTTCACATTCGACCCCGCGGTGGGCCCGGCGTCCGTGAAGTTCGGTGCGTTCGTCGGCTCCGCGCGCGACGGCAAGGCGCCCCCCGGCACGAAGGCGCTCGCCGTCGACCTCTACACGACGAAAGACTTCTACAAGGACAAAGCGCTCTGGACCGATCCGCGCTATTTCCGCTGCAACAGCCCGGTCGCGATCGAGGAGCAGTACGGCGCGAACGGTCAGAAGCTGATCGGCGACGCGGGCCCGGGCACTGCCGCGTGGGGCTACTGCAATCGCGACTATCCACGCGCCGCGATCGTGAGCCCGTATCCGTTCAAGACTGCGCAGGATCACTACGAGGCGCTGCTCGCCGAAACGAAGAAGCGCGGCGGGCCGACGATTCATACCTATCAGACGTTGCCGAACGAGTGGAACGGCCGCTACGCGCACCCAGGCATCAGCAATGAATACTGGTACAAGATGCGGCACAACCAGATGACCACGGTTTTGTCGTTGCTGACGCCCGAGTACCAGCAGCGGATGGTGCAGCAGGCCTACCACGAGGGTGTCGACAACCACGCGCAATGGCCGTCGCAATACTGCTGGCCTGAAGGCTTCATGCGCCGCTGGCACGAGGCCGCGACTTGGGAGTGGGACGTGATGATCACGCCCGACGTCGTGCAGATTCTCGCGGGCGTCGCGCGCAACTTCATCACGAACATCCACGTCGGCCGCGAATTCAACATGACCGGCGCGGTGCCGCGGCTCGGTCAAGACGTGCCCCGTTGGTACGGTGAAACGGTCGGTTTTTGGGACAAGGACACGTTGATCACGTGGACGTCGAATATCCAGGGGTGGATGGTGCACGGCGCGTTCGAGTACTCGAACAAGATGCAGTCGATCGAGATCTACACACCGAACCGCGACGCGCAGGGTAAGTTCCTTGGCCTCAATCACGAGGCGATCTTCTACGACCCCGAGGCGCTCGTGACGCCGGTGCGCATCGTTCGTAATTACGTGAAACTCAGCGGGTTCAAACAAGGCGACCCGTACGCGTTCATCGAGTGCGTGCCGACGATCTATCCGATCGACGGCAAGCCGACGGCCGTCTCTCCGGGCAGGGTCATCGAATACGAGATCCCCGACATGTACGGCCGTCCATGGGCGCATATCTGGGAGAAGTACTTCGAGCAG
>Ga0307497_10000369_pt1 | contig 10446 bp, 5 predicted proteins | sample 10_S_MG_FD_201366 | JGI IMG/M metagenome (GOLD analysis project Ga0307497, IMG submission 201366) | Soil microbial communities from Populus trichocarpa stands in riparian zone in the Pacific Northwest, United States - 10_S | ecosystem: Environmental > Terrestrial > Soil > Riparian zone > Trees...
CCGAACCTTGCACCTGCAGTGTGACCCGTCCCGCGCCCTTCTGGTTGGCGCCGAGCAGGACGTTGAGGGCGGTAGTGTGGCCAAGAAGCGACGCAACGTCCTGCGGATAGTCCCGCCCGTCGAGCATCCGCTGCCAGGCGCCCGTGAGGCAGGTGAGGCGCCCGCGGATGTCGAGCTCCTCGAACAGGAAGCGCTGAACGTAGTCGGTCTGCATGGTCAAAAGTATAGCCACTGCGGTAGATCGCCAAATCGCGTAGTGATAAAGGACACCTCATGAGCGCTGTCGCCGCTCCCCGTCTCGCGCTGTCCGGTCACGACCTCTACCTTTTCCGCGAAGGTACGCATTCGCGCCTCTACCAGAAGCTCGGCGCGCACCTTGTGGAAGGCGCGACCGAGTTCGCGGTGTGGGCGCCGAACGCGGCCTCGGTCGCGGTGGTGGGCGACTTCAACGGCTGGGACCCGCGCCGGCATCCGATGCGGCAGTCGAGCGACGCCTCGGGCATCTGGTACGCCCGCGCGCCCGAAGCGCGCCAGGGCAGCATCTACAAGTACCACATCGTCTCCAAGCACGCGGGCTACAAGGTCGACAAGGCCGACCCGTACGCGTTTCGCTGCGAGACGCCGCCGAAGACCGGCTCGATGGTCTGGGACCTGGACTACGAATGGCAGGATGCCGAGTGGATGCGCACGCGCGGCCGGCGCAACGCGCTCGACGCGCCGCACGCGGTCTACGAGGTGCATCTGGGCTCGTGGATGCGCTCGCCCGACTCGCCGGACCGGTTCCTCGGCTACCGCGATCTCGCGCCGAAGCTCGCCGACTACGCGAAGCGCATGGGCTTCACGCACGTCGAGCTGATGCCGATCATGGAGCACCCGTTCTACGGCTCCTGGGGCTACCAGTGCACCGGCTACTTCGCCGCGAGCTCACGCTACGGCACGCCGCAGGACCTGATGTGGTTCATCGACCACCTCCACCAGGAGGGGATCGGCGTGATTCTCGACTGGGTGCCTTCGCATTTCCCGTGGGACCCGCACGGCCTGGGCTTCTTCGACGGCACGCATCTCTACGAGCATTCCGATCCGCGCCAGGGTCACCACCCGGAATGGGCCAGCGCGATTTTCAACTATGGAAGAAACGAAGTCAGGGCATTCCTGAGCTCGAGCGCGCACTTCTGGCTCGAGGTGTTCCACGCCGACGGCCTGCGCGTGGACGCCGTCGCCTCGATGCTGTACCTCGACTACGGGCGCAAGCAGGGCGAGTGGGTTCAGAATCGCCACGGCGGGCGCGAGAATCTCGACGCGATCGAGTTCGTGCGCTTCCTGAACGAGACCCTGTACCGCGATTTCCCGGTCGTCCAGACCATCGCCGAGGAGTCGACCGCGTGGCCGCAGGTGTCGCGGCCGACCTACCTCGGCGGCCTCGGCTTCGGCCTGAAGTGGAACATGGGCTGGATGCACGACACGCTGAACTACATGAAGCGCGATCCGGTGTACCGCAAGCATCACCACGACTCGCTCACCTTCAGCCTGTGGTACGCGTTCCACGAGAACTTCGTGCTGCCGCTCTCGCACGACGAAGTGGTGCACGGCAAGGGCTCGCTCATCGGCCGCATGCCGGGCGACGACTGGCAGCAGTTCGCCAACCTGCGGCTGCTCTTCGCCTACATGTGGGCGCATCCGGGGAAGAAGCTCCTCTTCATGGGCGGCGAGTTCGGCCAGCGGCGCGAGTGGACGCACGACGCGAGCCTCGAGTGGCACGTGCTGCAGTACCCGCTGCACCAGGGCGCGCAGCGCTGGGTGGCCGATCTCAACCGGACGTACCGTGAAAACCGGGCGCTTCATGAAAAAGACTTTTCCCCCGACGGCTTCCGCTGGGTCCAGCGCGGCGACTGGGAGCAGAGCGCGCTCTCGTTCCTGCGCCTCGCCGGCGACGAGGCGCCGCCGGTGCTCGCGGTGTTCAACTTCACTCCGGTGCCGCGCTTCAATTACCGGGTGGGCGTGCCGCGCGGCGGCTATTGGCGCGAGCTCCTGAACAGCGACGCCGAGATCTACGGCGGCAGCGGCCTGGGCAATTGCGGCGGCACCGATGCGCTGCCCATGCCTTACGAGGAGTACAGTCACTCGCTTACCCTGACGCTGCCGCCGCTCGCGGCGGTGTTCCTCAAGCCTGATTAAGAACAACCCCAGCACGGTGCCCGCGCCCGCGCGGGTGGTGATCGAGTCGGTGCGCCCGCAGGTCGACGGCGGGCGCTATCCGGTGAAGCGGGCGCTCGGCGAGGATGTGCTCGTCGAGGTCGACGTGTTCGCGGATGGACACGACCAGGTTGCCTGCGTCCTTCTCTGGCGTTTTCAGGAAGAAACAGAGTGGAAGGCGGTGCCGATGGAGTTCCGCCACAACGACCACTGGGCGGCCGCCTTCACCGTCGAGAAGCTCGGCCGCTACCAGTACAAGGTTCGCGCCTGGGTCGATCCGTTCCTCACCTGGCGGCGCGACCTCGTGAAGCGCAAGGATGCCGGGCACGATCTCGCGGTGGATTTCCTGATCGGATCGAAACTTGTCCGGGACCCGATTCTGGCCGACGCTTCCCGCGGTGCCGAAGAACGTTATCAGGCAGCGATGGGCGCGCCGGTGCCCACCCCGGCGCGCGAAGCGGTGGTCGAGAGCGACGCGCTCGAGGTGGTGGTCGATCCGGTGAGGGCGCGCTTTTCGGCGTGGTACGAGATGTTCCCGCGTTCCGCGCGTGGCGATGGACGCCATGCGCCCTTCGGGGACGTGGTCGAGCGGCTGCCCTACGTGCAGGAGATGGGCTTCGACGTGCTCTACTTTCCGCCGATCCACCCGATCGGCACCACTGCGCGCAAAGGCAAGAACAACGCCGTCGCGGCGCAGCCGGGCGAGGTCGGCAGCCCTTGGGCGATCGGCGCCAAGGAGGGCGGACACAAGGCGGTGCTTCCCGAGCTTGGATCGCTCGAGGATTTTAGATCCCTTGTGAAAGAGGCCGGAAAGCGCGGCATCGACATTGCCCTCGACATCGCCTTCCAATGCTCGCCCGACCATCCGTACGTCAAAGAGCATCCCGAGTGGTTCCGCGCCCGGCCCGACGGCACGGTGCAGTACGCGGAAAACCCGCCCAAGAAGTACCAGGACATCTACCCGTTCGACTTCGAAACCACGGCGTGGCGCAGCCTGTGGGAGGAGCTGAAGGGCGTCTTTGAATTTTGGATTTCTCATGATGTAAAAATTTTTCGAGTGGACAACCCGCACACCAAGGCGTTTGCCTTCTGGGAGTGGTGTATCCGCGAGCTGAAGGCAAAGCATCCCGAGCTCATCTTCCTGTCCGAGGCCTTTACGCGGCCGCGAATCATGCACAAGCTCGCGAAGGTGGGCTTCACGCAGTCGTATACGTACTTCACCTGGCGAAATTCGAAGCAGGAGCTGGTCGAATACTTTACTGAATTGACTCAAACCGAAAGCCGCGAGTACTTCCGTCCCAACGTTTGGCCCAACACGCCCGACATCCTGCACGAGACGCTGCAGACCGGCGGCCGGCCGGCGTTCATCGTGCGGGTGGTGCTCGCCGCGACCCTCGCCGCGAGCTACGGCGTCTACGGGCCGGCGTACGAGCTTCTCGAGCACTCGCCGCGCGAGCCCGGCAGCGAGGAGTACCTCGACTCCGAGAAGTACGAGGTCAAGCGCTGGGACCTCGAGCGCGCCGACAGCCTCCGCGAGCTGATCGCGCGGCTGAATCGGGTGCGCCACGACCATCCCGCGCTGCAGCGCGATTGGAGCCTGCGGTTCCACGACATCGCCAATCCGCAATTGCTGGTCTACTCGAAGACAGAGCAGGACGACGTCGTCATCGTGGCGGTCAACCTCGATTTCCTGCATCCGCAGTCGGGCTTCGTCGAGCTCGACCTCGAGAGCCTCGGGCTCGCGCCGCACGAGACCTTCGAGGTGCACGACCTCCTTTCGGGCGGGCGCTACGCCTGGAGCGGCTCGAGAAACTACATCGAGCTCAACCCGCACCAGCTGCCGGCGCATCTTTTCAAGGTCGTGCGGCGCGTATGACCCCGATGCACCCAACCACAAAATCAGGGACAGACCACGTTTTTTTCAAACCCCCCGTTCCCCGCGATCGGGTCGAGGATCGCTCCCCCCTTTACCACGGGGCAGGAAAAACGTGGTCTGTCCCTGATTCCGGGTCTGAGCAATGACTTCGCAGAACGCGGCGGAAATCACCGCGGTGGCGCAGCAGGCGCTCTGGTACAAGGACGCCGTCCTCTACCAGGTCCACGTCAAGGCGTTCTTCGACTCGAACAACGACGGCATGGGGGACTTCCGCGGCCTCACCTCGAAGCTCGACTACATCCAGGCTCTCGGCGTCTCGGCGCTGTGGCTGCTGCCGTTCTACCCCTCGCCGCTCAAGGACGACGGCTACGACGTCTCCGCCTACCACAACGTGCATCCGCAGTACGGCACGGTCGCCGACTTCAAGCAGTTCGTGCGCGAGGCGCAGCGTCGCGGGCTCAGGGTGATCACGGAGCTCGTGGTGAACCACACCTCCGACCAGCATCCGTGGTTCCAGGCCGCGCGGCGCGCGCCCAAGGGCTCGCCCAAGCGCGGCTACTACGTGTGGAGCGATACCGACCAGAAATACAAAGGCACGCGCATTATCTTCACCGACACCGAGACGTCGAACTGGGCCTGGGACGAGGTGGCGAAGCAGTATTACTGGCACCGCTTCTTCAGCCACCAGCCCGACCTCAACTTCGACAACCCGCACGTCCGGAAGGCGGTGTTCCGCACCATGAAGTTCTGGCTCGACATGGGCGTCGACGGGTTCCGGCTCGACGCGGTTCCCTACCTGATCGAGCGCGAAGGCACCTCCAACGAGAACGTTCCCGAGACGCATCTCGTGCTGAAGGAGTTCCGCAAGCTCATCGACCAGGCCTATCCGAACAAGATGCTGCTCGCCGAAGCGAACATGTGGCCGGAGGACGTGCGGCCCTACTTCGGCGAGGGCGACGAGTGCCACATGGCGTTCCACTTCCCGCTGATGCCGCGCATGTACATGGCGATCGCGCAGGAGGACCGCCATCCCCTGGTCGAGATCATGGCGCAGACGCCCGACATCCCCGATATCTGCCAGTGGGCGATCTTCCTGCGCAACCACGACGAGCTCACGCTCGAGATGGTGACGAGCCGGGAGCGCGACTACATGTACCGCATGTACGCCGCCGATCTGCAGGCGCGCGTCAACCTCGGCATCCGCCGCCGCCTGGCGTCGCTGATGGAGAACGATCCCGAGCGCATCAAGCTGATGAAGAGCCTGCTCTTTTCGATGCCGGGATCGCCAATCCTGTACTACGGCGACGAGATCGGGATGGGGGACAACATCTATCTCGGCGACCGTAACGGCGTGAGGACGCCGATGCAATGGAGCCCCGACCGCAACGCCGGGTTCTCGCGCGCCGACCCGCAGCGGCTCTACCTGCCGCCGATCATGGACCCCGTCTACGGTTACGAGGCGGTGAACGTCGAGGCGCAGGAGCGCGACCCGGGGTCGCTGCTCAACTGGACCAGGCGCATGCTGAGGATCCGGCGCGAGAGCCGCGCGTTCGGCCGCGGGCGGCTCGCGTTCCTGAAGCCGGGCAACCGCAAGATCCTCGCGTACCTGCGCGAGTACGCCGACGAAGCGGTCCTGTGCGTCGCCAACCTCGCGCGCTCGGCGCAGCCGGTCGAGCTCGACCTGCGGCGCTTCAAGGGCCGCGTCCCCGTGGAGCTCATGGGCAGCACGCCGTTTCCGCCGATCGGCGACCTGCCGTACCTCCTCACGCTGCCGGCGCACGCGTTCTACTGGTTCCGCCTCGCCTCGGATGCCGAGGGGCCGTCGTGGCACACGCAGATGATCGTGTCCGACGAGGTGCCGATCCTGGTGCTGTTCGACGGCTGGGTGTCCTTCTTCAGCGACCGGGTGGTGCCTTGGCGCATCCGCATGGCGGAGCAGCTGCGCAAGCGCCTGGAGGAGGAGGTGCTGCCGCGCTACATCGAGTCGCAGCGTTGGTACGCGTCCAAGGGCGAGCCCGTGCGCGAGGTGCGCCTGCAGGACCATGCCATCTGGGAAGTGGGAAACATCAGCGGGGACATGCCGGGCGGCGGCATCAGCTGGCTGCTGACGCTGCTCGAGGTGGGGAAGGCGAGCTATTTCCTGCCGATGGCGCTCGCCTGGGAAGAGGACGAGGAGCACGTGCGCCAGCTCGCGCAGTCGACCATCGTGCGCGTGCGGCAGCAGGCGAATGTCGGCGTCGTCGGCGACGCGATCGCCGACGAGGGCTTCTGCCGCAACGTGGTCAAGGCGATCGGCGAAAGCCGGAGCCTCTCGACCGGCCAGGGCTCGATCCGCTTCACGCCGACCGAGGCCTTCCGCCGCATCGCCGGCGAGGACCTCGCCGCGCTGACGGTCGGCCCGCTGCAGGCGCAGTCGACCAACACCTCGGTCACGCTCTCTGAGCGCCTGTTCCTCAAGTGCTATCGCAGGCTGCGCCCCGGCGTGAACCCCGAGCTCGAGGTCGGCCGGTTCCTCACCGAGGTGGCGGAGTTCAGGAACTGCGTGCCGGTGGCGGGCGCGGTCGAATACCTGTCGGAAAACAAGGAACCCGTTACGCTCGCGCTCCTGCAGTCCTACGTGCCGAACCAGGGCGACGGCTGGAGCCATACGCTCGAGTACTTGCGGCGGTGGCTCGAGACGAAGCGCGGTACGCCCGACGCGAGCCACGCCGCCTACCTCCTGCTTATCCAGACCCTCGCGACCAGGACGGCCGAGCTGCATCGCGCGCTCGCCACGCCTTCGCGCAACCCTGCGTTCACGCCCGAGGCGCTCACGAGCGCGGATGTCGAGGCCTGGAAATCTAGGGTCAAGGAGGAGGCCGAGCAGACGCTCGCCCTGGTCAAGAATTCCGAGCTTCAGCAACGAAAGGCGGAAATTCTGGCGCTCATCGATTCCTGCGCCGCGCCGCGCGGCCGCGCCCTTAAGGCGCGCCATCACGGCGATTACCACCTCGGCCAGGTCCTGCTCGCCAACAACGACTGGTACATCATCGACTTCGAGGGCGAGCCGGCGCGGCCGCTCGCCGAGAGCCGGCTCAAAGCTTCGCCGCTGCGCGACGTCGCCGGGATGCTGCGCTCTTTCAGCTACGCGAAGTGGAGCGCCACCAAGGGGAACGACCTCGACGAGTGGGAGCGCGAGGCGCGCCGCACGTTCCTCGCCGCCTACGCGGCGGCGACACGCGGTAGCGGGCTGTTCGAATCCTTCGACGACGTCGCCGGGCTCATGAAGCTCTTCGAGCTCGAGAAGGTGCTCTACGAGCTGCGCTACGAGCTCGGCAACCGGCCCGACTGGGTCCAGGTGCCCCTGTCGGGTCTTCTCGCCATGCTGGAGGAAAAGGGATGAGCCAGCTCGAACTCGACTTCGATCTCCTGCTTGCGCCGGTGCGCGCTTTCCTCGTCCAGGCGGCCGATTTCGTGCCGCGCCTGATTCTCGCGCTGATCGTCATCCTGGTCGGATGGCTGCTCGCCAAGGCGGCGCGCTTCGCCATCGCGAAAGGCCTGCGGGCGGTGAACTTCCACATCGTGACGCAACGCGCGGGCCTGGACGGATTCCTGCGCGACGGCGGCATCACCGCCGACACCACCGAGATCATCGGGCTGGTGATCTACTGGCTGGTCATCCTCGGCGCGCTGGTGGTGGGCTTCAACAGCCTGGGCCTCACCTACGTCACGGACGTCCTTGGACGCGTGATGCTGTTCGTACCGAAGGTCCTGGTCGCGCTGCTGGTGCTCGCCTTCGGCGGATATTTCGCGCGCTTCATTGCCAACGCCATCACCGCCTACTGCCGCAACGTCCACATCCAGGACGCCGAGCTCCTCGGGCGGCTCGCGCAGTACGCCATCGTCACGTTCGTGGTGCTGATCGCGCTCGACCAGGTCAACATCGGCGGCGACATCGTGCGCCAGAGCTTCCTCATCATCCTCGCCGGGCTGGTGTTCGCCCTGGCGCTCGCATTCGGTCTCGGAGGAAAGGAATGGGCAGCGGAGCTCCTGGAACGCTGGTGGCCGCGCAAGCGGCGCTGAGAAGACACACCATGCCGTTCGGCGCCGAGGTGCTCGGCGACGGCGGCGTGCGCTTTCGGCTGTGGGCGCCGGGCGCGAAGCAAGTCGATTTGATTCTCGAAGATGAAACCAAACCCATGCTCCGCGGGGAGGCGGGGTGGTACGAAATTACCGAGAAGGCGCGACCGGGCGCCCTCTACCGATACCGCATCGACGGTAAACACGACGTGCCCGACCCGGCCTCGCGCTTTCAGCCGCGCGACGTGGACGGCCCGAGCCAGGTGATCGACCCGCTCGCGTTCGAGTGGCACGACGAGGCTTGGCGCGGGCGGCCGTGGCAGGAGGCGGTAATCTACGAGCTGCACGTCGGCACCTTCACCTCGCAGAGCACCTATGGCGGCGTGATGTCCAAGCTCGACTACCTCAGGAACCTCGGGGTCACGGCGATCGAGCTCATGCCGCTCTCGGACTTCGCCGGCCGGCGCAACTGGGGCTACGACGGGGTGCTGCCTTACGCGCCGGATTCGGTCTACGGCCGGCCCGAGGAACTGAAGGCTCTGGTGCAGGCGGCGCACCAGGCCGGCCTGATGGTGCTCCTCGACGTGGTCTACAACCACTTCGGACCGAAGGGCAACTTTCTCGGCCTGTACGCGCCGCAATTCTTCACCGCGCAGCACCAGACGCCCTGGGGAGCGGCGATCGACTTCTCCGAAGGCACGGTGCGCGAGTACTTCATTCACAACGCGCTCTACTGGCTCGAGGAATACCGCCATCGTCGACGAGTCGCCGCGCCACGTGCTCGAGGACATCGCCCTGGCGGTCCACGCACGCGATCCGGACCGCCACATTCACCTGGTGCTCGAGAACGACGCCAACCAGGCGCGCTTCCTCGGCCCCGGCCGCTTCGACGCGCAGTGGAACGACGATTCGCACCACGCCTGCCACGTGCTCGCCACGGGAGAGTCGGACGGCTACTATGCCGCGTACGCCGAAGCGCCCGCGCGGCACCTCGCGCGCTGCCTCGCCGAAGGGTTCGCCTATCAGGGCGAGGTCTCGCCCTTCAGCAGCGCGCCGCGCGGCGAGCCGAGCGCGCATCTGCCGCCGCGCTGCTTCGTCGACTTCCTCCAGAACCACGACCAGGTCGGCAACCGCGCGCACGGCGAGCGCCTCGCCTCGCTCGCCGACGAGGGAAAGCTGAAGCTGCTGTCGGCCGTCCTCCTGCTCGCGCCTTCGCCGCCGCTCATCTTCATGGGCGAGGAATGGGCTTGCCACCAGCCGTTCCTCTTCTTCTGCGACTTCGACGGCGAGCTCGGCGAAGCGGTGCGCAACGGTCGGCGCGAGGAGTTCGCGCGCTTTGCCGCGTTCGCCGATGCCAAGGCGCGCGCGCGCATTCCCGATCCGCTGTCCGAGCAGACCTTCAAGCGCTGCGTGCTGCGCTGGAAGGACGCGCGCGGCACGCACGGCCGCGGCTGGCTCACGCACTACAGGCAGCTGCTCGAGCTGAGGCGAACCGAGATCGCCCCGCGCAAGTTCGGTCCCGGCCGCTACCGCATGCTCGGCGAGCGCGCCTTCGAGGTCGCCTGGAACGACCTCGTCCTGAGAGCAAATTTCTCGGAAGGGCCGATCGCGGCCGATTCGGCGCCGCGCGGGCGCCTGCTCTGGGGAAACGGCAACCGGACACGCATTGATCCCTGGACCGCGAGCTGGTGGATCGGTTGAGCGAGGTCGCGCCGAGCTACGTCGACGTCTGGCAGCGCGAACACAGGCTCGATCCCGAGACCCGGCGTGCGCTGGAGAGCGCGCTCGGCCCCCGTCGTCCCAATAAAAAGATCATTGTGGAGAAAGGCGCGAGTCACCAGCCGGAGCTGCTCGCGAAGGGCGGCCGCATCTGGGGCTTCATGGTCCAGCTCTACGGCGTGCGCTCGCAGCGCAACTGGGGCATCGGCGATTTCGGCGACCTGCGTGCGCTGGTCGAGCTCGCGGCGGCGCTCGGCGCCGGGGTGGTCGGCGTCAATCCGCTGCACGCCGCCCACGTCAGCCCCTACAGCCCGTCGAGCCGCCATGCTCTCAACCCGGTCTACCTCGACATCGAGTCGATTCCGGAATTCGGCCAGTGCGCCGAGGCGCAGCGCCTCACGCAGTCGCGCGCGTTCCTCGCGCGGCTCCTGCAGCTGAGAAAGGCCGAGCTCGTCGACTACGACGGCGTGCGCGCCGCGAAGCACGAGGTGCTCGAGCTGCTGCACGCCTGCCTCCGCAAGCATCGCGCGCGGCGCCGCCGCTTCGCCGAATGGCATGCGAAGAGCTCGAAGGAGCTGCGCGACTATGCCTTGTACGAG
>Ga0307497_10000370_pt1 | contig 10444 bp, 9 predicted proteins | sample 10_S_MG_FD_201366 | JGI IMG/M metagenome (GOLD analysis project Ga0307497, IMG submission 201366) | Soil microbial communities from Populus trichocarpa stands in riparian zone in the Pacific Northwest, United States - 10_S | ecosystem: Environmental > Terrestrial > Soil > Riparian zone > Trees...
CGCCAGAAACGGGCGTAGATCGTCTATGCCCTCCCCGATCCCGATGAAGCGTATGGGCACCGGGCGCTCTCTTGCGATGGCGGCGATGACCCCGCCCTTGGCCGTGCCGTCGAGCTTGGTCAATATTAGGCCGGTCAGCCCCAGTGCATCGTCGAAGGCCTTTACCTGCGCGAGCGCGTTCTGGCCGGTGTTGGCGTCCAGCACCAGCAGCACCTCATGCGGCGCTTGCGCTTCGGCTTTGGCTACGACCCGTTTCACCTTGCGGATTTCTTCCATCAAGTTCAGCTGGGTTGGCAAGCGCCCGGCCGTGTCGGCGAGCACGATGTCGATATTGCGTGCGCGTGCCGCCTGGATTGCGTCGAAAATCACAGCTGCCGGATCGCCACCCGACTGGGCTATCACGGCAACCTGATTGCGCTCGCCCCAGATTGTGAGCTGCTCGCGCGCTGCGGCCCGGAACGTGTCACCTGCGGCAAGCAGCACGCTTTTTCCTTGCGCCTGGAAATATTTCGCCAGTTTGCCAATGGAGGTGGTCTTGCCGGCGCCATTGACCCCGGCCAGCATGATGATGAAGGGACGGTACAGTTCCGTCGTCAGGGGCCGTTCCAGGGGGGCGATCAGAGCCGCGAGCGTTTCCTGCAGTTCGATCTTGAGTTCGCGCCGCTCTGTGAGCCCCTTATTTCTCGCCTGCTGGCGCAAATTCTCAAGCAGGAACTGGGTTGCGGCCACGCCTGTATCCGCGCACAACAGCGCGGATTCCAGTTCCTCGTATAACGACGGGTCGATCTTGCCGCCGCCGAACAAGCCGCCAATCTGCGCGCGCGTGCGCGCGAGTCCCGCCTTGAGTCGTTCACCCCAGGATGGTACAGGCGTCGCGTCGGCGGATTGTTTGGCTGGTTGTTTGAGGAAGCTGAACATGGAGGCACGCGGTGGATTAAAAAACAGCTAAGATACGGTACGATTTTAACAGGGAAGCTCCGATTAAGTCGGTGCTATAGCTTCCTCTGATTTGCGCTATTCACGCGTGTACATCGCCCACTTGGTCGAATCACGCGCGGGGACGCTCTGATTAAGTCGGAAGCGCAAGTAGAGCGTCGTCCGAATCGGGGGAATTGCAAGGCGACATTGCCCGCTGGCTCGAGTGATGCATCGGAAAGCGCTGATTGAGTCGGTGCGGCTATCAGGGCTTTGCCTGACTTGGGAGATTTACCAGGGGGACGATGTGGGTGGGCGGGCCCAACCCGTTCCCTGGGGCCGCTGTTTGGGACCATCCACAGAAGGGTATTGATGAGAATGCTGATGCTTCGCCACTTAATTGCACTCATTACGGTCGTGGCCGCGACTGCCGCCGGCGCGCAGAGCGCCGCGCAGGAGCACAAACTCGCCAATGGACTGCGCGTGATCGTGAAGGAAGACCATCGCGCTCCCACCGTGGTGCACATGGTCTGGTACGGCGCCGGCAGCATGGATGAGGTGAGCGGCACCAGCGGCGTCGCGCACCTTCTCGAGCATATGATGTTCAAGGGCACCAAAACCGTGAAAAGCGGTGAGTTCTCGCGCCGCATCGCCGCAGCCGGCGGGCGCGGAAATGCTTTCACCAGCCGCGACTACACCGCCTACTTCCAACAGGTGCCGAAGGCCGCGCTGGCCCAAATGATGCAGCTGGAGGCCGACCGCATGTCCAATCTGCTGGTGACCAAGGCGGAGTTCTCGAGCGAGATCAAAGTGGTGATGGAGGAGCGGCGCCTGCGCACCGATGACCAGCCGCGCGCGCTGGTGTCAGAGGCGCTCCATGCGGAGGCCTTTTTCGCGCACCCCTATCGCCGACCGATCGTAGGCTGGATGAACGACCTGGAGAACATGAGCTATGTCGACGCGCGCAACTGGTATGCGCGCTGGTACGTGCCCAATAACGCCTTTGTCGTGGTGGTGGGGGACGTGAAGGCGGATGAGGTATTCGCCCTGGCGCAAAAATACTATGGCCGGACCAAGGCCAGGCCCTCGCCCGAACGCAAGCCCCAGCTCGAACCGGAACAGCGCGGGATGCGCCGCGTGGTGGTCAAAGCCCCGGCTGAACTGCCCTTTGTGCTGCTGGGCTGGAAATGCCCAGTGCTGCGCGACGTGGGCGGGGACTGGCAGCCGTATGCACTGGAAGTGCTCGCCGGCGTACTCGACGGCAACGAATCGGCGCGGCTCAATCAATCGCTGGTGCGCAATAGCCGATTGGCTAGCGGGGTGGGCGCCGGCTACGACGCCACTGCGCGTGGCCCCGGGATGTGTCTCCTGGAAGGCACCCCCAGCCAAGGCAAGAGCGCGGCGGAGCTAGAGACGGGCCTGCGCGCTGAACTCGCCCGCCTCGTGGACGACGGGGTAAGCGAGGACGAACTCGCCCGGGTCAAGGCGCAGGTAGTGGCGAACCAGATATTCAAGCGCGATTCTGTTTTCGGCCAGGCGATGGAGATCGGCCAGTATGAATCAGCGGGCTTGTCGCACCGCGACATCGATCGTGTTCTCGATCGCATCAAAGCGGTGTCCGCAGAGCAGGTGCGCGCCGTGGCGAAGCAGTACTTCGTTGACGACAAGCTCACTGTGGTCGTGCTCGACCCGCAGCCGCTGGACCGGACGAAAACGCGGCCGCCATCTCCTGGAACGAGGCATTAGATGCGCGAGGAGAAAAAAGTGGATCGCGAGAGGGGACGGCTGGTGTTTCTGGCCTCGGCGGCCGCGTTGTGGTTGGCGGCCAGCGCCGCTGAGGCTGCGCTGCCGATCCAGCATTGGACTACGTCCTCTGGGGCGCGCGTCTATTTCGTCGCCAGCCGCGGCATTCCCATGCTCGACATCAACGTCGATTTCGACGCGGGCGCGCGGCGCGTTCCCGCCGACAAGGCGGGGCTCGGCGGGCTTGCCCATACGCTGCTCAAGGCCGGATCTGCCGCACACTCGGAGGAGGAGATCAGCCGGCACATCGCCGACGTCGGCGCGCTGCTGGGTGGCAGCGTGGACCGCGATCGTGCGGGATTATCCCTGCGCACCTTGTCGAGCGAACGCGAGCGTGCGCAGGCGACTGCGACCTTTGCCGAGATCCTGCAGACTCCGCTATTTCCCGATGCCGCGTTCCTGCGCGAGAGGGCGCGCCTGGTCGATAGCGTGAGGGAGGATGAGACCAAGCCCGAGGCGATCGCCAGCAAGGCGTTTTACCGCTTGCTGTATGCAGGGCATCCCTATGGGCTCGCGCCCACGCCCGAAACCGTGCTGCGCATCGAGCGCGCCGACGTGGAGGGCTTCTATCGCGCAAACTATGTCGCCGAGCGCGCCGTGGTCACCATACTCGGGGACGCCGACCGCGCGCTCGCCGAGCGCATCGCCGAGCAACTCACGGCAGCGCTGCCGCACGCGCCCGGCGCGCCGACACCGCTTCCGGCGGTGGTCCAGCCGCGCGGCGAAACCGTGCACATCGCGCATCCGGCATCACAAAGCCATATCCTGCTTGGCCTACCGGCGATCGCGCGCAGCGATGCGGACTATTTCCCGTTGCTGGTTGGCAACTACGTCCTCGGCGGCGGAGGCTTGGTCTCGCGCCTGTATCGCGAGGTGCGCGAGAAGCGCGGCTATGCCTACAGCGTCTACAGTTACTTCCTGCCGCTGGCACAGGAAGGGCCGTTCCAGATCGGGCTGCAGACCAAGAAGGAACAGGCGGAGGAGGCGCTGGCGCGAGTGCGCGTCGTACTCGACGAATTCCTCGCCCATGGCTTGAGCGTGGCCGAGTTGAAGGCGGCCAAACAGAACCTGGTCGGCGGCTTTGCGCTGCGCATCGACAACAACCGCAAGTTGCTGGAGCAGGTAGCACTAATCGGCTATTACCAGCTGCCGCTCAATTGGCTGGAGGATTTCACCGCCCGGGTCGAGAAAGTCAGCGTGGACCAGATTCGCGCCGCATTCGTGCGGCGTGTGCGCCCGGATAATCTCGTGACGATCGTCGTCGGCAGTGGCGAAAAGTAACCAGGTTCGCATCATCGGCGGCGACTGGCGCAGCCGCCGCATCAGTTTTCCCGACCATGACGGCCTGCGTCCAAGCGCAGACCGCGTGCGCGAAACAGTGTTCAACTGGCTGGGTCAGGACCTCGGCGACCAGCGCTGTCTCGACCTGTTCGCGGGCAGCGGTGCGCTCGGCTTCGAGGCGCTGTCGCGCGGTGCGGCTTGGGTGGTAATGGTCGAGAAAAGTCGCCGCGTATGCGAGGCACTGCGCCGCAATGCCGAGTTGCTCGCGGCGAAAAACCTGCAATTGCACTGCACCGATGCGCTAGAATTCGCCACAGCTGCGGCGACGGATGACGCAGCGCGCTTCGACGTGGTGTTTCTCGACCCGCCGTTCCGTTCGACCTTGCTTACGCAGGTGCTGCCGCGTATTGCGCTGCTGCTCCGGCCGCGGGCGCGGGTCTACGTCGAGAGCGCCGCAGCTTTCGCGCCTTCTGGCGGCTGGGAAATACTCCGACGGGGCAGCGCTGGACAGGTGCACTACACTTTGGTGACATATGGCGAGCAGGGCAGTCTACCCGGGAACATTCGATCCCCTTACGCGCGGCCATGAGGATCTGGTACGGCGTGCGGCAATGGTGTTCGACGAGCTGATCGTCGGCGTTGCCGACAGCCGCGGCAAGCAGCCGTTCTTTACCGTGGAAGAACGCGTGGCCATGGCGCGGGACGTCCTGTCATGCTATGCCAACGTGCGTGTCGAGAGCTTTCACGGCCTGCTGATGAATTTCATCCGCACGCAGAATGCGCGCGTCGTCCTGCGCGGGCTGCGCGCGGTATCCGACTTCGAATACGAATTCCAGCTTGCGGGCATGAACCGCAAGCTCTATCCCGATGTCGAAACCTTATTCTTGACTCCCGGCGAGCAACATATGTTCGTTTCCGCCACCATGGTGCGCGAAATTGCGACCTTGGGCGGAGACGTAAGCAAGTTCGTGCAACCGGCTGTGGAACGCTGGATCAGGGAAAAAATCCAGCAGATGGACGGAGTGTGAAACCGAAAGCTTGCTGCAATATGAGCGTAGTAATCGGCCATCGGCCGCAACGCGTTTAGAATGTGATGAATCCGCGTCCTTTTAATTCAAGGCGTTACGATCATCACATTGAGAGGGGATACATCTCCTTACGCGCCCCAGGATCAGGGGCCATTTCGGCAATTCTGAATTGGCCTCTAAGCTTGATTGTGTCGAGGCAAATCCCACCATGGCGTTGATGATCACCGACGAGTGCATCAATTGCGACGTGTGCGAGCCGGAATGCCCGAATGACGCGATTTCGCAGGGAACGGAGATCTACGTCATCGATCCGGCCAAATGCACCGAATGCGTGGGGCATTTCGACGAACCCCAATGCGTCGCCGTTTGCCCGGTAGACTGCATTCCGCTCAATCCGGACTATCCCGAGACCAGAGAAGCGCTGCAGCAGAAGTATTTGCGCCTGATGGCGGCAAAGCAAAATACCTGAAAGGCGGCGTGAAGCCAGAGACTGAGGCAAAAAGCGGACCGGCCGGACAAGGACGGGGCCTCCCCCGTCTTTGTCCTTCGGTTCCCCCGGACCAGAAATCCACAGCGGTCGTTGTGCAGGGGTTTGTCCGAACTGTGCCCACTATTTCTGGCAGACGGGGCAATAAAAGGTGGATCGCTGACCTTGGCGCAGCTGGCGAATGGCAGTGCCGCAAGTGCGGCAGGGCAGCCCGGCGCGGCCGTAGACATAGTATTGCTGCTGAAAATAGCCTGAGCTGCCATCACTGTGGACGAAATCGCGCAGACTGCTGCCGCCCGCCGCGAGCGCCTGTTTCAAAGTCGACTTGATTGCGCTCGCGAGCGCCTCATAGCGCGCGAGCGACAGCCGTCGCGCAGGGGTGCGCGGATTGATGCGCGCGTGGAACAGACTTTCGTTGGCGTAGATATTGCCGACACCGACGACAATACAGGCGTTCATCAGGACTAGCTTGACGGCCGCTTTCCGCGTGCGCGTGGCAGCATGAAGCACCCGGCCGGTAAATGCGTTCTCCAGCGGCTCGGCGCCAAGGCCGACGAGCAGAGGATGGCTCGCGATGTCGCCTCCCTCCCACAGCACGGCACCAAAGCGGCGCGGGTCGCGCAGGCGCATCACCCGTTTGCCCACGATTAGGTCGAAATGGTCGTGCCGCTGTGGTTTGGCCCGGACGTCCATGATGCGCAGGCTGCCCGACATGCCCAGGTGCAGAATCAGCCAGCCGGTGCCCTCGTTTCCGGCACAGTCGATGAGAATGTATTTGCCGCGGCGCGCGACACGCGCGATGCTCCGGCCGGTAACGCGCGCCGCCAGATTTAGCGGTATGGGCCAGCGCAATTTGCGCTCGCTCACGCGCACGCCGGTGATGATGCTGCCCACAAGGCTGCGTTCGATGCCGCGGCGGGTGATCTCGACTTCGGGCAGTTCGGGCATGTGCTGCTAGTCCGATCTTTCTGTCGGGACTAAATAGTAGAAATGTCCGGTTTTACACCAATTTGACCTGTCCCGTTTTTCTTGTACTGGCGCGCAAATATACCTAATATGTCCCTCCCGTGCTAAGCTATCAGCACCACCATGTCAGTTCCGCGTTTTCCAGTGTTCCCCTTGTACCGCCGGTTCCTGGTTGTAGGCTTAGGCCTGCTGCTTGCCGCCTGCGCGCAAAAGCCAGTACAGGAACGGGCATTGCCTGCAGCCGAACCGGTAGTCGAGCAGAGTGAATTCGACCAACCCGAATCCAGTGCGGCTGCCGCTCCGGCGTCCGCTCCCAAGCTGCAATTGCCGAATCAGGAGCTTACCGAAGCGCTGCTGTACGAGTATCTGCTAGCGGAAATCGCCGGGCAGCGCGGCTCCATTGGCTTATCGGCGCAGGCCTACGCTGATCTAGCCAAGCGCACACGCGATCCGCGCATCGCCAAACGCGCGACCGAGGTTGCTCTGTACGCGCGCATGCCTGGCGCCGCGATAGACGCTGCCAAGATCTGGTATGAAGCCGAGCCATCCTCGACGCAGGCCCTGCAGGCGCTGGTAAGCGTGCTGATCAACACTAAGCGTCACGAGGAAGCGCTCCCCTACCTGCAGCAGCTTCTCGCCGCCGAAGCCGACAGCGCCGGTGATGGCTTTCTGCAACTAAACAGACTCCTCGCCAATAGCCAAGACAAGGCACTCGCCCTGAAGCTGGTGCAACAGCTGGCGCGACCGTACCCCAAGCTCGCGCAGGCGCATTTTGCCGTGGCCCAGGCGGCGGTTGCGGCAGAGCAGGTGGAACTCGCCCTTGACGAAGTGCGGACCGCATCCAAGCTCAGGCCCGATTGGGAACTGGCTGCGCTGCTGGAGGCGCAGCTGCTGCAACAGCGGTCGAACGCGCTGGCGTTGCAGCATCTGACCTCCTTCCTCGAGCGCTATCCCAAGGCGAAAGAAGTGCGCCTCGCCTACGCCCGCGTCCTGGTGGCGGAGCGCAAGTACAACGAGGCGCGTGCCGAGTTCCAGACCTTGTCCAAGGATTTTCCCGATAATGTCGACGTAATCTTTGCCGTGGGCGTGCTGTCGCTGCAGCTCCAGGATTATGCCCCGGCGGAAGCAAACTTCAAGCGCCTGCTGGCCTTGCCCTACCGCGACAAGGATGCGGTGCGCATGTACCTGGGCCAGATCGCCGAGGACCAGAAACAATACCCTGATGCGCTGCACTGGTATGAAGAAGTCGAGGGTGGTGAGCAGTATCTGCAAGCGCAGATGCGCTACGCGCTGGTGCTCAACAAGCTAGGCAAGCTGGACGCGGCGCGGGCGCACCTGCGGCAAGTCGCGGCCAGCAGCGACCAGGCGCGGGTGCAACTGCTGCTCACGGAGGCGCAAATGCTGCGCGATGCCAATCGGTCGCTCGAGGCGTTCGACCTGATCGGCGGCGCGCTACAGAGCACGCCCGACCAACCCGACCTGCTCTACGACTATGCCATGCTGGCGGAAAAGCTCCAACGCATGGACCTGCTCGAAACCAATTTAAGAAAGCTGATCAGCCTGCAGCCCGACCATGCGCATGCCTATAACGCACTTGGTTTTTCCTTGGCCGACCGCAACGAGCGCCTGCCCGAGGCTCAGGGGCTGATAGAGAAGGCGCTGCAGCTTTCACCAGATGACCCGTTCATCATCGACAGCATGGGCTGGGTGCTGTATCGGATGGGCCAGAGCAAAGAGGCGCTGGAATACCTGCGCAAGGCCTATCGTGCACGCGCCGACCCGGAAATCGCGGCGCACCTGGGGGAGGTGCTGTGGGCCGCAGGCGAGCATCGGGAAGCCGAGAAGATCTGGCTCGAGGCGACGAAAAAAACACCGGGCAATGACGCCCTCAACAGCACCATCAAGCGCTTCAAACCCTGAAAGGCTGTTGCAGCATGACTGAAACAGCCTTTGGGTCAGGGAAGCATGGGGCGACGTGTCGCTTTGTTTTGTAACGGGTTCAAAGCCGGACGGACTGGGATCAAATAGCGTGCGTCCTGCGGGAGAAAAACCCTCAGCGCGCAGGGAAACCAGGACAAAAGCAGGTCGTTTCCCTTTCTTTTCGGCCCCCACTGTACCCCTCCCTTGCCGACGGTCCTTTGCTGAAATCTTCGCCATACGATCCGCGCTTTTCTGGGTTTGCCTGCTCCTTACGGGATGTGCGGCAGTCCAAGAGCTGCCGGCGCCTGCGGGACCTATCGGCGACACGTTCTATCTTTCCGGCCGGGTGTCGGTGAAATACGGCGCCGAGGCAGCGAGCGGCAGGATCACCTGGCAGCATGATGTGGCGAGTGACGATTTGCTGTTCTCGACCCCGTTAGGCCAGGGTGTGGCGCGCATCGTCCGGCGCGATGCCCTGGTGAGCCTCACCACTTCGGACCAGAAGGTGTACCAGGCAGGCGACGTGGAGACGCTGACCGAGCAGGTGCTGGGCTGGCGTCTGCCGCTCAATGGCCTGCCTGACTGGGTACGTGGCCGCGCGGCTGCAGGCGCGCCGGCGCAAACGCGCCTGGACGGCGCGCAGCGCCTCGCCGAACTGAGGCAATCCGGCTGGCTGGTTGAGTTCCTCGAGTACAAGAGCACGAACGGGCCGCCGGCGATGCTGCGCCTGTCGCGTGAGGACGTGGAGATCCGACTGGTGCTAGACCAGTGGCGAACCGATCCGTGAGCGCCTGGGAGCAGATTTGGCCTGCGCCGGCCAAGCTCAACCTGTTTCTGCACGTCACCGGGCGGCGCGCCGACGGCTACCACAACCTGCAGACTGCGTTTCGGATGATTGATCTGGCCGACACGCTCCGATTCACCGCGCGCACGGACGGCAAAGTGACGCAGCGGCGGCCACTGGCGGGCGTGCCGCCCGAGCAGGACCTGTGCCTGCGCGCCGCGGCGCTGCTCAAACAGGCGACCGGACATCAGGGCGGCGTTGAAATCGAACTGGATAAACGCATCCCGATCGGAGGGGGGCTGGGCGGCGGTAGTTCGGACGCGGCCACGGCGCTGGTGGTGCTCAATTACCTTTGGCAACTGAACCTGAGCCGCGGCGAGTTGCAGCGACTGGCGCTCGAACTGGGCGCCGATGTGCCGGTATTCGTTTTTGGCCAGAACGCGTTTGCCGAAGGTGTAGGCGAACAACTGACGCCGCTTGTGCTTCCCGCCGCCTGGTACTTGGTGCTGGTGCCTGCGGTGCAGGTTCCGACCGCAGCTGTTTTCGCCGCCCCCGAATTGACACGAGAGACAAAACCAATCAGAATTACGGCCTTTTTCGACGGGCTGAAACAACGCGCCCTGCGTAACGACCTAGAGCCCGTGGTGAGCAAACGCTATCCTGAAGTGGCGCGCCATCTGGCCTGGCTGAAACAGTACGGCGAGGCGCGCATGAGCGGTTCGGGCGCCTGCGTATATGCCGAATTTTCCACTGCATCCGCGGCGCACGCAGCGCACGCGCAGCTCCCGCGGGCGTTGCACGGGTTCGTGGCTCGCGGCTTGGAGTGTCATCCGCTGCACGAGTTGACCGAGTAGAGTTTGGGGAGTCGCCAAGTGGTAAGGCACCGGATTTTGATTCCGGCATTCGTAGGTTCGATCCCTACCTCCCCAGCCAGCATTTGATGAGCCCACCGCGGTCTGCGGCGGGTGTGGGAAGCAGGTTTTTGTCCCCGTACGACTAGGCTCCCGATATGGCTTACGACCACCTGATGATCTTCGCCGGCAACGCCAATCCGCAACTGGCTGCCGCGGTGGCGAAGCGCTTGAACCTGCGCCTGGGCAATGCCAGCGTCGGCCGCTTCTCCGACGGTGAGGTGATGATCGAACTGCTGGAGAACGTGCGCGGCAGGGACTGCTTCGTGCTGCAATCGACCTGCACGCCCACCAACGACAATCTGATGGAAGCGGTCATCATGATCGATGCGCTGAAGCGCGCATCGGC
>Ga0307497_10000371_pt1 | contig 10415 bp, 13 predicted proteins | sample 10_S_MG_FD_201366 | JGI IMG/M metagenome (GOLD analysis project Ga0307497, IMG submission 201366) | Soil microbial communities from Populus trichocarpa stands in riparian zone in the Pacific Northwest, United States - 10_S | ecosystem: Environmental > Terrestrial > Soil > Riparian zone > Trees...
TTGATAGCACCGGGCACGATGTTGGCGAGCCCCTTGTCGAAGGGGATCGAGAAGCGCTTGTGCTTCTCGCTTACTTGCGCTGTAGCCATGCGATCAACTCCCGCATCCCGCTGTACTTCATCTGTGGGTCTTTATCGAGGGACTCACCGATGACAAACACCCGCCCTTCAGCGATCTCCACCAAGTCTTTTGTGAACTCCTGCCGGGAGGTGAGTGTCTTGCCCGGTGCCTTGGTCTCCACCATGAAGAACAACCCCCGATGGCAGCCGACGCAATCCAAGATCGGCACGCCGTAGCCTGCGGGCACAGGCCAGTTGTGGAAGGCTTCGTACTCATCGAGCACGGCCTTCACCCGTAGTTTGACCTTGGCCTCGGGGGTGTCACTCATCGGGTGATGTGCTTCACGCCCCACATGATGGCTTCCTCGACCCGGGTCTTGGCAAGCGAGAGTTCGCGCGAGTCACCCATGATCTCGAACAGCGTGAACAACTCAAGGCCCTTGTCCTTGATGATCTGCATGTTGGCTTTCTCGGCTTCGGACAGCACGCGATACTCATGGCGCATCACGTTGTTCACAGTTCTTTCATCACTCGTGGATTCCATCTAACTTCTCCTCATAGTTCGGGTAGGTCGTACAACATTGCACATCGGGCATGGAACAACTCGGTCTTGGCCTCGTGCAAGGGGCCAATGGCCTTGTGGCCGTTCTTGAACTCGACCACAAGCTGCTCGCCTTCAATCTCGACAGTCAGGATGCTCTTGGGGAACATCTGGGCAAGGCGCGCGAAGTGCATCTGGGTCAGAAGATTCATGTGCGCGGACATGGTTTCTGTCACGAGCTTCTCCACGTCTGGCCTGCCGAATCTATTTTCGAGGTGGAAAATAGTTAGAGGCAGAATCCGGTTGAATAGCTTATGCCCAAGGTACACAAGCTGAAGTGCTACGCCTCGACTCACGTAATCAGCAGTGACATCCGTGAAGTTCAAGACATGCAATGCATCATCACGTTCTAACTTCTGCGCCTGCCTGACTAGCTCCTCAATGGCAAGGTCTCTTATTCGGTGGATCGTGAGATGTAGTGAGGGCATGAACTGACAGGACACCAACCACACAACTTGCTGGGTTTCGCCGCAAACGTCGTCGTCTTCTTGGCTTCCTCGATCCTCGCCACACGCGGCAGTAGCCTGCCCCACACATCTGTGAAGCTCTGGGGGGTGTACTGGTGCGAAGTGATGTTGCTCGATTTCAACCACACATACAGCGTATTGAACTTGGTTATCTCCGGCATCCACCGGGAAAGTACCGCCGCGTTCAGCGCGTTTTGTGTGGGCTCATCTTTGACCTTGCCGGTCTTCCAGTCAACCACAATTGCGTTGTCGCCCTTGACGATGGCAAGGTCGATGACGACCCGCACATGGCAGTCATCGGCGTAGTAATCACAGGGCTGGAAGTCACGGGTGATGGCAAGCTTCATCTCGCCGTGCTTCTCACCCGTGGTGTTTGCAAACTTGGAGGCGACTTTCTCGTAGTGACGCAGTTGCAACGGCAGTGGCTTGTCTTTTAGAACACGCTTGTACAACGCATCATGGATGAACTTACCATCCGCCGCGTACGAGCTATCCGCGTCCCTGAAGTCCTTCAGGACGTACAGGTGGTAATACTTTTTGGGGCAGGTCTCGTAAGTAGATAGCGCCGACCAACTCCATGCGAAGTCTTTCAATTCAGCTTGACCCGTGGTATCGACTTGACGATCTCGATGGGACTGGTCGCGCCGTTCTCATAGGCGCTTGCCACCGTCTCCATTACCCGCTTTAACGAGCCGTTATCCTCTCCCGGAATCAGCATGACCAACTGCCCCCTGAGTGACTCGTGCAGGTCGCCAAGGGGCACCGGGATCGGTGCCCCCTCGCGCAGTGCTTCGAGTTCTTTTTTTGTAATGCCGAGCACCAACAGCCCCTTGTGACGCAACTTCACCATGGCTTACTCGTAGGCTCCGACCGTGACCGTGGACCCACGAGGAGCCCCGGCATGATCCATGTTGATGCCGACATTGGGCGCATGTGTGGGAGTAGTTGGATGCCCATCAGCATCAACCGTGCCCGTGGTCACGTTATCCGTGCCCTTGAACCCACCTGTCGCCGCTCCGCCCAGCAGGATGTTGTTCTTCACGACCGCCGAGCTTGGCGCATTGACCGTAGGGCCTGAGATTTTCGAGAGCGTGTTCTGGCGGATGGTCGCCTTGCCGCAGTACACCATGATGCCCGAGAACTGCTGCCCGACATTCGTCAACACGTTGTTGTAGATGTCGGCGGTCGAGTCCGACGTGCAGCCTGAGATGTTGATGCCGCGCATGTCCTGATTGTTGCCCGCGCTCAACTCGTTATCGTGGATGGAAATGCGCTCGTAGAGGCGCGCGGTGCCATCGGTGTGCTGCTGGATCACGTGGCCCATCTTCATGTTGTCGAACTTGTTCCAGCCCACCTCCACGTCGTCCGCACCGACGTTGATGTAGACAGCATGGTTGTTGTTGATGGGTGAAGGCGCGTTGTTGGAGAAGTGATTACCGAACACCTTCACCCCATCGCCGCCGATATTGATGAGCCCGGTCATGGTGTTCGAGCTTCCGTAATTGCCGAAGCAATCGTTGTTCACGAAGCGGCCACCCGCAGGACCCGACTCGTTGGTCTCCCACCATGAGCCATCCCGCAGGCACTGGGTTCCTTTCAGCTTCAAGCCCGCAATGGTGATGCCCGTACCCTGTCCATTGCCATCATCGAGACGCACGCTGCCCATCTGGGGAGCCGCCTCGCCGGGGTAGCCGACAATGGCCGTGTTGGCAAACTTGGTGCCGAGGGTGATCTGCTCGCTGCCCCAAGTCGTTACACCACAGCGTTGTGTAACGCTGCCAGCATGCACGTACAGCACATCGCCCGACTTCAAGGAGTTGCACTGGGTTCCAAAGTTCGAAGCGGTGGCCTCAAGCACCCGTCCGGCCCGTGAAGTAACGGGCACCGCGACGCCGCCAATGGTGGCCGCGCTCCCGGTCCACTTGAGCACGGTCTTGGTGGCTGACTGGCTGACGACTTCAGCCCCCGTGACCGCCGCGTCAAGACCGAAGCCAAACACCGTCACGAGCGCATTGGGAGGCGCGTAGGCAAGGTCGGTGTAGCTCACGCTGGTGCCACCACTCGGGGTGGGCGGAGGCTCTGTGCAGGCTCCTGCGGGCGCTGTGTCGGGCATCCACTCGCCTGCCGCCCAGCACTCAGGGTAGGCACTGGCCGTGTAGCTTCTGGTCTGGGTCCAAGTGCCCGTCGTGGGAGCCACGCAGTTCACCGAGCGGGTCTCAGCAGGCGGCTGCGGCGCGGTGCACTCCGGGGGCGGCGGCTCTGTGGTCTGTACCACCGAGACCGTCGTGCGGGCACGGCAGATGTACGTTTGAGTGACATCGAGCGCCTTGGCAGCCTCGATGCAATTGACTTCCGTGGTGTGCGAGGAGAGCTTGGTGGAGCCCCTGTACAAGTCCCACGGACCCTGCTGCACGGTCACGGTGGCAGCGCTCACCAGTCCCATGATGCAGAAAGCTGCAAGTGTGAAAAGCCGTTTCATGTGATCTCCCTATTTGCAATCGCCCAAGGTGGGACCAAAGTTGATCTCGACTTCGACGGGTAGGTCCGGTGCCCATGTCGGAGGGACGCGCATGATCTTGCCAATCACCGCTGCAATCTTTTCGGCGTAGCGTTCAGGCACCACATAGTCGAGTTCATCGTGTTGCTGGAGTGCCGGGATGAGTTTAATCATATGCTTGATCTTGAGCATGTACTCCATCACCAGAATTCTTGCTAGTGCCTGCACTATATTCTCCGTCATCTTGCCGCCCCACAGGGTGCGCGTCTCGCCTGCAAAGTCGTAAACCCAGCCCACGTACTTGTCGTTCTGCGTGAAGCGCAGGTTGTGGTAGATGAGCGCCATGCCGTTTGGCAGGAGAACAGAATGCTTGGCAAATATGACGGGGCCTACCTTCATCAGCCCTGTTCCCGAGGAGGTAACTGGCAGAAAGCTTTCCAGACCACGCCACAGGTGCGGGATGTTGGAGTAGTAACTACGGTAGGTAGTTACGAGCTTCATGCATTCAATCACGTCTAACTTCACCCCATCCTTGCGCAAGGTGGCACGAAGCTTGGTGTCACCCATGCCATAGCCGAGTCCCAAGATGCAGGTCTTGCCGACAAACCTGCGGCGTTTGTCTTCCGGCGAGCGGTCTTTGACCGTCTCTTTTCCAAATGCAATGGTGGCGAACTCGGAGTAGATGTCGCGGTGCTCACGGAAGGCTTCCAAGAGGTTCTTCTGCTTGGCGAGCCATGCCACAATGCGCGCCTCGATCTGCGCCAAGTCGGCAGCGAGCACCACGTGGCCCTTGGGAGCCTTGATGGCGTAACGCATGCGGCTCTTGTCGATACGAGGAAAGTTCTGCGCGTTCATCCCCTCCATGCCGCCGTACCTGCCGGGGTGTGCGGCGTAGTACCTCAAGGGAATTCTGAGGTCGGTGAAGTTAAGCGCGATGTCGAGCAGGCGCTGGTATCTGGTCTCCTCCAAAGTTGATTTCGCCCCTATACGTGCCGACAAAATTGCACTGATGAGATCGTCGTCCATCCATTCTTCTTCGAGTTCCTTCCACGCCGTGTCGGTCTTGGCGAAGGCGTAGGTAGTGAGGCCGGTGGTCGGGCTGATCTTGGTCGGCGGCTCAACGCCATGGTCGCGCAAGACCACGGCGAACTTCTCGTTGGAGAGCATGTGGGCAAGCCCGACACCTTCTGGCAACGCTGCCAAGAGCGCGGCTTTCTTGGCCCTGACCGTTGCCAGTTCCTCGGCAAGCAGGTTGGCATTGAGCAGGAAGCGCGGCTGTAGATACATGCGCAGAGTGATGTCGATGATTTCGAGTTCTTCGCGGGGCATCAACTTGGCAAGGTGCTTGAACGCCCGGTACTCCCCCTCGCAATCATCCATGCAGTAGACCGCGTACTCTTGCAGTTCAAATCTGGACAATGATAGTCGTGTGCGCCCCTTCATCTTGTAGACGGCATCGCCTTTCTGGATGCCAAGGTTGAGGGCTTTCAAACACGAGTCGAGAGAGATGCTGCGCTGGTAGGGCTTCATCATGGCCTGCGCCATGGCAAGCGTGTCGCAGTACACGGCAAAGAAGATACCGAAGTGGATGGCGAGGATCAGCCCGTCGAACATCATGTTGTGCGCGTTGCCTGCGCACTTGTGCAATTCAAGAGAAGCTAGGTGCCGGGCGATCTGTTCGCGGCTGCCACTGATCCAGTAGGGAGGCTCGTTGTCGATCTTGATGCCAACCAAGATGACTTCGAAGCGGGGGTCACGGACGTAGACTTCGGTAGATAGCTTGGTGAGCGAGTACACATCGTCGTAGTACGTCTCAAAGTCTATCGTGACAAACCTCACACCCAGCTTCCCAGAATCGAGTTGAGGTCCTTCTCGAACGGATCAACAGGGGGACGCTGCTGTACGGCTCGGCTGTAGGCGTTCTGAAGCTGCTGCATACGCGCCGACTGCTGCGCTGGGAGCGCATTGCCCAATGCCTGCTGGCTCAATCCTGCCTGCTGGGCTATGGCGTTCTGGTACTGCTGCATGAGTTGATTGGCATTGAGGTTGGCAGCCTGACCGACGCGGTGTTGACCGCCGTAGCCCACGCCACCAGCACCGCCGTAGCCCACGCCACCAGCACCGCCGAGTTGCCCCGTCCCTATCTGACGGGGGTCGTATTTCATCGGGTGCCATTCTTCGAAGCCGCAATGGTGGCAGGTGAAGTGACCCATGGCAGGCCACGTGGTCATGACATCATCCTCGACGGTGATCACAAACGCTGATGCGTGAATGTACCCGGTGTTCTTGTTAGTTTCCTCACAGGCTGGGCAGAAGATGATGCGCAGCATTCTCACGTACTGTTTGAAGACCATCTGGTTCACGAAGCCGTGTCGAGCACCATAGGTGTCCTTGTACTCCCGGATGCTCATCCCGGTACGTGCCACTTGGCATCCCATCTTCTCCCACAGTTCGTGACGCTGCTCGGCACCCTCGAACGAATTTTTTTCTTCGGTCATATGTCGAGCCCCATGCGTCTAAGGTCGGAGCGTGCGTTCCTGACCCCGCGTCGATTCACACTGGAACAGGAGGTGACAACCATCTTGCCCTCGGGGGATTTCCACTTTACGTGCCCACTCGCGGCGGTTGAGATGGTCCAACCTGCGGCAAGCGCCGCGTCCACCATGGGTCTAAAGTCTTTGGGGATATCGAAGCCCCGGTATCCGTGTCGCCTGCTCATGGCTTGCTCCTCAAGGTATCTGCGGCGATCCATGCGACGTTCCAGCGAGTGGTCTCCCAGTGCTTCCTCGGTGCCGCCGTCGCGTCCGGGTGCAGGAATAGCATCTGCACACGCGGGCGCAGAGCATACATCATGTCGTTGAACATGCGCCGTGCGGGCGAGCCCCACTTGTTCCACATGCGCTTGGGTACTTTGTATTTGTTCCTGACCGGGTGGCCGCGACTTTGCTTGGGCATCGTGAATCTCCTGTTAGATTCCTTTCTAGCCCACGATTCTATGATAGTCAACCCGTGAATTTCAGACAAAAAAAGGGCCGGGCCACAAGCTTGCTGCTTGCGGCCCGGCCCTTACACTTACAACGGTTGTAAACTACCTTGCGAACATGATTGTGATCGAAGGCATGTTCTCATCTGCTGCTGGCAACATCAGGCACTCGGCAATGAACTCCGTGTGCTTGACGAACGCTTGCGGCAGCCATTCTTCCCTGAGCTTGCCTGTGTTGCGCTGAATGGATTCCCCATCCCAGCGCTCCTGTCCCGTGCTCTCCCACAGGTAGCAGTTTGGATGCAGCTTGGACTTTACTCTTGCTGCCTCAACGGCATTGCGCCCTTTCTGGTTGAACAGACTGAGCAGGTCGGGCCACAGTCTATTCAACTGCCCATAGGTGGTACACACATCTTCGAGCTTGCTCACCTTGGCGATCAGGTCATTACCCTGCTGCATGAGCCTGTAGCGTGTTGCCTCCCACTCAAGGTAGTTACCCCGCACATCCTCCGGCATGATGTTGATGTCCACCTCGCGTCGAGCCGTCGGCCAGCCTTCAGCGAGTTGGATGCTGGCACGTACGTGCTGCTCGATCTTGGGGTTCCAGTGCTTGCCCACGAAGAAGTCCCAGTCCCGGTCGAGCGCCTTGGGGCATTCCTTCATGAGAAGCCTTAACGCTTGCTCCTCTCGATCAGTCCACAAGTAACCCCACAACTTGTCCAACGGCATTGGCAACGGGGCTAACAAGTTAGCCCGGTTGATGTTCATCTTCTGGATGACCCCGGGCAGGTCCTTGCCCAAGTACTGCTTGATCGTGCCCAGTGTGTTTCTGCGGCTCATTTTATTTCTCCGTATGAACTGAAGTCTACCCATGCATCGAGGGGCTTCTCCCGCTCTGGCAGCATGGTCGCCTTCGCCAAGTGGTACGTTACGAACTCCCGATCAGCCACCGATACGTACTTCCACATCCGTACAATGGTGTGCTTCGTGGGCTTGGCCTTCTTCTGCTTGGTGCTCACAAAGTTGGCTAGCTCAGGCCAGCATGCCAACACCGTTGCCGTCTCCTCTCCTGCCCGCTGCGTGCACTCCACGATATCCATCACCTTCCTGATCTCCTTGTCGATCTGCAACGCCCCGGCCATCCACCGCACGATCTCCACCCGGTAGCAATGATCCTCCGGTAGATAGAACGGGTTGGCAATGGACTCCTGTGGCACCGGCACCGTCGAGTCCACGTTCATCCAGAACACCATTTCGTTGCCCGTGCGCCCGGCCAGCGCCGCCTTGTAGGTCTCCGCGCTGTCCACACTCACGTGCAGGATGTTACGCGCCCGCCTGTAATCGACGGGTTGCTTCATGGTGAGCAGCAGGTTCAACGCCCGCCCCGGAGGGGGCGGCGTAGCGCCAAAGATTCCCTGCTTGCTCATGGTTTGCATACTGGCTGGCAGGCATCCGAAGTAGCATTCCAGCACGTCGCACGGAAACTTGTGCGCGTGCCTGAGTCTACCCATGTACTTCTCTACCTGATCTCGAAGCGACGGCTGACTTACAACCATTGTAAGCAGCATCTCCACATTGTTGAAGATGGTCATGATCTCACCTGCTGGTTGATGTCCACGTCGATCACCTCACCCCACGGCGGGTCAGCCTTGGTGGTGCGGCACCAGATGGTCGGGTACTCCGGCTCATGCTCCGGGAAGTCTCCGCACATGTCGGTGAAGTAGATAGCGGCGGCGGGCCGATACCCGTGGCTCCGCACCCACTCGAACGGGGGCCTAAAGCTCGTGCCACCTCCCCCACCCAACTCGATCTTCTGCTCCTTCAGGTTGTCGCCTGCGCTCAGGTAATGCACCGAGTTCACCGCTGCATCGCAGCCGAGAAGTACGACACTCGTGGGGTTGCACGTCGAGAGGATGTCGTCGAGTTCACTGAAGAACACGTTGATCTCCTGCTGCCCGATAGACCCCGAGGTATCCACGAACACCGCCACGTCACCCGCACCGAAGCCCGTGTAGCTAGGCATGTAAATGCCCTGCGACACGAGCCTGCGTCGATGCGGCTTGGTCCACGTGGTGGCATCGCGGGAGATGCTGCGCGTGACGTGGTATCGCAAGCGTTCCTGCCACGACACCTGTGGTTTCAGGAACTCGTCTGCGAAGCGCTTGAGTGCTGCTGGCAGCTTGCCCATGGCCTTCGCCGTGTCGATTGCGGTCTGCACCGCACGCTTGATCTGCGCCTCGTTCACGTTGGAGTCAGCGTGGATATGCACGTCGATGGTGTCCCCTTCGTTGCCATCCTTGCCGCTCACCCCAATTGTGAGAACCTTCGGTGGTGGCATATGCTTCAGCAGGTCCCGGTACACGTCTTCCACCTGCATCTCGTTGGTGTACTTGGCGTCGAGCAGCCCCATCTTGGGCATGGTGCCGATGCCTGACTTGACCAGCATGTCGTTGATCACGTAGTCAGCCGCCATGTTGTAGATGCGTGGCTGGAACGGCTGCGCATCGAACCCCAAGTCCATGTACTTCTTGCCCCGCTCCATGTGCAGCCACATGGCATGACCGATCTCGTGGCACAGCACGAACACCGCCTCTGGCAACGTGAGTTGTGAGAGGAAGTCCTCGTCGAACCAGATTTTTCGACCATTGGTCCCTGCGGTCGGGTTCAAGCCCCCGAAGATATGTGGAAACTTCCCTATCTCCACTTCCATCAAGTCAAACAACAAGGACGAGAAGAACGGTACATGCACCAGCATGGAGACCTTCATCTCTGTCCATCGTGGATGTTCAGCCATTTCTGCGTTTCCTTCTAGCTACTTCAATGAGTCCCCCGCATGCACAGGCACCATCGTAGGCCGTGGTGCCAAGCATGCGTCTGTGGCAGCGGTTGCAGCGCAGCCTCACTTGTTCATCTCCTCGATGATCGACGTAGCAAGCGCTCCGATCTGCCGTCGCACCGTCGGGTTGTCACGCAGAACTTTCGGCTCATGCCCACACAACTGCCGCTCCACCTTCTTGCGCAAGGCGTCCACCTTGGCATCCTGCGTGACGTTCAGGTGCCCGACCAGTCGGGCCGTGTCGCGCACGTTCTGCACAAGGCTGTCGTGGAACACCTTGTCGGGAGAACTCAACCTCTCAGCCATCCTGCTGACAACGGTATGCAGCCGCAGCCACACTTCCTCCATGGCATGCTGCGCGGACTTCTGCGTGTCGTCATTGATCCGCCGTGCCAGTGCATCCAACTGCTGCTGTGGCAATCCTGCGAAGTCGTTGCCCCTCGGGATGGGCTGGAAGTCGAAGCTCAACGCGAAGTGCCCCTTGATTGCAGAGGCATTCGGGTACTCCCGTGCGTCGAACCTCTTGCCCAGCTTCTTCTTGGCAACCTCGATGAGACCCGGGTACAGGGGAATGAAGTCGGCCAGCGCCTTGTCCATCTTGCCCTTGCACGTTGCCATCTCGGTCGTGTACTCCACGAACAAGGTGTTGGGCAGCAAGCGCCCGCCAGTCCTCTTGCCGTGGTCCTGCATCGACGTTGTGCTCCACGGGACGGTCATCTCGTAGTGCTTGGCCCGCGCCTCGTCTATGGCCTTGTGGATCGCTTTAAGCTGGGTGTCAGCACCCACCAGCAATCTCTTGCGCGTCTCGAATGACTCTTGGTCGGCCCCGCTCATGGTGGCCGCGTCCTTGCTGGCCTGTCTATCCTTGGCCTTGGCATGCCAGCGTGATGTCTGCAACGTGACCAGTGTCGCGAAGTTGCGGATATCAATGGTGCTGGCAAAGTCAGCGGGTGCGAAGGCGGGCATCTTCAA
>Ga0307497_10000372_pt1 | contig 10409 bp, 10 predicted proteins | sample 10_S_MG_FD_201366 | JGI IMG/M metagenome (GOLD analysis project Ga0307497, IMG submission 201366) | Soil microbial communities from Populus trichocarpa stands in riparian zone in the Pacific Northwest, United States - 10_S | ecosystem: Environmental > Terrestrial > Soil > Riparian zone > Trees...
GCGAGTACCTCGGGTCGATCGACCTGACCTCGGCGACCGTCCACTCCGACAACTCGGTGTACGCACAGCTGACCTCGATCGTCGGCCCCCAGTACGTCGCGCAGATGGCGCGCAACGCAGGCATCCGGAGCAAGCTGAACAGCTACTTCGCGATCGGCCTCGGCGCCGAGGCCGCGAACCCGCTCGAGATGGCGCGGGCCTACTCGACGTTCGCGAACAACGGGAACCGGATCGACGGCTCGATCCTCGGCAACGAGCCGCGGGCGATCACGCAGATCGGGAAGAACAAGAACGCGGTCGTCACGCACCGGGTCCTCAGCCCGACGAAGACGGCGATCCTGAACTCGATCCTGCAGAAGGTCGTCACCGAGGGCACGGGCCAACGCGCGGCTCTCGGCGACCGCGCCGTCGCGGGCAAGACCGGGACGACCGAGAACTACGGCGACGCGTGGTTCGTCGGGTACGTGCCGCAGCTGACCGTCGCCGTCTGGGTCGGCTACCCGCGCGAGCTGAAGCCGATGGAGACCGAGTATCACGGCGATCCGGTCGCCGGCGGGACGTTCCCGGCCGAGATCTGGCACGCGTTCATGGAGAAGGCGCTGCCGTATCTCAAGGACCAGCCGGAGTCGTTCCCGTCCACCTATATCCCGTACGGCTCTCCGCACGAAGCGGTCTTCCGCGACGGTCTGCTGCAGCTCGACAACGGGCACTGCAACTTTGCGCGCAACATGCTCTTCTTCGACGGGCAGGAGCCGAGCCGGACCGCGAACTGCAAGCCGAACGAGGTCGACGTGCCAGATCTGATCGGGCAACCGGTGGAGGCCGCTCGCGCGCGCCTCGCCGGGCAACCGCTGACCCCGACGATCGTCTACAAGTCCGCAAGGGCCGGACAGAAGCTCGACGTCGTGCTCGGGCAGAAGCCGAGCAAGGGGCGATTGTCGGCGTATGACCACGTGACGCTCGTCGTCGCGAAGCCGACGCACGGGGTCGTGCCGCAGCTGATCGGGCTGCCCGTGGGTCGGGCGCAGAAGAAGTGCGAGCGGCGCGGGCTGAAGGTCGACGTCGAGCAGGCGGACAAGGGCCCGCCGGGGCATGTGGTCTTCCAGTTGCCCCGGGCGGGCGTCGCCGCTGCGCCAGGGATGCACGTCAGGATCGCGGTCGCGGCCTGATCGGTCGGCTTAGGTACGGGGAGCCGGCTTCGCCGTAGCGCCAGGGAACCTCGGCGGCCTTCGTGATTCCGATGCGAGGGCCGACGGCGATCTCGACTTCACCGGCCGCGTAGAGGGCGAACGGCGGTTTGTCGAGCGGGAGCCCGTCGTGCTCGCCGGTGAGGGCTAGCGCCTGGGTAAGGCGGCCCGGGCCCGCGGCGAGGAGCCTCGGCTCGGTCGTCCCTCGGCGCGCGGCCATCGTCTCGAGCCCTTTTGTCGGTTCGAGGGCGCGGATCAGGACGGCGCTCGCCGTTTCGCACACGAAGTTCAGGCACCAGTGGACGCCGTACGACCGGTACACGTACGCGTGGCCGGGGGGGCCGAACATCGAGGCGTTCCTCGCCGTGGGCCCGCCGTAGCTGTGTGCGGCAGGGTCCTCGTGGTCGTAGGCCTCGACCTCGACGATCCTCCCGCCGACGCCGTAGACGAGCAGCGTGGCGCCGACGAGGTCCGGTGCGACGTCGTGCACGCTTCGGGCGAAGAACGAGCGGCGCAGCTTCATTCTGTGTGCGGATCGCGGGCGTCGTAGCGAATCAGCACCGGGAGTGCGATCGCGCAGATAGCCGTGCCGAGCACGCTCAGAAGGCCGCCCGAGACGATCGCCGCGCGCACGCCGGCCAGCGAGGCGACGATTCCGGCCTCGACGTTTCCGATCTCCGGAGCGCCCGCGACCTGGGCGAGCTCGATCCCGGAGAGGCGACCGCGCAAGGAATCCGGGGTCACGGAGAGCAGGATGTTGGAGCGCATCACCGCGCTGACGAAGTCGGCGGCCCCGGCTACCGCGAGCAGGAAGAGGGCGAGCCAGATCGACTGGGCGAAGCCGACGAGGGCGATCGCGACGCCCCAGGCGCCCGCGGCCAGGCACACGGCGACTCCCTGACGGCGAACGGAGCTCATCCAGCCCGAGACGAGCGAGGCCACCAGCGCGCCGGCGAAGAGCGACGAGTACATGAAGCCGAGCACCGTCGGTCCGCCGCCCAGCTTGGCTGCGAACGCCGGAAAGACCGCTCTCGGCATCCCGAAGATCATCGCGTTCGTGTCGACGATGAAGATCCCGAGCAGCACCTTTCGGTGCGCCACGTACCGGAAGCCCTCGATGATCGACTGCAGGCTCGGTCGATCGGCGTCGGGAGGGGCGGGAATCGACGGGAGCAGCCAGATCGCGAGCAGCGAGGCGCCGAAGGTGGCGAGATCGATCCCGTAGGCGCCGGGGAGGCCGAAGACTGCGATCAGGACTCCCGCAAGTGCAGGCCCGGCGACGCGGGCCAGTGAGAAGATGACGTCCTCGACCGCGATCGCGGCCAGCAGCTGCTCCTCTCCGACGAGCCTCGGAGTGAGCGCGTTGCGCGCCGGCCGCTGGAATCCGTAGGCAGCCGTGCCGAGCATCTCGCCCGCGTAGAGGGCCCAGATGTGCGGGCTCGGGAGCATGGCGTTGGCGAGGAGGCCGACCGTCACCAGGAGGAGCGCGATATCCGAGAACAGGAGCATCCGGCGGCGGTCGACGGCGTCGGCGACCGCTCCGCCGTAGATCGGGACGACGAGCAGCGGGACGAGGGCGGCGATCCCGAGCAGGCCGACGAGGAGGGTCGAACCGGTCAGGTCGTAGAGCTGGAACGGGATTGCGACGGTCGTGATCTGGCTCCCGATCGCCGAGATGCCCGTCCCGAACCAGAGCCGCCGGAACGCGCGCGAGCTGCGGAGCGGACGGATGTCGACGGCGATCCGCGCAAAGAGGCCGCGGGGGGCCTCCTCGGGATCAGGACGGCCCAGGTCGGTCAGAAGAGCTGTTCGCCGTCGGTCGGGCGGGACGTCTTCTCGAGCAGGCGGCGCGCGCGGCGGCCGAGGTCGTTCAGGTCGACGCGTCCTTTGTCGGCGTCCTCGACGATCCGTTCCGCGAGCTTGACGGCCTCGTCGATGATCGGCGCGCCCATGGCGGCGTCCTGGCCCATGTCGTGGAGGATCGTGCGCTCGGTGCGGCCGGCGATGATCGGGTCTGGGACGCCTTCGATCCAGACGCGCGTCCGGTGGCCTCCCCCACGCTCTTTGCCGACGATCGGCTCGACCGCGTAGATCTTGTCCGCGCGCGCGTACTTGCCGAAGCCGAGGAAGATCATCCGCCCAGCGTCCGCCATGAGCGGAACTCTACGGGGTCAGACCCCGCCAAGAAACTGTGCCAACTCAGCAACGGGACTCAGTACAGCTCTGGAGCGAAGCGGATCGTCGAGCCGTCGACGCCGCGAATTTGTAAAGGGGTCTGACCCCTAGAGGGCGCTGCGCAACGCGTCCACTACCAACTCCTGGTCGGCGGCTTCGAGCTGCGGGAAGAACGGGAGCGCGAGGGTTCGCGAGCACGCCTCTTCGGCGACCGGGCACACGCCCTCCGCGAAGCCGTAGCGCTCACGCATGTACGGCTGAAGATGGACCGCTGGGACATAGAGGCCCGCCTCGATGCCCTGCGCGGAGAGGCTCTGCAGAACGGCCTCGCGATCGATGCTCTCCGCGAGCTTGACCACGTAGACGAACCACGAGCGTTTGTGGTCCGCGTCGTCCTCGAGAGGCGCTTCGACGCCGTCCACGCCACTGATTAGCTCCGTGTACCGCGCAGCCGCCTCGCTCCGCAGCTCGAGCATCCGGTCGAGCTTCTCCAGCTGACCGATCCCGAGCGCCGCCTGGATGTCCGTGATCCGGTAGTTGAACCCGACCCGAACGTGGTGAAACCAGCGCGAGGCGTACGAGCGGCCCTGGTTGCGGAGGATCACGAGCTGCTCGCGCTCCTCCTCGGAATGCGTCGTGACGATCCCGCCCTCGCCGGTCGTCAGCTGTTTGTTCGCGTAGAAGCCGAACGCACCGGAAGGCCCGTGCGAACCGATCGGCTTGCCTTTGTACTCGGCGCCGAGGGCCTCGCACGAGTCGTCGATGAGCCAGAGCCCGTGCCGCTCCGCGATCGCGCGCAGCTCATCGAGCTCGCACGGATAGCCGAACATGTCCACGACGACGATCCCCTTCGTACGCTCCGTGATCGCCGCCTCGACCGCGTTTGGGTCGAGGTTCAGCGTGCGCGGGTCGACGTCCGCGAATACCGGCACGCCGCCCTCGATGATGAAGCAGTTCGCCGTCGCCACGAACGCCACCGGGGACGTGATCACCTCGTCGCCCGGCTCGACCCCCGCGATGTGGCAGAGCAGGTGCAAGCCGGCGGTACCGCTCGACACCGCGGCCGCATAGGGCGCGCCGACCCGCTCGGCGATCAGCTCCTCGAAGCGATCGATCGCCGGACCGAGAGAGAGCCGGCCGGAGCGCAGCACGTCCAGGACGAGCTCCTCGTCGCGCTCGTCGATGTACGGGCGCGAGAGCGGAACCCGGGTTTCTGTCCTCACGCCTCCGCGGGCGTCGCGTTCCCGACCTTCGTGTACTCGAGCCACTGCGCCCAGCGCTCGCTCTTGCCGCGACACGTGTCGAGGTACGCGGTCTGGAGCTCCTTCGTCACCGGCCCAGGCGGCCCGATAAGCCGGTCGTCCACTTCGCGGATCGGTGTCACTTCGGCGGCCGTTCCGGTCATGAAGATCTCGTCGGCGGTCACGAGGTCGGACCGGATCAGGTTCTTCTCCTCGACGGTGTAGCCGATGTCCTGTGCGATCTGAATCAGCGAGTCGCGCGTGATCCCGGGCAGGATCGACGTCGAAAGAGGCGGAGTCGTGATCGTGCCGTCCTTGACGACGAACACGTTCTCGCCGGAGCCGTCTGCGATGAACCCTTCCGCCGTGAGCAGAATCGCCTCGTCGTAGCCGGCGCGGTTGGCCTCGGTCACGGCGAGCATCGAGTTCAGGTAGATGCCCGTCGCCTTCGACGCGTGCGGGATCGTGTTCGGCCCGACGCGCTGCCAGGACGAGATCTTCACGCGGATCCCGTTCTTCAGGCCCTCGTCGCCGAGGTACGCGCCCCACGGCCAGCTCATGATCACGACCTCGACGGGGTTGCCCGCGGTCGAGACGCCGAGCTCTCCATACCCGGAGAAAGCGATCGGGCGCAGGTAGCACTCGGGCAGGCCGTTCGCGCCGATCAGCTCCATGCACGCGGCATGGAGATCGTCGGTGGAGTAGGGCAGCTCCATGTACAGGAGCTTCGCCGAGTTCTGGAGCCGGTTCAGGTGGTCGGTCAGCCGGAAGACGGCCGGGCCCTTGTCGGTTTCGTAGCACCGGATGCCCTCGAAGACGCCCGTGCCGTAGTGCAGGCCGTGCGTCCCGACGTGGACCGTCGCATCGGCCCAGTCGACGAGCTCGCCGTTCATCCAGATCTTGTCGGTCTCGCGCACCGCTCGCCTCCTTGGGGCCGCTTCGAGTGACTGAACAAAGGTTACGTGGCCGCCTCGACGGCGTCCATCACTTGTGCCCGCGCGAGGCGAACGAGGTCAGCGGACGAGAGCTCCGCCATGTGGTTCGGGGAGCCGGCTCCGACCCACACGTGCTTGTGCGACAGGAGGTTCCGGTCGACGAAGACGCGCTCGACGTGAGGCAGCGGGAAGGGCGCGACTGCCCCTGCGACGAAGCCCGTTGCCTTCTCGACCTGAGCCGGCGACGCGATCTTCGCCCTGGTCGCACCTGCCGCCCGCGCGATCTTCGCCGCGTCGGCCCGACGGTCGCCCGGAATCAGCGCGACGACCCAGCGGCCATCGCAGTCGAAGACGAGCGACTTCACGATCTGTCCGAGCTTGCAGCCGACCGCGCGCGCCGCGTCCGCAGCGGTTGGCGTTCCCTCTGCGAACTCCTCGACCCGCGCCTCGACGCCCATTTGGCGCAGGAACGCGGAGACGCGCTCGACCGGCTCAGGCCAGGGGTTGCTCATCCGCGCCCAACTGAATGACGTAGACGTCGTCCATGCCCGCCTCGCGCAGCGACGCGACAAGCTCCGGCGGCGCCGGGGTGTCGAGCGAGACGGCCATCAGCGCCTTGCCCCCGCGGTTCGTCCTCGAGACGGCCATGTTCGCGATGTTGATCCCGGCCTCCCCGAAGAGCGTCCCGATGCGGCCGATCACGCCCGGCACGTCGTCGTAGCGGAAGATCGCCATCAGCGGCGAGAGCTCCATCTCGAGCTCGTAGCCGAGTGCACTGACGAGCCAGCGGCGGTCGTCGCGGCCGATCGTCGTCCCGGCGACGCGCAGCTCGTGTCCCTCGGAGCGGACCGTGACCCGGACGAGGTTCGTGAAGTCCCTCGACGTGCGCCGCCGCTCCTCGACGACCTCGACCCCGCGCTCGGCAGCGATCACCGGCGCATTGACGTAGTTGACGGGCTGGTCGGCCCGACCCTGGAACGCTCCGTTCAGCGCGGCCACGGTGAGGAGCCGCGTGTCGTACGCGGACAACGCGCCGTAGTAGGCCAGCTCGAACCGCTCGGCTCGCCCATTCGCGAGCTCCATCGCCAACCGCGCGAGGCTCGCGGCGAGCGGGATGAACGGGCCGAGCACCTCGAGGTCCTCCGCGCCGATCGACGGGATGTTGACGGCGTTCGTGACGAGCGCTCCCTCGAGCGCGGCCGCGACCTGCTCGGCGACGATCACGCCCGCGCGGTCCTGGGCCTCCTCCGTCGAGGCGGCGAGGTGCGGAGTGACGACGACGTTGTCGAGCTCGAGCAGCGGCCCCGAGTACGGCTCCGCGGAGAAGACGTCGAGCGCGGCGGCGGCGACCTTGCCCGAGCGGAGCGCGTCGAGCAGCGCATCTTCGTCGAGCAGCTCGCCGCGGGCGGCGTTCACGAGCCGGACGCCGTCGCGCATCTTCGCGAAGGCGGCAGCGTCGATCGAGCCGCGGGTATCCGCCGTGAGCGGCAGGTGCAGCGTGAGGAAGTCGGCGGCGGCGAGAACATCGTCCACCGTCTCGGCCCGGTCGACGCCGAGCTCGCGAAACCGCTCCTTCGCGACGAACGGGTCGTACGCGACGACGGCCAGCTCGAGCCCGCGCGCGCGTCGGGCGACCTGCTGGCCGATGCGCCCGAAGCCGAGGACGCCGAGCGTCTTGCCCTCGAGCTCGAGTCCGCCGTAGCGGGCGCGCTCCCAGCGGCCCTCCTTGAGCGCCGCGTGGGCCTGCGGGATGTTCCGTGAGAGCGCGAGCAGGAGCCCGACGGTGTGCTCCGCCGCGGAGATGACCGTCGACTCGGGCGCGTTCGCGACGACGATCCCGCGACGGGTTGCGGCTTCGACGTCGACGTTGTCGACGCCAACTCCCGCGCGGCCGATCACCTTCAGCCGGTCGGCCTTCTCGATCAACGCCGCATCGAGCTGCGTCGCGGAGCGGATGACGATCGCGTCGTAGCCGCCGATCGTCTCTGCGAGATCGCCGTTCGTGTCCACGTCGACGTCGAAGCGCTCGCGGAGCAGCTCGAGTCCGGCCTCGGCGATCGGCTCGCGAACGAGGACTCTCAAGCGGGTTGGTGCTCGTATGTCTCGAGCGCGCGCGTGACCGCGACCCCGCGCTCGATGTCCGCACCGGCCTCGGCGAGTGCGAGCTCGATCCCGGCAAGCGCGGTCGTGATGTCGAACACGTCGTAGTAGCCGAGGTGCCCGATGCGGAAGACCTTGCCTTTGAGCGGGCCCTGGCCGGGTGCGAGCGTGATCCCGAAGCGGTCGCGCAGGTCGAGCAGGAGCTGCGCACCGTCTATCGACTCGGGGACGCGGACGGTCGTCACGACCGCCGAGCTGTCGTCGTCGGGCGAGAAGAGCTCGAGCCCCATCGCCTTGACACCTTCGCGGCAGGCGCGGCCGAGACGGACGTGCTCGTCGAAGGCGGCTTCGAGGCCTCGCTCGAGGATCATGCCGAGCGCCACGTTCAGCCCCATGACGATCGACACGGCGGGCGTGAAGGCCGCGTCGAGGGACTCCTGCGCCACGCGCGTGCGCTCCCAGTCGAGGTAGAAGCGCGGAGCGGCCGCGCCCTCGCGCGCCTTCCACGCCGCGTCGGAGACGGAGACCATCATCAGGCCCGGCGGTGACATGAGCGCCTTCTGCGAGCCGGACACGACCGAGTCGAGCCCCCACTCGTCCGTCTCGCAGGGAACCGCGCCGAGGCTCGAGATCGCGTCGACAGCAATGAGCGTGCCGGCCCCCTTCGCCGCAGCGGCGAACCCGCGCACGTCGCAGACGACCCCGGTCGAGGTCTCGGACTGCGTGACGAGCACAACGGTCGCGCCGCCGAGCTCCGCGAGTCGGGACGCGAGATCGTCGGCGGACGGGGTCTCGCCCCACTCGTATGCGATGTGTTCGACCTCGCAGCTGTAGGCCCGCGCGATGTCGGCCCAGCGCTCGCCGAAGTAGCCCGCGGAGACCGCGACCACTCGGTCACCGGGCGAGGTCAGGTTCGCGACCACCGATTCGAGGCCTGCCGTCCCCGAGGCCGTGTAGAGCAGCACCTCGGTCTGCGTCCGGTAGACGTCCTTCAGGCGGTCGAGGACCTGCCGGTACGTCGGCCTGAAGTCGGGGCTGCGGTGATGGACGATCGGAAGCGCCATCGCGGCCAGCACCTGAGGCGGAACCGGTGTCGGCCCGGGCGTCATCAGGTAGCGCTTCTCGGCCAAGCCACGTGAGCCTAGCTCAGGCTTAGGCTCTCCTCGGTGGAAGCACTCCTTGCCTTCGGTGCGGCGCTGCTCTCGCTCCGGCTGGCGAGCTCGGTCGCCGGACGCTGGCGGGCGACGCGGAGGCCGGAGCTCGCCGCCTGGTCGGCCGCGCTCCTCGCCTACGCGGCGGCCTCGGCCGCGCTCACCTGGGGCGCCGCCGCCGGCTGGGACGCGCGCGCGTTCCGCGTCTACTACCTGTTCGGCGCCCTCCTCACGGCGCCGCTGCTCGGCGTCGGATCGCTCCTTCTTTATGGATGGAAACGCATAATCGCTCCGGCCCTCATTTACGTCGGGCTTGCGGTCGGGATTGCGATCTCCGTTCCACTGCACGGAGCCTTCGGCGCGAGCATCCCGGCCGCGCAGGACCACCTCGAGTTCTTTCCGGCACGGTTCGTGGCGATCGTCGCGAACACGGTCGGCACACTGGCCGTCGTCGCTGTGGCGATCGTCACGATCAAACGTCGCCCACTCGGGAACGGGCTCATCCTGGCGGGGGTCGGCGTTGCCGCCCTTGGCACCGCTCTATCCGGCTTGGGTGCTGCGAAAACGGCCGTTTTTGTGGCAATTGCAGCACTTCTTCTTTACGGAGGTTTTACAGTCTCTCCGCGCCGGCGCACTAACTAACCGCTAGCGTCCCGGTCTTACACGGTTGACACTGATCCCCGGGCCCGCCCAGGGGCTTGCTCGGACACTGCGGCTTGTCGTCCGTGAGCGAGCACTCGGGCCCGGAAAACGAGGGGGTTCTTTTGCTCCGACATTCACTGCGGCTTTTGCCTGTGCTCGTCCTCGCGCTCGTGGGCGTGTTCGCCCTGAGCGCGGCGCGCCAGGCCGACGCGAGGGAGAGAGCCGTCCACACCGTCCGCGTGTTCCCGTCCGACGGGGGCCTGGTCCGCCAGATCCACCGCTACCGTCGCGCGACCTGGCGCTGGCAGTCCGTGATGGGAGTCCGCCGGACTCCGGCGACGCGCGCAGCCGTGAAGGATCCGAGCCACCGGTACAAGGTTTGGGTCAGAAACCTCTGGAAGCACCGAGCCAAACGCGCGCGCCGCGTCGCGACGCACCCGCCGCACATGGCCGGGTGGCTCTGCATCCACCGCTACGAGGGTTCGTGGAACGATCCGAGCGGCCCCTACTACGGCGGCCTCCAGATGGACCTCGGCTTCCAACGCAGCTACGGGGCCTGGCTCCTGCGCAGGAAAGGCACGGCCGACCACTGGACTCCGCTCGAGCAGATGTGGGTCGCCGAGCGCGCACACCACAGCGGCCGGGGCTACTACGCGTGGCCCAATACCGCGCGCTACTGCGGTCTGATCTAGGCTCTGCGCATGGGACGAGGTTCGAGGCCGATTCGCCGCTGGAGGAGGGACCGGCAGCGCAAGAAGAAGGCCCGCGAGAAGCGGGGCGCGGCCGAAGCAGCCGCGCCGGCGACGAGGCGCAGGTCGTCCACCCGCGCCAAGCCAGCCGAGTAAGAGCCGGCAGGGTCCGTCCGTGAGCGGGAGGGGTACTTTTCAGATGACCCCACCGCAGCATGCGTCGCAGCAGCAATCCGATTGCTGCGTGCGCCGTCGCGGCCACGGTGCTGGCAGCTTGCGCCGCCGAGGC
>Ga0307497_10000373_pt1 | contig 10402 bp, 8 predicted proteins | sample 10_S_MG_FD_201366 | JGI IMG/M metagenome (GOLD analysis project Ga0307497, IMG submission 201366) | Soil microbial communities from Populus trichocarpa stands in riparian zone in the Pacific Northwest, United States - 10_S | ecosystem: Environmental > Terrestrial > Soil > Riparian zone > Trees...
AGGGCGTTACTCGACCGACGCTTCGATCTACCAGATAGAGCCGCTCGGCGTCGTCGTGCCGCGCACGGACGAGGACGCGGCGTGCGCGCTCGAGATCGCGACCGAGGCCGGCGTGCCGCTGCTGCCGCGCGGCGCGGGCACGTCGCAATGCGGGCAGACCGTCGGCGCGGCGCTCGTGCTCGACACGAGCAAGCACCTGAACCGGCTGCTCGAGCTCGACCTCGCGGGGCGCACGGCCTGGGTCGAGCCGGGGCTCGTGCTCGACGAGCTCAACGCGCGGCTGAAGCCGCACGGGCTCTGGTACCCGGTCGACGTGTCGACGTCGGCGCAAGCGACGCTCGGCGGCATGGCCGCGAACAACAGCTGCGGCGCGCGCTCGCTGCGCTACGGCAACATGGTGCACAACGTGCTCGCGGCCGAGGCCTGGCTCACGAGCGGCGAGACCGTCACGTTCGGCGCGGTCGGGCCCGACGGCGCGGCGGCGCACGGTCAGCGCTCGGCCGCGGCTACGGCGCGGCATGCGCAGCTCGTCGCGCAGGTGCGCGCGCTCCACGCGCGGGAGCGCGACGAGCTCGCTGCACGCGTACCGCACGTGCAGCGCCGAGTCGCGGGCTACAACCTCGACATGGCGTCGAGCGGCGCGTTCAACATGGCGCACCTGCTCGTCGGCTCCGAAGGCACGCTCGGCTACTTCCGCAAGCTGCAGCTCGAGCTCGCGTCGCTGCCGCGGCACAAGGCGCTCGGCATCGTGCACTTCGACACCTTCTATTCTGCGCTGGATCTCACGCGCCACATCGTCGAGCTCGAGCCGACTGCCGTCGAGCTCGTCGATCGCACGATGATCGACCTGGCGCGTGAGATCGCCGCGTTTCGCGCCACGGTCGACAAGACGATCCGCGGCGAGCCCGACGCGATCCTGCTCGTCGAGTTCGCGGGCGACGAGCTTGGGTCGCAGCGCGCGAAGCTGCGGCAGCTCGCCGAGCTCATGGGCGACCTCGGCAGGCCCGACAGCGTCGTCGCGATCGAGGATCCCGCGCTCCAGCGCGACGTCTGGGAGGTCCGCAAAGCGGGCCTGAACATCATGATGTCGATGAAGGGCGACGGTAAGCCCGTGTCGTTCATCGAGGACTGCGCGGTGCCGCTCGAGCACCTCGCGGCTTACACGGAGCGGCTCACGCGCGTGTTCGAGAAGCACGGCACTCGCGGCACGTGGTACGCGCACGCGTCGGTCGGCTGCCTGCACGTGCGTCCCGTGCTCGACATGCGCTCCGCGGACGGCGCACGTCGGATGCGCGCGATCGCCGAGGAAGCGTGCGCGCTCGTCAAGGAATACAAGGGCTCGTACTCCGGCGAGCACGGCGACGGGCTCGTGCGCTCGGAATGGATCGAGCCGATGCTCGGGTCCCGACTCGCGCGCGCGTTCGCCGAGCTCAAGCACGCGTTCGACCCGAAGGGCCTGATGAACCCGGGCAAGATCGTCGCGCCGTCGAAGATGGACGACCGCGCGCTGTTTCGCTTCAAACCCGACTACCGCACCGCTCCCCTCGCGACCGCGCTCGACTGGTCCGAGCACGAGGTCGGCGAGCACAACCGCGGCCGCGGCTTCGCGGCGGCCGTCGAGATGTGCAACAACAACGGTCACTGCCGCAAGTTCGACGCGGGCACGATGTGCCCGTCGTATCGCGTTACTCGCGACGAGCGCCACGCGACGCGAGGCCGCGCGAACTCCCTACGGCTCGCGCTGTCCGGGCAGCTCGGCACCGATGCCCTCGCGTCGCGCGAGCTCCACGACACGCTCGCGCTCTGCGTCTCGTGCAAGGGCTGCAAGCGCGAATGTCCGACCGGCGTCGACATGGCGAGGATGAAGATCGAGTTCCTCCATCAATTTCACCGCCGACATCCGCGCACGCTGCGCGACAAGCTCGTCGCTCATCTGCCGCGCTACGCGCGCCGCGCGGCCGCGCTCGCCCCGGTGCTGAACCTCCGCGACCGCGTGCCCGGGCTCGCGGCGCTGTCGGAGCGAGTGCTGGGTCTCGCGGCACGCCGCTCTCTGCCGCGCTGGCGCCGCGACTGGTTCCGCGGCCAGGCCGAAGTGCCCGCGCCCGCGCCGACGGCGCCCGACGCGGCACCCGAGGTCGTGCTGCTCGCCGACACCTTCAACACCTACTTTGAGCCCGAGAACCTGCGTGCGGCCGCGCGCGTGCTCGCGGCGGCGGGCTACAGGATCACGGTCGCGAGCGACGGCGCGCGACCGCTCTGCTGCGGCCGCACGTATCTCGCGACCGGCATGGTCGAGGAGGCACGTGCGCAAGCCGCGCGCATGCGCGCCGCGCTCGCTACGCACGTCGCACGCGGCGTGTCGGTCGTCGGCCTCGAGCCGTCGTGCGTGCTCGGCCTGCGCGACGAGTTTCGGACGCTGCTGCCGGGTGCCGACACCGACGCGCTCGCGGCCGCGGCGGTCACGTTCGAGGAGTTCATCGTGCGCGAGCGCGCGGCCGGACGCTTCCGGCTCGCGCTACGCGCGGCAGTCTTCGCGCGCGCGCTCGTGCATGGCCACTGCCATCAGAAAGCGTTCGGCGCGATGCCGAGCGTCATCGCGACGCTGAAGCTCGTCCCGGACCTGTCGGTCGAGACGATCGCGTCGAGCTGCTGCGGGATGGCGGGCGCGTTCGGCTACGAGGCACGGCACCTCGACGTGTCGCTCCGCATGGCCGAGCTCGCGCTGCTGCCCGCGGTGCGTGCGGCCGGCGTGGACACCGTCGTCGTCGCCGACGGCACGAGCTGTCGTCATCAGATTCGCGACGGCGCTGCGCGCGCTGCCGTGCACGTCGCGCGAGTGCTGGCCGATTGCTTGCCCGAGTCGGGCTGAGTCAGGTCTTGTCGGCGTCGTCGCCGCGCCGGCCGACGTGCTCGAAGTACTGATTGTCGAACGTCGTCTCTTGATCCGAGCGCCGGCGCGGAACGCCGTTGCGCGCGTTGTGGCCCTCGAACGGCGGCGATTTCCTCTCGTGGTCCTCGGCGCGGCGCCCCTCTTGACGACGGTCCTCGTAATGAGCGAACGCGCACGTGCAGCTGTGCGCATCGCATTTCTCGAGCGGCAGGTGCGGCGCGTCCTTCGCGAGGAAGCGCTGCTCGGCGAGCGCCTTCGCAGCTCCGCACGCGCTCTTGCCGAGGCGAATCGAAACCGCGTGATACGGGTGCGGTGCGCGCGCGGGGCGCGCCGGCTTGCGCGGCTTGTGCAACAGCCGCTTCACGAGGCCCACGAGATCGAAACGGGGTTCGCTCATCGCACGGTCCTTCCGTCTTGGGAATAGTTTACGGATCGTGCTCCGCGCGTCGCGCACGCGGTTCACATCGAGCGCGCTTATGTCAAAGCTAGGGCGCGACCTTACGGATCGGATCGCCCACTCGCACGTCGCCGGCCGCGACGATCCTCGCGTTGATGCCACGGAGCTGCAGCTCGTGGCCGACTCTCGAGCCGACGAACCGCACCGCGTCGAGGCCGTAGCGCGCGCGGAACTTGCGGCAGCCCGTGTGCGGCTCGGCGCTGACCTCGATCTCGGCGGCACCGACGGCGAGCCGCGTGCCGGCGGGGAGGTTCGCCACGCTCAGGTCGAGATCGACGTACAACTGGTCCCCTGCGAGCGGCCAGCGTGCGCGATCCTGCGCGAGCAGCGCGACGGTGCGCGCGTTCATGAGCGTCAGCTGCTCGCCGCGCGGCGGCGTCACGGCGCCCCAGCGATCGCCGACGAGCCCGGCGTTCGGGTCGAGCCGCGCGGAAGCGAGCACCTCGCGCTCCCCCGAACGCGGCCGGCGCACGATCATCTCGACCGTGCCCGCGTCGCGCGGCGACGCGCGGATATGGTCGAGACCGGCCTCGAGCTCGGCGAGCGTGAGCTCGCGCGGCGCTTGGCTCATGGAACGGAGAGGCCGAGGTCGAGCGACCATGGCTCGGCCGCGGCCTCGGCGACGAGCGTCGTGAGCGCGGGCCACTTCCAGACTGCATCGGCGTATTGCTGTGCGCCGCGCGATAACGCGACGCCGTAGGTACGAAAGCGGCTCACGACCGGCGCGAACATCGCGTCCGCGGCGCACCACGCGCCGAACAGATAATCACCGCGGCGCGCGCTGCGCGTGCGGCACTCCCGCCAGATTTGCTCGATCCGCTCGATGTCGGCGCGCAGCTCGGGCGTGTCGGGGACGGTGTGACGCCCGCGCACGTCCAACGGCATCTGCGAGCGCAGCGCGCCGAAGCTCGAGTGCATCTCGGCGCTCACGCAGCGCGCGAGCGCGCGAGCGGTGGGTTCGACGGGCCAAATGCCGGCGTCCGGCGCGCGCTCGTGCACGAACTCGGCGATCGCGAGCGAGTCCCATATCACGAGCCCGTCGATGTGCAGCACGGGGACGCGCCGAGTCGGGCTCACCTCGGCGATCTTCGCGTTGCCCGCTTCCGTGTCGAGCGGAATCACTACCTCAGTGCACGAGATGCCGCTCTGGCGCACTAGCAGAGTACCGCGCATCGACCACGACGAGTAATTGCGGTTGCCGACGTACAGGGTCGCTGACATGGCGCGCTAGCCTACGCGACTGGCGCCGCCCTCGCGAGGCGCGGCGTTGTTTTGCCGCGGCCGGTTCGGCATATTGGCTCGATTCTGGACTCGCCCCGGGGGGATGCTCTTGACGGTCAGTGCCGAGTCGACGAGCGCGCGGTTCGCTCCGCGCGTGCGCGCGGCGCGAGCGCGGACGGCGGCGCGGCTCTGGTTCGCTCTCGCCGCGACGACGTTGCTCGCGGGCGGCTCAGCGCAGGCACAGTCGGCGCCGAAGCCGGTCGTCGCGAAACGAACGGCCGCGGGCAAACCCGACATCGGCGGAGTTTGGGAAGCGTTGAGCACGGCGTATTGGAACGTCGAGGACCACGCCGCAACGTTCGGCCCAGTCGCGACGCTCGGCGCGCAGGGCGCCGTGCCGCCGGGAGTCGGCGCCGTCAAGGGCCCGATTCCGTATCTGCCCGCGGCGCGCGCGCAGCGCGACGAGAACTACAAGAACCGGCTCGCGGCCGATCCCGAGGTCAAGTGTTATCTGCCCGGCGTGCCGCGCGCGACGTACATGCCGCAGCCGTTCCAGATCTTACAGACCGACAGCGACATTCTGATCGCGTACCAGTACGCGAGCGGCGTGCGCACGATATTCATGAAGGACCACGGCGAGGCGCCGGTCGATAGCTGGATGGGCTGGTCGAACGGCCGTTGGGAAGGCGACGTGCTCGTCGTCGACGTGACGGGTCAAATCGGGCAGAGCTGGCTCGACCGAGCGGGCAACTTCGCGACCGCGTCGCTGCACGTCGTCGAGCGCTACATCCCGCAGGGGCCCGATCACATCTGGTATGAGGCGACGCTCGAGGATCCGGCCGCGTTCTCGCGGCCGTGGACGATCAGCCTGCCGCTCTATCGGCACGTGGAGCCGAACGCGGCGCTGCTCGAATTCAAATGTGAGGAGTTCGCCGAAGAGGTGCTCTATGGACATCTTCGCAAGAAAACCGGGTCGAGCGCTGCGCCGACGCCCGCGCGCTGAAGTGGAGCGCGCAATCGCAGCGCGCTGCGCGCGCGCGCCGCTGCTCGTGCGCGCGTGCGTCGCGGCCGCGCTCGCCGCGGCGATCGCAGCCGGCGCGCCGGCCGCGGAGCGCGCGAAGCTGCTGCGCACATCGGCTGGGCAACCCGATCTGCAGGGCTACTGGACGAACAACACCGTCGTGCCGCTCCAACGGCCCGCCGCCTACGCGGGCCGCGCGGAGCTCACCGAGGACGAGGCGCGTGCACGCGTCGCGAAGGCGCTCGAGCCGACCGAAGCCGAAGCGGGAACCGACGCGGACGTCCACTACCAGCTCACCGACTACGGCCTCGACATCAGCCAACGAAAGTTGAACCTCGACCGGCGCACGGCGCTGATCACGGACCCGCCCGACGGACGGCTGCCCGCGCCGCGTCCCGAAGCGGCAGCGCAGGCGAAAGAGCGCGCGGACTTCCAGCGCGCGCACGCATTCGACGGCCCCGAGACGCGCCCGCTCGGCGAACGCTGCCTCGTGTGGCCGCACCAGGGGCCGCCGATCATGCCGACGGGCTACAACAGCAACCTCGAGATCCGCCAGGCGCCGGGCTACGTCGTGATCATCACCGAGATGCTGCCGGATCCGCGCGTCGTGCCGCTCGACAACCGCCCGCATCTTTCGAGCGGCGTCAGACAGTGGCTCGGGGACTCGCGCGGACACTGGGACGGAGACACGCTCGTGATCGAGACGACGAACTACTCCGGCCGCACCCAAGGCCCCGGGACACCGCAGGGCCTGCTGCTCACGTCCGCCGCGCGCGTGACCGAGCGCATCGATCGCACCGGCGCCGACACGCTGCGCTACCGGTTCACGGTCGAGGACCCGAACCTGTGGGACCGTCCGTGGTCCGCGGAGTATCCGCTCACGCGGATCGACGGCATGCGCTTCGAGTACGCGTGCCAGGAAGGCAACTACGGGATGACGAACACTCTGAACGGCGCGCGCGTGGCGGACCGCGCGGCCGCCGACAAGGCCGCGAGCGCGGCGCGCTGACGCCGCCGCGAAATCACGATCGACACGCCGCGCGAAGACGGAGACGCTGGATGCTGAGCAAACGACTCTCGAACCTCGTCGCCGGCGCCTCGCTCGGCGCGTTGCTCGCCGCCGCGCCGGCGCGCGCTCATCACTCCTTCGCCGCGGAGTTCGATGCCTCGAAGCCGCTCTCGCTACGCGGCGTCGTGACCAAGGTCGAGCTCATCAATCCGCACTCGTGGATCACGGTCGACGTGCAGGACGCGAGCGGGAAGACCGTCTCGTGGATGGTCGAGGGCGGCAGCCCGAACGTGCTGTTCAAGAGTGGCGTCACGAAGACGTCCGTCCCGCTCGGCTCGGAGCTCGTGATCGACGGCTACCAGGCCCGCGACGGGTCGAACCGCATGGTCGGCCGCAACATCTCGTTCGCCGACGGGCGGCCGCTGTTCTTCGCGGGCTCGAAACCGGACGCCGCAGCGACGCAGCAGTGAGGCCCGGCCCAGCCCGTCGCAGTCGAGTCGAGGTTCGCCGTTGCTGAGCTTCATCGGTCGCCGACTGCTCAACTATCTGGTCATGCTGTTCGCGGCGACGACGCTCGCCTACTTCCTCGCGTCGTCGTTCCTGAATCCGCGCTCGAACTACGTGCAGATGCGGCCGCAGCCGCCCGAGGCGTCGATCGACGCGTCGCTCGACTTCGCGAACGTGAACGACAAGGTGCCGGTTGTCACGCGCTACGGGCGCTGGCTCGAGCAGGTCGCGTTGCATTGGAACTGGGGCTTCACCCCGCGCGGCGAGCCGGTGAACGGAGCGATCGCGTATCGCGCGGTCGTGAGCGCGAAGCTCGTCACGCTCGCGACGCTGCTCGCGGTCGTGCTCGGCGTCTCGATCGGCGTCGCGGCCGCCATCAGGCAGTACGGGATCTTCGACCGCGCCAGCAACGCGGTCGGCATGTTCTTCCTCGTCTGCCCGACGTTCGTGCTCGCGCTCCTGATCGTGCTCGGCGGTATCCGGTTCAACGAAGCTGTCGGCGCGCGCTGGTTCTACGTGACGGGTCTCGGCGACGCCGGCTTCCTCGATTACCTTCAGCACGTCGCGCTGCCAACCCTGACGCTCACGCTCGTCGGCTACGTCGGCTACCAGCTCACGCAGCGCACCTACCTGCTCGACACGATCAACGCGGACTACGTCCGGACGGCGCGCTCGAAGGGCGTGCCGAAGAACGTCGCAATCCGGCGGCACGCGCTGCGGATGTCGCTGATACCGACGGCGATCGGGGTCGTGTGGAGCCTCACGGCGGTGATCACGGGCTCCGTGTTCGTGGAGACGATCTTCGCGATCGACGGCGCGGGCAAATACTTCATCGACGCGCTCACTCAGAACGATATCAACGGCTCGGTCGCGATCGCGGCGCTCGGCGGTTGCGCGACGTGCGCGGGCCTGTTGTTGGCCGACGTCGTCGTCGCGCTGCTCGATCCCCGGATCCGGATCGGCTGACGCGCGCGCATGGCGACGACGAACCCTCTTCCGACCGCCGGAAATCGCGAGCCGCGCGCGCCCGTGCGGCGCGTGCCGAAGCTCACGCTCGTCGTCCGCCGTTTCATGCGCAACAAGCCGGCCGTCGCGGGCCTCGTGATCTTCGTGCTGCTCGCGTTGCTCGCGATCGTCGGCCCATTCCTCACGAAGTGGGCGTACGACGATCTCGATTTCCTCGCGCTCGAGCAGCCCCCAGGGGCCGAGCACTGGCTCGGCACCGACGTCGTCGGCGCCGACATGTTCGCACTCTCGGTCCGCGGACTTGGCCGCTCGCTGCTGATCGGGCTCATCGCGTCCGTCGGCGTCACGGTGATCGCCGCGTTCATCGGCACGGCGGTCGCCTACTTCGAGGGTTGGCGCGAGAAGGTCGGCCTCTGGATCATCGACATGATGCTCGTGATTCCGACGTTCTTCTTCTTGGCAATCATGGTCAAGGGCGCGACCGGCACGAGCGGCTGGATCTGGCTCACGGCGGCGCTCACGGTGTTCGGCTGGGTCGGCTACGCGCGCGTCCTGCGTTCGATTGCACTGTCGCTGCGCGAGCGCGAGTACGTCGCGGCCGCGCGCTTCATGGGCGTCCCTTCGCTGACAATCCTGCGCCGCCACATGATCCCGAACCTGGGGTCGATCCTGATCATTCAGACCGTGCTCGGCGTCGTCTATGCCGTCCAAGCCGAAACCGGCCTGTCGTTCCTGGGCTTCGGCATCACGCCGCCGGACACCTCGCTCGGCGTGCTGATCCGCGCGGGCAGTGGCACGCTGCTGACCGCGCCGTGGATGTTTCTCGAGCCCGCCGCGCTGCTGCTCGCCCTCTGCTTCTCGATGACGCTGATCGGGGACGGCCTGCGCGACGCGCTCGACCCGAGCTCGGCGTCGAGCGGACGCGCCTGATGGCTGCGCGGGCATCGATCGGACCCGGCAGCGAGCACGCGGGCGAGCCCGTGCTCGCGGTGCGCGATCTGCATGTGACGTTCAGCAGCGAGGCCGGCCGCGTACGCGCCGTGCGCGGCGTGTCGTTCGCGCTCGAACCGGGGCGCACGCTCGGCATCGTCGGCGAATCGGGCTCCGGCAAGTCGGCGACCGCGCTCGCGATCATGGGGCTCCTGCCGGCGACCGTCGCTGTCGGCGGATCCGTACGGCTCCGTGGTCGCGAGCTGCTCGGCTTGGGCGACGACGAGCTCTCCGCGATCCGTGGCCGCGAGGTCGGCATGGTTTTTCAGGATCCGCTCTCGGCCCTGACACCGGTGCTCTCGATCGGCGAGCAGCTAGCCGAGGGCCTCGACGCGCATCAAGACCTGTCGCGGGAGCGCGTGCGCGCGCGCTCGATCGAGCTGCTCGAGCTCGTCGGGATCCCCGCTCCGGCGGAGCGGCTCAAATCGTACCCGCACGAGCTCTCGGGCGGGATGCGGCAACGCGTGATGATCGCAATAGCCATCGCGAACCGTCCCGAGCTGATCATCGCCGACGAGCCGACCACGGCGCTCGACGTGACGATCCAGGCGCAAGTGCTCGACGCGCTGCGCACGGCCCAGCGCGAGACCGGCGCGGCGGTCGTGCTGATCACGCACGATCTCGGCATCGTCGCGGGACTCGCCGACGACGTGCTCGTGATGTACGCCGGCAAGCCGGTGGAATACGGCCGCGCCGACGACATCTTCTACCGGCCGATGATGCCCTACACGATGGGGCTGCTCGCGGCCGTTCCGCGACCCGACCTGACCATGTCGCGGCGACTCGTACCGATCGAAGGCAGTCCGCCTTCGCTGATCGAGCTTCCGCCGGGCTGCCCGTTCGCGCCGCGCTGCCCGATCGCCGAGCAACGCTGCGTCGAGGCAGAGCCTCCGCTTCTCGCAAGCGCCACCGCGCGCGATCACTCGACCGCCTGCGTCCGCAGCGAGGAGATCGAGCAACGCTCGTTGCAGTACTCCGACGTGTTCCCGGTACCGCAAAACCTGAAGCCGATACTCTCGGCGGTTCCGCGCGCCGCACGCCGACCCGTGCTCGAGGTCGAGAATCTGGCGCGCCACTTTCCGTTGTCCGGTGGAGGGTTGCTGAGGCGGCGGATCGGCACCGTCCGCGCCGTCGACGGCGTGAGCTTCGACATTCGGGAGGGGGAGACGCTCGGTCTCGTCGGCGAGTCGGGCTGCGGCAAGAGCACGACGCTGCTCGAAATCATGCGGCTCCGGGCGCCGGCAGACGGCCGGATCATCGTCCTCGGTCACGACGTGGCGAAGCTCGCTTCCGGCGCCGAGACATTGAAGGTCCGCAGCGAGCTGCAAATCGTATTTCAGG
>Ga0307497_10000374_pt1 | contig 10389 bp, 13 predicted proteins | sample 10_S_MG_FD_201366 | JGI IMG/M metagenome (GOLD analysis project Ga0307497, IMG submission 201366) | Soil microbial communities from Populus trichocarpa stands in riparian zone in the Pacific Northwest, United States - 10_S | ecosystem: Environmental > Terrestrial > Soil > Riparian zone > Trees...
GCGTGGGTTGGCCGATCGGCATGCTGGCGCCGACTCCGACCCCGACCCCGCCGCCGCGACCCCCACCGCCGAATCCGCCGATGCCGAAACCGACGGACGATTGGCTGCGATACGCCGGCCCGGCGTCCGAGACCCACGTGTGGACGTCGGCGCCGTCGCTGAGCTTTCCGCTGCGCGCCGGCGCGCCCCACGCGCGCACGAAGTCGTCGTAGGTCGCGCCGGACCAGCTTTCCCTCGCCTTTTCCGTGGTGGCACAGGCCGCCACGAGAGCCAGGGCGAGGATCGCCGCGAGGAACCTACTTCTGCTGATGCTTTCCTCCGCGCTGCGACACGCCGGCGATCGCCTTGCCGCTCGTGCGCTTGTCCTCGTTCTGCGCCACGTCGCCGAGCGAGACGATGCCCACCAGGCGCTTGTCGCGGTTCACCACCGGCAGGCGCCGCACCTGGATGTCGCCCATGTTCTTCGCCACTTTCTCGAGGTCATCGTCATCGAACACGTACTTTACCTCCGTCGACATGACCTCGCGCACCGGGGTGTCCGGGCCCTTGCCCTCGGCCACCGCGCGGATCGCGATGTCCCGGTCGGTGATCATGCCCACCAGGCGATCGTTCTCGCCCACCGGCACGGCGCCGGCGTCGATGTCCGCCATCATTTTCGCTACGTCGCGGATGCTCTGCCCGGGACTGGCAATGCGCACCTCGCGCGTCATCGCTTCGCTGACTCGCATGGAAACCTCCTTGTTACGGGTGGTCCCTGGTTCCAAGCAAGAGATAGACCGCCACCGTGACCGCCGCCACGGTGATCGCGATGCAGCATCCGATGGCCAGCGCCGCCGTGGGGATGGCGGCGATGCCCTGCTGCGCCGCCGCGGCCTCGGCCGGCGAGATGAGCAAGGCCATGGAGGCGGCGATCGCCACCCAGCGCCGGATGTAGGGCAGCAGCATCCAGCGCATCGCGCGGTTGTAGCTGAGCGCGCTCTCCCGGGCGCGCGCCGGCCCGCTGGAGGCATCCTTGAATAGCGCGAACGGATCGAGATAGATCAGCACCTGCCGCACGAGCGGCAGGCGCGAGCGCGCCTCGCGCTTGAGCAGGACTTCGACTTCGGTGTGCGCCAATGGCTTCATCGGGCTGCGGTCATTTTGCGCCGGGCTCTATGCATACGCTAGAAACGCGCGGCCCCTCCGAAGGGACTACCGCGCACAAAAAAAGCGGAGAGCCGTGGCTCCCCGCCTTTTCGATTGCGAGCGTGACGAATTACTGCTTCGCCGGGGCCTCGCTCTTCGCCGCCGGAGTGCCGGACTTGGCATCGCCCTTCGGCGCCGCGGAGCCGCCCGCCGAAGCCGACTCGCCACCGCTCACGCCGAGCGCCGCGATGGTCTGCTGGTCGAGCTGGCCGGACGCGTTCAGGCCCTTGGAGGTCTGGAACTCCTTGACCGCCTTTTGCGTCTGCGGGCCCATCTTGCCGTCGGCGCTGACGTTCAGCTTGGTCTGCGCCTGCTTGATGAGCTCGGGGTTCGACGGCTCCGAACCGGACGCACTGCCGCTGGCGGATACGCCGCCGCTCGCGCTCGGCGCCGTGCTGCCGGCCGCGCTGCTTTGACCTTCGGTGCCGGGCTTCTGCTCCTGGCTCGTCGATGAGCCCTGCGATGCCGAGCCCTGGGTGCTGCCCTGCGAGTGCTTGTCGCCGCCGGCTACAGCACTGAGTGAAAACATTGCCGCTGCTACCGCAACTGCGATGGGAGTGATCTTCATGGGTTCCTTTCCTGATTTGCTCTGGGAGGACTACCCCACAGTCCGAGCAAGTGGCGTGCCGCTACTGTCCAAAAATCCGTTGCGGTCAGTCGCCCGCGGCGGCGCTCATCTCGGGGCGCTGCACGCCGAGCTCGTCCAGCGTTTGATCGTCGAGCTGTCCGCTTGCCGGAATATTGAGCGAGAGCTGGAACTGCGCGAGCGCCGCTTGCGTCTTGAAGCCGAAGTCGCCGTTCACCGGCCCGGCGTCGAAGCCGAGCGCGCGCAGCCTTTCCTGCACCTGTCCGATGTAGTCCGTGAACGGATCGGCGGAGGCCTGCTCCACCGGATCGGGCACATGCTCTTCCGGATGGATGGCGGTAAAGGGGCCCGAGGCAATCGCGCTCAGGGGGAAAACCAGCAGGACAGTGAACCACCGCTTCATGCCGAGCACGCAGCAAGGAACAAGCCCGGAGCGTTTCTTGCATCAAATAGCACACTGGAGTTCTTTCCTGAAAGGAGACCACGATGAAAACCCGGACTTTGATTGCCCTTGCAGTGATCGCAGGCTTTGCCGCAACCGCGCAGGCGGGCGGCGACAAGACGAGCGGCGCGTCCGACAAGCCGAGCAGCGCTTCGGCGGCGTCAGCGGGCTCCAGCGCCTCCGGCGCCGAAAAAATGTTCCAGGCGCTCGACAAGAACCGCGACGGCTTCCTGACGCGCGAGGAGGTGAAAGGCTCGCCGCACGACAAGGACTTCGCCACGCTCGACAAGGACCGCGACGGCAAGCTGTCGCGCGAGGAGCACGCCGCCGCGCCGGAGCACGCGTCGGACAAGGCCGCGAGCGGCGCCAGCAGCGCGCCGAGCGGCGGTTCGAAGCCGAAGTACTAGCGGTCTCTAGCGGGGGGCGCGGGCGGGACGTTCACGGCAATGCCGAGCTCGTACACCATCTTCCCGCCCAGCCAGCCCGAGATCGCCAGCAGCCCGACGCTGATCAGGGAAAGCCACACCAGCTTTCCCGGGTCGGCCGGCGCCTGCATGCGCATCCAGAAGTTGATCACGTAGAGCGCCACCACCGTGAGGTTGATCGCCATGTGCGTCAGCGCGGTCTTGCGTGGCCCGGCCGGCAGCGAGAGCAGGTCGATGAGCCCGGGCAACGCGGCGGCGAGCGCGCCGATGATGCCGCCGCCCATGCAATAGAACGCGACCGTGGTCCACGCCGGGTTGGCGCTGCCGCCCGCATGGAACAGGTCGCAGACCAGCGAGAAGATCCAGAGACCGATCGGGATCGGCACGAGCATCGGATGGATGGGGTGACCAGCAATACTGGCGGGGGTACGCATGAAGCCTCCGGAGGGAGTTCGAGGACGAGGGTGAGTTGCTGCGGTTTCTCCGATCTACGCCGGTGGGGATGACAAGTCCAGCGCTAGAGGGAGTCGAGCGAGAGGGTCGAAAGCGCTTCGCTAAACGCGGTCTTGCTGACGGCGAGGCCGATGATGGTCTCGCCGCGCAGGTTCTCGAAGCGGGTGGCACCACCCCAGAACATGCCCTTGCGCACCTCGGCCGGCGGGAGCTCGACCGTCCGATCCGCGACGCGGCCGTAAAGTTGCAGGTGGCTGGAAATGGCCAGCGCCACCAGGTCGAGCTCGTCCGTCGACGGCGTTACGTGCTCGGTGCGGGGCTTGCCGAATACCTGTTCGTAGGCGACGCCCGCGGCTACGAACAGGGGGATGAGGTCGTCGGGCAGCCCATTGCGCACGCCCTATTAACAGCGCTGCGGATGGGGAATTCCCCACCCTTCGGCTAGAGCGTGGGGTTGTCGCTGGCCAGGCCGAGGGCGACGCGCCCGTAGGTCGTGCCGGCGATGTCGGTGTTGAAGGAGAAATGCTGCTTGACCGCGTGCGCGTCGCGGAAGGCGCGCGCCACAGGGCCTGACTCGTAGAGGCCGCCCGCGCCGTAGAGGCCGAACATTACGTCCACCGCGCGCACCGCCCACTCGACCGCGTAGGCACCTTCGAGCCGGTAGCGCGCCTTGGTCTTGAGATCGGGCAATTGCGCTTCGGCCTCGCGGCAGTTCGCAAGCTGGACCAGCCGCGAGATGTGCGCGTAAGCCGTAGCCTCGCCCAGCCTGATCTGCGTGCTCTGGATCTCGGCGACGCGCGCCCCGGTCATCTTTCCGGCCGCGGGCTTGTAGTCCTCGATCAGGCCCTCGGCGATGCCGAGCGCCACGCCGGACAACATATAAGGAAACAGCGCGAACACCGGCAGCTGAAACAGCAACCCGGGATTCAGCGCGCTGCCGGGCGTGGGCCCGCCTTTCGTGTCGGCGACCGCGAGCGTCATGTGCTCGGGCACGAAAACCTCTTTCACCTCGACATCGTTGCTGCCGGTGCCGCGCAGGCCCCCCGCGTGCCAGGTGTCGAGCACCTTGTACTGCGAGCGCGGCACGAGAAAGATGCGCTGCTCGGGCGGCAGGTTGTCGTCGAGGCGCGCGAGCCCGGCCAGCATGTTCCACTCGCTCGGATCTACGCCGCTCGAGAACGGCCAGCGGCCGGAAAGCAGGTAGCCGTCCTGCACCTTGCGCGCCTTGCCGGCGGGAAACACGAACGAAGAGGCGATCAGCGCGTCGACGGACGAGCCCCAGACCTCGTCCTGCGCCTGCGGCGGGAACATGCCGAGCATCATGTGGTGCGCGGCGAAGTTGACCCAGTTCCACGAGGTGGAGGCGCACGCGCGCGCGAACAGCGCGCCGTAGGTCACCACCGCGGCGAACTCGAGCTCGGCGCCGCCGACGCGCCTGGGCTGGTGGATGCGGAAGAGCTGCGCGTCGTGGAAGTCGCGCAGCGTCTCGTCGGGCAGCCGGCGCAGCTGCTCGCACTTCGGCGCGCGTTCCTTCAACCTGGGAAGGAGCGCTTCAGCCTTTTGCCAGAGGTCGGTACCAGTCAAGGATCTGCTCTCCGGTCCACATCAAAACACCAGGGCGCTGCAGGATGTATTCGTACAGCTTTTCCAAGTAGCCGATGCGATGCGGCACGCCCGTAATGTACGGATGCACGCTGATCGCCATGATGCGCGCCGAGTTCTCGCCTTCGCTGTACAGGCGGTCGAACTGGTCGATGCCGCGCCGCAGCCACTCCTCGGACGGATGGTTCTGCAGCGCCATCATCGCGATGTCGTTCATCTCCACGGTGTACGGCACCGACACCATCGGGCCGTGCGCGGTCTTGATCAGGCACGGCTGGTCGTCGAGCACCCAGTCGGCGACGTACTCGATGCCGGCTTCGGCCAGCCAGTCGATGGTGTCGTAGGTCTCGGTGAGGCCCGGACTTTCCCAGCCGCGCGGCTTCTTGCCCGTGAACGCCTCGATCGCGGCCACCGCGTCGAAGATCTGCTGCTTCTGATCTTCCAGGTGGTGCATGGGGCGCTGGATGTAGCCATGGCCCATGAATTCCCATCCGGCCTTGAGCCCGGCTTCGGCCACGCGCGGGTACGACTTGCAGACCGAGCCGTTGATCGCCAGGGTCGCCTTGAGATTGAATCGGTTCAACACCTCGAGAAAGCGCCAGAACCCCACGCGCATTCCGTACTCGTGCCACGCCCAGTTCGGCAGGTCCGGCATCAGGGGCTGCCCGTACGGCGGCGGCAGCACGGTGCGCGGCATGTTGCGCTCGATCGACCATTCCTCGACGTTGACGATGGTCCAGACCGCGAGCCGCGCGCCGCCCGGCAGTTTGAGCGGCGGGCGGTCGACGATCGCGGAATAGGGGACGCGGTCCTTCGGCAGCTTCACCCGCGAATCGTACTAGCGATAGGGGAACCGCTGATCGACCAGTTCGACAATCATGGGTCTCCTCCCACCGGCAAAGTCAGCGCGGCACTGCCTGGCGAAGCAACCTCGCGGTAGACTCCCCCTTCCTTGGAGGAGGATCGATGTTGAACGCCATGAGATTGCTCGGGGTCATCGGGCTAGTGCTCTCCCCGGTGACACAGGCCCAGACCGTCGGATTTGCCACGCTGCCGCCGGGATCGATCCTGCACGCGCAGGCCTCGGTGATCGCGAAGGTGGTGCAGGACAATTCCAAGCTGCAGGTGCGCGTCATCGGCTACGGTGGCGACACCGGCATCCTCGAGGCGGTCGGCTCGAAGAAGGACGACTTCTGGCTGCTCGACGTCGGCGAGAGCGCGGACGCGCTGCACGGCCGCGGCACCTGGAAAGGGAATTCCAAGCCGAACCTGCGCACCGCGATCACCATGTATGGCTTTCAAATGGCGTTCTGGGTGCGCAAGGATTCGAGCATCAACGCGATCGCCGACCTCAAGGGCAAGCGCGTGCCGTCGGAGTGGGTGCAGCAGACTGGCGTGATCCCGCACACCACCGCGGTGCTCGCGGCGGGCGGCCTGCGCTACGAGGACGTGGTGAAGGTGCCCGAAGTGAACGTAGTGCGCGCTGCGGACGACTTCAAGGCCGGCAAGCTCGACTTGCTGTTCTTCGCGGTCGGCGCGCCGAAGGTGGCCGAGGTCGCCGCGTCGGTCGGCGGGCTGCGCCTGCTGCCGATGAATGCGCTGCCGGATTCCGAGAGCCGCATGAAGAAGGTGCGGCCGGAGTACTACTTCTCGACGGTGAACCCGGCGCCGCACATCGCCGGCGTAGAGCGGCCCTCGCCGGTGCAGACCATCGACGTGGTGGTCGGGGTCGGCGCGCACGTGCCCGACGACGTGGTCTACCAGTTCGCCAAGGCGATGCGCGAGAACAAGAAGGGGCTGGTGGCCGGCCACCCGAACTTCAACCAGTTCGATGAAACCCAGGCCGGCAAGGCGCAGCCCAGCCTGCCGCACCATCCCGGCGCCATCAAGTACTTCAAGGAAGTCGGTATCTGGACAGGCTAGCGCAAAGCGCGCTCGCCGCAGTCCTCATCGCCGGCTCGATCGCCTGGTCGCTGGATCTGTTCCGGCCGATCGGGCTGGTGCTGTTCTCCGAGCAGTTCGCCGCCGCCGCTTTCGGCATCGGCCTTGCGCTCACGTTCCTTCGTTTCCGGTTCCGGAAGTCGCATATAGAGGAAAGCGGCTACACCGGGTCCGCCTCCCCGGCGCCATGGTACGACTGGCTGCTGGCGGCGCTTTCGCTCCTGCTCTGCGCCTACGTCACGGTCAAGTTTCCCACTCTCACCGCGATGGCCGGAACCGTGAACGCCGAGACCATGACGCTGGCGGGCGGCATCACGCTGCTCACCATCGAAGCCACGCGGCGCACGATCGGCTGGTCGCTGGTGATCATCCTGCTTGCGCTCGCCGGCTACGTGCTGATCGGTCACCTGGTCCCCGGCCAGCTGCAGACGCGCAAGGTCGAGCTCGGACAGATGCTCGGCTACCTCAACCTCGACAACAACGGCCTGCTCGGCATCGTGCTGCAGATCACGGTGATCGTGATCATCCCGTTCGTGCTGATGGGGCAGCTGCTGATGCGCTCGGGCGGCTCGAGCTTCTTCAACGACGCCGCGATCGCGCTCATGGGGCGCTACCGCGGCGGCGCGGCCAAGATGGCCGTGGTCGGCTCCAGCCTGTTCGGCATGATCTCCGGCATCGCCGCGGCAAACACCGTGGCGGTGGGCATCGTCACCATCCCGCTGATGAAGCGCTCGGGCATGCCGGCGCGCCTCGCCGGCGCGATCGAGGCCTGCGCCTCGAACGGCGGCCAGCTGATGCCCCCGGTGATGGGCGCGGTGGCGTTCGTGATGGCCGACTTCCTGCAGATTCCCTACAAGGAAGTGGCGATCGCCGCGATCCTGCCCTCGGTCATGTATTACGCGGCGCTCTTCATCCAGGCCGACCTCGAGGCCGCGCGCTACGGCTTCGGCAAGGTCGAGGAAGCCCAGATCCCGCGCTTCTGGAAGGTGCTCGCCCGCGGCTGGATGTTCCTGGTGCCGTTCGCTGTGCTCATCTACACGATGTTCTGGCTCAACCTCGAGCCGGAGTATTCGGCCATGGCGGCGAGCCTCGCGATCATCGTCCTCGGCTTCGCTTTCGGCTACAGCGGCAGCCGCATGACGCTGCGCGACCTGTGGGACGCCGTGGTCGCGACCGCAGCCGGGCTGTGCGAGATCCTGGTGATCTCGGCCGCCGCCGGCTTCATCATGGGGCTGTTCCAGGTGAGCGGCCTCGCCTTTGCCTTCGCCGCGTATCTGGTCGAGCTCGGCGGCCAGAGCCTCATCCTGCTGCTGCTGCTCGCCGCGGTGGTCAGCATCATCCTCGGCATGGGACTGCCCACCATCGGCGTGTACGTCATGCTCGCGGTGCTGGTGGCGCCGGCGCTGGTGAAGGTCGGCGTGCCGCCGCTCGCCGCGCATCTGTTCATCCTCTACTTCGGCATGATGTCGCTGATCACGCCGCCGGTCGCGCCCGCCGCATACGTCGCCGCCGCGATTGCCGGATCGCCATCGATGGCCACCGGCTGGACCGCGATGCGCTTCGGCTGGAGCTCGTACATCGTGCCGTTCCTGTTCGTCTACTCGCCGGCGATCCTGCTGAAGGGCAGCGTGCTCGACATCGTGCTGGTCATCGCGACCTCGCTGTTCGGCATCTGGCTGATCTGTGCCGCGATGACCGGCTACTTCACGCGAGTCCTTCCGGCCGGAACGCGCCTTGCGTTCGGCGCGGCTGGAATCATGCTGCTGCTGCCGCACCAGGCCTCCGCGCTGCTCGCCTGGATTAACATGGCGGGTGCGGCGATCGGCATCGCCCTCATCACTTACGAGCTCAAGGCAAGGAGAGCTTATGTTCGTGCGTAACGCCTGGTACGTAGCGGGCTGGGATCACGAGCTGACGCGCGAGATGCGCCGCCGCGTCATCCTCGACGAGCCGGTGCTGCTGTTCCGCACCACGGACGGCGCGCCGGTCGCGCTCGAGGACCGCTGCTGCCACCGGCAGGCGCCGCTCTCGATGGGCAAGCTGGTCGGCAACGTGGTGCACTGCCCGTACCACGGGCTGCAGTTCGATACCACCGGCAAGTGCGTCAAGGTGCCTTCTCAGGATCTGGTACCGAACAATGCCAAGGTCAGGGCGTACCCGGTGATCGAGAAGAACCACTGGATCTGGGTGTGGATGGGCGACCCGGCCAAGGCCGACCCGGCGAAGATCGAGGACTTCCACTGGATGGACGATCCGGCGTGGCGCTTCGGCGGCAGCTACCTGCACGTCGACGCGAACTATCTATTGGTGGTCGAAAATCTGCTCGACACCACCCACCTGCCCTTCCTGCACCCGAACACCCTCGGCACCGATACGTTCGCGCGCTCCGAGTTCGACGTGAAGCGCGAAGGCGACCGCATCACGGTAACGCGCTGGGTGATGAACGAGCTGCCGGCGCCGTTCCACCGGCAGATGGGCGGCTTTCCCGACGGCCTGAAAGTCGACCGCTGGCAGGTGACGCACTTCGGCCCGCCGTGCTTCGTCAAGCTCGACGTCGGCTCGGCGCCGGTCGGCGCCGGCGCGCGCCAGGGCGATCGCTCGAAGGGCGTGAACATGTTCAACCTGAACGCGATCACGCCGGAGACCGAGAAGACCGCGCACTACTTCTTCGCGCAGGCCTACAACTTCAAGCTGGACGAGCCGTGGGTGTCCAACATGTTAAGAACGCAGGTTCATACCATCTTTCTCGAGGACATGGCGATCATCAAGGCGCAGCAGCAGAACATGGACTTCGGCCCGAGCGCGGCGGTGGGGCTCGGGCAGGACAAGGCGTGGATGGCGATGCGCGGCATCGTGCAGCGCCTGATCAGCGAGGAACAAGGCCAGGCGCGCGCCGCCTAGCCCGGAATAACTAAATGACGGGCCGGCCTTTGGGCGGCGGCGATTGCGGCTGCAGCGCCGGGACGACCGGATCCGACATCGAGTCAAGCGCTTTCAGCAGCACCGCATCCGGCACCGGAGAGGTGCCATCGGCGAAGCGCTGCACCAAGCCGGGGCGGATGCCGAGACGAGCCGCAGCTTTTTCCACGCTGCCGAGCTTGCTCACCAGCCGCGAGATCACTTCCCTGCCGAGCTTCGGCTCTCCCATGGCGAAAATAATGCAGGAGAGTCCCTACGGCTTCAAGTCAGGAGAAATCCCGTCAGGGAAAACCCTGAATCTCATTGTCCGGACATGGCGATTCTGCCTTCCTGTTGCAGTGCGCAAGGTGTAGCCTGTCGCCGTTGTCAGGCCTAAGGGGGGCCGCGGGTGGGAAACGAAGTGCCTTGCGTCAACGTCGTCGATGACGATGCGATGGTCCTGAGATCGCTTGGGCGACTGCTGCGATCGGCTGGATTCGACGTACGCACCTTTCCCTCCCCGCAGGAGTACCTCACGCAGACCCCCAGCGGACAGCCCGGTTGCCTGGTTCTCGACCTTTCCATGCCCGGTCTCAACGGCCTCGATTTCCAGGAGCAGCTGACGCGCACCGGCAACGATTGTCCGGTGGTCTTCCTCAGCGGCAATGCCGACATTCCCCAGAGCGTGAAAGCGATGAAGGCCGGCGCGGTGGATTTCCTCACCAAGCCGGTCGACCGCGAGAAGTTGCTGGCCGCGGTGCGCATCGCCCTCGGCAGGGACCAGAGCGCGCGCGCCGAGCGCGAGGTGCAGGCCGACGTCGCCGGCCGCGTGGCCGAACTTACGCCGCGCGAGCACG
>Ga0307497_10000375_pt1 | contig 10388 bp, 5 predicted proteins | sample 10_S_MG_FD_201366 | JGI IMG/M metagenome (GOLD analysis project Ga0307497, IMG submission 201366) | Soil microbial communities from Populus trichocarpa stands in riparian zone in the Pacific Northwest, United States - 10_S | ecosystem: Environmental > Terrestrial > Soil > Riparian zone > Trees...
GATCCGCAGCGGCGGCCTCGAGGCCACGGTCACTCTGAAGCGGCTGATCGGCCAAGCCGATCGCCAGCTCAAGCGCCTGATCGACGGCGGCGAGTCCGCGCTCGTGAACGCGCCGCCGGTCGATCTGATCAACAGCCTCCTTTACTACGTTGCGCGTGCGAGCTCCGACGACCCGCGGATCCAGAAGCTCCGCGAGACCTACGGCCTCGCCGAGATGCTCCCGGGCGAGGAGCAGCTCGAGCAGGCTCGCGAGGGGCTCGCGGGCCCGAGCGTCAAGCTCATGCGCACCGTCGCGCAGGCGATCAAAGAGGACCTCGGCGCGGTCAAGGACGTGCTCGATATCTTCGTGCGGACGGGCATGCAGGACCTCGACAAGCTCGGCCCCCAGCTCGATTTGCTCAAGAAGATCGGCGACACGCTCGGCGTGCTCGGCCTCGAGAGGGCACGCGCGCAGATCCAGCGCGAGACGCAAGAGCTCGCCGGGATCGTCGCGAGCAACAAGGCGGTGGATCGCACCGTGCTCGAGCGAATCGCCGCGACGTTGCTCGACGTCGAGGACGCGCTCGACCGCGAGCTCGTCAACGCGGTCATGCCCGGCGACGCGGCGTCGCCGGCCGGCGAGGCCGCGCTCGACACGCAGCAGCGCCACGTCACTCAGGCCGTCATGGGCGAGTGCATCGTGAACCTCGCGAAGGTCAAAGAAGCGGTGATCCAGCTCGTCGATCAGCGCGGCGAGCCGCGCGCGCTCGATCAAGTGAAGCCGCTGCTGCGCGGCATCGTCGCTGGCCTCTTGATGCTCGACAAGACGAAGGCGCTGCAGGTCGTCGAACGAATCGGTGGGGTGATCGGGACGCGCCTCGCGCCGAACGGCGCGACGTTCAAGCCCGAGCATCTCGAGCGGCTCGCCGACGCGATCGTGAGCGTCGAGTACTACATGGAGACGGTGAGCGCGGGCCGCAGCGACCCATGGTACATGCTCGAGAACGCCGAGCGCTGTCTCGATCTGCTCGAGAAGCTGCCGGTCGTGAAGGCCGCGCCAAAGACGGCGTCGGCGTCGGCGGCTGCGCCGCCGAAGCCCGCCCCGAAGCCGGCCGCGAAGCGGCCGAGCGTGATGGAGGTCGACCAGGAACGCTCCGATCCCGAGCTCGTCGAGCTGTTCATCGAGGAGGCGAAAGAGGAAATCGCGGGTATCGCGCGGCATTTGCCCACATGGACGGCCGACCAGCAGAACTCCGAAGCGCTGATCGCGGTGCGTCGCTCGTTCCACACGCTCAAGGGCAGCGGCCGCATGGTCGGCGCTCAGCTGATCGGCGAATACTCGTGGAGCATCGAGAACCTGCTCAATCGCTTGATCAATCAGACGATCGAGCCGACGCCGCCGATGGTCACGCTCATCGCGGCCGCCGCGAAAGCATTACCCGAGCTCATCGAGCAGCTCGAGATCGGTCTAGCGCCGAAGACCGACATCCATCTCCTGATGAAGCAAGCGGAGGCCTTCGCCGACGGCGACGCGGAGACCGCCGAGACATTGACGGGCACGCTGCGTGCACCGGCGCTCGCGCCGGCCGCGCCCGAGCCGCCCGGCGCGACGCCGGTCCCCGCGATGGACCCGGTGCTCGCCGACATCTTCGTCAAGGAGATGCAGGGCCACGTGAAGATTCTGCAGGCGTATCTCGCGAACGCCGCGAAGCACTCTGCACCGTATCTCGTTGACGAGCCGCTCTATCGTGCGTGCCACACGCTGCTCGGCAGCGGGCGAATGGCGGGCTTCGAGCCTGCGATGGCCCTCGCGGCGCCGCTCGCCGAGCATCTGCGCCGGCACTTCGACGCCGGCACGGGTCTTACGAATGCGGGCCTCGAAGCGCTGCGCGCAGCAGCGGTCGAGATCGAGAAGATGGCCGCCGCGCTCGTCGCGGGCCGCGACTATTCGTTGAGCCCCGGGCTGCCCGGCGCGCTCGCCGCTCTCGCGGAAACGGCCGGCACGCGTGCGCCGGCGGAGCGGGTCGTCGAGCAGCCCGCCGCGAAGCCGGCCGCGAAGCCCTCCGAGCCGCCGCCCGCGCCGCGCGAGGTTGTAGTCGAGGCGCAGGCTCCAACGGCCGCCGATACGGGATTCGATCCGGAGATCGCCGCGATCTTCGCCGAGGAAGCCGCGGAGATACTCGACAACGCCGAGCTAGCGCTTCGCGCGCTGCGCGAGAATCCGTCGCCTGCCGCGACGGTGGAGATGCAACGCTTGCTGCACACGCTCAAGGGCGGTGCGCGAATGGCGGGCGTGAGCGCGATGGGCGCGCTCAGCCACGCGCTCGAGTCGCTGCTCGAGAGGCTCGCGGGCGGCCGCATCGAGCCGTCGGCCGAGACACTCGATCTCGTGCAACGCTCGCTCGACCGGCTCCAGCAGATGCGCGACGCGGTGGACGCGGGGCGTGCCGTGTCGCCGGCGGCGGCGCTCGTCCTGGAGCTCGAACAGGTCGGGGGAGCGGCCGCGCCGCGCGCCCCGGGCGCGCCGGCCAAGCCGCCCGTTGCGGTTCCGCCGGCCGCCGCGGAGCCCCGGGTCGTCGAGCGGACGGGCGTGATCGAGCTCACGGTCGCTAACCTTCAGGAGCTCGAGTCGATCGAGCTGCCCGCTCTCGCCGAGACGCCGGCCGCGGTTGCGCCGCCGCCCCCGGCCCCGGCGGTCGAGGAGCCGACCGTCGAGGAAGAGGTTGTCCTTGCAGAGCCGACGATCATCGAAGACATCGGGGCGGTCGCGAAGCTCGCGCACGAGGCGGCTCCCGAGACGCCAGCCGAGAGCGCGGAGCCCGCGCCGGTCGCGCAGCCCTTGGCCCCGGATAGGCGCGGCGCGGAGCGCGCGGAGATCGCGCGCGTCGACGCGGCGCTGCTCGACCTGCTGCTCAACGGTGCGGGCGAGATCAACATCTTTCAGTCACGCCTAACGCAGCAGCTGCACTCGATCGATTTCCATCTCGGCGAGCTCGGGTCCACGGTCGCACGACTCCGCGACCAGCTCCGCAAGCTCGAAGCCGAGACCGAAGCGCAAATCCTCCATCGCCATCAAGACGACGTCGCGGGCGACACCGGCTTCGATCCGCTCGAGCTCGACCGCTACTCGACGATCCAGCAGTTGTCGCGGGCGCTCGCGGAGTCCGCGAACGACGTCGCGAGCATCAACGAGCTGCTTGGTGGGCTCACGAACGAGACCGAGACGCTGCTCACCCAGCAGGCACGCGTCACGGCCGAGCTCCAGAACGGCCTCATGCAGACGCGGATGGTGCCGTTCCAGCGGCACGTTGCGCGGCTTGCACGTATCGTCCGCCAAGCGAGCGCGGACACCGGCAAGTCCGCCGAGCTGTTCGTGGAGGGCGAGAACAACGAGATCGATCGTCAGGTTCTCGAGAGCATGTTGCCGCCGTTCGAGCACCTGCTCCGCAACGCCGTCGCGCACGGGATCGAGGATCCCGCGACGCGCAAGAAGCGCGGCAAGCCCGACGTCGGCAAGGTATCGCTCACGATCAAGCGCGAGGGCTCCGAGGTGTTGATCGAGGTCGCGGACGACGGCCGCGGGCTCGACTTGCAGGCGATCCGACGTAAGGCGTACGAGAAGGGTCTGCTCGCCGAGAATCAGAAGATCACGGATGAGCAGGCGATCGAGCTGATCCTGCAGCCTGGCTTCAGCACGGCCGGGGAGCTCACACAGACCGCGGGGCGCGGCGTCGGCATGGACGTCGTCGACAACGAGGTCAAGAAGCTCGGCGGCTCGATGCGGATCGAGTCGACCTCCGGCCGGGGCTCGCGGTTCCTGATCCGCCTGCCGTACACGCTCGCGATCACGCATGCGCTGATCGTGAACGTCGGCGAAGAGACGTTCGCGCTGCCCCTGCCGACGGTCGAGGGCATCACACGTTTGTCGCGCGAGAAGATCTTGAAGCACCTGACCGAGGACGAGCCGAAGCTCGACTACGGCGGCATCACCTATCGGATCCAGCACCTCGGCAGCCTCGTCGGCGGCGCGCCGTCGGCATTGCCCGACGACGAGAACGCGGTCTCGCTCGTGCTGATCCGAGCCGGTGAGAGCTCCACGGCACTGCTGACCGATTTGCTCGAAGGCAGCCGCGAGATCGTCGTCAAGACGCTCGGCCCGCACATCGCGAGCGTTCCAGGCGTAACGGGCGCGACGATCTTGGGCGACGGCCGCGTGATCATGATCCTCGATCCCGGGACGCTCGTGCGCGCGCAGCGGGCGGCCGAGCCCGCGGCGCCGCTCGCGCCGCCGGTCGCCGAGCGCCCGCTCACCGCGCTCGTCGTCGACGACTCGATCACGATGCGGCGCGTGACGCAGCGACTGCTCGAGCGGCGCGGCGTGAGGGTGTTGACCGCGCGAGACGGGCTCGACGCGATCACGGTGCTCCAGGAGCACGAGGCCGACATCATCCTGCTCGACATCGAGATGCCGCGAATGGACGGCTATCAGTTCGCGACGCACGTGCGCAACGACGTGAAGCTCAAAGGCTTGCCGATCGTCATGATCACCTCGCGCTCGGGTGAGAAGCACCGCGCGAAAGCGATCGAGATCGGCGTCAACGACTATCTGAGCAAGCCGTACCAAGAGGCGCAACTCGTAGCGGCGATCGAGGCCTTGATCGGGAGGCCCCTGTGAGCCAGGAGCAAAAGGAGCTCTATGCGCTCCTGATCCCGCTAAAGGGCGAGCGGCTGCTCGTCCCGCGCATGTGCGTCGCGGAGGTCATCGCTTTCGCGGACACGGTGCGCGACCGGCGCGACGAGCATCCCGACTGGTTCCTCGGCTCGATCGAATGGAACGGGCAGCGCCTGCCCGTCGTCTCGTTCGACGATCCGCAGCTCGAGGAGCGGCGCTCGAAGCGCGGCCGTGCGCGCGTGGTCGTGTTCCATGCAATCACGCAGGAGCTCAAGGGCGGCTACTACGGCGTTCTGACCCAGGGCTTTCCACAGCTCGTGCGCGTGAACGCCGACGTGCTCGGCGTCGATACAGAGCAGCCGCGGCCGCCCCGCCAACCGGTGCTGTGCCGCGCGCGAATGATCCACGAATATCCGTTGATACCGGACGTCGAGCGGATCGAGCGGCTGATCGCAGAGATCCCGCTCAGGCACTAGCGAATCACACGTCGCCCCAGAGCGCCTGCGCGAGCGCGCAGACGGCGAGCGCCGCGGTTTCGGCGCGTAGCACGCGGGGCCCGAACCCGATCCGCGCGAAACGCGCCGCATCGAGGCGCCGCCAGTCGCTCGCTCCGAATCCGCCCTCGGGCCCCACCGCCGCGACGACGCGGCGCGGGCTCTCCGCGGCGGCCGCGAGCCTCGCGGTCGAGTCCGGGTCGAGAGCGAGCCGCGCACCGTCGGCGAGCCCATCGAGGCAGCGCGCGAGCTCGGCTGGCGCCGCGATCGTCGGCGGCGCGTGTCGGCCGCACTGCTCGCACGCGCTCTGCGCGATTTTTTGCCAGCGCTCGACGCGCCGCTCGGCACGCTCCCCGTCGAGCTTCACGACGCTGAACTCCGTGTAGGCGGGCACGATCGCGCTCGCGCCGAGCTCGGTCGCCTTCTGCACGATCAGGTCCATCGCGTCCGATTTCGGGAGCGCCTGGATCAGCGTGAGCTCGAGCTTCGACGCAGGCAGCGCTTCTACGCTCGCGCGGAGCTCGAGCTCCGCGCCGCGGCGCTGCAGGCTGCCGACGCTCGCCTGCCGCTCCGTTCCACGGCCGTTGAACGCGACGAGCTCGTCGCCGCGCTCGAGCCTCAGCACGTGGCCTAGATAGTGAGCCTCGCGCTCGTCGAGCGTGAGCGTCTCGCCGCTCAAGTCGCGCTCGAGGTAGAGTCGCGGTACGCGTCGTCTCGGAGCCGCCATCGATCTCGTTCACGCAGCGCCGCTGGGCGGCGCGACGGGCTGGTGTATCCTCGAGCCCTCGCAACGGAGCGCACACTCTAGCAGGTGGATCCCGCATCGTGATCGTCGACGCAACGACAGGCTGGCTCGACGGCGTTCGCAAAGTCGAGTCGCCGAACAACGACGAGCGGCCGCCCGGTGTGGACCTCGACCTGATCGTCGTGCACGGCATCAGCCTGCCGCCCGGGCGTTACGGCGAAGGCTGGATCGATCGCTTCTTCTGCAACGAGCTGCCGGCCGCGGCCGATCCGTACTTCGCAACGATCGCCGAGACGAAGGTCTCGGCTCACGTGCTGATCGCACGCGACGGGACGTTGACGCAATACGTCTCGTTCAATCGACGCGCGTGGCATGCGGGCCGGTCGCTCTACTGCGGCCGCAGCGCGTGCAACGACTTCTCCGTCGGCATCGAACTCGAAGGGACCGACGACTCGCCGTACATGCGCGCGCAGTACGAGTCGCTGGCGGCCGTGGTTCGAGCATTGCGAAGCGCCTATCCCTCGCTGCGCGGCGCGGAGATCGTCGGTCACAGCGACATCGCACCCGGCCGCAAGACGGACCCCGGGGCCGCGTTCGACTGGGGCGCACTGCGCGACTTGCTCGGTGAAACGCGGGCCACGTGACGGATCGAGACGCCGACCCGCGGCGGTCTGCCGTCCTCGAGCGGGATGCCCGCAGCTCAAGTCTGCCGGCGCCAGAGGACTTCTTCGGAGCCGTCTTCGCGTGCGAGCCGACGGGCCATCACGAACAAGAGATCCGAGAGGCGATTCAGATAGCGGAGCAGCTCGGGATTCAGCGCGTGCTCCGTCGCGGCCGCGCACGCGCGCCGCTCTGCGCGTCGGCAGACCGTGCGCGCGACGTGACAGACCGCCGCCGCGCGATTCCCGCCTGGAAGCACGAATTCCTCGAGCGGCGGCAGCTCGGCGTTCAACGCGTCGAGCTCGAGCTCGAGCCGGCGCACGTGCTCGGGCGCGATCTTGCGGTATTCCGGCAGCGAGAGCTCGGCGCCGATCTCGAAGAGCTCGTGCTGGATCCGGCGTAGAGGGCTCGCGATCTCCTCGATCAAGCCTTGCTCGGTCAGCAACAGGCCGAGCAGACTGTTGGTCTCGTCGACGGCGCCGCCGGCTTCGACTCGCACGTCGTGCTTCGCAACGCGCTCACCGTCAGCCAGGCCCGTCGTGCCGTCGTCACCGGTGCGTGTGTAGATCTTGCTGAGCCGGTTTCCCATCGGGTGTTCCGCCGGCGCAAGGCGCCGCGCGTGATGTTGGGATCATACGACACCGCCCGAAGGCCGCGCTCCACGACGAGAAGTTACTCGTGGATCCAACCGATCTCTCGCGCCGTGAGCTGGCCGATGACGACGTTGCGCAGACTCTCGGGGATCGCCGCGCGCCGGTCGTCGAGCGGAATTCGCCCGGCCATGAGCTCCGCCTTCGACTGGGGAAGCAGCGGCTTTGCGTTCGGGTCTGCGAAGCCGTCAGGGAAGCGCGGCAGGTTGGACGCGGGCGAGTATTTGTCGGTGGCGCCGAGAGTGTGTAGCAGCTCGTGGGCCAATACCATCTGATTCGCGCCGCGCGCTTCGCGCGACGCGAAAAGGTTCGTCACCGCGATCAAGCCCTTGCGAAGCGCGGTCGAGCGGTCGAGAACCGCCGACTCCGCGGCTTCGTGAAACACGGCGAACGCGACGATGTCCGGCTTCGGCCCGGTTCGCTGCCAGCCGAGCTTGAACGCGACCCAGCGCATCTCGAGGCTCCAGCACAGCGTCGCGAGCGCCGAAGTCGGTGTGTCGAGCGCCGGCAACGGCTCTCGATATTGTGCGACGACGTGGAGCTTGAACGGCTGAGACAGCGAGACGCCGTAGCGCTTCGCTTCGGCCGAAAAGAACTGCTCGACTCCGGCGAACTCCTTTGCGTCGAGCCCGTCGATGTAGCGCTGGGTGCTGCTCTGTTGATCGCCGTTCACCGGATAGACGTCGACCCAGAGCGTGTCGTTCCAGTCCGTGCTCCGTCGTGCCGCGAGGAATTCCCCCACGGCGACGAACAGAAGGATGTAGACGAGAAGCGCGACGCGTAGCCGTTTGAACATCGAACTCGCTCGAAGCAATTGCGCTCAAGTGAACCAGCTTCGAGCGTCGGTCGGCCTCGTGCTCGGTCACGCTTTTCGCGCGCGCGGCTCGCACGGTCGCCAAAAAAGAAAAACCCGGCGGTGGGAACGCCGGGTTAGACTTTGTTGTTATCGGAGTTTACGGTTTCAAGTATGCGGCCTGGCTGTCGTTCATGCCGCCCGAGGGCGGTGAATCAGTTTTGTTTTTTTGTACAGCCAATGTTCTTTTCTTCTTCTTCTATTTTCTTGTTCTTCGATTTCGTTTCTAAATTTAACAGAAGCCTTTGCGAATTCGCATCGATTTCTGTCAGTTTGCGCACTCACTCGTCCCTGGGCAGGGACGACTGAAGAAGAGCAAGACGCATGCCACGGGCGAATTTGTTTTCCGAATCATGGTGCTAGTCATCCAAAGCTCCGCTCGCTCTCCGGTTTAGACAGGCTCTTGTAAAGGACACCGACAGCCTTGTTACATAACGTCCTTAAGGCGAGATCCTAAAAGACTCGCGTAAGTGGCTGTTTTAACGTCTTGCGCATTTTTTCACCCGTCCTACGCGCGCTTGCAGGGCCGGCCGTGATCCGACGTAAAACGGTCTGACAGGGCTCAACGGCTCGAGGTCAGGAGCGTCGCACGGTCGATCCAAACGCCGCCGCGGACGACAGCGCTGACCCGGAGCGCATCGGCGAGACGCGTGAGGGGGTCGCCGTCGATCACGACGAAGTCCGCGAGCTTGCCGTCCTCCAGAGTCCCGAGCTGCCCTTCGAGGCCGAGCGCGAGCGCACCCCCCGCGGTCGCGATGCGAAGCGCTTGGTCGTTCGGTAGCCCGGCCGCCGCCAAGAGCTCGAGCTCGTAATGCACGCCGAGACCGTAGGGTACCGCCGGCGCGTCGGTCCCGACCGCGACGCGACCTCCGGCGCGGACGAGCCGGGCAACCGTCTGCTCCAGTCTCGGCAGCGCCGCGGCGGCCGGACCTGCCGCAGACCAAGTCGCTCGTTCGGCCGGCGTGAACAGGGCCGGATACGCGGGGTCACGGCGCCCGGGGCCTGGCGCCGACTCGGCCCAGCCCCGCAATCCCGCAACCGCGCCGAGCGACGACGGCAGCACGGTGAACGAGGCGATCATCGTCCCGACCGTGTCCTGGTAGCTTGCGAGCTCGGGCGAGAGCTCGAGCTCGTAGTGCGGCCCGGAGCCAACCTCGAGCTGACCGCGACGCGCAAGGCGCGTGTCGAATGCCCTCGCCGGCGCCTCGCGCGCGAGGCGCGCGAGCACGTGACCGAAGCCATCCGCGATGCCCGGGTACGCGCGAACGGGGACGAGTGCTGAGGCGCTGAGGCCCGGAGCCGGCGGCGCACCGCCCGCGGGGGATACGATCAGTCGCGGCCCCAGTGGACGTCCGCTCGCCCAGGCCTCGCCGCGCTCGACCGCTTCCTCGAGATCCGCGCTGACCTCACGTACCGTGGTCACGCCGTAGGCGAGCCAGGTCCGCCCGAGCCTCTCGCCGGCCAGGGCGGACGCGTGCGCGTGCACGTCGACGAACCCCGGGACGACGGTCGCATCGCGCGCGTCGATCACCTTCGGCGGCGTCGGCAGCAGGCCTCGGCCGACGATCGCGGTGATCCGCCCGCCTGAAACGTGGATGTCGACATGGCGCCGATACTCGCCGCGCACGCCATCGAACAGCCTCCCGACCTCGACGACATAGTCCTCGCCCGGGCTCGCGGGCGCCCATTTGAGATCGATCTCGGGCGGCGGCCCGCTGTCCCGGGCTCTACGCGCCGCGCCGCTGCGGTTGCGCGGCGTCTCGACCGCGAGCTCGATCGGCAGGCCCGCCGCAGTGCCGGTCGTGGCTGCAGCGACACGGGCCCCGAGAGTTCTGCCGTCCGCGCCCCAGCTCGGTCGAGCATCGCTAAGCCCAGTCGCGACTGTCGCAACGCGCCCGGGCTGGGCGAGGTCCGCGACGCTGAGTCGCTGGCCGGAATCGGCCCCGGGCTCGCCGGTCTCGATGAACGCGACGCGCCGACCGTCCCCGCTCACGGCCGGATGCTGCGGTTGAATCGCGCCGAACGTCAGCTGGCTCGGCGTTCCGCCTCGTAGACCGATCCGCCAGAGCTCGAACTGGCCGCTGCGCTCGCTCGAGAACACCACTGACTCGCTGTCGGGCGTGAACGTCGGATCGAGCTCTACCGCGGCGTCGTCGGTGAGCCGGCGGAGCACGCCGCGCTCGGACAGCCAGAGGTCGCCGAGCGCGGTGAACGCAACTTTGCGGCCGTCGGGCGCGACCGTGAGACCGGCGATGCCGCGGGCGGTCTGCGGCGCTGAGTCGTCGAGCGGCGGCAGATCCGTCGGTGGAGTCCTCGATTCAACGGCGCGCGCCGC
>Ga0307497_10000376_pt1 | contig 10361 bp, 10 predicted proteins | sample 10_S_MG_FD_201366 | JGI IMG/M metagenome (GOLD analysis project Ga0307497, IMG submission 201366) | Soil microbial communities from Populus trichocarpa stands in riparian zone in the Pacific Northwest, United States - 10_S | ecosystem: Environmental > Terrestrial > Soil > Riparian zone > Trees...
GGACGTGGTGCGCGCGATCGAGCGCGTAATCATCGACGGGCCGCATACACCCGACATGAAGGGCAAGGCCTCCACTGCGGACGTGGGCGCTGCCGTGGCAGAAGCGGTGCGCAGTGCTTCGCGCACGGGCGTTCCCGCCTAGCTCATTTCTTCTCGGCCGGCGTCGAGGTGGCCGGGCCCATGCCCCAAACCTGGATCACGCACTCCTCGCCTTTGGCGCCGTCGTAGTGGATCTTGTTGGCGTAATGGATGACGTAGCTGCCCGCCGGCACCGGCACCGTGTTCTGCGGATCGAACTTGTCGCCCGTGCCCACCCACCAGGTGCCCGAGATCACTACGAAGAAGCGGTCGTTGGGATGGAAATGCGGGCGGCTCATGTTCCCGGCCAGCCACTTGAGGCGCACCACGTAGGGGCCGGGCTTGGAAGGATCGCCGTGCAGGATCGCCTGCTCATTGGTCCCGGCCGGGTTGCGCACCCAGCGGATCTCCGCCGGCGTCCTGAAATCCGCGATCGTGCGATCGATGTCGGCAGCCAGCACGGGAAACGGCAACGCCAGCATGGCGATCCCCAGGTGAAGTCTCATTTCCCCTCCCTATTTGGTAGATTCAGCCGGTGAAATCCTATCGAATCGCCTCGATTCCCGGTGACGGAATCGGCAACGAGGTCATCCCCGCCGGAATCGAGGTGCTGCAGCACCTGGCCACCGACTTCCGCATCGATTTCAAGCACTTCGACTGGAGCTCGCAGCGCTTCAAGGAAACCGGCGCCTACATCCCCGACGGCGGCCTGGCGGAGCTGAAGAAGTTCGACGCCATCTTCTTCGGCGCGGTCGGCGCCCCCGATGTCCCGGATCACCTGTCGCTGTGGGGATTGCGGCTGCCGATCTGCCAGGGCTTCGACCAGTACGCCAACGTGCGTCCCGCGCGCATCCTTCCCGGGGTACCCAGTCCCTTGTCAAACCCAAAAAATCTGGATTGGGTGATCGTGCGGGAAAACACCGAGGGCGAGTACTCCGGCGCCGGGGGGCGTGTGCACCAAGGTCTGCCGAACGAAGTGGCGATGGAGATTTCGACCTTCACGCGCTCCGGCGTGGAACGCGTGCACCGGTTCGCGTTCCAGCTCGCGGGCAAACGGCCGCGCAAGCACCTCACGCTCGTCACCAAGTCGAACGCGCAGCGCCACGGCATGGTGCTGTGGGACGAGATCTTCCATGAAACCGCGAAGGACTTCCCGGGCGTGAAGACGGACCGCATCCTGGTCGATGCCGCGACCACGCGCATGGTGCTGAAGCCGGAAGCGATCGACGTGATGGTGGCTTCGAATCTGCACGCCGACATCCTCTCGGACCTCGCCGCCGCGCTGTCGGGCTCGCTCGGCATCGCGCCGACCGCCAACCTCAACCCGGAACGACGTTTCCCTTCGATGTTCGAGCCGATCCACGGCTCGGCCTTCGACATCACCGGCAAGGGCATCGCCAACCCGATCGCCACCTTCTGGACCGCCTCGATGATGCTCGAGCATCTCGGCGAAGAGAAGGCGGCGGCGCGTCTGATGAAGGCCGTCGAAGCGGTGTGCGCGAAAAAGATCTTTACCCCTGACCTCGGCGGCAGCGCGCGCACGCGCGACGTCACCGCGGCCGTGATCGAAGCGCTGTGATGAAAAGCGAACAGCTGGTCAGCGCCTGTCTCGAGCGCATCGCCGAGCGCGAGCGCGAAGTGCACGCCTGGGCCTATCTCGACGCCGAGCGCGCGCTTGCCGAAGCCCGCCAGCGCGACCGCGAGGCGCCGCGCAGCGCGCTGCACGGCGTGCCGGTCGGCATCAAGGACGTGATCGACACCGCGGACATGCCGACCGAATACAACTCGCCGATCTACCGCGGCCACCAGCCGAAGTGGGACGCAGCCTGCGTCACGCTGCTGCGCCGCGCAGGCTGCGTGATCCTCGGCAAGACGGTCACCACAGAATTCGCCAACAACCACCCGGCGCAGACGCGCAATCCGCACAACCTCGGGCACACGCCGGGCGGCTCGTCGAGCGGCTCCGCCGCTGCGGTCGCCGACCGCATGGTGCCGCTCGCGCTCGGCACCCAGACCGGCGGCTCGGTGATCCGTCCCGGCGCGTACTGCGGCGTCGTGGCCTGCAAGCCGAGCTTCGGCAGCATCAACCGCGCCGGGCTGAAGTTTGTTTCGGAGTCCCTGGACACCATCGGCGTTTTTGCTGGCAGCGCCGGAGAATTGGCGCCCCTCCTGCACGTGCTGACGGGAAGGCCACTCGCTCGAGAGCAGAATTCAAAACCCCGGATCGGCTTTTGCCGCACGCCGAGCTGGCGCGACGCCGACGGCGAGACGCAGGCGAATCTCGACCGGGCGGCAAAACAGCTGGCCAAGGCCGGCGCACGCATCGTCGATTTCGAGTTGCCGAAGGGAAGCGAAGCGCTGTTCGACCGCCATTACTCGGTGATGGGCTACGAGGTCGTGCGCGCGCTCGCTTACGAATACACCCGCTTTCCCGAGCAGATCAGCAGCACGCTGCGGCCGCGCCTCGAGAAGGGCTGGCAGGTGACGCGCGAGGAGTACGACGAGGTGCGCGGCATCGCGCGCGATTGCCGGCGGCAACTGGCGGACCAGCTGCGCGAGTTCGATTTCCTGCTCACACCTTCGGCGCCGGGCGCGGCCCCTGCCTCGCTCGCGTCCACCGGCGACCCGGTGTTCAACCGCGCCTGGACGCTGTTCGGCGTGCCGTGCGTGACCGTGCCGTTCGGCAAGGCGGCGAACGGGCTGCCGCTGGCGGTGCAGCTCGTCGGCGCCATGGACCAGGACATGAAGCTGCTGGCCTGGGCTCATTGGCTGGAATGCCAACTGCGTTGATCACCGGCGTTTCGCGCGGCCTCGGCCGGGAGCTCGCGCGGCAATATGCGGCCGACGGCTGGAAAGTCATCGGCACCGAGCGCAAAGACATGGACATGACCGATGTCGCGCAGATCCGGCGCCTCGCCGCCAAGCTGAAGGGCGAGGCGATCGACCTGCTGTTCTGCAACGCGGGCATCAGCGGCAAGAAGGGGATGGCGCCCGGCAGCTTCGATTTCGATTCTTGGCAGGAAGTGCTGCGCGTCAACCTGCTCGGCCCGGCGGCGCTCGCCGAAGCATTGCTCGACAACGTCGCCGCCAGCGGAAAAAAGACCATCGCCATGATGTCGAGCCGGCTCGGCTCGATCAGCGAGTCGAGCGGCATGACGCTGCCCTACTCGACCAGCAAGGCGGCGCTCAACATGCTGGTCAAGGGATTGGCCGCGACGCTGGCCGCGCGCAGGATCGTGGTCGTCGCCCTCAGTCCCGGCTGGGTGCGTACCGACATGGGGGGCGAGAGCGCGCCGCTTTCACCGGAGAAGTCCGTGCACGGGCTGCGACAGGTCATCGCCGGCCTTCGCTACGAGCATTCAGGGAAATTCTTCTCGCACGATGGCGCGGAGATTCCCTGGTGAAGAACCTGGTGGCGAAGCTCGAGGTGATCGGCGTGCGGCCCGACGGCGATCGCCTGCCGCTGCGCGTCGAGATCGGGCGGCCGCAGGAAGAGCGCGACGGGCGCTGGGCCTGCGAGATCTCGGTCGCGCCGCTCGACTCCAAGCTCGATGCCGTGCGCGGCACCGATTCGTTCCACGCGGTGTGGCTCGCGTGCTCGCTTGCGCTCAAGCTGCTCGACAACCTCAAGGCCGAGGGCTGGGCGCTCGAAAACCGCGACGGCAGCGCGTTCCCGCTCGACGCGTACCGCAGCGGCCTCGACCTGGACGCGCAGTAGCTTTGCTGCACGCCGACAGCGCGCGCAACCGGCTGACCGGCATCGGCCTGGTGTCGCTCACCTATCTCCTGTTCTCGCTGCTCGACGGCAGCGCCAAGTGGCTGGTGGGCTCGTTGCCGGTGATCATGGTGGTCTGGCTGCGCTTCGCCACGCACGTGGTGGTCGCCGGCGCGGTGCTGTTCCCGATCAAGGGAATGGCGCTGGTGCAGACCCGCCACTGGCGCTGGCACCTGGTGCGCGCGCTGATGTTCATGGCGATGACCGGCATCAACTTCTGGGCGCTGCAGTACCTGCAGCTCACGGTCACCTCGTCGATCTTCTTCTCGGTACCCCTGATCATCGCGCTCGCCAGCGCCTCGTTCCTCGGCGAGAAGCTCGCCTCCGGCAAATGGGTCGCGATCATCACCGGCTTCGCCGGCGTGCTGGTGATCGTGCGGCCCTGGGGCGCCGAGTTCCACCCCGCGATGCTCGCCTCGATGGTCAATGCGTTGCTTTACGCGATCTTCATGATGATGACGCGCCGGCTCGCGGCCTACGATTCGCCCGAGACCATCCAGTACCTGCCGGCGGTCGGCGCTGCCATCGGGCTCGCGCCATTCGCCATCGCCGCCTGGGAAATGCCGGATACCTGGCTGGAGTGGACCGTCGCCTGCCTGATGGGCGTGCTCGGCGGCCTCGGCCATTACCTGCTCGCCCTCGCGCACCGCTATGCTCCCGCTTCGGTGATCGCCCCGTTCCTCTACCAGCAGGTGATCTACATGGCGCTGTTCGGCTACCTGGTGTTCGGCGACGTGCCGAGCGGCTGGGTCTGGCTCGGCGCCACGGTAGTGATCGGCAGCGGCCTGTATCTGTTCGCGCGAGAACGCGCACGGCAATGACCGACGCGGTCGCGCTCCCGCTGTGGCTGGTGCTGCTGGCGGGACTGCTCGCGGCGTGGGCGTTCTATGAGCATGTGCTGATCCCGGCGCTGCATTGGATGGTGACCCGGCCCGCCAACCAGGTGATCGACCAGGTTTCCACGCGACTGCGCATCGGCATCCGCCCGTTCCAGCGCACACGGCGCCAGGCCCTGATCCATCGCCTGCTCACCGACCCCAAGGTGCAGGAAGCGGCTGAGCAATTTTCGCGGGAGCACCGCCAGCCGTTGCCCAGAGTATTTAAATTCGTCGAAACCTATGCGCGCGAGATCGTCCCCGCCTTCAACGCCTACCTGTACTTTCGCACCGGGTACTGGATCGGGCGCAGCGTGGCGCGGCTGCTCTATCGCGTGCGCATCGGCTACGTGGATTCGGCGGGCCTCGAGCGCATCGACCCGAACGCCACCGTGGTGTGCGTGATGAACCATCGCTCCAACATGGACTACGTGCTGGCAGGCTTCCTCGCCGCCGACCAGGCCGCGCTTTCCTACGCCGTGGGCGAATGGGCGCGCATCTGGCCGCTGTCGGCGCTGATCCGCGCGATGGGGGCGTATTTCGTGCGCCGCAACTCGCGCGATGAGCTCTACCGCCGGGTGCTCGAGCGCTACATCGCGATGGCGACCGAGGCCGGCGTGCCGCAGGCGGTCTATCCCGAGGGCGGCCTGACGCGCGACGGCCGCATGCGCGAGCCGAAGCTCGGCGTGCTCGACTACATGCTGCGCGGCTTCAGCCTGCGCGGCGAGCGCGATCTGGTGTTCGTGCCGCTCGGCCTCAACTACGACCGGGTCCTCGAAGACCGTTCGCTGTTAAAGGACAAAGGCTCCACTGGACGCGCCAAAAGCCTCTGGATCACGCTGCGTTTCGTGGCGCACAACATGCGGCTGATGCTGCGCAGCGAATGGCACCGCTTCGGCTATGCCTGCGTCAACTTCGGCACGCCGATCTCGATGCGCGAATACTGCCGCGCGCGCAACCTCGACTTCCAGGCGCTCGCCGGTGAGGAGCGGCGCGCGGCCATGGCCTATCTCGGACGCGAGCTGATGGAAGCGGTTGGCCGCATCGTGCCGGTGCTGCCCGTGCCGCTGATCGCCAGCATCTTCGTCGCGCAGCCGCAGCGCGCGCTGTCCGCGCTCGAGCTCAAGGCCGAGGTCGGCCGCCTGCTCGCCCGCCTCGAGGCGGCCGGGGCGCATGTCTACATCCCGCGCGGCGACCTGGACTACGCGCTCACCGTGGGCCTGCGCATGCTGCAGCTGCGTCATCTGGTTGATGTAAGGGACGGACTGTTTCGCGCACGCGAGGCCGAGCTGCCGCTTCTCGCCTACTATGCCAATTCGATCACGCACCTGACCTAGAGGGAAGAATGGCTGGACGCTTGGATAAGCGTCCAGTAGATTGGGCGCGGGGGAGGCATGGGGGGCCATGGCGACTTCACGCAGGGCGAAGACACGCAAGGTGGCGCGGCGCCGCGAGCCCGCGCCGGGCGCGCCTGCGCTCATCGGCCTCACCTCCGACTGGTACTGGGAGCAGGACGCCGAGCTGCGCTTCACGCGCGTCGACGTGCGCGGCGATTCTGCCGCCGAGCAGGCCCTCTCGCGCGACCTGATCGGCAAGCAGCGCTGGGAAACGGGCATCGAGATCGAAGGCGGCTGGGAAGCGCACCGCGTCATGCTCGAGGAGCGCGCCCCTTTCCGCGACGTGCTGATGTGGCGCACCTTCCCGGACGGCGCGCGCCGCTACGTCAGCGTCAGCGGCGAGCCGATGTTCGATGCCAAGGGGCGCTTCCTCGGCTATCGCGGCATCGGCCGCGACGTCACCAAGCAGAAGCGCATCCAGCAGCTCCTCAAGCTCGATCATGCGGTGACGCTGCGCCTGGCCGAGGCGGCGACCCCGGCCGAGGGCTTGAGCGGCGCGTTGCAGGCCGCGTGCGACATGCTGGCCTGGGATTGCTCGGAGCTCTGGACGCCGGACGAATCCGGCAAGGTATTGCGGCAGTACGCCTCCTGGTTCGCGCCAGACGCCCCGGGCGCAAAACGCTTCATCGAGGAATCGCGCAGCTTCAGCTTCCGGCCCGGCGAAGGACTGGTCGGCGCGGTGTGGCAGTCGGGCGAGCCGATCTGGGCTCCCGAGGCCGTCAAGGACGGGCGTATCCGCCGCATCCAGCTCGCGCGCGAGTGCGGCCTGCAGGCCACCCTGCTCTTCCCGGTGCGCGCCGGCGGGCGCGTGGCCGGAGTGCTCGAGTTCTCGTCGCGGCGCATCCGCCAGCCCGACAAGCGCCTGTGGCAGACGCTCGGCGCGATCGGCACCCAGATCGGACAGTTCCTCGGCCGCGAAGAAGCCGAGCGCGCGGTGCGCGACAGCGAAGCGCGTTTCCGCGCGCTGACCAATCTCTCTTCCGACTGGTACTGGGAGCTCGACAGCAAGTACTGCTTCACGCGCCTGGAAGGCCGCAACGTCGCGGGCGGCGATCCCGAGCTGCAGAAACGCCTGATCGGCCAGCCGCGCTGGGACACCGGCCTGGAAGTCGAAGGCGGCTGGGACGCGCACCGCGCCCTGCTCGAATCGCGCCAGCCGTTCCACGACTTGCTGATGTGGCGGGCGATGGTCGACGGCAGCGTGCGCTACATGCGCGTGAGCGGGGAAGCGCTGCTCAATCCGGACGGCAGCTTCGCCGGCTACCGGGGCGTGGGGCGCGACGTCACCGGTGAGAAGCGCGACGAGCAGATGCTGCGCCTCGAGCACGAGGTGGCGCGCCTGCTCGCCGCCGCCGAGGACCCCTCCGGCGGCCTGAAGGCCGTGATGCGCACCGTGTGCGAGAGCGAGGGCTTCGCCTGCGGCCGCTATTTCCGCGTCGACGGCGAGCTGCTGCGCTTCCAGGACGCCTGGGCGATCGACGATCCGACGGTTGCGCCGTTCGTCGAGCGCTCACGCGCCTATGTGTTCCGCGCGGGCGAAGGCCTGACCGGCACCGTGCTGCAGGGCGGCGAGGCGGTGTGGTCGGCCGACATCACCCGCGACCCGCGCGTGCGTTATCGCAACGTGTGGCAGGGCACGGGGCTGCGCGGCGGCTTCGCGTTCCCGGTGCTGGCCGAGGGCCGCATCATCGGCGTGCTGAATTTCAGCAGCCTGAAGGCGCGCGAGCCCGACCAGCGCCTGCTCGCCGCCTCGCGCGTCATCGGCAGCCAGATCGGCCAGTTCCTGCAGCGGAAAAACGCGGAGGCCTCGCTGCGCGAGAGCGAGGCGCGCTTCCGCAGCCTGACCCAGATGTCGTCGGACTTCTTCTGGGAAACCGACGAAGCGCACCGCTTCACGCAGCTGGTGCACGGGCCCGGCTACCTGCCGGCCGAGATGGGGCGCGGCGTGATCGGCAAGACCGCGTGGGAGCTGCAGTGCGAGAGCCCCGACGAGGCCGGCTGGGCGGCGCACCGCGACGGGCTCGAACAGCACAAGCCGTTCCGCGACTTCGAGTTCTCACGCCGCATGCCCGATGGCGTGGTGCGCGTGCTGTCGATCAGCGGCGACGCGCGCTTCGGCCCGCAGGGCGCGTTCTTCGGCTATCGCGGCGTCGGCCGCGACGTCACCGAGATCGCGCTCGCGCGCGAGCGCATCGCCTCGCTCGCGTACAGCGACCCGCTCACCGGGCTCGCCAACCGCACCAGCCTGCTGCCGGCGCTCGATCAGGCGGTGCAGCGCGCGCGGCGCAAGAATTCCAAGATCGCGGTGGTGTTCCTCGACCTCGACGGCTTCAAGGAGATCAACGATCTCTACGGCCACGACTCCGGCGACGCGCTGCTGATCGAGCTCGCGGGGCGCCTGCGCGACAACCTGCGCTCCAGCGACCTGATCGCGCGCCTTGGCGGCGACGAGTTCCTGGTGGTGCTGGAGGAGGTGCACGAGCCGGCGCCGGTCGAGATCGTGGCCAACAAGCTGCTGGTCGAGACGGTGCGGCCCTACGCCCTGCCCGGCGCGCAGGCGAGCGTCACCGCGAGCATCGGCATCAGCATCTTCCCGGACGACGCGGCCGATGCGAGCGCCCTGATGAAGCACGCCGACATGGCCATGTATGCCGCCAAGCAGGCGGGCAAGAACTGCGTGCGCTTCTATTCTTCGGGACCGGCGGCGAACGACCCGGCGCGCAGCCAGGCCCGCATTTCCGCCTTCGACAAGCCCGCGTCCTAGCGCTTTATCTGCTTGTTGGCGTCCTCGATGTCGCGGCGCAGCTGGCCGCGCTCTTCGGGCGACATCTGGCGCGTCTTCTGCTGCTGGCGGTCCTGCCGCTCGCGGTCGTTCCGATACGCGTCGCGCACGTCGTCGCGCATGCGCTGACGCTCTTCGCGGCTCATCTGCCGGCCGTCCTGCTGCCGGTCAGCCCCCCGCCGGCCCTGATCGGCAACTGCGCTGGCAGCGGAAACGGCCAGAAAGAGCGCAAACAGAAACCGCAGCATGATGAGCGGAATGTTACGCGGCTTGTCTTGCGGCCGGCTGTCGTTTTGTAACAATGTATTGCCCATGCCCGAACTGAAGACCCGCATCCTCATCGTCGACGACGACCAGCGTCACCGCGACCTGCTGGTGAAATACCTCGGTAACGAGGGCTACGAAGTGAAGGCCGTGCCCGACGCCGCCGCTATGGACAAGCAGCTCGCGCGCGACCGCTATGACCTGGTGGTGCTCGACCTGATGTTGCCGGGCGAAGACGGCCTCTCCATCTGCCGCAGGCTGCGCGCCCAGCAGAGCGCGCCAGCCATCATCATGCTCACCGCCAAGGGCGACGACGTCGACCGCATCGTCGGGCTCGAGATGGGGGCCGACGATTACCTGCCCAAGCCGTTCAACCCGCGCGAGCTGCTCGCGCGGGTCGTCGCGGTGCTGCGGCGGCGCGCCCCCGCCGGTCCGCCGGGCGCGCCGGCGGAAGGCGGCGTGTTCCCGTTCGGCGAGTTCTCGCTCAACCTCGCCACGCGCACCCTCACCCGCGCGGGCAAGCCGGTGCAGCTCACCACCGGCGAGTTCTCGGTGCTCAAGGTGCTGGTGCAGCACCCGCGCCAGCCGCTGTCGCGCGACAAGCTGATGGAGCTCGCGCGCGGGCGCGAATACGAGGTGTTCGACCGCTCGATCGACGTGCAGATCTCGCGCCTGCGCAAGATCGTGGAAGAAGACCCGGCGCATCCCAAGCACATCCAGACCGTGTGGGGCTTCGGCTACGTGTTCGTGCCGGAGGCGGAAGGAAAGTGAGCCGAAGCCTTTGAGCCTATTTTCGCGATCATTCCTGCTGATCGCAGCGCTGATCGTCACCGCCGTCCTCGCCTCCTTCCAGATCTACCGCATCTACGAGCTCGAGCCGCGCTCGCGCGAGCTCGCGCAGCAGACAGTGAGCACGGTCAACCTGACGCGCGCCGCGCTGGTGAGCGCCGATCCGTTCCTGCGCCGCGACCTGCTGGTCGAGCTGAACGAGACCGAGGGCCTGCGCGTGTTCCCGGCCACCGCGAGCGAGAAGCTCGAGCCGCTGCCCGACGATGACCTGCTGGGGCGCGTGGAGCAGCGCGTGCGCGCCGCGCTCGGCGCCGACACGCGCTTCGCGGTGGCGCGCGACGGCGAGGAAGGCTTCCTGGTCAGCTTCTTCATCGACGAGGACGAGTTCTGGGTGATGCTGC
>Ga0307497_10000377_pt1 | contig 10315 bp, 8 predicted proteins | sample 10_S_MG_FD_201366 | JGI IMG/M metagenome (GOLD analysis project Ga0307497, IMG submission 201366) | Soil microbial communities from Populus trichocarpa stands in riparian zone in the Pacific Northwest, United States - 10_S | ecosystem: Environmental > Terrestrial > Soil > Riparian zone > Trees...
GACCAAGGAGCAGACTTGGGCGTTCATCGACGCGTTGGAGCTCTTCACGACGACCTCGAGCTTGGGCTCGACGGAGTCACTCGCCGCGCCCGTGCAGCTCTACCTCGGCTCGGATCTCACCGCTGAGGAGCAGGCGCGCGCGCAAATCAAAGACTGCACCGTACGGATTGCGGTCGGGCTCGAGCACATCGACGACCTGCTCGCGGACCTCGACCAAGCCCTCGGCAAGACTTTCCGCTAGTTCCTCGCCGCGAGCGGATCAGACGGCGAGAAACTTGCGCGCGCGTCCGAGTGCGAGCAGCGGGAAGTAATGCCGATACAGGTTGTAGTTGAGCAGGAAGCCGCGTTGGAGCTCCGTGCCCTGCGCGATCCGCTCGCGCGTCCGCGCGTCGCGAAAGTCGAGCCGCGCGCCGAAGCCGTAACCGGGGAAACCGGTGCCCGTGTAGTACGGCTCGTTCCACGTGCCATCGTCGGTTTGCGTGGAGACTAGATAGCCGGCGCCGCGGCGGATCGCGCGTTCGTGCGCGCGATCGCCGGTCGCGATCAAACCCGTGAGCGCCCACGCGGTCTGCGACGCGGTGCTCGGGCCGCGGCCGCGCAGCGCGTCGTCCATGTACGACGCGCATGTCTCGCCCCAACCGCCGTCCTCGTTCTGATGTTTGGCAAGCCAGTCCGCGGCGCGGCGCACGAAGTCCTGGGACATGTCCTCGCCGAGCGCGGCGAGCGCCGGGAGCACTGCGCCAGTGCCGTAGATGTGGTTCACGCCCCAGCGTCCGAACCAGCTGCCGTCCGCCTCTTGCTCGGCGCGCAGGAAGGCGTAGCCGCGCTGGACGGCCTTGTGCTGGCGATCGAAGCCGAGCGTCGCGAGCGCCTCGAGCATGTGCGCCGTCACGTCGGCCGAGGGCGGATCTATCGCCTCGCCGAAGTCGCAGAACGGGATTTTCGTGATGATCTTCCGGTCGTTGTCCTTATCGAACGCCGCCCAGCCGCCGTTGCTCGACTGCAGCGCGAGCGTCCAGCCGAGCGCACGGTCGATCGTCGCGCGAATCCGGGGCTGATCGAGCAGCGTGCGCGGCAGCCTCGCGAGCACGATCAGCGCGAGGGCCGTGTCGTCGATGTCCGGATAGTGCAGGTTCGCGCGCTCGAACGCCCAGCCGCTCGGTTCCACACCTTTGATCTTCTTGCTCCAATCGCCGTGGTAGCGCACCTCGTGCGCGAGCGTCCAATCGAGCGCGCGCTCCATGCCCGGCGTGAACTCACGGTCGCAATCCTGCATCGCGAGCAGCACGAGCAAGGTGTCCCAGACCGGCGACTCGCTCGCTTGTATGTGCAGCGTGCCGCCGCGCTCGTACGACCAATGCGTGTCGAGCGCCGCGAGGCCCTTGGCCATGACCGGATGGTCGAGCGTGTAGCCCTCGGCGTGCAGCGCCATGACGCTGTAGATCCACGGCGGCTGGATTCCGCCCCACCCGCCGTCCGCGTCCTGGTGGCGAACGATCCAGCCCAAGCACGCGTTGATTGCGATCTCGCGGCCCGGCGTGAACCCGAACGACTGATAAAGGTGCAGGAAGCGATCGGAGAACAAGAAGATGCGCTGCCACGAGAGCCAGGATCCGCGCCGCGGCAGCCGGTAGTCCATTCGCTCGCGGCCCTCGGGGAACAGCTCGTCTAGGCGGCGGTCGGGCGGCAACGGTCGAACCGCGCGGCGTGCCGAGAGCACCGCGAGCGGCAGGATCGTCGCGCGGGCCCAGCTCGCGAAGTTGTAGATGCTGAACGGGTACCAAAGCGGTGTCGCGATCGCCTCGGGCGGCAGGTTCGGCGTCGCTGTCCACGGCCACTCGCCGATCAGCGCGAGCCAGTACTTCGTGAACACTCGGACCTGCGGCAAGCCGCCGTGCTCGAGTATCCAACGGCGCGCGCTCACGAGCTGCGGCGAGTCCGCGCTCGTCCCGACGCAGCGCAGCGCCGCGTAGCACTCGACCGTCGCGTTGATGTCGCCGTTCGGCGCGGCGTAGTAGCTCTCCCACGAGCCGTCGGGCCGCTGCGCGTTCAGCAGCGTCGCGACGAGATCAGCCTCGCGCGGATGGCGGATGCCGAGGAAGTACATCGCGAGGAGCCACTCGGCCTCCATGCAATAGCTCGACTCGAGCATCCCGACCCAATAGCCTTCCGGCCGCTGGTCGCGGTCGAGCCAATCGGTGGCTTTGGTGATTGCCGAGGCGAGCTGCTCGGGCGGATCTTGCAGGGCTCTCGGGGCGGTGACGGCCATCATTACCCGGGCGACGCGGAGACAGGGCGCGGATTATCGCACAGCGGGCCATGTCTCCGCGCCGCGCGGGTTGCGTGGGTTACGCGGATCGCTGAGCATGCGTGCCTCCCTAACGCCTTCGAGCCCGCGATGCGATCCTGTCGCGCCCCATTTGTCGCTGCCGCGGCGCTCCTCGCGGGCTGCGCCGCCGTCACGACAGCCGACGGCACGCGCCTCAGCTTCGGCTCGGACGAGTTTCGTGCCTACGTGGAGCAGGTGTTCCGCGAGCAGAACAAGACCGCGAGCGAGCTCGCGTTCGCGCTCGACGACGCGACGGCTGCCGGCGGCGCCGAGCCGCGGGAGCTCGCGGCCGCGGAAGACGCGCTGCTCGCTGCGTGCGCCGGGCTCAACGAGCTCGCGACGTCGCGTCGCGACGCGCAACATCTCGGCCTGCACCGCAGCGTGGCGGCCGCGCGCGGTGCGCCCGAGTGCGAGCTCGCGACGCGCGCGGCGCGCTCCGCTCTCGCGGCGCGGGCGCGCTAACGGATTCGTGTCGAGCGTCGAGCGACGCGGCGCTCAGAGCCCGGGCGGCAGCAATCGGCCGACCGCGACGAGATTCTCCCGGTAGTACGGTGCGTCGACGCTCGCGACGCTCACGCGCTCGCCGCCCGCCGGCGCGTGCACGAACAGCCCGTTGCCGAGGTAGATGCCGACGTGCGAGAGCCGCGCTTGGTCCTGGAAGAAGACGAGGTCGCCCGCGTCCGCGTCCGCGAGCGCGATCTTGCGCGCGGCCCTAAATTGATCCTCGGACGCACGCGGTATTCGATAGCCCGCCTGGTCATACGCATAGAACGCGAGGCCGCTCGAGTCGAAGCCCCCGATCGGGTCGGCACCGCCGAGGTGATAACGCGCGCCGACCATGCCGGCCGCGAGCTCCGCGACCGCGCCGCCGATGCTGAGCACCGGGTCCGCTGCGGCGGTGACGAGTGCGCGCGTGGGTGCGACAGGCGGCGGCGCGCTCGCGCAGCCCGCGAGCAACGCGGTGACCGCGAGCAGCGCGCGCGGCAGCAGCGAAAAAAACGGCTTGGCAAGCACGGCGCGATCGTCCGCCCGCGCGACTGAATCGTCGCTGAACACGCGGCCGGCGGCGGAGGCTCAGCCCTCGAGCCAGGGCGGAGTCGGCAGCCCCTTCGCGCGCAGGAACTCCGGGTTGTAGAGCTTCGACTGGTAACGGGAGCCCGAGTCGCAGAGGACCGTGACGATCGTCTTACCGGGGCCGAGTTGCCTGGCGAGCCGGATCGCGCTCGCGACGTTGATGCCCGACGAGCCGCCGAGCAGCAGCCCCTCAGTCTGCACGAGGTCGAAGCAGATCGGCACCATCTCCGTGTCGGGAATCTGGAACGCGTCGTCGATCTTCGCGTTCGCGAGGTTGCCGGTGACGCGGCCCTGCCCGATGCCCTCGCTGATCGAGCTGCCGCTACCCTTGAGCTCGCCGGTCTTGATCCAGCTGTAGATCGACGCGCCCATCGGGTCGGCGGCGGCCGTGATGATCTTGGGGTTCTTGTGCTTCAGGTATTCGCTGACGCCCGCGAGCGTGCCGCCGGTGCCGACGGCGCACGTGAAGCCGTCGACCTTGCCGTCGGTCTGGTCCCAAATCTCCGGGCCCGTGCTCTGCGTGTGACCGTCGCGGTTCGCCGTGTTGTCCCACTGGTTCGCGTACAGCACGCCGTGCGGCTCCTTCGCCGCGAGCTCCTCCGCCGTTCGTTTCGCGATGTGCACGTAGTTGTTCGGGTCCTTGTACGGCACGGCCGGGACTTCGCGGAGCTCGGCCCCGCAGAGCCGCAGAGCGTCTTTCTTTTCTTGCGACTGCGTGTTCGGCATCAGGATCAACGTGCGGTAGCCGCGGGAGTTGCCGACGAGCGCGAGCCCGATGCCCGTGTTGCCGGCCGTGCCTTCGACGATCAAGCCGCCCGGCTCGAGCACGCCGCGGCGCTCCCCGTCGAGCACCATGTACTTCGCCGCGCGATCCTTGACCGAGCCGCCTGGGTTCAGGAACTCGGCCTTGCCGAGGATCGTGCATCCGGTCAGCTCGGACGCCTTACGCAACTTGATGAGCGGCGTGTTCCCGACCGCGGCGACGAAATCGGAGCGGATGTCCATCGCGAGCCCCGTCGCGTTCAGCTGCGGTTCAGCGCGCCTACTGCACGGTAACCGTGATCTTCTCGGAACGGACGGGCGGCTGATGGGGGATATGGTTCGCGTCGCCGAGCACGAGTTGCAGGGTGTGCTGCCCGGCGGGCAGCGTGAGCTCGACCTCCGTCTGGCCCGCGCCGAAGTGGCGATGCTTGTCGTCGTTCGGGATCGGCAAGTTGTCGGGCGGCAAGTCGGAGTCGATCAGAAGATGGTGGTGTCCCGTGTTCGCGTTCGTGACGCCCGCAGGGGCGACGCCCATGCCCTTGAGGCCGAAGCGGACCGTGAACGGCGAGGTCACCTTGGCACCGTTCTGCGGTGCGATGAAATACACCGTTGCGCCGGCTGGTGACGCGGTGCGGGGCAGCGCAGGAGCCTGAGGTTGGGCCTGAGCTTGAGCGTGGCTCACGGCCGGCAGAATCAATAGGAGCAGGCAACAGATCGGTGCTATCGTTCTCATGCGCTTCGCCTCTAATCAAATGTTGCTGGTGTGGAGCATTTTGCGAGCGGCGCACATAGTAGCAGGTGCTACCGCGGTCAACTCGACTCGCCGCTTGCGCGTTATGGAATGTCTTCGGCTGCAATCCCGGGTTGGCGCGTAGAGTGAACTTCGCCCGGCCGCCGAGTAACTAAAGGTCAGACCCGCGACGCCACTGAAGACGACCTCGATCGAGATCGGGGGAGGTACAGCATGGAACTGAGGACTATCCGCCCGGTACTCATCGGCGCCGCATTGCTGCTCGGCATGATCGCGTGCAGCGGTCAGCAGCAGATCGGTCCACAGGGCAGCAGCGGCGGCATCAGCATTCCGATTCCGTCCGGATCGAGCGGATCGAGCGGCTCATCCGGGTCGCAGGGCTCGTCGGGCTCGCAAGGCTCGTCGGGCTCGCAAGGCTCATCCGGATCTCAAGGCTCGCAGGGCGGCGGATCCTCCGGAGGTTCGTCCGGATCGCAGGCGGGCGGCGGGTCGAGCGGCTCGTCCGGATCGCAAGGATCGCGCTCGTCTTCGGGCGGCTCGTCGGGCGGTTCGTCGGGCGGCTCCTCGGGCGCGGGCGGAGCGATCGGCTCCAGCGGTTCCGGCGGCGGCTCCTCGGCGTCAAGCGGCGGATCGCGCGGCTCGTCCGGCGGTTCGGGTGGCGCGGGCTCGCAGAGCTCGGCCGGCGGCGGCTCGCAAACCTCGCCGTTCCCGACCAGCTCGATTCCGATGCCAGGCTCCGGCTCGCCGTTGCCGAGCGGCTCCGGTTCCGACGTGCCGGGCGGGAATGGATCGCAGGGCGGTTCGCGCAGCTCATCTACAGGTTCGGGCGGCGGCGGCTCGCAGAGCTCGCCATTCCCGACGAGCGCGGGCGGTGCCGGATCGCAATCAGGCGGCGGCTCACAGCCGGGCGGCGGCTCACAAACGGGCGGCGCGGGTTCGCAGGCCGGCGGCGCGCAGGCCGGCGGCGGCGCGGCCGGCGCGCAGCGCTCCGGTGGAGCGGGTGGAGCCGGAGGCACCGCAGCGGGCGGTGCGGCCGGGCAAGGCGGCTCTGGCGACGGGCGCAGCGCGCAAAACGGGCAGGGTGCTGCGGGCGGCACGGGTGCGGGCGCGCAGGGCACCGGTACAGGCGGCGACGGTTCGGGCGACAGCCCGTTCGGTGGCGCGCAAGCAGGTAACGGCCAGGGCGCCGGCGATAAGGAGCTCGATCGCTCGCTCGGGGGTTTCGACGCGCGGATGGGCAAGGAGCAGGATGCGATCGCGCGCGCGGGCGGCGGCACCGCGGCCGATCAGGTCTTGAAGCAGGCGGGCCAGGCCGGCACGACCGATGGGTCGGGCGCTGCGGCCGGCGCGTCCGGTCCCGGCGGTCAAAACGGTCCCGGTGGTCAGGCCGGCAACGGGGCCGCCGGCGGCTCGTCGAGCGTCGGCGGGCAATCGAGCGCGTCGAACGGCACCGGCAGCACGGCTCGCGGCGGCGACTCTGGACCCGACAAGCCCGCGGCGACGATCCAAGGTTGCACCGATACCGACAAAGTCGCGCGCCAGCTTTGCGAGGCGGCGACCGCGGAGAACGATCCGTTCCTGCGGGCTTCGCTCTGGGAAGAGTACAACCAATACAAGAAGATCGTTGCGCGCCAATAAGGCGCCACGAGGGATGCCAATGCGCCGCGTCGGGGTGGTTTTCGTAGCGGGCTTGTCGCTGATCGCCGGTTGCACGAGCACCGAAGTGCTCGTCGCCCACTCGGTGTCGCTCGAGAAAAACAAGGTCGAGATTCCAGAGACGCAGCTGCTCGACGTCGGCGTCGCGGTCTTCGACTCCGGCGTGCCGGAGGGCGAGGTCGACAAAGACGTGCTCGAGCACCTGATCAAGGACGGCACGTTCGTGCAGATCCGCCGCAGCGAGGCGCTCTACATGGCCGTCTTGCTGCGCGACACGATGCAGAAGACCGACAACTGGGGCTCCGTCTGGGTCACGCCGAAAGACTCGAGCGCCGCTGACTTGAGCGTCGACGGCAAGATCCTGCATTCCGACGGCGATTACTTTCAGCTGCACGTCAAGGCGGTCGATGCGACCGGCCACATCTGGATCGACAAGAATTACCAGATGTCGACCGCCGCCGGCGCGTTCAATCGCCAACGTTATCCGGATCTCGATCCGTACCAGGACGTGTTCAACGAGGTCGCGAACGATCTCGCAAAGGCGCGTGGCTCGTTGTCCGTGAAGGACACGCAGAACATTCGCAAGGTGGCGGGCCTGCGCTACGCGGCGGATTTGAGCCCCGAGGCGTTCAGCAGTTACGTCGTCGAGAGCAAGGGCGGGCGTTACGAGGTGCAGCGCCTGCCGGCCGACGGCGACCCGATGTACGACCGTACCGAGCGCGTGCGCCAGCGCGAGCGGCTGTTCCTCGACACGATCGACCAGCACTACGACCAGTTCTACAAGGACGCGAACAAGCCGTACAACGGTTGGCGCGAGAACGCGCGCGCGGAGTCGATCGAGGTCAAGGAAGCGACCAAGACTGCGCATTGGCGCACCGGGATGGGCGTCGCGTCGATCGTTGCCTCGATCGTCTACGGGAGCAACCACGGTAGCGAGTTCACGGAGCGCATGCTCCGCGACGCGATGCTGTACATCGGCATGGACATGCTGCGCACGAGCCAGGTCCGCAAGCAGGAGATCGAGCTCCATCGCTCACAGCTCGAGGAGTTGAACTCGAGCTTCGACGATGAGATCAAGCCCGTCGTCGTCGAGATCCAGGGAACCGAGCACCGCCTGACGGGCACGGCCGACGCTCAGTATCAAGAATGGCGCGACTTGCTGCGCCGGATCTTCATCGACGAAGGCGGTGCGGTGCCGGAGGACCTCGCGGTCTACGCGGGCGAGCCCGAGCCGCCCGCCCCGAGGCAAGACCCGCTGCCGACTCTTGGGCCACCGGCATCGAGCATCACGCTCGCGCCGCCCGTCTTCGCGACGCCCGCCGAGGGCACGACGCCGAGCCCTGCGCCGGCGGACGCCGCCGCGCCGCCGGCCGACGCCGCGGCCCCGGCCGAACAAGCGCCGGCCCAGGCCGTTTCCGATGCACCCGCAAGCGTTGCCAACGGGGGCTGAGCGCGACGCCGAGCTCGACGTCTCGTCCCGCGCCCCCCCGCACCTACTGTCTGCCCGTACGCTGTTCGCCGACGCCGGTTGGCGTTTCCTCGCACGCGTGGGCGTGGGCGGCAGCGCGGAGGTTTGGCACGCACGCGATCCAAGCGGCCGCGACGTCGCGCTCAAGCTTCCGTGTGCGGTGCCGCGGCCCGGAGTGTTCGCGCCGCTCGCACGCGAGCACGAGCTGCTCGCGTGCGTGCGGCACCCGCACATCGTCGCGACGCGGGGTCTCATCGAGCGCGGCGGAGCGTGCGCGCTCGCGCTCGAGTATCTTCCGGGCGGCGACTTAGTGGCGCTCGCCGGCGCGCATCCGAGCCATTGGCTAACCGCCGCGCGCGAGCTCCACGCCGCGCTCGAGCATCTGCACGCGCGCGGCTGCGCGCACCGCGACGTGAAGGCCCGCAACGTCCTGTTCGACGCGCACGGCCGGGCTCGGCTCATCGACTTCACGTCCGCGCTGCCGATCGGCGCGCGCGCTCCGAGCGGCGGCACGACGTCGGCCCATCGCCACGCCGAGCAGGCCGCGACCGTCAGCGCCGCCGACGACGCGTATGCGTTTGCGGTGCTGCTCTATGAGCTGTTCGCGGGGCGGCTGCCGTACGGCCCCGCGGGACGCGCGGCGGCGCGCTCGAGCGCCCCCGTCTCGCCACCGTGGTCGCTCGCGGGCCGGGCTCCCGTGGACCGAGCGGCGGCGGCCCTCGCCGACCGCGTGGTCGAAGTGCTCGAAGCGGATGCGCGCACCGCGCCCGGACTGTCGGAGCTCGCGGATGTCTTAGAATCTGCAGCCGCGGCCTACGCCCGGCCGCGGAGATCCGACCGAACCTGAGCGCCAAGCACGTCGTGGATTCGAGCCGAGCACAACACGAAGAGACCGTCGTTCCGATCAAGCCGGGGCTGCGCGCCAAGCGCGCGGAAGCGCCGGCGCCCGCGGCAGTCGCTGCGGAGATTCGATCGAGGACGCCGTTCTGGCAGTACCTCGCCGGCGCCGCGCTGATCGCGGCAGCCGTGTTCGCGTTCGCGTTGTTCCCGCGGCTCGTCGAGCGATCGCAGGCGCGCAAGCCGGCTGCTGCGGCGGCTCCGGCACCGAGCGCGGCGGCCGCGGCTGTGCCGTTGTCGCCCGAGGAGGCCGCGGCGGCAAAGTCGAAGGCCGAGGCGCTGCTCTCACAGCTGCTCGCGCAGCAGAGCCGGCTCCAGGAGCTGCACGCCGAGTCCTGGGGCGCGGAGGACTACGCCCACTACAAGGAGCTCGGCAACGGCGGCGAAGACGCGTTCCTCGCGAACGACTTCGCACAGGCGGTCGCGAAGTACACCGACGCGATCGCCGTCGGCACCGATCTGCTCGCGCGTTCGGCCGACCTCGTCAAGCGCGCGCTCGCGGCCGGTCAGGAGGCGTTCGCCGCCGGCAACTCCGAGGCGGCGCTCGCGCAATACGACATCGTGCTCGGTATCGAGCCCGGCAACGAGGCCGCGAAGGCGGCGCGCGCGCGCGCCGAGCGTCTGCCCGAGGTTCTCGCGCTCGTCGCGCGCGGCAACGACGAACGCGACGCAGGCGACGCGCAGAAGGCGATGGCGACGTACCGCGAGGCGCTCGCGATCGATCCGCGTTGGGAGCCCGCGAGCCGAGCGCTCGCGGCCGTGAACGCAGGCGTTCGCGACTCCGATTTCGAGACCGCGATGTCGCAGGGATCGAAGGCGCTCGCGGCGGAAAACTACAGCGAAGCTCAGCACATGTTTCGTGCGGCGCTCGCGCTGCGTCCGCAGGCCCGCGAGGCGCAAGACGGCATCACCCAGGCAGATGAAGGCGTCAAGCTCAGCAAGATCGCGCTGACCGAGGCGCGCGCTCTCGCGTTCGAGCGCCGCGAGATCTGGGATCAGGCGATCGCGCAGTACAAGGGCGCGCTCGCCGACGATCCCACGCTCGTGTTCGCGAAAACGGGTCTCGACCGAGCGACGGCGCGCGCTGGCCTCGACGCGAAGCTCCGCAACCTGATCGACAATCCGACGCTGCTGTTCGGCGACACGGTGCTCGCCGACGCGCGCAAGCTCGTAGCCGAAGCGCGCGCGGTCCCCGAGCCGGGCCCCGTGCTCAGCGACCAGATCGACAAGCTCGATCGTCTCGTCATGCTGGCCGGGACGCCGATCGCGGTCCAACTGCAATCGGATCAGCACACCGAGGTTACCGTCTATCGCGTCGGCCCGATCGGCTCCTTCTCGTCCAAGGAGCTGCAGCTGCGGCCCGGTACCTACACGGCGA
>Ga0307497_10000378_pt1 | contig 10304 bp, 7 predicted proteins | sample 10_S_MG_FD_201366 | JGI IMG/M metagenome (GOLD analysis project Ga0307497, IMG submission 201366) | Soil microbial communities from Populus trichocarpa stands in riparian zone in the Pacific Northwest, United States - 10_S | ecosystem: Environmental > Terrestrial > Soil > Riparian zone > Trees...
CTGGGGCGCGCGCAGCACTCAAGACCTCTACACGTTCCTGAGCGTCGCGATGCCGCCGCCGCCGGCCGCTCCCGGCAGCCTCGGCGGGCAGACGTACTTGAGCCTCGCCGCGTTCCTGCTCGCGGCGAACGGCGCGAAGCCCGGCACGGCCGCGCTCGCCGCGACGACCAGCGTCGCGATCGGCGGCGTCGCAAGCGGCGAGATGCCCGCGGGGTTCCGCGAGGCGCTCGCGACCGCGGCGCCCGCCGCGGCCGCGGCTGCGGCTGCGGGCCGCACCGGGCTCACGGTGCCGGGCCACATCGAAGGCTTCAAGCCCGTGACGGACGCGGACCTGCGCGCGCCGGCCGCGGCGGACTGGCTCATGATCCGCGGCGGCTATCGTGCCTGGAATTACAGCGAGCTTCAGGAGATCACGCGCGACAACGTCGCGGGGCTCACGCTGCAGTGGGTCTGGTCGCTGACCGACGGGGGCTGGAACGAGCCCGCGCCGATCGTTCACGGCGGTGTCCTGTACATCAACAACCAGGGCAACGTGATCCAGGCGCTCGACGCCGCGAGCGGCGAGCTGCTCTGGGAGAACCGCGTCGGCCCGAATGTCGCGAACACCGCGCTGCGCGGGCTCGCGATCTACGAGGACAAGGTCTTCGTCGCGACGAGCGACGCGCGGCTCGTCGCACTCGACGCGCGCAGCGGCCAGACCGTTTGGGAAACGATCATCGGCGATCGGACCGAAGGGGAGTTCTGGGGGCAGAGCGGCCCGATCGTGATCAAGGGCAAGGTCGTCCAAGGCCTCGGCAACTGCACGCGCTACCGCAAGGAGAAGTGCTTCATCAGCGCGTACGACGCGAAGGACGGCCGCGAGCTCTGGCGCTTCCGCACCGTCGCGACCGGCAACGAGCCGGGCGCCGACACCTGGGGCAACGTCAAGGACTATTACCGCGCCGGCGGCGACACGTGGATCACGGGCACGTACGACCCCGATCTCGACACGACGTATTGGGGCGTCGCGCAGGCGAAACCGTGGATGCCGCCGAGCCGCGGCAACTCCGCGCTCGATCGCGCGCTCTACACGAGCTCGACGCTCGCGCTCGATCCGAACACCGGCGCGCTCAAGTGGTACTTCCAGCACGCGCCGGGCGAGTCGCTCGATCTCGACGAGGTCTACGAGCGCGTGCTCGTCGACGTCGGCGGCGACAAGGCGCTGTTCACGATCGGCAAGCCCGGGATCCTCTGGAAGCTCGACCGCACCACCGGCAAGTACATCGATCATCACGAGACCGTGTTCCAGAACGTCTGGGACAACATCGATCCCGAGACCGGCCAGCCGCACTACCGCGCCGACATCGTCGCGATGCAGAAGGGCCAGTGGATCGACGCGTGCCCGAGCACCGAAGGCGGCCACAACTGGCAAGCGATGAGCTACCACCCGCCGACGCGGCGGCTGATCATCCCGCTGTCGCAGAGCTGCATCGAGATGCGCGCGCTTAGCGTAGAGCAGGTCGAGGGCGGCGGCGGCGCGGGCGCGGACCGGCGCTTCTACGAGATGCCGGGCACCGACGGCAACATCGGCAAGCTCGCGGCCTACGACACGCAAACGCTCAAGGAGCTTTGGTCGATCCAGCAGCGCGCGCCGTTCCTGACCGCGGTGCTCTCGACGCGCGGCGGCGTCGCGTTCGTCGGCGACCTCGACCGGCAGCTCAAGGCCGTCGACGTCGCGACGGGCAAGGTGCTCTGGACGACGCGGCTCGGGACGTCCGTGCAGGGTTTCCCGATCACGTTCAGCGTCGGCGGCCGCCAGTACCTCGCGGTGCCGACCGGCGTGGGCGGCGGGAGCCCGCGCGTCGTGCCGTCGCTGCTCGCGCCGGAGATCCGCCATCCCGCGAACGGCAACGCGCTGTACGTGTTCGCGCTGCCCACGCGGCAGCGCTAGCGGGCGCCAGCCACTCGGCGCAGCGCGAGCTCGGCGCGCGGATTCAAGGGCAACGTGGCTGTGAGCGTCGTGCCCGCGCCGGGCGCGGACTCGATCGCGAAGCGTCCGCCGAGCGCCCGCACGCGCTCGCGGACGCCGACGATGCCGATGTGCCCTCGGGCTATCGCGTCCGCGAGCGTGCTCTGCGGCGCGAAACCGCGGCCGTCGTCGCGCACCATGACCTCGACGTCGTCACCGGCCGCCGCGAGCTGCACGAGCAGGTTGCGCGCCTCCGCGTGTCGCAGCACGTTGGTAACGGCCTCCTGCACGAGCCGGAAACACGCGATCTGGGTCTCGCGGGCCGGCTCCGCGTCGAGGCCGCTCGTCTCGAGCTCGATCGCGATACCGGAGACCTCGGACTGATCGCGGAGGTAGACCTCGAGCGCCGGGACGAGGCCCATCTCGTCGAGCAGCGGCGGCCGCAAGTCGAGCGACAGGCTTCGCACGCGCTCGAGCAGCCAGTCGACGATGCCGAGCGTTTCGCCCTCGAGCGCCGCGCCCGCGACGGCGCGCGTCCGCAGCTTGAGCTTCAGGGCCGTCAGCATTTGGCCGAGCTGATCGTGCAGCTCGCGTGCTATGCGGCGCTGCTCGTCTTCCCGCGCGAGGACGAGCTTGCGATGCAGAAGGCCGAGCTCGTCGTACGCTCCTTGCAGCGTTTGGTCCTGCGCCGTGAGCTTGCCGAGGACCTCCGCGAGCGCGGTGCGCTTGTACTCCATGCGGCGCACGACGTGGTCGACCGCGACCACGAGCACTCCGGTCACGACGGTCAAGCTCAACGCCATCCGCACCCAATTGACGAACACGGTCGCGTCGGAATCCGCGAGGCGCACCGTGCTCGGATGATTCACGGCGAACGCGCCAACGCCGACCATCGCGGCCGCGACGACCAGTAGCAGCGCCAGGGCCACGCGGCGGCCGAACAGCAGCGCCGCGAGCACGATCGCGGTGATCAGAATCGCGCCTGCGCCGATCGCGAACCCCGATCGCTCGAGCAACAGCAGGGGCGGCGATGCGAACACGACGAGCGCGGCCGTCGCCCGAACTTCGAAGCGCCAGCGCTTCGCCCTCGCGATCACGACGATCAGAGCGGCCATGACGAAGACGGCGACCGCGCTGATGTCGAAGCGCGGGGACGAGCGCAGCGCGATGACGACGAGCGCGATGATAGGGAACGCGACGGCGCCGGTGCGCAGCCAGATGTCGAGAACCTCCTCGCGCCACGGCCGATCGGCCTCGTGCGCTGCCGGTTCGTTCTCGTATTGTTCCGCCATGCTGGGCACCTCGCGAAGGTCGGACGACACGTCGAAGGTTGCACGGCAGATGCTACGCCGAAAACGTCCTCGTGGTCGGTGCGTGGTGCTCTCTGCGAGGCGACGAGGAATTTTCCCGGCGGAGGAATCATGTGCGGACGGAGCCCGCGCCGCCGGGCTCCGATATACTGTCCCGCGTCGCGCCCGTAGCTCAGTGGATAGAGTATTGGCCTCCGAAGCCAAGGGTCGTGGGTTCGAATCCCGCCGGGCGCGCCAACCTAGCCGGGTCCGTTCCGGACACATGGGTAACTCCTGCCACGGCACTTTGCGTCCCCCGCAAAGGCCAGAAGTGTTACCTATGTCTGTACCGAGATCCCGCGAATTCAGAGGAGACGGGGCGCCGCCGACAGCAGCGGCGCCCGACTCGATCGCCGCTGCGCTCGAAGTGCGACGACGCAGCGCTCGCGCCACGCAGCGGCGTGTTGAGCCACATCCTCGCGCGCGTCCGCCGCGGCTCGACGAGCCGGCGGCCAACCACCGCTAGAACCGCCAACTCGCGTTGAGCCAAACCGCGTTCGCATTGTTGAACTCCGCCATGTGGACGCGCTCGTACTCCGCGTTCAGGTTCAAGCGCTTGAGGACCGTGAAGCCGACGCCGACGCCATAGACCGGGTCGTGACCGGTGTCGTCGAGCACCCGGCCGCTCGCGTTGTCGACGCGGACGTTGTAGTGCATGACGCCCGCCTTACCGAACAGCTCCACGGGGCCGACCGGCAGCGTGCCGATCACCGCCGGCGACAACGCGTCGCTGTCCGCCGAGATGCCGAGCAGGGGCGGCCCCGAGCTGCCGCGGCCGAAGTCGGTCCAGTCGACCTGGACCGCGAGGTAGCGGTTGAAACGCCAGCCGCCGAACACGCGATCCGCGTCCTCGTTCTGGAAGTCGAGGTGGGCGTCGGGCAGGTTGCCCGGCCGGTCGAGGTCCGCCGAGAAGTCGCCGAGCGCGGCGCCGAGGTAGAAGCCGGTGTTGTGCTCGTCCGCAAGGGCCGGCCCGCTACCGAGCGCGAGCGCGGCCAGCGATACTCCGACGGCTGCTCCTTGCTTGATCATGACGTCCTCCTTGTCGAATTGGCTCGTTCTCACCCCCGCCGAAGCAAGCTCCATGCCGCCGTCCGTCGGGGTGATAATTCCGTGTCAAAACAAGAGGTCAGAACGCGGGTCGCGCGCCCGCTGCGGCCGCTGCAGGAGTGCGATTCGCGAATGGCATTCCAGATCTTGGAGTCCGCCGCGGTGGGGACCGTGACGGTACGTTCGGACGCGCGGCCGGCGCCGCCCGCCGGCGGCGCTCGAGCCTACTTCGCGGCGCGTCGCGAGCTGATCGCGGTGAGGATGCCGCTGAGAATCCGAGTGGGGCTCGGCGGGCACCCGGGCACGGCGACATCGACGGGGATTACGTTAGCCACGCGACCCGCGCTCGCGTAGCTTTCGCCGAAGATGCCGCCGGTGCAGCCGCAATCGCCGATCGCGACGACGACCTTCGGAGCCGGCGTCGCCTCGTAGGTGCGCCTGAGCGCGAGCTCCATGTTGCGAGACACCGGGCCGGTGACGAGCAGCATGTCGGCATGTCGGGGGCTCGCGACGAACTTGATGCCGAGTCCCTCGAGGTTGTAGAACGGGTTGTTGAGCGCATGGATCTCGAGCTCACAGCCGTTGCAAGAGCCCGCGTCGACCTGGCGGATGCAAAGGGCCCGTCCGATGATGCGGCGGATCTCTTCTTGAAGGTGCTCCGCGACGCGCAGCGAATCGTCCGTCGGCGGCGCGGGCTCGGTCACGACCCCTATCGATCCGATCTTGTGAAGCGTCTTCAACACGGGCTACAGATCGTGTCCGCTGTAGGACAAGTTGAACGACTTATTGATGAGCGGAAAGTCCGGCACGATGTTGCCGATGACCGCGTGCTCGAGCACCGGCCAGTTCTGCCATGACGGGTCGTGCGGGTGACAGCGGGCGACGTAGGCATCGGCGCCTGCGCTGAGCGCCACCAAGATCGGCCCGCGCCATCCCTCGATGACACCGATGCCGGCCGAGCCCACCGACGGCACGGGGACTTCGACGCGCCATCCGCCCGATGGCAGGTCCTTCACGATGTTCTCGACCAGGCGCAGCGCCTCCTGGAGCTCGTCGAAGCGCACGGCCACGCGCGCGGCGACATCGCCATCGTCTCGTCCGCACTTGTTCACGTTGAGCAGAGCATAGGGGTCGCAAGGCAGGTCGACGCGCAAGTCGAAGTTCTGGCCGCTCGCGCGTCCGGCTAGGCCCGTGAGCCCCAGCCGCCGCGCGAGCTCCGCCGTCACGATACCGGCGCCGACGAAGCGATCGCGCACGCCGGCATGCTCGTCGTAGATCGCTCGAATACCCGCCGCCTCGGCGGCGATCGCTCGCGCGCACGCGACGAGGCCCGCGAGCGGGGCACGCTCCGCGTCCGAGCGGACTCCGCCCGGGACGACGAAATCGAGCAGATAGCGCTGGCCGAGCGCGGCCTCCTGGTGGCGAAGCCACAACTCCTTGAGCCGCGAGAACTGTGCGAGCCCAAAAGCAAAGCCAGCGTCGTTACCGAGCGCCCCGAGGTCTCCGAGGTGATTGGCGATTCGCTCGCTCTCGAGCGCGAGCGCGCGAAGCCACGACGCGCGATCCGGGACGACCGCACCGGCCATGCCTTCGAGCGCCTGGCAGTAGGCCCACGAATAGGCCACGCACGAGTCCCCGGATACGCGGGCCGCCAACCGATGTCCTTCCAGGAGTCGGGTCCTCGTGAACAATCGCTCGATGCCCTTGTGAACGTAGCCGAGCCGCTCCTCGAGCTTCAGCACTTTCTCGCCGACGATCGAGAAACGAAAATGGCCGGGCTCGATGATGCCCGCGTGCACGGGGCCGACCGGGATCTCGTGCACGCCATCGCCGGAAACACGCACGAATGGATACTGATCCGCGCTTGCCGCGCTTTCCGGTCGATAGTCCCCCGTCCGTGCGGCGAGCGGCGCATAAGAGCTCGGCCACGCGGCGTGCCGCAGCCAAGGCCGCGAGTCCGTGTCGCGCGCGCGTACGCCCGTGAGATCCGCGGCGGCCCTCTGCATTCGTGCGGCGGACGGGAAGCGGTCGGCGACGCTGGGATAGCTCGCATCGCCCGCGGGTAAGCGAAGCTGGATCACCAACACGGCACCATCACACGCGTATGCCGCGAGAACCGCGGCTTGAGGCGCGGTGCAATCCGTCCAGAGCGCCAACAACCTGGCGCTCCCCGCCGCGACGTCCTCCGTCAGCGCGCCCCACGTCGCGAGCGTCGCTTCCAAACACCGCACTCCGGGCGCACCCGCCAATGGCTGCGATCGAGCGAGCAGGTCGCTCAGCACGGCATCACGCTCCCGCGATCAGGTTCGCGGCCAGTCGGAACCAGCCCGCGAGGTACGAAGGGATGAAGAGCCCCAACAACAGCACGAGACCCAGGTGCGCGAACACGGGGAGCAGTGCCGGCGTGTGCGGCAACCGCTTCGCCGTCGTTTCGCCGAACACCATCGGTTGCACGCGGCCGAAGATCGCGGCGAAGGCGACACCTAGAGCCATCAGCAAGATCGGCGTGGCCCACGGCTGCTCCCGCATCGCCGTGGTCAGAATCAGGAACTCGCTCGCGAACACGCCGAACGGCGGCAGCCCGAGGATCGCGAGCGAGCCGAGCATCAACCCCCAGCCGACCGTCGGGCTCACGGTAATCAAACCGCGGATCTCGTCCATGATCTGGGAGCCGGCCTTCTGGGAGGCGTGACCGACGGCGAAAAAGATCGCGGACTTGGTCAACGAATGCACGGTCATGTGCAGGAGCGCCGCGAAATTGGCGACCGGGCCGCCCATGCCGAACGCGAACGCGATGATGCCCATGTGTTCAATCGACGAGTACGCGAACAGCCGCTTGATGTCGCGTTGCCGCCAGAGAAAGAACGCCGCGAGCACGACCGAAGCCAAGCCGAACGCCATCAACATGCGCGAGGGAAGCTGCGATTGTAGCGAGCCTTCGACGAGCACCTTGCAGCGCACGACGGCGTAGATCGCGACGTTCAGCAACAGGCCCGAGAGCACGGCCGAAATCGGCGTCGGCCCTTCGGCGTGCGCGTCGGGCAACCAATTGTGCAGCGGAGCCAGCCCCACCTTCGTGCCGTAGCCGACCAGCAGAAACACGAACGCAAGACCGAGCACCGCGGGCTCGAGCTGCCCCTTGACGTTGTTGAGGTGCGTCCACAAGAGCGCGCTCATGCCCTCGCCCCCGAGAACCTTTTCGGCCGCGAAATACAGGAGGATGGTTCCGAACAGGGCTTGCGCGATTCCGACGCCGCAGAGAATGAAGTACTTCCAGCCCGCCTCCAGACTCGCCGCGGTGCGATAAAGCGTCACGAGCAAAACCGTCGAGAGCGTGGCTGCCTCCATCGCGACCCAGACGAGACCCATGTTGTTGGAGGTCAGCGCGATCAGCATGGCCGAAATGAACACTTGGTACATGCTGTGATAGAGACGCAGCTGGCCGGCGTCGACTCGGCCATGCTCGCGCTCGATCTTCATGTACGGCCGCGAGAACAGCGACGTCGTAAAGCCTATGAACGCCGTCAGTGACACCAGGAAAACGTTGAACGGATCGATGAAGAACTGCTCCTCCGCTGCGGTGATGTTGCCCTCGCTGATGACGCGCGCGGTCAACGTGGCCGCCGCGATGAGCGTCACGAGACTGAAGCCCGCGTTGGCTTCGGGCGCCCAGCGCCGCGCGCCGAACAGCGCCAGAAAAGCTGCGCCGGCAATCGGGCTCGCCAGGAGCGCTACGAACTCCACTTACTTGTCCTCCTTCAACGATTCGAGGTGGTGCAGGTCCAGACTGTCGAACTGCTCGCGAATCTGGAAAAAGAACACGCCGAGCACGAGCATCGCGACGAGCACGTCGAGTGCCACGCCGAGCTCGACGATCATCGGCATTCCGTACGTGGCGCTCATCGCTCCGAAGAACAGGCCGTTCTCCATACCGAGGAACCCCACGACCTGTGACATCGCCTTGCGACGCGTGATCATCGTGAGGAACGAGAGCAACACGACCGCTACCGCGATTCCGATCGCGTTGCGCGTCGCCGTGCTTGCGAGCGCCGCGATCGGCTGCGCGAGGCCGAACGAAAAGATCACGACGAGCAGCCCGAGCAGCATTGTGCCGGAGATGTTGATCAACGGCTCGCTGTCCCAATAGACGCCGAGCCGCCTGATCAGCCGGTGCAAGAGCCACGGCAAGAATGCAACTTTGAGAACCAGCGTGAGCAGCGCCGACACGTACAGGTGGTTCTGCCCCGTGCGCCACGCGAGCAGCAGCGTGGCACCGCACAGGAGTGCCCCCTGCGCCGCAAGCAAGTCGACGAGCGTGACGACGCGCCGCTGCGACAACATCGCGAACGCGAGCAGCAAGAAAAGGGCCGCCAGCGCGTTGAGCAGTTGAAGGTCTAGGGGCGTGCTCGCCATTTCTCACGCCCTCAACAAGAGGTTCACGAGCAGCCCGAGAACCGCAAGGAGGAACGCAGTCGCGAGGAACTCCGGCGCACGGAACACGCGGAGCTTGGCGGAGATCGTCTCGATAGCGGCCAATCCGGCGCCGGCGACCAGGAGCTTCGCCGCGAGAAGCGGCAGGGCGGCGAGCAGCGCGAGCGGTGTTTGCGTCTGCTCCGTGGCCACGCCCCAGGGCACGAACAACGCAAATCCGACGCAAGCATAGTTGAACAGCTTGAGTGCAGCCGCCCACTCCATGAGGGCTAGGTGGCGAGCCGAATACTCGAGCAGCATGGCCTCGTGAATCATGGTGAGCTCGAGGTGCGTGGCCGGATTGTCGACGGGAATCCGCGCATTCTCGGCGAGCAAAACGAGCACGAACGCGACGGCCGTAAAGGCAAGGCTTGGGTACAGCGCGAATGGCTGCGTGGCCAAGTGGTCGGAGATCGCCGGCAGGGCCGTCGACGAGGAAATGAGCGACGCGACAAAGACCACCATCAGCAAAGCCGGCTCGGCCAGGAAGCCGACCATCATTTCTCGACGCGCGCCCAGCGTTCCGAAGGCCGTGCCCACGTCCATCGCCGCGAGGGACAAGAAGACGCGCGCCGTCGCGAGCAAGCCGACGAGTGCGATTGCATCGGCGGCATTCGAGAACGGCAGGCGCGTGCTCATCGACGGAATGATAGCGGCCGCACACACCATCGAGCCGAAGACGACATAGGGAGCGAGGCGAAATAGCGGCGACGCGTGCTCCGCAAGCACGGCTTCCTTGTGAAACAATTTGTGGATGCCGCGATAGGGAAGCCAGATGCTCGGCGCGGACCTATTCTGAAGCCACGCTCGGCACTGCGAGATCCAGCCGACGAACAGAGGCGCCACGGCGATCGCGGCCAACACTTCCAGCAGCTGCGTGAGCCACGCCAACATCGTCATAGCACCAGGGCCAGCAGCACGAGCAATGTCACGAAGCTGTACGTCAGATACGTAGCGATGCGGCCCTGCTGGAGCCACGCGACTGCCCAGGCAGTGCGCTGCACGAGCGTCGAGAGCGGGACGTAAGCGTAGGTCCAGATGCGATCGGACACCGTGACGCGGTAATGCGGGACGGCATCGAACGGCGTCGGCAACTGCCGCTGCATCTCGAAGAACGGCTGGAAGATGTGGCGAATCGGTTGACCGAAACCCTCGGCAGTATCTTGCATGCGTGCGTCGAGGCGCGCGAACCCGCAGTCCCAGGGAGCCGAGCGGCGCGCGCGCCCGTGGTAGAAATGCTTCACCGCGAAGACCGTCAGCACGATGACTGCGGTCACGACGACCAAGAAGACCAACGGCGCGTACGACGCCTGGCGCTCCATGACAGGAATGACGCGCCACCAGCTGCTGCTCAGCGTCCGCGTCTCGATGAGGCCAAACTGCATCGGCACGAGCTCGAGCACGTTGATCACGTACGAGGGGAACACTCCGAGCGCAACGCAGCCCGCGGCCAGCCATAGCAAACCGACGCGCTCGAGCCAGCCCGCGTC
>Ga0307497_10000379_pt1 | contig 10299 bp, 12 predicted proteins | sample 10_S_MG_FD_201366 | JGI IMG/M metagenome (GOLD analysis project Ga0307497, IMG submission 201366) | Soil microbial communities from Populus trichocarpa stands in riparian zone in the Pacific Northwest, United States - 10_S | ecosystem: Environmental > Terrestrial > Soil > Riparian zone > Trees...
CCTACAACATCAAGATGCGGGAAACCAGCGTGATGCGCAGCGACGGCTCGGTGCACCCGACCTACAACACCTGGGTGCAGAATCTGGACCGCTCGATCCGCGTCGAGCTGGCGTCGATCGGCCTGTGATGCGATGAGCGCCGTGCAATCTGCCCCCGCCCTCGAGCGCGAGCTCGCCGACATGCTGGTCGAGGTGCTGCACCTCGAGATGGCCGCGGGCGAGATCGACCCGGAGGCGCCGCTCTACGGCGACCAGGGGCTCGGCCTCGATTCGATCGACATCCTCGAGATCGCGGTTGCGATCTCGAAGAAGTACGGCTTCAAGCTGCGCTCCGACGATCCCGACAACGATCGCATCTTCGGGTCGTTGCGCGCCCTGGCCTCGCACATTGCGGAGAAACGCGGGCAGTAGTCTCGCCGTGGTGGCGTGGCGGTTGCTGGGGCTCTGCTTGTTCGCCTCCTATCCCGCGGTCGCGCATTTTGGCAAGCCGATGAGCGCGCTCGCCGTGCTCGCCGCGCTCGTCGCCTACCTGCTCGCCGCGCTCTGGATCCATAACCCGCTACGCTGGCTGGTGCCGCCGGTGGCCGGCGCCGCGGTGTACTGGCTGGCCCCGCCGGCCGAATGGGTGCTGTTCGTTCCGCCCATCGTGATCAACCTCGCTCTCGCCTGGGTGTTTGGCCGCACGCTGCTGCGCGGGCGGGTGCCGCTCATCTCGCGCTTCGCGCTCATGGAGCAGGCGACACTCAGCCCCGAGGTCGCGGCCTATACGCGTCTGCTCACCTGGGTGTGGACGCTGCTCTTCATCGGCGCGGCCATAACCTCGCTCGTCCTGGCGCTGTCGGGTCATCACGACGCGTGGTCGCTTTTCACCAACCTGATCAACTACCTCCTGGTCGGCGCGCTGTTCCTCGGCGAGTTCGCTTACCGCCGCGTCCGCTTTCGCAACTACCGCCACCACTCCCCGTTGCAGCTTCTGCGCAACGTAAGACGGACGAAGCTGTTCGAGCGCTAGGATGACGGCCATGCTTTTCGCCTGGCACCGCGGCGCCCCCGTCAGCGTCCATGAATTCGAGGCGACGGTGCAAACGCTGTCGGGCCGGCTGCAGCGCAAGCCCTACGTGGTGAATCTTTGCGAAGATCGCTACGCCTTTACCGTCGGCTTCGCCGCGAGCCTGGTCGCGGGACAGACGACGCTGCTGCCGCCGAGCCGCGCGCCCGAAGCGGTGCGCGATTCCTGCGCCGGCCGCGATGCGTACACCCTCACCGACGCAGACGTTCTCGGCAGTGATGCGGACTCCGCCCGCAAGGCGTTTTCCATCGATCCCGCACACGTCGCCGCAATCGTCTTCACCTCCGGCAGCACCGGACAGCCGGTGGCGCATGAAAAAACCTGGGGGGCGCTGGTCGCGGGAGCGCGCTCGCTAGCGACGCGCATCCGGGCGGCCGGCACCATCGTCGGCACGGTGCCGCCGCAGCACATGTTCGGACTCGAAGCCACTGTGATGCTGCCGTGGCAGAACGGCCTGGCGATGCATTCCGGCCGTCCGCTGCTGCCGGCGGATCTCGGCGCCGCGCTGGCCGAGGCGGCGGCGCCGCGCTGGCTGATGACTTCGCCGCTGCATCTGCGCGCCTGCGTGGCGGCGCGCCAGCCTCTGCCGGGGCTTGCGGGCGTGCTGAGCTCCACCATGCCGCTCGATCCGCAGCTCGCGCAGGACGCGGAGAAACTGTGGGGTGCGCCGGTGTTCGAGATCTATGGCTCGAGCGAAGCCGGCATGATCGCCACGCGCCGCACCGCGCTGGACGAGACCTGGGAGCTGTGTCCCGGCGTGCAGCTCGCCGAGCGCGCCGGAGATTTCTCGGTGCAGGGCGGCCACATCCTGCAGCCGCAGCGCATCGCCGACGAGCTGCGGGTGCGCGACGCGCGACATTTCACCCTGCACGGACGCAAGGCAAACGTGGTGAAGATCGCCGGCAAGCGCACCTCGATCGAGGCGCTGAATGCGGCCTTGCTGCGCGTCGAAGGCGTGCGCGATGGCGTGTTCTACCTGCGCAACGGCGCCGAGCGGGTCGGCGCGCTGGTGGTGGCGCCGGGCGTCTCGCCACGCGCGCTGCGCGCCGCGCTGCGGCGGCACATCGATCCCGCCTTCCTGCCGCGACCGCTGCACTTCGTCGCCGCGCTGCCGCGCAGCGAGAACGGCAAGCTCACGCGCGATGCGCTGCTCGAGATGGTGGATTCCCTGGAGTCGGTGTCGTCGTGATCGAAAAGCGCGGCACCATCGCCGCCGATCACCCGGCGCTGCCGGGCCATTTCCCGGGCGACCCGATCGTGCCGGGCGTTGTCCTGCTGGACGAGGTGCTGAGCGCCTTGCCCGGAAGGATGGACATTCCGTGGGCGAAATTCCACGCGCCGCTGCGGCCCGCGGAGGAATTCGTCATCCGCATCGAGCAGAACAAGTTCAGCGTGCACCGGGGTGAAACGCTGATCGCGTCCGGTGGACTGCGCTCGGCATGAGCTCGCTCTGGCTCGAGCAGCGCGAGCGCGGCAGCCTCGCCGCGATGAAGGGCGGCGTGCGGCTGCTGCTCGGCGTCGGCCATACGTTCGGCCGGCTGCTGCTCTATCCCACCTGCGCCTATTTCCTCGCCTCCTCACGGCAGTCGCGTACCGCATCCCGCGAGTATCTCGGCCGCGTGCTCGGCCGGCCGGCGCGGCTGCTCGATGTCGCACGCCACTACCTGACGTTTGCGAAGACGCTGCATGACCGCGTGTATTTCCTCGCCGGGCGCACCGCCGAGTTCGACATCGAGCAGCACGGCCTCGACACGGTGGAAAAAACCCTGGCGAAAGGACGAGGTTGCGTGCTCCTCGGTGCCCACCTCGGCAGCTTCGAGGTCCTGCGTGTGCTGGGCAGCCTCGAGTGCAAGGCGCCGGTCAACGTGCTGCTCTATCCGGACAATTCCTCCAACGCCGACGCGGTGGCGAGCGACCTGTGCCCGGAGCTCAAGCAGCGCGTCATCCCGCTCGGGCGACCCGACACGCTCCTGAGGGTGCACGAATGCCTGGAGCGCGGCGAGATCGTCGGCATCCTCGGCGATCGCACGCTCAAGTCCGACAAGACGGCGCGCTGCGATTTCTTCGGCCAACCCGCAACCTTCCCGCAGGGGCCGCTGCTGCTCGCCTCGATCCTGAAGGCGCCGGTGATCCTGTTTTTCGGCCTGTTCCAGGGCGGCCGGCGTTACACCATCCATTTCGAGCTCTTTACCGACGAGTTGCATATCGCGCGCCGGGACCGGAGCGCGCAACTGCAACCCTGGATCGCGCGCTATGCCGCGCGGCTCGAGCACTATTGCCGCTTGGCGCCGTACAACTGGTTCAACTTCTATGACTTCTGGCGTGCGTAGCTGGCTCGCGCTGCTGTGGCTCGCCTCGACGCCGGCGTCCGCCCAGGGCTGGAACCTGGACGCCCTGATGAGCGAGTTAGCCGCGGTGCCGGCGAGCCGCACGCGCTTCGTCGAGACGCGCCATCTGGCGATGCTCACGCAACCGCTCGAGCTCAAGGGCAGCCTGAGCTACGAGCGCCCCAACCGTCTGGTGAAGCACGTCGAGAGTCCGTTCGACGAGCTGCTCACGGTCGACGGCGAGGCGCTCAGCCTGGTGAACAAGACCAAGGGCGAGCAGCGTTCCCTGTCGTTGCGCGAACAGCCCGCGTTGGGCGCGCTGGTGGAGGGCGTGCGCGCTACGCTGGCGGGGGACCGCGCCCAGCTCGAGCGCCATTACCGCGTGCAGTTTTCAGGGCGGCGCGAGGCCTGGCGCCTGCACCTCGTGCCGCGCGCGACCCAGGTGCGCGCACACGTCGAGTCCATCACCGTGTCCGGCGCAGCCGCGCGCCCGCAACGCATCGAAGTGCTCGAAAGCACCGGCGACCGCTCGGTCATGACCATCGTGCATGACGGGAAGTGAGCGGCCGCGCCTCGCGGTCGCGCTCTGGCTGCTGATCCTCGCGTTGGGCGGCTGGCAGCTCGCCCACACGCGCGTGGTGGCCGACCTGGGCGCGTTCCTGCCGCCATCGGCGACGCCCGCGCAGCAGCTCCTGCTCGATCAGATGCGCAGCGGCGTCGCTTCGCGCATCCTGCTGATCGCCGTGAGCGGAAGCGACGACGAGCGCCTGGCCAGCGAGAGCCGTGCCGCGGCCGCGAAGCTGCGCTCGAGCGGGCTGTTCGCGTCGGTGCAGAATGGCGGCGACGAAGGCCTGCGCGCCGATCGCGAAGCCTTCATGAACTACCGTTACGTGCTCAGCCCGGCTGCGGGCAGCGAGCGCTTCAGCGCGCCCGCGCTGCGCGTATCGCTGGAAGCGGCGCTCGCAGAGCTGGCCTCGCAGTCGGCCGGGCCGCTGCGTGCGGTGCTGCCGCGCGATCCGACCGGCGAGCTGCGGCGCATCTTCGAGCGCCTGCCCGCCGCCTCCCCCGCCAGGCGCGGCGGCGTCTGGTTCAGCGCGGACGGCCGGCGCGCGCTGGTGGTGGCGGAAACCGTCGCCGGCGGCTTCGACGCGCTCTCGCAGGAACAGGCGATCGCGGCCGTGCACCAGGCGGTCGACCCGAAGCTCAAGGTCGAAGTGAGCGGCCCAGGCGTATTCGCCGCCGCGTCGCGCACGCAGATCGAGCGCGACGCCTGGCTGCTCTCGCTCGCCTCCGGTGCGCTGGTGCTGCTGCTGCTGCTGCGCATCTACCGGCGGCCGCGCATCGTCGCGCTTTGCTTCGTGCCGGTCGTAAGCGGGGTGCTGATCGGGACCGCGGCGGTCAGCCTCGCTTTCGGTAACGTGCACGCCATCACGCTCGGCTTCGGCGCGACGCTCATCGGCGAGGCGGTCGACTACCCGAGCTACGCCTGCCTCAACGCCGGCCCGGGCGAGAGCCTGCGGTGCGCGCTCGAGCGCATCTGGCCGACGCTGCGCCTCGCAGTGCTCACCACCGTGCTCGGCGGCCTCACCATGCTGCTGTCGAGCTTCGCGGGCCTGGCGCAGCTCGGATTGCTGTCGATGAGCGGCGTACTGGCGGCCGGATTGGTCACCGGCTACGTGCTTCCGGCGCTGGCGGGCGAGCGGCCGGTGACCGACCGGCCGTTCGCCGCGCCGCTCGCGCTGGAACGCGCAACGCTGCGCGCGCGAAGCTTCGCGCCGGCGGTCTGGATCCTGGCCTTCGTTGCGCTGGTGCTGCTGGTCCGGAACGCCGGCAAGCTCTGGGAAGACGACCTCGCGGCAATGAGCCCGGTACCCGAGCACCTGAAGGCCGCCGACCGCGAGCTGCGCCGCGAGCTCGGCGCACCCGACGTGCGCCACCTCATCCTGGTGCAGGCCGCGAGCCGCGAAGCTGCGCTGGAAAGCGCCGAAGCACTCGAGGGCAAGCTCGACCAGCTGGTGCAGCGAAAGGTGATCGCGGGCTACGACCTCGCCACGCGCTACGTGCCGAGTCTCGCCGAGCAGCAGCGACGCCTCGCCGCTCTGCCCGAGCCTGCGACGTTGCGCGCCAACCTCGAGCAGGCGCTGGCCGGCCTGCCGTTCCAGCGCGGCGTGTTCGAGCCGTTCCTGCGCGAGGTGGAGCAAAGCCGCACGCGCGGCCCGCTTGGCGAAGGCGATCTGCGCGGCACGGTGCTCGGCATCAAGCTGCAGGCCCTGGTCGTGCCGGCCGGAACCGGCTGGGCGGTGCTGGTACCGCTCTACGGCGTGGCGGACGCCCAGGCGCTCGGCGCCGAAGTCCCGGTGCTCGACCTGAAGGGAGAATCCGAGCGCCTGCTCGCCGGCTACCGGCTGGAGGCGCTGCGCCTGAGCGCGCTCGGCATGGCGGCGATCGTGCTGCTGCTCGCCTTCGGCCTGCGCAACGCGCGGGCCGTGGTGCAGGTCGTGCTCCCGGTGGCGCTCGCGCTGCTCATCAGCGCGGCGATCCTGCAACTCGTGGGGCAGCGCTTGACCGTGTTCCACCTGATCGCGATGCTGCTGGTGATGGGCATCGGCCTGAACTACTCGCTGTTCTTCGACCGCCCGGAGCAGAACCTTCTGCTGCGCCGGCGGCTGCTGTTCGCGCTCTACGTCACCTGCGCGACGACGCTGCTTGCCTTCGTCACGCTCGCGTTTTCATCCAACCCGGTGCTGCACGCAATCGGCCTCACGGTCGGCGTCGGCGCGGCCGTCGCCTTTCTCACCTCGGCAGCGCTCGCGCGTCGATGAACCCACTCGGCGTCACCGCCTATACGACCACCACCGCGCTCGGCCGCGGCAAGGCCGCCATGCTGGAGGCCTTGCGCCGCGGCAAGGGCGGGCTCAGGGCAAACGACTTCGATCGCGCCGAGCTGCGCGCCTGGATCGGGCGCGTCGCCGGGCTGGAGGAGGCGCCGATCGGCGGCGCGCTCGCCGAGTTCGACTGCCGTAATAACCGGCTCGCTTCTGTCGGCTTGGGACAGGACGGGTTCAAAGAATCCGTTTCAAGGGCAAAGGCAAAATACGGCGCACGGCGCGTCGCGGTGCTGCTCGGCACCAGCACCTCGGGCATCCTGCGCACCGAGCTCGCGTATCGCCAGCGCGACGCGCAAGGCAACCTGCCGCCCGACCTGCACTACCGCCACGCGCAGAACCTCTATTCGATTACCGACTTCGTGCGCCAGGTGCTGGCGCTCGAGGGGCCGGCGATGACTGTCTCGACGGCGTGCTCCTCGAGCGCCAAGGTATTCGCGAGCGCCGCGCGCTACATCGAGGCCGGCATCATCGATGCCGCAGTGGTCGGCGGTGTCGACAGCTTGTGCCTGACCACGATGCACGGCTTCAGCTCGCTGCAGCTGGTCTCGGACGAGCCATGCCGACCGTTCGACGCCGCGCGCAAAGGCATGTCGATCGGGGAAGCAGCAGGCTTTGCACTGGTCGAGCGGGGAGCCGGCCCCCTGTCCCTTCTTGGTTACGGAGAATCCAGCGACGCCTACCACATGTCCACGCCGCAACCCGACGGCGAAGGCGCGCTCGGCGCGATGCAGCAGGCGCTGACGCGCGCCGGCCTCGAGCCTGGCGAGATCGATTACGTAAACGCCCACGGCACCGCCACGCCGGCGAACGATCGCGCCGAGGACCGCGCGCTGGTGCGCCTGTTCGGCAAGCGCGTGCCGGTGAGCTCGACCAAGGGCTTTACCGGGCACACGCTCGGCGCCGCGGGCATCGTCGAAGCCATCGTCTGCTTCCTCGCGCTCGAGCACGGCCTGCTGCCCGCGACGCTGAATTCCACCGCCATCGAGCCCGGATTGGAAAGCATGGTCCTGCTCGAGAACCGCGCCGCGAAGGTGCGGCGCGCCCTGTCCAACTCGTTCGGATTCGGAGGCAGCAACTGCAGCTTGGTGTTCGGGGAATAGGCCTGCTCGCGCCGGGGCTGCAAGGATGGCCGGCCGGCGCGCGCGTGCTGTCGGGTGCAGCCGCGTTCGAGCCGAGCGCGGTGCAGCGGCCCGCGGTCAGCCTGTTGCCGCCCGCCGAGCGCCGGCGCTGCGCGCCTTCGGTCGCATGGGCGCTCGCCGTGGCGCAGGAAGCGGTGCAAAGCTCCGGGCTCGACGCGGGCACGCTCTCGGTGGTGTTCGTGTCGAGCGACGGCGACGGCGACATCGTCCATCGCCTGTGCAGCGCGCTCGCCACGCCGGCCGCCGCGGTCTCGCCGACCGATTTCCACAACTCGGTGCATAACGCCGCGACCGGCTACTGGAGCATTGGCGCGCATTCGCCGGCCGCTTCCACCGCGCTCTGCGCCTACGACGCCTCCTTCGCCACCGGCCTGCTCGAGGCCGCGTGCCAGATCGCGATTGAGAAACGGCCGGTACTGTTGATGGCAGTCGACCTGCCCTACCCGCCGCCGCTGGCACCGCACCGCCCCGTGCGCCATGGGTTCGCGGCAGCGCTCGTCCTGGAGCCCGGCACCGGCCTCGAAATCTCATTGGACGGGAGCGAGCCGACTGCGCCGCCGATGCGCGATTTCGAGGGCAACGCCAGCGCGGCATGCGTGCCGCTGCTCGCGGCGCTGGCGCGGCCGGGCGAAGCGCTGGTGCGCTTACCGCTCGCCGGGCGCGTCCTGCAGGTTCGAAAAATCTGAATCCCGACCGGGCCGCGATCGAGCGACTGGTGCCGCAGCGCGGCGCGATGTGCCTGCTCGAAGAGGTGCTCTCGTGGGACGAGAACACCGTCGCCTGCCGTGCCGTCAGCCATCGCGACCCGGCGAATCCGTTGCGCCGCCGGGGCGCGCTCGCCGCCATCATCGGCGTGGAGTACGCGGCGCAGGCGGTGGCCGTTCATGGAGGTTTGAGTTCGAGTTCTTCGAAACCCAAAACTGGACACTTGGCGGCCCTGCGCGACGTCACCTGCTCGGTAGCACGGCTCGACAGCGAGCACGACGACCTTGTTGTATCGGCGACACGCGTCGCGGCGGAGAGCGGCCGGCTGCTGTACGATTTCCGCGTCGAAGCCGGGGGGCGGGAGCTGCTGAGAGGGCGGCTGTCCGTGGTACTGCTGAATGATAAGAGCGCTGGTCACGGGGGGTAGCGGGGCGATCGGCGCGGCGATCTGCCGGCGGCTGGCCGCGCAGGGAACGCGGGTCGCGGTGCATGCGAACCGCAATCTGAAGCAGGCCGAGGCGATCGCGGAAAGCATAAGCGCCGCGGGCGGCAAGGCCGAGGCGCTCGCCTTCGACGTCACCGACGCGGCCGCGGCGACGGCAGCGCTGGAGAAGCTGCTGGCCGACGGGCCGGTGCAGATCGTGGTCAACAACGCGGGGATTCACGCGGATGCGCCGATGGCCGGGATGTCCGAAGAGCAGTGGAGGAGCGTGCTCGACGTCTCGCTGCACGGCTTCTTCAACGTCACCAAGCCGCTGCTCTTGCCGATGATCGGCACGCGCTGGGGACGCATCGTCAGCCTGTCGTCGGTCGCCGCGGTGCGCGGCAACCGCGGGCAGACCAACTACGCCGCCGCCAAGGCCGGCCTGCACGGCGCGACACGCTCGCTCGCGCTCGAGCTCGCCTCGCGCGGCATCACGGTCAACGCGGTGGCGCCTGGCATCATCGCCTCGGGCATGACCAAGGACACCTTCAGCGGCAGCGCGATCAGCTCGCTGGTGCCGATGAAACGCGCCGGCAAGCCCGAGGAAGTGGCGGCGCTGGTGGCGTTCCTGGCTTCCGACGAGTCCGGCTACATCTCCGGCCAGGTGATCTCGATCGACGGGGCGATGTCATGAAAGTGGCGATCGTCATCCCGGCCTACAACGAGGCCAGCACCATTCGCGACGTGGCCAGCCGGTCGCTGGCGCAGCTCAAGGACGTGATCGTGGTAGACGACGGTTCGGCCGACGGTACCGCCGCGGCGCTGGCCGGCCTGCCGGTCACGCTGGTCTCGAATCGGGTCAACCTGGGCAAGGGCGCGAGCCTGTGGCGCGGCTTCACAGTCGCGATGGCGGCGGGCGCCGAGGCGGTGATCACGCTCGACGCCGACGGCCAGCACTGCCCCGAGGACATTCCGCGCCTGCTGGCGGCAGCCAGCGAGCACCCTGGGCGCATCGTCATCGGCGCGCGCCTCTGGGATAGGGACAAGGTCCCGGGATTGCGCTATTTCGGCAACCGCTTCGCCAATTTCTGGGTGGCCTGGGCGGCGGGCGCGCCGGTGGCCGACAGCCAGTCGGGCTTCCGCCTCTACCCGGCCGCCGTCCTGAAGCACGTCCATGTGTTCCATGGCCCCGGCGCGCGCTTCGCCTTCGAGAGCGAGATCCTGATCGAGGCCGGCCGCGCCGGCGTGCGGACTTTCGCCGTGCCGATCGCGGCGCTCTACCCCGCCAACGCCCGCGCCAGCCATTACCGCTCGGCCGTCGACACGGCGCGCATCGTGCGCATGATCGCGTGGAAGCTGGTCACCCGGGGCTTCGACCTGCCGGCGCTGGTGCGCAGCCTGAGCCTGGCCAAGACGTAGTCCTAGCGGACTACACAGCGCGTCCTAAGGGAGGATGGAAAGGTACGTGCGGAAGTAGCATGATCCCTACCTGTGTAGAGCAGCTTCTACACCGAGCAGGTAGGTGGCCAGCACGCTGTTAGCAGCCCCAGCCCGAGAGACCGAGCCCGAAACCCGGTCCACGGTAGGGCCAAACAAAGTGTAGTCGCTGCTTGATCGCCGCTTGAGAGGCAGTTCCGGAGGGCGCAGCTAGCGGCTGCGCCCTCTTTCATTTCCGGGATCCATTCTGCAGATGTGAAGCCGTGCACGCTATCGCCGCGCACCGTGTCACATTGTCGCGATTTCCAGA
>Ga0307497_10000380_pt1 | contig 10290 bp, 11 predicted proteins | sample 10_S_MG_FD_201366 | JGI IMG/M metagenome (GOLD analysis project Ga0307497, IMG submission 201366) | Soil microbial communities from Populus trichocarpa stands in riparian zone in the Pacific Northwest, United States - 10_S | ecosystem: Environmental > Terrestrial > Soil > Riparian zone > Trees...
TGTACATCTCCTTCTGGACGACGTCCGAGCCCGCCCCGGACGTGCGCGTGAAGAGCTCCGTGTCCTCGAAGAGCGGTGTCGTGATCCGCCGGTAGCCGTACGCGGCGCAGACTTCCTCGGTCTCGCGCAGCACCCGCTCCCACAGCGGCTGCTGCGCAGGCAGGACGTCCTGTGTGCCTCTCGGCGCCTCGAACTTCACGAGACGCGGAGCTCGTCCAAGAACGGGTTGCGCTCGAGCTCGGCGCCGAGCGTCGTCTCGGGGCCGTGGCCCGAATAGACGACGGTCTCGGGCGGGAAGCGCTCGATCAGGCCGCGGATCGACTCGACGAGCGTGCTCCAGTCTCCGTACGGGATGTCGGTCCGCCCGACCGAACCGGCGAAGAGCACGTCGCCGGAAAAGAGCGCGCCGTCCGCGTAGTAGGCGACGTGACCGGGTGAGTGCCCGGGGACGTTGAGCGTCTCGAACGAGATCCCTCCGAGCTCGAGCGTCTCGCCGCCGTCGAGCAGGACGTCCGCCGCGTAGGGCTGGAGCGGGATCTCTGGAAACCAGTTCTCCGGCTGCGCGAGAACCGGCGCCTCGAGGCGCGGCATGTAGACGCTCGCTCCCGTGCGTGCAGCGTAGGTGGCGACACCGCCGAGGTGATCCCAGTGCGAGTGCGTGATCAGAATCCCCGCGCACGCCTGAGGGAGCTCGGCGACGTCCGCGCCCGGATCGACGACGACCGCCTCGGCGGCTGCGTCCAGACGCACGACGTAGCAGTTCGTCCCGACAGGGCCGAGCTCGTGCCTTTCGACGAGGAGGCTCATGACGGCGAGTCTAACCGTGGCTCCAACCCGGTTCGGAAGGCGGATAGGATCGTCTCGTGCGCAGCTGGCGACTGCCGGAGATCGAGACGCCGGACGGAAGTAGATCGCCCGTCGTCCTGCATTCCTCCGACGAGGGCCGCGCCGTCCTGATCGGGTTGCTGCCCGGGCAGAAGCTCGGCGATCACCAGGTCAAGGAGCACGCGTTCCTCGTCGTCGTCGACGGCACGGCGCAGATCGAGTCCGCCGGCGAGAAGCTCGACGCCGGCGCTGGCACGATGGTCGCCTTCGATCCGGACGAGCGACGAGTCGTGGCGAGCCACTCCGGGGCGAAGATCCTGCTGATGCTGTCGCCGTGGCCCGGCGAGGGCCACTACCGCGGCGATACCGCGCTCTAGCTCTTGCCCTGCGTGCGCCGCTGGTACGAGCGGTAGAGGAACGTGTCCATCACGTAGCTGAATGGGAGGAAAACGAGCAGAAGGAAGGCCGTGCGGAACACCGTGGCCGCGAGCGGCTCGCCGTGCTCGAGGAGCCTGATCGTGATGAACATGAGCGGAGCGAAGATGAGCGCGCGCCTTCCGACCTTGTTCCACGACGGAGGATCGATTCTGCGGCCGCCGCGCGTCCGGATCGGTCCCTTTCCGTTCTTGCTCTTGGAGACGCCTTTCTCGGGCTCGTCGACTTCGACCTCCCGGCCTTCCTCGTCGACGTAGACGTACTCGTAGTCGTGGCGGCGCTCCTTGGCTCGCCGGCGGCGCTGTTTGCGGGTTGGCACGAGATCTAGCCTAGCGCTGCCACGCGAGGCGACCCGCCTGTACGACGGCACTTACGACCTCGCCCCCGACGTGGTACGCCAGGTGTCGCCAGTCAGGTGCAGCGAGCAGTACGAGATCCGCGTCGTAGCCCGGCGCGAGCCGTCCGATCCGGTCCGCCCGACCGAGCACGTGCGCCGCGTTGACGGTCACCGCGCCGAGGGCCTCACCTGGCGACAGGTCGAGTTGCGTGCAGGCGAGCGACATGACGATAGGGAGGCTTTCGCAGAAGGCGCTCCCGGGGTTGAAGTCGGTTGCGAGCGCAACCGCGGCGCCGGCATCGACGAGGGCTCGCGCCGGCGGCATCGGCCGACCGAGAACGAGCGCAGCGACGGGCAGGAGCACACCGACGACGTCGCTCGCCGCAAGCGTTCGGACCCCTTCGGCGCCGGTCGCCTCGAGGTGGTCGACGGAACGTGCGCCGAGCTCGACGGCGAGCGGGATCGCTCCCTGCTCGGAGAACTGATCCCCGTGGAGCCGCAGCGCCAGCCCCGCGTCGCGGCACGCCTCGAGGTAGCGCCTCGCGTGGTCGCGGTCGAAGGCGCCACGCTCGAGGAACACGTCGGCCGCCTCGGCAATCTCGGCCGCCTCCGGGAGGACCTCGGCGAGCGCGAAGTCCAGATACGAGTCGGCATCGTCGTACTCCGGCGGAACCGCGTGCGCGCCGAGCCAGGTCGGGATGCCGCCCTCGGCTTTGATCGCGAGCAGCGACGCGAGCTCGGTGTCGCGGTCGAGCCCGTAGCCCGACTTGGCCTCGAACGTCGTCGTACCCGCGCGGAGCATCCACTCGCGATGCCGCCGCACCGCCTCGCGGAGCCCGTCCTCGCCGGCCGCTCGAGTCGCTTTGACGGTCGACAGGATTCCGCCGCCGGCCGCATGGAGCTCCTCGTAGCTCGCTCCCCGCGCGCGCAGCTCGAACTCAACGGCGCGGTCGCCCGCGAAACACGCATGCGTATGGCAATCGACGAGACCGGGGACTGCGCACAACCCCCGACCGTCGAGCTCCTCGACGCCTCCGTCGAGCACACGGAGGTCGGCCATCTGCCCGACTTCGGCGATGCGGCCTTGTTCGCAGAGGACGAACGCGCCTTCGACGACGTCAACCCGCCCGAGATCGGCGCCCCGAAGCGGCGCCTCGGCGCTCGCGGGGGTCACGACCTGGTCGAGGTCGCGGACGAGCAGCTGCGCCGGAGCGTCGGCCGAGCTCACTCGCCGCGTGCTGGAGGCATCGGCAGCTCGAGTCCATGCTCAACAGCGGCCGCGGCCGCATCCTCGTAGCCGGCGTCCAGGTGCCGGAGGACGCCCATCGCCGGATCGGTCGTCAGGACACGCTCGAGCCGCTCCGCCATCTCGTCGGTGCCGTCGGCGACGACGACCATGCCCGCATGGATCGCGTTCCCGATCCCGACGCCGCCGCCGTGATGGACGCTGACCCACGTCGCTCCCGCGGCAACGTTGACGAGCGCGTTCAGGATCGGCCAGTCGGCGATCGCGTCGGAACCGTCCTTCATCGCCTCGGTCTCTCGGTAGGGCGAAGCGACGGAGCCCGCATCGAGGTGGTCGCGGCCGATCACGACCGGCGCCTTCACCTTGCCGGTCCGCACGAGCTCGTTGATCGCGAGCCCGGCGCGGGCACGGTCGCCGAGCCCGAGCCAGCAGATCCGCGCGGGCAGACCCTGGAAATGGACTCGCTCCGGCGCGAGCTCGAGCCAGCGCTGGAGGAGCTCGTCGTCGGGGAATAGCTCCCTCAGCCGAGTGTCGATCGTCGCGATGTCCTCTTCGTCGCCGGACAGCACCGCCCACCGGAACGGGCCGATGCCGCGGCAGAAGAGCGGCCGGATATAGGCCGGGACGAAGCCCGGGTATGAGAAGGCCTTCGTTACGCCTGCTTCATGAGCCTCCCCGCGCAGATTGTTGCCATAATCGAAAACATAGCTGCCCGCTCGGACGTACTCGAGTAGCCCTTCAACGTGTCGCGCAATCGAGTCCCTGGCGCGGCGGAGGTACTCGTCGGGGTCGCTCGACCGCAACACCGCGGCCTCGTCGACCGACAGCCCTACAGGCACATAGCCTTCGAGCGGATCGTGAGCCGCTGTCTGGTCGGTGACGAAGTCGAAGTGCTCACCGCGACGGGCCAGCTCGGGAACGATCTCGGCCGCGTTTCCAAGGAGGCCGACCGAGAGAGCACGCCCTTCGCGAGCGGCATCGCGAACGAGCGCGATCGCCTCCTCGAGCAGGTCCGTCGAGCGGTCGAGGTAGCCCGTCTCGAGCCGGCGCTCGATTCGGGACGGGTCGACCTCGACGCAGAGGATCGCCCCGCCCGCCATGGTCGCCGCGAGTGGCTGCGCACCGCCCATTCCTCCGAGCCCGGCCGTGAGGATCGTCCGGCCGCTCAGGTCGGACGCGCCAAAATGCTGCTCGCCGGCCGCGGCGAACGTCTGGTACGTGCCCTGGAGAATTCCCTGGGTGCCGATGTAGATCCAGCTCCCGGCGGTCATCTGCCCGTACATCGTCAGGCCCAGGGCCTCGAGCCGCCGGAACTCGTCCCACGTCGCCCAGCGCGGCACGAGCAGCGCGTTCGCGATCAACACGCGCGGCGCTCCCGGGTGCGTCCGCAGCACACCGACGGGCTTCCCGCTCTGCACGAGCAGCGTCTCGTCCTCTCCGAGCGTGAGCAGCGAGCGGACGATCGCGCGCAATGCGTCGTGGTTGCGCGCAGCCTTCCCCGAACCGCCGTAGACGACCAGGTCCTTCGGCCGCTCGGCGACCTCGGGGTCGAGGTTGTTCAGCAGCATTCGCAACGGGGCCTCGGTCGACCACGATCTGGCGTTCAGCTCGGTGCCGCGCGGCGCCCGGATGTTGCCCAGGTCGCCGCACAGCGACTCGACCGTCTGGTCGAGCGTGTCGATCGTCGTCACGAAGACTCCTCGTCGAATCGCATCCGCTGCCGGAACTTCCACCACGCGTAGCCGGTCGCGAGGACGAAGCAGGCGAGCGCCACGGGTATCGCAACCATCAGGTCGCCGCCGGTGAGGGCGACGATGAGGACGAAGACGATCGCGACCCCGGCGTAGAAAAGCGCGCTGTCGCGGAACGGCCGCTTCGGAATCGGGGTCTTGGGAAGCGTCACTGCAGCCCGCCCGCCTCCGCCTCCACCGCTGCGATCGCCGAACCGTCGCGGATCGTGGCTGCAACCGCCTCGATGTCGTCGGACAGCGAACGATCGTCGCCGAGCCGCGGCGACATCGCCCGCACGAGCTTCCGCGCCGCCCTCGGCCCGACACCGGGCGCGAGCGGCGCGTGGAACTCGACCGCCTGAGCGCCCGCGAGGAGCTCGATCGCGAGGACGCGCTCAGCGTTCGCGAGCACCTGCCACGCCTTCAGTCCCGCCGCGTTGCCCATCGACACATGATCCTCCTGGCCGGCGCTCGTCGGGATCGAGTCCACGCTCGCCGGGTGGCTGAGCGCCTTGTTCTCGCTGACGAGCGAAGCGGCGACGTACTGCGGGATCATGAACCCGGAGTTGAGGCCCCCGTCCGCCGCCAGGAACGCCGGCAGTCCATCGGACAGCGCGGGGTTGACGAGCCGTTCGGTCCTCCGCTCCGAGATGCTCGCCAGCTCACTGACCGCGAGCGCCAAAACGTCGAGCGCGAAGGCGACGGGCTGGCCGTGGAAGTTGCCGTTCGAGAGGACAACGCCGTCCTCGGGAAAGACGAGCGGGTTGTCGGTCGCTGCGTTGAGCTCGACCGATGTTGTGTGCGCAACGTGCTCGATGAGATCCCGCGCGGCGCCGTGGACCTGTGCCGCACAGCGAAGCGAGTACGCGTCCTGGACCTGATCGCACCAGCGATGCGCCTCGTCGATCGCCGAGCCCTCGAGCAAAGCGAGGATGTTCGCGGCGGCTGCCGCCTGCCCCGCGAGGGGCCGGAGCTCGTGGATGCGCGGCAGGAAGCTGTTGCGCGAGGCCTGCAGCGCGTCGACCGACAGCGCGCACGCTACGTCCGCCGCCTTGGCGAGCCGCCGCGCACGTACAACCCCGAGCGCGGCGAACGCGCCCATGAACTGGGTGCCGTTGACCAGCGAGAGGCCTTCCTTCGCTTCGAGGCGGAGCGGCTGGAGGCCCGCCCTTGCAAGCGCGTCGCCGCCCTCGAGCAGCTCGCCGTCGAACCGCGCCCGGCCCTCTCCGACGAGCGGAAGCGCGAGGTGGGCCAGCGGAGCGAGGTCGCCGCTCGCGCCGACGGATCCGCGACTCGGCACTTCCGGGACGACCCCGCGGCCCAGACAGTCGAGCAGCAGCTCCGCGACCTCGACGCGTGTACCGGAGTAGCCCTTCGCGAGCGTGTTCGCCCGCATGACCATCGCCGCCCGCACGATCTCACGCGGATATGGCTCGCCGACTCCACAGGCGTGGCTCCGGAGGAGCCGGAGCTGGAGCTCCTCGGCCAGCTCCGTGGGAATCCGCGTCGAGACGAATCGCCCGAAGCCGGTCGTGACGCCGTAGGTCGGCTCGTCCTTGCGAAGAGCGTCTTCGACGACCGCGCGCGCAGCGGCAAGCTTTTCTCGCGCAGAGTCGTCGAGCTCCGCGGTGCCGTCCTCGACCGCGACGTGCCAGACGTCGTCCGGGGTGAGGTCCTCCCCTGTCAGGCGGACCGCAGTCGTGCGAGCCATGGCGAAGCCAGTCTAGCCCGCTCCCCACGGGTAGAACACGGGCGTGGCCGAGCCTGCGTCCGCGACTCCGAAAGAGCTGGTCCCGCGAGAGACGGCCGGGCCTGAGCGGGCGTCCGCGCTGTTCCGGCGGAGCGACTTTCGGCGGACGTACGCGGCGGTCGCGGTCAGCGAGCTCGGAGATGCGTTCCAGTACATCGCGCTCATGTGGTTCGCGCTCGTCGCGGGCGGACCGCTCGGCGTGATCGCGGTTCGGCTCGCCGACAGCGTGCCCGCGCTCCTCTTCGGGCTGCACGGCGGAGTTGTCGCCGACCGGTGGGATCGGCGGCGCGTGATGATCTCCGCCGACCTCGTTCGCGGGGTCGTGCTCGTTCCGGTGGCGATCGCCGGGCTGACGGGTCACCTGCCGCTCGCGGTCCTCGTCGTGGCCGCCTTCGTGCTCACGGCGGCGACGAGCTATTTCGACCCTGCGTACGGCGGGCTCCTGCCCGAGCTCGTCGACCGGCGTAACGTGCAGCAGGCGAACGGGTTGGTTCGGGCGACTGCCGATGCGCTTTCGGTCGGCGGCTGGGCGCTCGCCGGGCTCCTACTGGTCGTGCTGCCGATCAGCGCGTTCTTCGCTCTCAACGCGGCGTCGTTCTTCCTGTCGGCCGTGTTCCTGCTCGGCGTACGGACGAAGGGTCGGGTCGGCGGGCCGGACGCAGAGCGGCCGAGGATCTCCGAGGGTTTCGCAGCGCTGCGGCCGCTGCCCGTGCTGGCCACGTCCGTCGTCGTGCTCGGGCTCGCGGTCACGCTTTCGTCCGGGACGTGGATCGTCGGCGTGCCGGAGCTGGTGCGCTCGACGCTCGGGCTCGGCGCCGGCAGCTTCTCGCTCGTTGCGGCGGCATACGCGTTCGGGTCGATCTGCGCCGGTGCCGCGTTGGCCCGCTTTCCGGTACGGCGCAAGGCTCGCGCGAGCATGCTGGCGTGGGCGCTCTACCTGCCCGCCTACGCGCTGTTCGCGTTCGCGGGCTCCCTCCCGGTCGCGCTGGCCGCGGGGCTCCTGTGCGGGGTCGGCCAGGGCTCGTCCTGGGTGCTGATCAACTCCGCGGCCCAGGAGGAAGTGCCCGACCGGTTCCTCGGGCGCGTCATGGGCCTCGTCTCGCTCGTCCATCGAGGCGCGCATGCGACGGGCTTGCTGCTCGTCTCGCCGCTCTTCGCGCTCGCCGCGGCGCAGGACGTCTTCGCGGCCGCGGCGATTGCGATCCCGCTGACCGGTTTGGCCGGGCTCGCGTTCAGCGCTCGAGCAACCGAAGCTCGAGTACCCGCGACGAGTCGAACCCGTCGATCCTGAGCATCGCCCCGGCCGCAGCAGCTGCGGCTCCGGCCGGCATCAGGCCGACGAGCTCCGCCCCAGCGACGGTCGCTCCGCGGAAGAGCGCCTCCTGCTCGACGCGCGCAACGATGTCGTGCAGCGCCGCCGCCTCCCAGTCCTCAACGTTCATGCTCACCTGGACGAGACCCGCACTCGGGAGCTCGAGGCCGAGAGCGCGCACGCCCGGGAAACCGCCGCCGGCTTCGCGGACGATCGCAGCCACTTCGCGTGCGGTCTCGAGCCCGCCTTTGAGATTGACGTTGAACGCGATCAGTGGCCGTCGCGCGCCCACGAGGACGGCCCCGGCGGAGGGGTCGAGGCGCTCCGGACCGAAGTCCGGTTTCAGTTCGCCCCCGTCGATCCTGCGCTGAAGCTCTTCCGTGCCACCGCGCCTGAAGAACGCCGGCCCGCGACCGGGCGCGAGCTCGCCGTACAGGAAGACAGGCAGGCCGATGTCCTCGCCGATACGGCGGGCAACCGTCGTCGCCGTTTCCCGCGCTCGAGGCATGTCGTCCGGGGAGATCGGCACGAGCGGCACGACGTCGGCGGCTCCGACGCGGGGATGCGCTCCCTCGTGAACGCGCAGGTCGATCCGGTCACGCGCGGACGCGACTCCGGCGAGTACCGCGTCGACGAGGTCGTTCTCCTCGCCGACGACGGTGAAAACCGACCGGTTGTGATCGGCATCGGCATGGACGTCGAGCACCTCGGCCGATCCGCCGAGCGCATCAGCCAATGCGGCCAGCGTTGCCTGCTCGCGCCCCTCGGAGAAGTTCGGCACCGATTCGAGCGGCAGCGCCACGGACGTACTCTAGGGAGCGTGAAGGCGTACTACGAGGCTCGCGCGCGCGAGTACGACGACTGGGTGTATGGGACCGGCCTGTTCGAGGAGCGCGATCGCCCCGGCTGGCACGAGGAGCGCGAGCGGATGCAGGACGCTGTCGCGGCGATGGCGGCCGCTCGGACGCTCGACATCGCGTGCGGGACAGGCTGGCTGACACAGCACCTGCGCGGCGAGATCGTCGGCCTCGACGCGAGCCCGTCGATGCTCGAGGCGGCCGCCGAGCGGATTCCCGGTGCGGAGTTCGTCGTCGGCGACGCGCTCGAGCTTCCGTTCGAGGACGGCTCGTTCGAGCGGATCGCGACCGGGCACTTCTACGGTCACCTCGAGGAGGCGGACCGCGCCCGGTTTCTGTCCGAAGCTCGGCGGGTGGCCGGGGAGCTCGTGGTCATCGACTCGGCGCTGCGCGACGGCGTCGATCCGGTCGAGTGGCAGGAGCGGCTGCTGAAGGACGGCTCGCGGTGGGAGGTCTACAAGCGCTACTTCGCCGCGTCGGAGCTCGCCGAGGAGCTCGGGGGCGGCGATGTCCTCTTCGGCGGGAACTGGTTCGTCGTCGTACGCTCGCGCGGGTGACGCGCCGGCGGTCTACGTACCGGTCGCTCGCATCGCTCCAGCGTGACAACCGTGCGTGCCGTGCGTGCGCGGAGGCTGGGTTTGCGATCGAGTCGCGTCCGGTGCTCGAGGGGCATGCGGGGCAGAGGGCGTATCTCCTCGGCCAGGCGCCGGGCGTGGTCGAGGGCGAGGAGCGCCGGCCATGGCGAGGTCGAGCCGGCCAGACGTTGCGCCGCTGGCTCGGGCTCGACGAGGACGCGTTCTACGCGACGTTCTACTGCGCCTCGGTCACTCGGTGCTATCCGGGCCGTGCGCCTGCGGGCGGCGGCGACCGGACTCCGGCGGCGCGCGAGCAGGAGCTGTGCTCGTTCTGGCGCGAATGGGAGCTCCGGTTGCTGCAGCCGCGGCTGATCGTCGCGGTGGGCGGGCTCGCGATCCGGCAGCTGCTCGGCCTTCCGAGCCTCGACGCCGGCGTCGGGCAGACCTTCGCGCACGGCGAGGCGGTTGCCGTTCCGCTGCCGCACCCTTCGGGCGTGAGCCGGTGGATGAACGACGCCGAGAACCAGCAGCGCGTCGAGCGTGCAGTCGAGTTCATCCACGCCGAGCTCGTGGCGCTGAACGCCGCCCTGGGACCGGTACCCCCAACCTCCTCCCCACAGCGATCGTAACGAGGAAATCGTCACGCGTGGGCGACGCAACAGCGCCGAAACCGTGACTATTACTTCCGGCCCACGACCGTCATCCGCCGGCCCTCGTGCTCCGGGGTCAGGCGCTCGCCGTCGTCGCCGTACGCGATCGCCTCGCGGAACCCTGAGTCGAGCATCCAGCTCCGCAGCTCGACGGGCGTGAACATGCGAACCGAGAACTCGAAGCTCCGCCGTTTCCCGCCGCGGATGATCGTGCGCTCGTCGAGTGACCGGCTCGTCTGGATGTCGAACCGATGGCGGTCGATCATGGTGTCCTCGCCACGCTCGGTGACGACCTCGTCCGCGTACACCTGGATAAGGCGAAGAAGGTTGTTCATCTCGATCGCGAGCAGGCCGCCCGGCTCGAGCGCGCGGTACGTCTCCGCGAGCACCTGCCGGTTCTCCTCGTCGCTGAAGTAGCCGAACGACGTGAACCAACTCAGCACGCGAGCGAACCGACCGACCCACGGAATCGACCTCATGTCGCCCTCGAAGTACTCGGCCTCGACGCCACGCCCGGCCGCGTCCGCCCGCGCCAACTCCAGGAACAGCGGCGTCGCGTCGAGCCCGGTCACG
>Ga0307497_10000381_pt1 | contig 10289 bp, 9 predicted proteins | sample 10_S_MG_FD_201366 | JGI IMG/M metagenome (GOLD analysis project Ga0307497, IMG submission 201366) | Soil microbial communities from Populus trichocarpa stands in riparian zone in the Pacific Northwest, United States - 10_S | ecosystem: Environmental > Terrestrial > Soil > Riparian zone > Trees...
GGTGAGCGCCATGTTCCAGGGGCGCTGGCCGACCGGGATGGTCGCGGTCACGCTGTCGGTGGCGGTGTCGATCACCATCACGTTGGCGGCGCCGCCGTTGGAGAGATACACCCGCTTGCCGTCCGGATGCATGGTGAGGCCGTTGGAGCGCAGGCCGACCTTGATCGTGCGCAGGATCTTGTGCTCGCGCGCATCGAGCACGTAGACCGTATCGGCGCGCTCGCAGGCGACATAGGCCTTGGCGCCGTCCGGGGTGAAGGCGATGCCGCGCGGCCGTGTCCCCACCTTGAGCTGCGTAACCAGCTTCCGCGCGGCGACATCGATCACCTCGAGCTTGTCGTCTTCCTCGGCGCTCACGTAGACGAAGCGCCCGTCGGGCGAGAACACCGCGTGCTCGGGGTTCTCCCCTTTGATCTTGACCCGGAAGACGACCGCATCGGTCGTGGTGTCGACGAACACGACGCTGTTGGTGAGCTCGACCGCGGCGGCGAGCAGGCGGCCGTCGGGCGAGATGTACACGCCCTCGGGCGACTCGCCGAGGTCGATCTTCTTCGCCACCGCGCGCTTCTCCAGGTCGATCACGAGGAGCGCGTTGCTCGGCTGGTCGGAGACGTACGCGAGCTTGCGTGCGGCGTGGATCGCCGCGCCGCGCGGCTTGCCGCCGGTCTTGATCTCGCCCGCCACCTCGTCGCGCGCGGTGTCGATCAGCGTGATCGTGCCGGCGTTCTCGTTGCCGACCAGCGCGAGGCCGGCCAGCGCCGTGGTCGGTGCCAGTGCGAGGGCGAGGAGCAGGCGCTTCAGAGCGTTCGTCATCGTGATCTCCGGTTGCCCGGGCCTAGAGGACGGTGATGTTGCGCATCATCATCCCGTCCTCGTGCTCCAGGTTGTGGCAGTGGAACATGTAGCGTTGCGGGCCGCCGAACGCTCCTTGCCGCGGCAGGGTGAAGTCGAGCGCGAGCCACAGCGTCTCGTTCGGCCAGGCGAGCACGGTGTCCTTGATTCCGAGGTCGGTGGGGAAGCGTCCGCCGGGCTCGGTCGCGAACTTGCGCGCGGCGCCGAAGGTGCCCTGCCGGCGCAGCACCCGAAAGCCGAAGCCGTGCACGTGCATCGGGTGCGGCATCGAGATGGGGCTGTTCTTGATCTCCCACACCTCGCGGGCGCCGCGGGTCACGCTGAACCCGGTCTCGTCGATGGCGTAAGGCGTCTGGTCGATGATGAAGCCCGTGCGCTCGTCGAAGTCGAGCCGGATGCGGCGGGTCGGCGTGTCCGGCGCGGCGGCCGTTTCCGCAAGCGCGGAGAGGCGCGCCGGAAGCGGTGGCGTACGCACCGGAGTGCCCTCGACCCGGAGCGAGAAGAGAGCGATCTGCGCTCCGTCAGCCGGACCATCGCGCGAATCCGAGGTGTTCTCGCAAACCGCTTCGGCCGCGAGCGGCGCGTAGCGCTCGCGCGCGGGGTGACGGTGCCGGGGCGCCGTGCCCTGCATGTGGTGGCGCGCGTCGAACTCGAGGCTGGCCGCCTGCAGCTCGCGCCTGCCGGTGACGTCGATGGCGATGTCGACTCGCTCGGCGCCGTGGAGGAATACGCGATCCAGCGCTCGTGGTGCCGCGAGCAGCCCGCCATCGGTCCCGAGCAGGTGGAACGGAACAAGCTTTTCCTGCCCATCCGCGGCGCGATCCTGGAAGCCGAGGAGCAGACCGCGGGCATTGCACGCGTTGAGGATCTGCAGCCGTACCCAGCCCGGGGCCACCACCCAGCCAGCGTCGGGCCGGCCGTTCACGAGCGTTTTGTTGCCGAACCAACCCTGCAGACAATCGATAGTGGCCGGTGCGTAGGGACGGATGACACCGTTCTCGACGCGCACGTCGGCGATGGCAAGGGCGAGCCGATTCCCCGGTGCAAGCGCGAGCGCCGCGTCGAGCGCCTGGTCCTCGTCGTCGGTGACGACCAGCAGTCCGGCCAGCCCGGCATAGACCTGCTCGGCGGTGAACCCGTGCGGGTGCGGATGGAACCAGTACAGACCGGAGCGGTTCTGCACCTCGAAGCGCAGGCGCTTGCGCTCGCCGGGCGCGATCGGGTCGAACCCCGCGCCGTCCTGGCCCTGGGACAGCGTCAGCCCGTGGAAGTGGACGGTGGTGGGCTGGGGCAGGGCGTTCTCGATCAGGGCGTCGAGGCTCTCGCCGCGGCGGGCGAAGAGGATCGGCTGGACGACTTGCCGGGCGCCTAGGTCGGCAACGTACCTGCAGCGGCCGGCGATCGGATCGACGCGCTGCGCTATGAGGCGCTTCACGTCGGAGAGCGAAACGCGCAGCGGCTCGGCCTCAGGCTTCGCCGGGGGCAGGCCGCATGCCGCGCCGACCGAAGCGAGCCCAGCAGCGAGAAAGCCGCGCCGGTTCATCGCGAGCGTCCCGCCGGGACGTGGATCATCGGCTCGTAGGCGGATTCCCGCGAGAAGCGCCAGCTCGCGACCGCGGCCGATGCCACGGTGGCCGCGGCAAGCACCGCAAGGTCGGACGCGACGGAGAAATCCGCGCCCGTGCGCCCCGCGAGCAGCGCGTGCTTGAGGAGATCGACGCCGTAGGTATAGGGGTTCAGCGTCGCCGCCCAGTAAAGCACCGGCGGCAGCTCGCGCACCGGGTAGAGCGAGCCGCTCAGGAAAAAAACCGGGAAGATGACGAAGTTCATGATGCCGGCGAAGTTCTCCAGCGTGCGCGAGAACGACGCGGTGAGCATGCCGATGCCGGCGCACGCGAACGAGGTGGCCGCGATTCCGGCCGCCAGCAACGCCCAGTCGGTGCCGCGTCCGGCGTAGCCGAGGAGCGCGAGCAGGACGAGGAGAAGCAGCGCCTGCACGGCCGCGGCCACCGCGGCGGCGATGAGCTTCGCGGCCACCATCCACGCGCGCGGCAGGGGCGCGACCAGCATCATGCGCATGACGCCGGATTCCTTGTCGTAGACCGTGCCGAGGGCGGCGAGCATGGCGCCGAAGAGCATCGTCATGCCGAGGACGCCGGGCACGAGAAAGCTCTTGTAGTCGGCGCCGGCAATGGCGGCGAAGCCGCCGCCGATGACGAGGAGCCAGATGAGCGGCCGCACCATCGCGGCGACGAGCCGCGTGCGCTGCCGCACCATCCTCAGCAGTTCGCGCTCCAGAACCGCATAGATGGGTCGAAAAACCATCAAGCCACCCGCTTTCCCGCCGCTACCCAGAGGAAGACGTCGTTCAGGTTCGGACGCCTGACGCGCCAGGCGGAGGCTTTTCCTCCAACCTCGGTTTGCAGCCGTGCGAGCAGTGCGAGATCCTCTTCGGCGCAGCGGAAGTGCGCCACGTCGCCCTCGCGCAGGGCGTCGCCGAGTTTCGGCTCGAGCGCGGTGACGAGCGCGTCGAGGTCGGCGCCTTCGACCTCCAGGATGTGCCGGCCGAGCCCCGCCACGAGCTCGCGCGGCGCACCCGATTCCACGAGCCGACCCTTGCGGATGAATACGACGCGGTCGCAGCCGTCGGCTTCCTCCAGGTAGTGGGTGGTAAGCAGCACCGTCATCCCGGTGCGCGCGCGAAGGCGCTCGATAAAGCGCCAGATGCGGCGCCGGTTGGGCAGGTCGAGCCCAATGGTCGGCTCGTCGAGCAGCAGGCAGCGCGGCTGGTGCAGCACGCCGCGCACGATATCGAGCGCGCGGCGCATCCCCCCCGAAAGCGCCGCCACCGGCTGGTCGCGACGCTCCGTGAGATCGAACAGCTCGAGCAGCTCGCGGCTGCGCTCTTCGATCACGCGCGGCGGCAGGTCGTGCAGCAGGCCCGCGAAGCGCAGGTTCTGCGCCACGGTGAGGGTGCGATCGAGCGCCGATTCCTGGAAGACGAGGCCGATCGAGGCGCGCACCTGCACCGGCGCCCTTGCGACGTCGAAGCCGGCGACGCACGCCGTGCCGGCGCTCGGCCGGACCAGGGTCGCGAGCATGTGCATGGTGGTGGTCTTGCCCGAGCCGTTCGGTCCGAGCAGGCCGAAAAATTCGCCCGGCGCGATCTCAAGGTCCAGGCCGTCGACCGCAGCGAGCCCGCCGTAGCGCTTGGCGAGGCCACGCGCGCTTACCGCGGCGCTGGTCGTAACGCCGGCGGCATGCGGCGCGTTCATGACGCCTTAGAGGAAAGTTTTTTCGAAGTCTCGTCGTCGCGGTAGAAGAGCACCGGCTTGGTCGCCACGTTGACGGTGCCCTTCCGGGCGCGCGCGGTGACTTCCACGATCAAGTTGTGATGAGGCGACTTGTCGCAGACCGGGTCGGCGTTCGCGGCCTCGCCGGTGACGAGGTAGGCCTGGCAGCGGCAGCCGCCGAAGTCGCGGCCCTTCTCGGGACAGCTGCGGCAGGGCTCGCGCATCCACTCGTCGCCGCGATAGCGGCTGAAACCGGGGGAATCGCGCCAGATCCAGCGCAGGTCGTGGCGGCGCACGCTGGGGAACTCGAGCCCCGGCAGCATGCGGGCCTCGTGGCAGGGAAGCGCGACGCCGTCGGCGGTGACGCACAGGAACACCGAGCCCCAGCCGTTCATGCACGCCTTCGGCCGGTTCGCGTAGTAGTCCGGTACCACGAAGAAGATCTTCATCCGCTCGCCCATGCGGGCGCGGAAGGCGTTGGTGACCGCCTCGGCACGCTCGAGCTGCTCGCGCGAGGGCAGCAGGGACTCGCGGTTGGCGTAGGCGAAGCCGTAGTACTGCGTGTTGGCGAGCTCGACGTAGTCGGCTTCGAGCTCGGCGGCCATGTCGAGGATCTGGCCGACGTGGTCGATGTTCAGCCGGTGCAGCACGACGTTGAGCACCATCGGATAGCCGTGCGCCTTCACCATCTTCGCCACGCGGCGCTTGAGCTCGAAGGTGCGGGTGCTGGACAGGAAGTCGTTCATCTCGCGCGTCGAGTCCTGGAACGACACCTGGATGTGGTCGAGGCCGGCTTCTTTCAGCGCCGCGATGCGCCGCTCGTTGAGCCCGACCCCCGATGTGATGAGATTCGAGTAGTAGCCCAGGCGCCTCGCCTCGGCGGCGAGTGTTTCCAGGTCGTCGCGCATCAGCGGCTCGCCGCCGGAGAAGCCAAGCTGCGTCGCGCCGAGCTCGCGTGCCTCGCGCAGCACGCGGATCCACTCCTCGGTGCTGAGCTCATCCTTGTACTGCGTGTAGTCGACCGGGTTCGAGCAATACACGCAGTGCAACGGGCAGCGATAGGTCAGCTCCGCGAGGAGCCAGAGCGGCGGTCCCGGTTCAGGCCGAGCGGACACGCAGCCACCCCTTGTCGCGCGCATGCGCGAGAAATTCAGTCACGTCGCGCCGCAGGTCGTTACCCGGAAAGGCGCGTTCCAGGTCGGCGACGATCGCCGACACCGTCGCGGCGCCGTCGACGCGCTTGAGGATCTCGCCTGCGCTGCCGCCGAGCTTGACCATCCCCTCGGGATAGAGCAGCACGTAGGCGTTCTGCGCCGGTTCCCACTGGAATCGGAAGTGGCGCGCGAGCTCAAACACCGGGTCTTCACTCATTACCTATTCCTGCCTGTCCAATCCCTGCCTCTCCAATCCCATAGGCAATCTGCATCGCATCGAGCATGCTCCAGAGAACATCGAGCTTGAACTGCAGGATCTCGAGCGCCCGTTCCTGCTGCTCCCGGGTGCGGAAATGCTCCAGCGTCACTTCGAGGCCGTGCTCGACGTCGCGACGCGCTTCGGCTAAGCGGCCGCGGAAATACGCGTAGCCGGAGGCGTCGATCCACGGATAGTGCTGCGGCCAGCCTGCGAGCCGCTCCTTGTGGATCTCGGGCGCGAAGAGCTCGGTGAGCGAGGCGCACACCGCTTCCTGCCAGGGGGCGCGGCGGGCGAAATTGACGTAAGCGTCAACGGCGAAGCGCACGCCGGGGAGCACGTGCTTGAGCGAGGTGACCTCCTCGCGAGCAAGGCCCACCGCCTCGCCCAGGCGCAGCCAGGCCTCGATGCCGCCCTCGCTGCCTTGGGCGCCGTCGTGGTCGAGGATGCGCTGGATCCAGCGCCGGCGCTGCTCGCGCTCGGGCATGTTGGCGAGGATCGCCGCGTCCTTGATCGGAATGCTGACCTGGTAATAGAAGCGGTTCAGCACCCAGCCCTGCACCTGAGCGCGGGTGCAGCGGCCGCTGTTCATGGCGACATGGAAGGGGTGATGGATGTGGTAGCGCTCGCCCTTCGCCCGCAGCTTTTGCTCGAACTCTGCTTTCGTCCAATGATTCAAAGTTCTATTTCCATCCCGTCGTAGGCGACTTCGATCCCAGCCGCGTCGAGCGCCGCGCGCTCGGCCGAGTCTTCGTCCAGGATCGGGTTGGTGTTGTTGATGTGGATGAGGATCTTGCGCGCCGAGAGGGGCTTCAGAACCTCGAGCATGCCGCCGGCGCCCGATTGGGGCAGGTGCCCCATGTCGCGCGCACGCTTCTTCGATATCCCGAGCCCGACGAGCTCGTCGTCGGTCCAGAACGTGCCGTCGAGCAGCACGCAGTCGGCCCCAGCCAGAAACGGCTGCAGATGCGGCTCGATTTCGCCCAGTCCGGGCGCGTAGAAGAGCGAGCGCCGCGAGCGGGCATCCACCACGCGCACGCCGATGTTGTCGCCGGGGCGCGGCTCGTTGCGGTGCGGGGAATAGGGCGGCGGCTTGCTCTTGAGCGGCACGGCGGTGAACGACAGCCCCTCGGCGCCGGAGACCTCGAACGTGGCGCCTGGGTCGGGTGCGACCGGATGCCAGTCGACGCCGCAGAAGTGCTCGAGCACGCCGAACACCGGATTGCCGCGCGTCAGGTCTTCCCGCACCTGCGGGGTGCAGTACACCGAGAGCCTGCCGCCCTCGCGCAGCATCAGGAGCCCCGTGGTGTGGTCGATCTGGGCGTCGATCAGCACGATCGCGCGCACCCCGGTGTCGCGGATCGCGCGCCCGGGCTGCAGCCCCGGAAACGCGCGCAACTGCGCGAGCACGTCGGGTGAGGCGTTGAACAGGATCCAGTCGGTGCCGTCGGCGGAGAGCGCGATGGACGACTGCGTCCGGGGCCGCGCGCGGATCGTGCCCTTGCGCACGCCGTCGCAGTTGCGGCAGTTGCAGTTCCATTGCGGCAGGCCGCCTCCGGCGGCCGACCCGAGCACTCGTATCTGCATAAAAAGCAAGGCCCCTTGCGGGGCCCTGGTCTCGGTACCGGCCGGGGTTAGCGGCTGGCGATGTACATCGTCACCTCGAAGCCGAAACGCATCTCGGTGTATTCAGGTTTGCTCCACATGTGTATCTCCTGAGTAGAAGGGCGTCCGGCATGGCCGTGCACCCCTCTACGAACATTATGGTGCAAAGCGGCTCGGCCGGTGCCCGTCCGTTCCGCAAAATCATGATTTTCATGAGACAGCGGCCGATAATCCGCTTCAGCGTGAATCCCGCCGACTCGACTCTCTATCCGCCGCTCGAGCCTTTTGCCGAGCAGCAGCTGCTGGTCGGCGGCGGCCACGCGCTCCACGTCGAGCAATGTGGCAACCCCGCCGGTTTCCCGGTCATCTTCCTCCACGGCGGCCCTGGCAGCCAGGTCAGACCGATCCACCGGCGCTTCTTCGATCCGCAGTTCTACCGCGTCGTACTCTTCGACCAGCGCGGCTGCGGACGCTCGACTCCGCGCGGCGGTACCGAAGAGAACACCACCGCCCGGCTGGTCGAGGACATCGAGGCTCTGCGCCTGCACCTCGGGCTCGAAAGTGCGCTCCTCTTCGGCGGCTCCTGGGGCGCCACGCTGGCGCTTGCCTACGCCGCGGCGCACCCGCGGCGCGTGGCGGCCATGCTGCTGCGCGGGGTATTCCTGGGCAGCCCGGAAGAGGTCGACTGGTATCTCGGCGGACTCGGGAAGCTGGTGCCGCAGGCATGGCAGGCGCTTGCCCAGGGCGCCGGCCCGGACTTGCTCGCGCACTATCATGACCTGGTCGGCCGCAACGATGCGGCCGCGGCGCAGCGCTGGGTCGCCTACGAGGACGCGCTCATGCGCCTGGATGCGGGGGAGCCCGTTGCTGCGGGTGGAGGAGCACAGGATCCGGAGGCCGTTCTCGCCCGAGCGCGGATCCAGCTGCACTACCTCGCCCACGGCTGTTTTCTGCGCCCCGGCGAGCTGCTCACCGGGCTCGAGCGGCTCGGCGAGATGCGCGTGCTGATCGTGCAGGGCGGCCAAGACCGTGTATGTCCACCGCGCACGGCGCGCGAGCTGGCGGGACGGCTGCCTCAGGCAGAGTTGCGCCTCATCGAGAATGGCGGGCACTCGGCTACCGGCCCGGAGATGGCGGCCGCGCTGCGCCGAGCCATGGACGATCTGTCGAAGGTAGTCCAATGAGCCTGCGGCTTCGCATCAACCTCGTGGTCACGCTGGTGACGGTCGCGTTCACGCTCGCGATGGTGTACGAGATGGTGAACGACCTGCGCAGCTCGGTGCGCGAGGAAATCGAATCGACCACCCGCGTCGCGGTGCAGCTTGTTGAGACGGTGGTGACGGGGGTTTATCTCGAGCCCGGCCCGACGCAGCGCACCGACGCGCTGCTTGCCTTGCTACGCCGCGTCGGACGGGTGCGCGGCAACGACATCCGCTTCTACGATGGCGCCGGGGCGCTGCTCTACGAGTCGCCGGCGCCGACCTATCAGTCGGGCAAGCGGGTGCCGGAGTGGTTCAACGCGCTAGTGCGCCCGGAAGTCGCCGACGCGCGGTTCAACCTGCCGGGCGGGTCGATCGTGGTGACGCCGGACGCGTCGCGTTCGATCGTCGAGGCCTGGGACGACCTCCAGACCTTCGCGCTGCTCGCGCTCGCGTTCCTGGTGCTCGTGAACGCCGCGGTCTTCTGGCTGCTCAACCGCGCGCTGAAGCCGCTGCCGCGAATCCTGGACGGACTGGCGGAGCTGACGCGCGGCCGCTTCCACGTGCGCCTGCCGGCGTTCCATCCCGAAGAGTTCGACGCGATCAGCCGCGGCTTCAATCGCATGGCGCAGGCGCTCGAGGAGAGCCTGGCGCAGAACCTCCAGCTCGCGCTGGTGGCGCAGCAGTCGAGCGATGCGCTGATCATCAGCGATCTCTCGGGGCGGATCACGTACTGCAACGCGGCCGCGGAGCGGCTGCTCGGTTACGCGCAGCACGAGCTCGTCGGCAGCCCGGCGTCCATGACCGCTCCGCCGGAGCGGCACGAAGAGCTGCGCGCGCAGCTCGAGTCGATCGGGCGGCGCGCCCCGGTCGAGCTGGCCGAGAGCCAGCGCCTGACGAAGAGCGGTCGCGTCGTGGACGTGGCGTTGTCCGCCGCGCCCCTGGTGGACCCGGCCGCCGATCGGGTGATCGGCGAGATCTGCAGCATGCGCGACATCACCGAGCACAAGCGCATGCAGGCGGCCGAGCGCGAGCTGGAGCAGAACCGAAAGCTGACCGCGCTCATCCAGTCGCGCCTCGAGGATGAGCGGCGCGCCATCGCGCGCGAGCTGCACGACGAGCTGGCCCAGTGCGTCACGGCGATCAAGACCATCGGCACGGCGATCGCCGGCCGCGCCGGCGAAGCGAGGCCCGACGTACGCGACAACGCAAACACGATCGTGTCGGTGGCTTCGCATATTTACGACGTCGTCCACGGCATCATCCGGCGCCTGCGGCCGAGCGGGCTCGACGCGCTTGGCCTTGCCGAGACGCTGCGCGACGCGGTGGCGACCTGGTCGCAGCGCCACCCGCAGGTGCGCTGGGAGCTCGAGCTGTCGGGCGATCTGGAGAGCCTCGGCGAGGCGCTCAACATCACCGTCTATCGCATCGTGCAGGAGGCCCTGACCAACGTCGTGCGGCACGCCGAGGCGCGCCGCGTGAGCGTCTCGGTGCAGCGCAGCGGCGCCGACGGCTTCGCCGATGCCGTGGTGGTGTGCGTGCGCGACGACGGCAAAGGCCTCCGCGAGGCCGCCGCGGCGCAGAACGGACGCTTCGGCGTCGCGGGGATGCGCGAGCGCGTGCAGGCCTTCGGCGGCTGCTTTGCGATTACCAGCGCGGGGGGCGAGGGCGTGACGGTACGCGCCGTGCTGCCGGCCGCGGCCGCCGAGCGCGAAGAGCGCCTCGAGACTAGGGCGTGAGCAGGCCCGCCCGCATGGCGATCAGCGCCAGCTCGGCCGAGTTCGCCGCGCCCAGCTTCTGCTTGATGTTGTACAGATGCGTGCCGACGGTGCTCGGGCTGAGCGACATGACCGCGGCGATGTCCTGGACCGACTGGCCGCTGGCGAGCGCGATGAACACCTTGAACTCCTTCTCGCTCAGGGTATCGAGC
>Ga0307497_10000382_pt1 | contig 10278 bp, 9 predicted proteins | sample 10_S_MG_FD_201366 | JGI IMG/M metagenome (GOLD analysis project Ga0307497, IMG submission 201366) | Soil microbial communities from Populus trichocarpa stands in riparian zone in the Pacific Northwest, United States - 10_S | ecosystem: Environmental > Terrestrial > Soil > Riparian zone > Trees...
CTGCTTATCTTCTTCATCATCACGACGTCGTTCATCAAGGAAGCGGGCGTGACGGTCTTCAAGCCTGCCGCGGTCACCGCGCAGCACGAAGATTCCGGCAACCTGCTGATCGCGATCCGCGAGAACGGCGACATTTGGATGGACCGGCAGCACGTCGACCTGCGTGATGTACGGACGCGAATGGAGCGGCTGCACATCGAGCGTCCCGACGACACCGTCGTGATCATCGCGGACCGCGCGTCCAAGGCCGGAGTCGTTGCCAAGGTCATGGACGAGGTCCGCCTGGCCGGGATCAAGTACCAGTCGATCGCGGCCGACCCGAACGCGACAGGCTGAGCGACAGCGAGGAAGTCACGATGTTCAGGATTCCAATCGCGGTGATTTTCGGCGCGCTCTTTACGACGAGCGTGTTCTGGCTTCTCTGGACCCTCGTCGGCCGCACGGTCGACGTGAGTCAACTGAAAGAGGCGACTAGGATCGACTTCTCGCGCATGCGCCGTGACACCGAGGTGCAGACGAAGCGCGATCAAAAGGTCGAGCGCGAGCGTCCACCGCCGACGCCCGAGATGCCGCGCATGTCGTTCTCCACCGGCGGCATCGAGAACAACGTCGCGACTCTCGCGCCGTCGATCGACGCGCGCAGCGCGATGACGCGCATGAGCATGACGGCCGGATCGGACCGCGACGTCATCCCGCTCGTCCGCATTTCGCCCGACTATCCGCCGCGCGCGTTGAGCCGCGGCCTCGAAGGCTGGGTCAGGGTCCAGTTCACGATCACGCCGACGGGCACCGTGAAGGACGCGACCGTCGTCGAGGCGGAGCCGAAGGGCATGTTCGACGACGCGGCGCTCAAGGCCATCGCACGTTGGCGCTACAACCCGCGCGTCGAGGGCGGCGTGCCCGTCGAGCGAGTCGGCGTGCAGACGATCATCCGCTTCCAGCTGGAGCAAGAGCGATGAGAAACGTCACGTTGAAACGTTCCTGGTTGGCTCTGGTCGGGATCGCGTCCGTCGCCGTGGTCGCGGCGCCGGCCTTTGCGCAAGGCACTGGGCAGTCGTCGAGGGCCGGTGGCGAGAAGAAAGAATCCGCGCCGACGATCGACCAGGCCACGGGCAAGGCGCTGAACACCGCAATCGAGGCGTTGGGCGCCGAGAAGTATGCCGACGCTCAAGCCGCGATCGCGACGCTGAAGCTCGACAAGTTGAGCCCGTACGAGCGCGGCAAGGTCGAGCAGATCCTGTTCAACATCTCCTACGCCCAGGAAAAGTACGGCGAGGCGCGGGGGCACCTACAGAAGGCCATCGACTCGGGCGGGTTGAACGAGCAGGAGATCTCGACCGCGAGATACCAGGGCGCGCAGCTCTACATGACGGAGGAGAAGTGGAAGGAGGGCGCCGCGGCGCTCGAGGAGTGGTTCAAGACCGGGAACAACGCGCAGACCGCGAACTCCGCCGCTTACTACCTGCTCGCCGTCGCGTACTACCAGATGGAGAACTACAACAAGGCGCTGCCGCCCGCGCAGAAGGCCGTCGAGCTGATGGACAAGCCGCAGGAAGGCTGGATCAGCATGTTGCTCGCGCTCTATCTGCAGAAGGACCAGTACAAAGAGGCCATTCCTCTGCTCCAACGGCTCATCAACTTCGTCCCCGACAAGAAGACCTACTGGATGCAGCTCTCCGCTGTCTACGGCCAGCTGGAGGACTACCAGAACGCGCTCGCGATCATGCAGCTCGCGTACGGCGCGGGCCTCGTGACCGAGGACTCGGAGGTCCGCCGGCTCGCGGACCTGCTGCTGTTCAATGACGTGCCGTACCGCGGTGCGCAGGTGCTCGAGGCGGGCATCGAAAAGAAGACCGTCAAGGTTGACGACAAGCTCTACGAGAAGCTCGCGAATTGTTGGATCGCGGCCGGCGAGCTCGAGAAGTCGCTACAGCCGCTGCAGAAAGGCGCGGAGCTCGCGAGCACGGGCGAGATGTACGTACGGCTCGGCGAGGTCAACATCCAGCGCGAGGACTGGCCGGGCGCGACGGCGGCGCTCGACCGCGGGCTGAACAAGGGCATGCTCAAGGACGCGGCCAACGCGCAGATGCTGATGGGCATCGCGCTCTACAACCAGAAGAAGCTCTCCGAGGCCAAGACCTGGTTCCAACGCTCGGCGCAGTCGGAGAAGCACCGCCAGATGTCGCGTGGTTACCTGCAGCTCATCGAATCTCAGATCTGATCGCATTCGCTAGGAACGTTGCATGACGCCCAGTCGCTCGAAACAGACGCCCTCGGCCCGCTGGCTCGTCGCCGTCGCGCTCTGCGCCGTGACCGGCGTCGGCGCTGCGCAAGACGCTGGCAAGCGCTACGCGCAGATGCTGGCCGATGCGGACATCACGGCGCGTTACAACGGAACGATCGAGGCGCAGCTGCGTTCGCAGCAGAGCGAGCTCACGTCTCTGCAGGCGCAACTCGCGGGCATGGACGCGACGGCGGCGCAAGTCCAGCCGATGATCCAAAGGATGTTCGACGGCCTCGAGTCGTTCATTGCGGCCGACGTTCCGTTCCTCGCGAAGGAGCGCGCCCAGCGCGTGAGCCGGCTCCGCGACCTCATGGGCGCGCCCGACAAGTCGCCGGCCGAGAAGTTTCGGCGGCTGCTCGAGGCGTACACGATCGAGATGGAGTACGGTCGAACGATGGACTCCTATCACGACGCCCTGGCCGACGGCCGCGAAGCCGACTTCGTGCGGCTCGGCCGAATCTCGCTGATGTATCGCACGGCCGACGGCTCTGACGCCGGGTATTGGGATCAACAGAAGAAGGCCTGGGTTTCCGCGCCGGCGTACAAGCGTGCGATCGAGGTCGCGCTCCGGATCGCGAAGCAAACTACCGCGCCAGACCTCATAACCGTTCCCGTCCCGGCTCCGCAGGGAGGACGGTCGTGAGCTCGGTAGCTCGAGGCCCCCTCTGGCGCGCGTTCGGCGCGGCGGTGCTGGTTGCAGCGTCGCTCGCGAGCTCGGTCGCGCATGCCCAGGCGAAGCCGCCGACGCCGCCGCCGCCGAGGGCACAGCCGCCGCCTTCCCAGACCCTCACCAATCTCCCGCAGTACGTGCAGCGGCTGCGCGAGGACGAGCGGCGCCTGGCCCAGGAGCGCGAGGCGCGCTTCCGCGCGGATCTGCAGAAGGCCGAGCGACAGGCGCAAGAGGCGGTCGCACGGCGTAACGCGGCCGAGCAGCGCAGCAGCCAGCTCGACAAGCAGTGGATGGCGAACGAGGCGCGAATCGCGCAGCTAGGGGCCCAGCTCAAGGACCACGAGGGCTACCTCGGCGAGCTATTCGGCGTGACCCGCCAGGTCGCGGGCGACGCGGCGAACACGCTCCAGCAGTCGATGCTGACGGTCCAATACGGCACTCCGGCCGAGGGCGAAGATCGAGCGGAGTTTCTGCGGCGGCTAGCGGGAGCGCGCGCGCTACCGTCGATCACGGAGCTCGAGCGCCTCTGGTACGAGTTGCTCCGCGAGATGACGGACGGCGGCAAGGTCATCAAGTTCAAGGCGTCCGTGCTCGAGCGCGACAACAAGACGAAAGTCGACATGAAGGTCGTACGAGTCGGTCCGTTCACGGCCGTGAGCGACGGCCAGTATCTCGCCTATCTTTCGAGCCAGAAGTCGCTCGCGCAGTTGAACGGCGAGCTGCTCGGGCGGTTCCGCTCGATCGCACGAGCGTTGGAGAACGCACCTGACACCGGCTACGCGCGCGCGGTCGTCGACCCCGCCAGCGGCGCGCTGCTCGGCCTGTACGTGGAACGCCCGGGCCTCCTTCGCCGCGTTCGCGAAGGCGAGGTGGTCGGCTACGTGATCATCGCCGTCGGCGTGATCGGCGTGCTGCTCGCGTTGTACCAGGCCTTCTTCCTCGTCGTCACCCGAATGACGGTCAGCGCGCAGCTGCGCGATCTCAGGAACCCGAAGCAGAACAATCCGCTCGGCCGCGTGCTGCTCGCGTTCCGGGGTGAGGGCAAGAAAGTACAGAACCCAGAGCTCGCGGAGCTACGAATCTCGGAGGCCGTGCTGCGCGAGGTTCCGAAGCTCGAGCGCTTCCAGTCGTTCTTGCGCCTCGCCGTTGCGGCTGGCCCGCTGCTAGGTCTCATCGGCACGGTCATCGGCATGATCATCACGTTCCGCGCGATCGTCGCGTCCGGGACGAGCGACCCGAAGATCATGGCCCGCGGCATCGGCCAGGCGATGATCGCGACGGTTCTCGGCCTGGGTATCGCGATTCCGCTGCTGTTCATCACCGCGGGACTTGCGGCCCTGTCGCGCGCCGTCACGCAGATCCTCGACGAGCAGAGCCATTCGATGCTCGCCGAGAGCACGGGCGAGCGGAAGCAAGCGTGACCTGAGCGAACGGCGCCCGCTGCGCGGCTGCAGCGGCCGGGGCGGCGTGCGCGCGTTCCGACGAGCGGTGCGCCGGTCGTTTCACCGAAGGGACGCCCGATGATCAGAGGCTTCGTTGCGGACAACGGCCGACTACGCGTCGCCGAAGACCCATTGCAGAGCCTCGATCGCGTGCTTTGGCTCGACCTCGTCAATCCCACCGACGCGGAAGAGGCGACTCTCGAGAGCCGTCTCGGCATCGACATCCCGACCCGCGAAGAGATGAAGGCGATCGAGGTCTCGAGCCGCCTCTATCACGAGGGCGACGCGACTTTCATGACCGCGACGTTGCCCGCGCGGACCGACACCGACGATTTGCTCATGTTGCCGGTCACGTTCGTGCTGTTCGACGGCAAGCTGATTACGGTCCGATACCACGAGCCGCGGGCGTTCAAGACGTTCCCTCAGCGCGCCGAGCAAGTGAGCCTCGGTTGCACCCGCGGAGATGTCATTCTCATCGCGCTGCTCGAGGCGGTCGTCGATCGGATCGCGGACGTGATCGAGCGCGCACAGATCGACGTCGACTCGGTATCGCACGACATTTTCGCCACGGATCCGACGAGAACGACGCACGACTTCCACGGCGTCCTGCGTCTGATCGGTCGGAAAGGCGACTTGGTCTCGAACTTGCGCGACTCGCTGGTCTCGCTACAGCGGCTCGTCGGCTTCTTCGGGCACAGGACCGTGCAGCAGTCTGCCGACAAGGACTTGCGCGGCCGGATCAAAACGGTGAGTCGCGACCTGCAATCGTTGACCGATCAGACCGCGTTCCTGTCGCAGAAGATTACGTTCCTGCTCGATGCAACGCTCGGGCTCGTGAACATCGAGCAGAGCAACATCATCAAGATATTCACGATCGCAGCGGGCGTATTCCTTCCGCCGACACTCATCGCGTCGGTCTACGGAATGAATTTCGTGCACATGCCGGAGTTGCGCTGGCCGCTCGGATACCCGCTCGCCGTCGTCGCAATGGTGCTGTCCATGGTCGTGCCTTATTGGTACTTCAAGCGCCGCGGTTGGTTCTGAGTGGTCGGCCAAGCCGTCGCGAACAGCGAGCTCGCGCGCAGCTCGAAGGAGTCGCCGGTCCGAACGATCATGACCGCGGACAGATGCTCGCGCTCCGCGGTCTCGGCCGCTGCGTCGGGCCCAAGGCAAAGCAGGGCCGTACCCCAAGCAGCGGTTCGCGCCGCGGCGTCGCCGGTCACGGTGACCGAGACGAGCGCGTGCTCGACGCTTCGACCGGTGCGCGGATCCAATATGTGTCCGTAGGCGTGGCCGTGGTCTTCGAAGAAGTGTCGGTAGCTACCGCTCGTGATCACGGCAGTCACCCGGTCGGTCGGCAGGTTCAGAGCCGCGAGTGGCGTCCCCTTGTCGGGACTCTCGATTCCGACGCGCCAGCTCTTGCCGTCGGGCCGGCTGCCCCGGCCCGCGAGTTCCCCTCCGATCTCGAAGAGATAGTTCTTCAGGCCGAAGCTCTCGGCGATCGCGCTGAGGCGGCCGACCGTGTAGCCCTGGCCGATGCTCGCCATGTCGACTTCGACGTCGTCGCGGAGCTTCCGAACGTGCTCGGCATCGACGATCTCGAGCTTGTCGAAGCCGACGCTCGGCAAGACCGCGGCGATTGCGTCGTCGGTCGGAACGTGCGGCTCGTCGCCGTCGAAGCCCCAAAGTCGCACTAACGGGCGGACCGTGGGATCGAAGCACCCGCCGCTCGCACGGTGCACGTCGGCCGCGAGCTCGAGCAGGGATACGAGCTCGGCGGGCAACGCCTGCGGGTCGGGCGACCGGGTTGCATTGAAACGCTCGAGCACGGAGTCCGTGCGGTAGTTCGAGAGCAGTGCGTCGATCCGTTCGAGCTCGGCGGTGACCACGCGCGCGAGAGCGCTCCGGTCGACCCGCTCCTCGCTCCACCACTGCAAGGTATAGGTCGTGCCTTGGGCGAGCCCGGTCAGCGTCTCCAACGCCGGGCGGCGCGTGCAACCCGCGCACGCCGCGCCAGCCGCGATCAGAAGCCAAGTTGTCGACAAGCGCGCACGCAACACAGTGGACGCATGATCGGGCCCGCGATCATCCGGTTGCAATGGCGGTCGTTCGCGCGAGGCTGCGTCTCCCGTGCAGCCCGGCTATAGTCCCACCGACATGTCTGTCCGTGACGAACAGAGTCCGAACCACTCGCTCTGGCACCGCTGGGTCAATGCGCCACAAAAGGTCGGCCTGCGCCGCGCGTTGTTCCAGGTACACCTGTGGATCGGGCTCGCACTCGGGCTCTATGTCGTGATGATCAGCGTCACGGGCAGCGCGGTCGTGTTTCGCCGCGAGTTGAATCTTTGGCTCGTGCCGCGAACCGTCGTCGCGACGCCCGGCGTCACGTTCACACCGGACGAGCTCCAGGCCATCGCGCGGCGAATTTTCGTGCCGGAGCAGGTCAAAACAGTCACGGCGCCGCGCCGCCCCGACAGGTCGGTTCGTGTCTCACTGGAGCACGATGGACGAGTCGTCGAGCGGCTGTTCGACCCGTATGCGGAGAAGGATCTCGGACTCGAGTTTCCGCCGCTGCTGCGCGCGGAGGAATGGCTCGTGGACCTCCACGACGACTTGCTTTCGGGACTGACCGGCCGGTTTGTGAACGGCCTCGCGGGGATCCTAATCACTGTCTTGGGGATCACGGGCGCGGTTATCTGGTGGCCGGGCCGACACCGCTGGCGCGAAAGCCTCGTGGTCAACGCGCCGCTCAACTCGCGCAAGTTCCTGTGGCAGCTCCACAGCTGCATCGGTATCTGGGTATTCGCGCTCGTGCTCGTCTGGTCGATCACTGCGATCTATTTTGCGTTCCCCGAGCCCGTCGAAGCGGTGTTCGACTACTTCGATCCGGACCCCACGAACTCACTTCGCCCCGGTGAGCCGGTTCTGCTTGCGCTCATTCAGCTGCACTTTGGCCGATTCGGCGGTCTCTGGGTGCGGTGGCTCTGGGTTTTTCTCGGGCTCTTGCCCGCGGTCCTCTTCGTGACGGGATTCGCTCTCTGGTGGACGCGGGTCGCGCGCCGCTGGCTCGCGGCGGCGGCGCGGCGCGGCGAGGCGAACGCAACCCAAGCATCAGCCGTCGCTGAGAGCGGCGAGTGATGCCAAATCGGAGTCTGAGCCGCGCGGGCCGGATCTATAAATAACATCATCACTATCGTATAACATGATGATATACAAGACTAATAGTTTGGCAGAAGATCGTGCCTGTCGGGACCGTCATTCGTTCACGCGGATCGATCGATGGCCTGTCGGGCGACGCGCCGCGCGGTGCGTCCGCGGCTGTGAAGTCGTGCGGGGCCGGTGCTAGCATCCACGCCCGCGGAGAGGCCGGTCGCTAGAACGAGGTGTCGATGAAATCGCTAGGTGGTTCGATCCGGCAGGCGAATCCGTTGCGGTGCCGAGCGAGCGAGACGATCGTCGCGGTTGTCGGAGCTCTCGTGTGCGCCGGCGCCTGGGCGCATGGAATCACGGGCGACGACCAGGCATTCCTGCTTCGCAACAGCGGCGCACAAATCGGTCCCTACATTTATCTCGGCGCCAAGCACATGGTGACCGGTTACGATCACCTCGCGTTCCTCGCGGGCGTGATCTTCTTCCTCTATCGACTCAAGGACGTCGCGCTGTATGTCACGCTGTTCGCGGTGGGGCACAGCGCGACTCTGTTGATCGGCGTGTTAGGCGGTTGGCACGTCAATTCCTACCTCGTCGACGCCGTTATCGGCCTTTCCGTCGTCTATAAGGCGTTCGAAAATCTCGGTGGCTTTCGAACGATCGGCATCGAGCCGAATACCAAAGCTGCCGTTCTGTTCTTCGGGTTGTTCCACGGCTTTGGGCTCGCGACGAAACTCCAGGACCTCGCGATATCGCGTGACGGTCTCGTCACGAACATGCTGTCGTTCAATATCGGAGTGGAGATCGGACAGCTGCTCGCACTGACCCTGATGTTGCTCGCGTTCGGGATCTGGCGCGCGAGCGGCGGCTTCGCACGACACGCGTATGCGGCGAACGTCGCACTTCTCACGGTCGGCTTCGTGCTGTTCGGCTATCAACTGAGCGGGTACGCGTTGAGGTGAGCACGTCCGCCTCGCGGCGAAGGGTTCCGCGTCTGCAATCGGCGACGGTTCGAGCAACGTCGCCGGCACCTGTATCCTCCGCCCGTTTATCGATCGTCAGGAGGATTGGAGATGCGGATCCAACGGTTCATCGTCTGCTCACTCGTTCTGATTTTGACGCTGGGCGCGGCCGTGGCGCAGGACGCGACGCCGGCGGCGCAGAAGCGGCAACAGATCGACGAGACGGCGCAGGTGTCTCTCGACGCGCTGCTCAAGTCGAACGAGAGCGCGAAGACGCTGTACGCCAAGGCCGACGGCTACGCGGTCTTCACGGCCACGAAGGCGGGCTTCTTCGTCTCCGGCGGCGGCGGCTCGGGCGTCGCGGTGAACAAGCAGACGGGGAAACGGACGTACATGCGGATGGGGCTCGGCGGCATTGGTCTCGGCATCGGCGCGCAGCGCTACGAGCTCGTGGTGCTGTTCGAGACGCCCGAAGCCCTCGACAAGTTCGCGGCGGGCGGCTGGGATTCGAGCGCGACGGCGGAGGCCGTGGCGGCGAAGGAAGGCGTGGCCGCGCGCTCGAGCTTCATGAATGGCATCGCGCTGTTCCAGGTCAGCGAAAAGGGGCTCATGGCGCACGCCGACGTCACGGGAACGAAATTCTGGGTGATCGACGACTTGAACTAATCTCACGTGCGCGGTCGCGTGCTCAACGATTCTCATGAGCACGCTCGACCCTCTCGACCTCTACGACCGCCGTTCGCTGCTCAGCGACGACGAGCGGTTGGTGCAGGACAACGTCGCGCGGTTCGTCGACTCGGAGGTCCTGCCGATCATCGGCGACTGCTTCGCCGCCGAGCGTTTCCCGGCGGAGCTCGTACCGCGGCTCGCCGAGCTCGGTCTGTTCGGCTCCACGCTGACCACACACGGCGGTGCCGGCCTGAACTACGTGACCTACGGCTTGATCTGCGAGGAGCTCGAGCGCGGCGATAGCAGCTTGCGCAGCTGCGTCTCGGTGCAGAGCAGCCTCGTGATGCATTGCCTCGACAGATTCGGCAGCGACGAGCAGAAGGACCGTTGGTTGCCGGATCTCGCGCGAGGAGCGGTGCTCGGCTGCTTCGCGCTTACGGAGGCTCACGGTGGGTCCGATCCCGCGCAGATGGCGATGCGCGCCGAACGACGCGGCGGGGATTGGTTGCTCAACGGCGAGAAGCACTGGATCACGAATGGCGCGCTCGCCGACGTCGCGATCGTCTGGGCCATGGTCGAGGGACACGCGGCCGCATTTCTCGTCGAGCGCGGAAGCGCGGGGCTCGACGCACGAACGATTCACAACAAGCTGTCCCTGCGCGCGTCCAACACCGCCGTTCTCTCGCTAACCGACGTCCGCGTGCCGGAACGCAGTCGGCTGCCGGGTGCCGAAGGCTTGAAGGCGGCTCTCGCGTGCCTGAATCAGGCGCGGTTCGGGATCGCGTGGGGCGCGCTCGGAGCCGCGCGCGCTTGCCTCGAAGTCGCGCTCGCACACACATCTAACCGTGTGATGTTCGGGCGTCCCTTGAGCCGCACGCAGCTGATTCAGTCGCGATTGGCCGAGGCGTCGCGCCGGCTCACGACGGGTCAGCTCCTGGCGCTGCGCCTCGGCCGGCTCAAAGACGGCGGCAGTGCTGCGCCGGCCCAGGTGTCATTGGCGAAGTGGAACAACGTCGCTGCGGCACTCGATATCGCGCGAGACTGCCGCGACATTCTCGGCGCCTCCGGTATCACGCTCGACCACGCTCCGCTGCGACACAT
>Ga0307497_10000383_pt1 | contig 10258 bp, 7 predicted proteins | sample 10_S_MG_FD_201366 | JGI IMG/M metagenome (GOLD analysis project Ga0307497, IMG submission 201366) | Soil microbial communities from Populus trichocarpa stands in riparian zone in the Pacific Northwest, United States - 10_S | ecosystem: Environmental > Terrestrial > Soil > Riparian zone > Trees...
TCGGCATTCTTCTTCTTGGAGCTGCAATGACCTGTCCCGCCGAGCAGATCAGCGTTCTTTCCGGCGGTGCCGCCAAGAGCTTCATCGAGCCGCTGGCGAAGACCTTTCCCGGCCACACGGTGAAGCTCGAATTCCAGCCGATGGGCAAGCTCACCAGGTCGCTGGCCGAGGGTTACCAGGCGGACATGGTCGTCGTGACTAGCGAGGTTCTGGATCAGGTGAAAAACCAGGTTCGCATCGAGCAGGCAAAACCCATCGCCCGCGTGGGCATCGGCGTAGCCGTGCACGAAAGCGCGAAATCGCCGGATATCTCGACGGTGGAAGCGTTCAAGAAAACCCTGCTCGCGGCAAAATCCGTGGTCTACATCGACCCGAAGGTCGGCACCAGCGGCAAGCACGTGGCCGAAATCCTGCAGCGCCTGGGGATCGCCGAGCAGGTGAACGCCAAGGCGAAGCTCGGATCCGGCGGCGCCATCACCGAGCCGGTGGGGCGCGGCGAGATCGAGCTCGGCATCCACCAGATCAGCGAGATCCTGCCGGTGAAGGGCGTGAAGCTGGCCGGCCCGCTGCCGGCCGAGCTGCAGAAATACACGGTGTATGTCGCGGTCCCCGTGATGCAATCCTCGAAGCAGCAGGCGGTTTCTGACTTTATTAAACACCTCACCGGGCCTGCGGCACGGGAGCGACTGGCGCAGGCGGGATACACTGCGCCGGGTGAGTGAAGAGCTCAAACGCCCAGTGGTGCTGGCGGTCGACGACTCGACCGACATGCTCGCGCTCATCGAAAAAGCGCTCGCCATGGATTACCAGGTGCTCACTGCCGCCGACGCGGGCAGCGGGATCGAGAAGGCGTTCGGCGAGCCGCGCCCCGACCTGATCCTGCTCGACGTCGACATGCCCGACGTGAATGGCTTCGAGGTGTGCCGTGCGCTCAAGGACGAGGCGCTCACCGCCGCGATCCCGGTCATCTTTCTCACCGCGTCATCCGAGACCACGACCCAGGTCGAGGCGCTGCAGCTCGGCGCGGTCGACTACATCAACAAGACCGGCACCAACGCGTCGGTGCTGAAAGCGCGCGTCGGGAACCACCTCGCCCTGATCGCCCAGAAGGCCGAGCTCGAGCGCCTGGTGCAGGCGCGCACCGCCGAGCTGGAGCAAACGCGCACCGAGCTGATCAAGCGCCTGGCGCGGGTGATGGAGATGCACGAGAGCCAGGCGGTGGGCAACCGCGTGATTCGCCTGGGCCACTACGCCAAGATCATCGCGCAGGCTGCGGGCGCACGGCCCGAGATGGCCGAGATGATGCAGAGCGCCGCGCCGCTGCACGACATCGGCAAGCTCGGCGTGCCGGCGGAGATCCTGCGCAAGGCCGAGAAGCTGTCGGTGCCGGATTGGGAGCGCGTCAAGCGCCATCCGGAGCTCGGCGCCGAAATCATCGGCGAGCATCCGGATCCGCTGCTCAAGCTCGCGCAGCAGCTCGCGCTCACGCACCATGAGAACTACGACGGCACCGGTTACCCGAAAGGCCTGAAGGGCGAGGCCATCCCCTGGGGCGGACGCGTGATGGCGATCGTCGACTCCTTCGAGGCCATGACCACCACCCAGTTCTACCGCGACGCGCTGCCGATCGAGCGCGCGATCGGCGAGATCGAGCGCGCCGCGGGCAAGAAATTCGATCCCAAGCTGGTGGAGGCGTTCAAGAAGGCCGTGCCGGTGATGCAGAAGGTGCTGGAGAAGTACTCGGACTCGCTCGGCGACATGATCAACCTCGATTTCGCGCCGAAGGCGGCGCAAAAGGCGGCGCCAACGGCACCCGCCGCCACGCCTGCCGCGCCGCCCCGGCCGGTTGCGCAGGCTGCCACCAGACCCAAAATAAGCGCCGCCGATATTGCGAAGGCGGCCGCGGCCAAGAAAAGATGAGCAAGCTGTTCGACAAATTGCAGGGCGCGGAGCGCGAGCGCATCGAGCGCGAGAAAAGCGCGGAAGAGGTCGCGCAGGCGCGCGCCGGCGACGAGCGCCGCGGCCTCGACCTGGCACGCGAGCGCCAGGCGGCGGAGGTCGAGCTGCGGCGGCTCGCGCATGCGCGCGCCGAAGCCGAGGCCAAGGCCGCGCGGCTGGTCGGCGAGCGCGAGCGGGCCGAGGCGGCGGCGGCGAACGAGGCGCGCCAGCGCGAGGAGGCCGAGAAAAAGGCGGCGGCGCTCGCGGCCGGCCGTAAACAAAAAGAAGAAGAGGCTGCCCAGCATGCCAAGGCGCGCGCCGAGTCGGAAGCGCAGGCCGCGGCGGCGATGAAGGAGCGGGCGGCCTCCGAGGAGCAGGCGCGGCGCTCCGCGCGCGAGCGCGCGCACGGCGAAGCCAAGGCGCTCGAGGCGGCGCGCGAGCGCAAGACCGCGGAGGAGCGGCAAAGGCGCGAAGCCGAGGCGCGGGTCGCGGCCGAGCTGGAGGCCGGCAAGCTCGCCCAGGAGCGGGTGGAAAACGAGCGTGCGGCCGGCGAGCAAGCGCAGGCGCGCATCGCGGCCGAAACGCGGGCGACCGCGCTCGCGGAAGAGCGCCAGCGGGTCGAAACCGCGGCCGCCGAGCTCGCCAGGGCGCGCGCGGCCGCGGAGGAAGAAGCGCGGACCGCGGCCGAGGAGCGCACCGCCGCGGAACGCAGCGCCATCGCTGCGGTGCGCGAGCGCGAGGCGCAGGATGCCCAGGCCACCAAGCGCGCGCACGCGCGCGCGGAGGCCGAAGCGGCCGCGCTGCAGTCGGCCGCCGAGCGCAAGGAGGCCGAGACCAAGGCGCAGGAGGAAGCGCAGGCGAGGATCGAGGCCGGCGAGCGCGCGACGCAGCTCGCCGAAGAGCGGCGCACGCTGGAGCTAGCCGCCGACGCCAAGGCACGCGAGCGCGCGCAGGTCGAGACCCAGGCGCTGGAAGCGGCGAAGCGCCAGGCCGCGGCCGAAGAGGCGGCGCGCCAGGCCGCCGAAACGCGTGCGCACGTTGAAACCGAAGCTGCACGCGTCGCGCGGGAGCGCGAGATCTCGGACGCGGAGCTGAAGCGCATCTCGCGCGAGCGCCTCACCGCCGAGGCCGACGCGGCGCAGGCGGCGCGCGAAGCGGAGGAGGCGAAAGCGCGCGGGCTGGCGGAGGCGCTGGAGCGCGCGGCGGCGGAGCAGGCGCTGGCCGCGGCGGCGCTGGCGCGCTCGGAGGCCGATGCCGCGCTCACCGAACGCGCCCGGTCGCTGGCCGCCGCCGAAGCGACGGCACTGGCCGCTGCCAAGGACCGGGAAGAGGCCGAATCCACCGCGCGCAGCGCCGCCGAGGAGCGCATCCGCGCGGAAGGCGAAGCGACGCGCCTCGCGCGCGAGCGCGAGCAGGCGGAAGCGAAGGCGGAAAGCGCCGCGCTGGCGCGCGTCGAAAGCGAGCAGCGCCGGCGCGCCGCCGCCGAGGAGCTCGCCACCGCGGAGGCGTCGGCCGCCGCCGAGCTCCAGGCGCGCATTGCGGCGGAGCAGATGCAGGAGCGCGAAGCGCGCGGTGCGGCTGAAGCCGAGCAGCGCGCGCGCGATGTCGCGCGCGAGCGTGCAGCGTTCGATGCCGATTTGCGCCGCGGCGCGCAGGCGCGGACCGAGGCCGACGCGGAAGCGACCCGGGTGGCGAAGGAGCGCGAGGAGGCCGAAGCGAAGTCGGCGCGCCAGCTGAACGAAAGACTCCTCATGGAGAGGAAAAACCAGGAGCGCGCGGCGGAACGCGCCGAGGCCGAGTCGCGCGCCACCGCCACCATGCAGGCACGCATTGCGGCGGAGGAAGCGCTGACGCGCAAGGCGCTCGAGGCCGCCGCGGCGGAGGAAGCGGCGACCCGCGCCGCGCAGGAGCGCGCCGAGCGCGAGGAAGAGATGCAGCTCGCGCTTTCGGCGCGGGCGGAAGCGGACGCGCAGGCTGCGGACGCCGCGGCGCAACGCGCCCGCGCCGACGGCAAGGCGCTCGCCACCCTGCAAAAGCGCATCGCGCTCGAGCAGAAGAGCGAAGCGCTGGCCAACCGCCGCGCCGAGGTCGAGTCCGCCGCGGCCGACGTGCTGCGCGCCGGCGTCGCCGCGGAAGAAGTCCTGGAAACACAGACGCAGCGCACTGGCGAGGCCGTTGCGCGCGCGGGGTCCCTGCAGCAGGAAACGCGAGCCCTGAAGAATCTGCGGCCCGCACGGCGCTGGCCGTGGATCGCCGCCGGCGCAGCGGTCGTCGGCCTCACAATTGCCTACGGCATATTTGAACGAACACATCCGGCGCAAGCGCCGGCGCCGGCGCTGGAAATGCCTGCCGGCGAGCCGCTGAAACTCAAACTTGAATTTGCCTTTCCCGCGGCGCGCAGGTAGCTTGCGCACCCTTGGAGAGAGATCGCTCCAGTAAGAACACGCAGGCGGCGCTCACCATGGCCGCCCTCGGCGTCGTCTTCGGCGACATCGGCACCAGCCCGCTGTACGCCGTCAAGGAAACCTTCTCCCCGGTTCACGGCATTCCGCTTACGCCGTCGGCGATCCTCGGCGGCCTGTCGATCATTTTCTGGTCGCTGATCATCGTGGTGTCGCTGAAGTACGTGGTGCTGGTGATGCGCGCCGACAACCGCGGCGAGGGCGGCACCATGGCGCTGCTCGCGCTCGCCACCAACGCGCTCAAGGACCGGCCGCGGCTGCGCGGCATCGTGGTGCTGCTCGGCCTCGCCGGGGCGTCGCTGTTCCTCGGCGAGACCGTGCTCACGCCGGCGATCTCGGTGGTGTCGGCGATCGAGGGGCTGGAGATCGGCACGCCGCTGTTCAAGCGCTGGGTGCTGCCGCTCTCGGTGCTGGTGCTGCTCGGCCTGTTCGCGCTGCAGCGCCTCGGCACCGCGAAGGTCGGCGCCCTGTTCGGGCCGGTGTGCCTGCTGTGGTTCGCGGCGCTGGGCGCGGCCGGGCTGTGGAACATCTGGCTCAACCCGGGCGTGCTTGCGGCGCTCGACCCGCGCTACGCCTACAGCTTCATCTTCAGCCACGCGCTGGTGTCGTTCGTGGTGCTCGGCGCGGTGCTGCTGGCGTTCACCGGCACCGAATCGCTTTATGCCGACATGGGCCATTTCGGCAAGAAGCCGATCCGCGTCGGCTGGTTCGCGGTGGTGCTGCCGGCACTGGCGCTGAACTACTTCGGGCAGGGCGCGCTGCTCATCGCGAACCCCGCGGCGATCGACAACCCGTTCTACCTTGCGTTTCCCGCCTGGTCGCTCTACCCGATGGTGGTGCTCGCCACCGCCGCGACCGTGATCGCCTCGCAGGCGTCGATTACCGGCACTTCGTCGCTCACGCGCCAGGCGATCCAGCTCGGCTACCTGCCGCGCTTCAACATCGTGCAGACCTCGGCGCGTGCCTACGGCCAGATCTACATCCCGGGGCTGAACTGGTTCCTGCTGATCATGGTGCTCGCCGCGGTGCTCGGCTTCGGCTCGTCCAGCCGTCTGGCGCAGGCCTATGGCGTGGCGCTCACCGGAACCATGCTGGTCACCACCATGCTCACGTTCTTCGTGATCCGTTACGCCTGGCGCTATCCGCTGGCGCTGTGCCTCGCCGCCACCGGCTTCTTCTTCGTCATCGACGTCACCTTCTTCTCCTCGGCGATGCTGAAGGTGCCGCACGGCGGCTGGTTCCCGCTCGCGGTCGGCGCCGGCGTGTTCACCATGATGACCACCTGGCGGCGCGGGCGCGAAGTGATGTTCCAGCGCCTGAACGAGTCCGCGGTGCCGCTCAAGCCGTTCCTGCAGTCGCTGTTCCGGGATCCGCCGCAGCGCGTCGATGGCACCGCGATCTTCCTCACCGCAACGCCCGACGCCACGCCGCACGCGCTGCTCCACAACCTCAACCACAACAAGGTGCTGCACGAGCGCGTGGTGTTCCTCACCGTCGAGATCCGCGACCTGCCGTGGGTGTCGTTCGAGGAGCGCGCCACGGTCGAGCGCCTCGGCCATGGTTGCTGGCGCGTACGCCTGCGCTACGGCTTCATGAACCGCCCGGACGTGATGCGCGCGCTCGAGGTGTGCGGCACCTTCGGCCTCGATTTCGACCCGATGCAAACCTCGTTCTTCCTCTCGCGCCAGCAGGTGGTGCCGAGCAGCGGCGGGCCCTCGACCATGTGGCGCTGGCGCGAGCGCATGTTCGCCGCGATGGCGCGCAACGCGGGCAACGTCACCGACTACTTCGGAATTCCGACCAACCGGGTGATCGAGCTCGGTACGAGAGTGGAGATCTAGTCGATCAGCCGGTAGCCGACCCCGGTTTCGGTCAGCAGGTATTTCGGCTGCGCCGGGTCGGTCTCGAGTTTCTCCCTGAGCTGCTTCATATAGACGCGCAGGTAATGCGTGTCCGCGGCGTGCGTCGGGCCCCACACTTCGGTCAGCAGCTGCCGGTGGGTGACCACCATGCCGATGTGCTTGGCGAGGCAGGCGAGCAGCCGGAACTCGATCGGCGTGAGATGCACTTCATTGCCGTCTTTGGTGGCGAGGCGCTTCTCGAAGTCGATCGCGGCATCCCCCAGCAATAGAACTTTGCCGGAAGCGGGGTGAGAGGCGTGGCGCAGCGCGACGCGCACGCGGGCGAGCAGCTCGCCGACGCCGAAGGGCTTGGTGACGTAGTCGTCGGCGCCGGCGTCGAGCGCCTCGATCTTGGAGTGCTCCTGGATACGCGCCGAGAGCACGAGGATCGGCATCGGCGACCACTCGCGGATGCGGCGGATCACTTCCACGCCGTCGAAGTCGGGCAGGCCGAGGTCGACGATCGCGAGATCGGGCTTGTGCATGCCGGCATCGAGCGTGCCGCGCCGGCCGTTGGGCGACTCGACCACGCGGTAGCCTTCGGCGCCGAGCGACGAGCGCAGGAACTGGCGGATGTCGGGCTCATCCTCGACCACGAGGATGGTGGCATTCACTTGGCGAGCGCTTCGGCCGGCATTTCCGGCGGCTTTTCCAAAGGAAGAGAAAACCGGAAGGCGGTGCCGACGCCCGGCAGCCGCTCGGCCCAGATGCGGCCGCCGTGCAGCACGATGATCGCGCGGCAGATGGCGAGGCCGAGGCCGACGCCGCCGCGCCGCCCGTGGCGGAACTTCTCGAACAGCAGAGCGGGATCGCCTTCCGGCAGGCCGGGGCCGAAATCCTCCACCGAAACCACCAGCTCACCGCCCTCGACCTGCGCGCGCAGGCGGATCAGGGTGCGCGCCGGCGTGTGGCGCGCGGCGTTCTCCAGCAGATTGGCGAACGCCTGCTCGATGAGCGATCCATCCACGCGCACCAGCGGCAGGTCGGCGGGCAGGTCGACCATCATCAGGTGGTCGGCGAGGCGCGGCTTGAGCCGGCGCACCACCGAGGCCGCGATCTCGTTGACCGAGCACCAGTCGCGCTCGAGCGCGAATGCGCCACTCTCCAGGCGCGTCATCTGCAGCACCTTGGCGATCAGCTCGGACATCTCCTGCGACTCGCGGAAGATGCTCTGCGCCAGGGCCGCGCGCTCGGGCGCGGCCAGGCGCTCGCCGCCCTCGGCCAGGCTCGACGAAGCGCCGGCGATCACCGCGAGCGGCGTGCGCAGGTCGTGCGAGATCGACGACAGCAGGGCGTTGCGGATGCGCTCGGTCTCGGCCTGGATCGCGAGATCGGTCTGCGCCTTGGCGCGCGCGCGCGCGGTCGCGGTCAGCCACGATACCGTCAGGCCGACGGCGAGCATCATGACGAAGGTCAGCAGGTACTGCGGGTCCTCGACGTGGAAGGTGCCGGAGGGCAGCACGAAGAAATAATCGAATGCCGCCACGCCGAGAATCGACGCCGCCACCACCGGGCCGCGGCTGAAGCGCAGCGCGATGCCGACCACCGCGAGCAGGTAGACCAGCGCGATGTTGACCAGGTCGGCGTGCGGGCTGACGGCGAATCCGGCCAGCGTACAGGCGCCCGTCGCGCCCACGGCCCATGCGTACCCCGCCCACTTCATGCGCTTACTTTAGCGCAACAAGCCCGTAAAGAACCCGTAAAAAACCGCCGCGTCGCGTTTCGTCGTGTGTCAACCGGCTTACGCTTCGCTTCCCATGAAGAAACAGATGCGGCTCACGCTGATCGCGCTCGGCGTGGTGTTCGGCGACATCGGCACCAGCCCGCTGTACGCGGTCAAGGAAACGTTCTCCGCCGAGCACGGCATCGCGCTCACCCAGGAGAACATCCTCGCCGGCCTGTCGATGATCTTCTGGTCGCTGATGGTGGTCGTGTCGATCAAGTACGTGCTGCTGATCATGCGCGCCGACAATCGCGGCCAGGGCGGCATCATGGCGCTGATCGCGCTCGCCTCGAAGGCGGTGCGCGACGAGCCGCGCTGGCGCGGCACCCTGACGGTGATCGGCGTGTTCGGCGGCGCGCTGTTCTACGGCGACGCGGTGCTGACGCCGTCGATGACGATGCTGTCGGCGATCGAAGGGCTCGAAGTGGGCACCAAGGCGTTCCAGCCTTACGTGGTGCCGATCGCGGTCGGCGTGCTGCTGGCGCTGTTCGCGCTGCAGTCGCAGGGCACCGAGACCGTAGGACGGCTGTTCGGCCCGGTCACGCTGGCGTGGTTCCTGGCGATCGGCGCCGCCGGCCTGCACGGCGTGCTGCGCGAGCCGGCGGTCCTGAGCGCGCTCAATCCGCTGCATGCGCTGCGCTTCCTGACCACGCACGCGGTCGAATCGTTCGTCGTGCTGGGCGCGGTGGTGCTGGCGGTGACCGGCGCGGAGGCGCTCTACGCGGACATGGGCCATTTCGGCAAGGGGCCGGTGCGCATCGCCTGGTTCAGCGTAGTGGCGCCGGCGCTGGTGTTGAACTACTTCGGCCAGGGTGCGCTGCTGATGGTCGAGCCGGCGGCGGTGGTCAATCCGTTCTATCACCTGGTGCCGGGCTGGGCGCTGTATCCGATGGTGGCGCTCGCCACCGCGGCGGGGGTCGTCGCTTCGCAGGCCGTGATCTCGGGCGCCTACTCGATCACCCGCCAGGCGACGCAGCTCGGTTTCCTGCCCCGCATGACCACGGTGCACACCTCCGCAAAAGAAATCGGCCAGGTCTACCTGCCGGGCGTGAACTGGCTGCTGTGCGCGGCGGTGATCGCCGCGGTGATCGGCTTCGGCTCCTCCTCGCGCCTCGCCGGCGCGTACGGCGTCGCGGTCACCGGCACCATGCTGGTCGACACGCTGCTGACCTTCTTCGTGATCCGCTACGCCTGGCGCTACCCGCTGTGGATCTGCGTCCTCGCCACCGGCTTCTTCCTCACCGTGGACCTCGCGTTCTTCTCGGCCACGCTGCTCAAGATCTCCGACGGCGGCTGGTTCCCGCTCGCGATCGCCGCCTGCGTGTTCGCGGCGATGACCATCTGGCGCAGCGGCCGCCGGCGCCTGTTCGCGCAGCTGCACGCCTCGTCCGTGCCGCTCGAGCCGTTCCTCAAGAGCCTGTTCGGCGAGCCGCCGCAGCGCGTGCCCGGCACGGCGGTTTTCCTCACCGCCACCCCCGACGTCACGCCGCATGCGCTACTGCACAGCCTCAAGCATTTCCGCGCGGTGCACGAGCGCCTGGTGTTCCTGACGGTGGAGTTCCGCGACGTGCCGTGGGTGCCGTTCGAGGAGCGTGTGGTGTGCGAGAAGCTCGGCAACAATTGCTGGCGCGTGCGCGTGCGCTACGGCTTCATGAATCGGCTCGACGTGATGCGCGCGCTCGAGCTGTGCGGCGCGCTCGGCCTCGAGTTCGAGCCGATGGAGACCTCGTTCTTCATCTCCAGGGAGAAGATCGTGCCGGTGGCGTTCTGGCGCGACCGCATCTTCGCCGCCATGGCGCGCAACGCCGGCAACGTCACCGACTACTTCAATATTCCTACCAACCGCGTCATCGAGCTTGGCACGCGGGTGGAGATCTAGTCCTGCCGGTCCCCTTTGCGGCGCAGCTCAGCCCAGAGCCCGACCGCGGCGACCACGAAGGGCAGGATCAGCAGGAAGAGAAACGAACGATCGAGCTGCGCGAACCACTCTCCCCATAGCACGGGATCGAAGATCTCGCCGACCTGGCCGCGGATGCCGCGGAAGCACGCCACTACGACCAGCGTCGGGACCAGCGCGGCGGCGAACAGGCCGAGCGCGCTGATGGAGTAGTCCTCGAAATGGTCTTTCAGAATGGCGAATCCGGCCGGGTTGGGCGCGTTCGCGATGACGGTCAGCCCGCCGCCGGCGACCGCGCCGGCAACCAGGGAGTACTTGTAGTCCTCCGACACGCCCT
>Ga0307497_10000384_pt1 | contig 10246 bp, 12 predicted proteins | sample 10_S_MG_FD_201366 | JGI IMG/M metagenome (GOLD analysis project Ga0307497, IMG submission 201366) | Soil microbial communities from Populus trichocarpa stands in riparian zone in the Pacific Northwest, United States - 10_S | ecosystem: Environmental > Terrestrial > Soil > Riparian zone > Trees...
CAATGGAACTTTGGTATGATACTGATGAAACTACTATAGTTGTTCCAGTAACATTCTCAAGTGGACTAGAAATCAATAGACCACCTACAAGTTTTGCCAATGCAGGGCTTCGGTACTTCGCCACAGATACTTTAAATGATTGGCTCTGTGATGGTACTCAATGGAAAACTAACACGCCTACTCCTTGGACACAATTACCCTTAACAAACAGCTGGGTTAATTATGATGGTGGTCATCCTTGTCAATATCGTAAAATTGGTGATGTTGTTGAGATGCGTGGAGTAGTTAAAAATGGTACTCTTGCAGCGAGTATTGGTACGTTGCCAGTTGGATTTCGACCATATCAAACTGATGAAACTCTTGTAGTATTTTCCGCAGGTGTAGCTGTTGGTATTTCAATTACTTCAGCTGGTACTATGACAGTTTGGTCTCCTGCGACTAATCCTTATGTTTATTTAGATGGCGTTAGATTCTCGACGGTGGCATGATGGGAGTCTTAAAAGCACGAGTCGGTAGTTCTTGGCAAGCAATAGGTACTGGTATTGGCGAAGTTTTTGTCGGACCTAATGATCCAGGGACAAATGTAGGAATAGAACTATGGTATGATAGTGATGATAACTCTGTAATCTCACCTTCTACAGTTGGGTTAGAAGCAAATAGACCCCCAGCTACTCCAGCTAATGCAGGTCTACATTACTTTGCAACAGACACTCTTAATGATTGGCTGTGTACTGGAACTACATGGATTACTTATACTCCAACACCTTGGGTTGCGCCAACACTCTTAAATGGTTGGGTTAATTATGGTGGTGGATTCCAAGTTGCTCAATATCGTCTACGTGGAGATATGGTAGATTTACGTGGGATGATTAAAAGTGGTACATTTCCAGCTGTTGTATGCACTCTCCCTGTAGGATTTCGACCAACTCTATATCAAATGGTTGCTGTGGCAAGTAGCGGAATAGCAGGTACATTACAAATCAATGTTGATGGAGGAATTCAAATACTTACGGGCGCAGCAGCATACATGAATCTTACCTGTAGCTATCCAATAGGATGATATAATGGGAGTACTTAAAGTAAACGTTGGAGGGCAATGGATAAATGTAGGTGGTCTGGGTCCATTACCAGGTAGAAATCTCATTGATAATGGTCAAATGCAAGTGAATCAACGAGGACAAGCATCAGCTGGTTCTTGGGGTTCAGGAATTATGGTTGATCGGCATTGGATACAAAATAATGGAATTGGAACCATTTCTTTAAGCTATGTTCCTAGAACTTCATTTGGAGGAACATTACCTGCTGGCCGACCTGATCCTGGAAGTATTCATTATATATCACAGACCTTAGCAGAAGCATCTGGTGCTTTAGCTGCTGGCGATTATATGCGGTGGCAACAATCAATTGAGGGTTGTAATCTTCAACATTTAATGTGGGGTACTCCTGCTGCTTTACCCGTAACTCTTAGTTTTGATGTTTATTCATCAGTTGCCGCCACATATGTGACTGAGTTATTTAGAATAGAAACTCCACAAAGGAATATCTCTAAAAGTTGGAGTGTTCTTGCAGGTGTTTGGACAACCATAACTCTAACATTTCCTGGTGATACAACTACTCGTGTTACTAATGATACTGGTGTTAGACTATATGTAATGACATATCAAGGTGCTGGAACTAATCTAACAAATGGTACTCCAAATTCTGTGTGGGGTGCATTTAATGCTATTGAGGCAGCAGGTGTTACAAATAATTTTGCTGCTGGAGTGTCTAATGTTTTTTCAATGACCAACGTTCAATTGGAAGTTGGTTCTGTAGCTACGCCTTATGAAGTTCGTCGATATGATGAAGAACTAGATCGTTGTCTACGTTATCTTCAAGCTTATACATTAAATGCTAGTAGTGTTGCTCTTGCTCAGAGCTTCTCTACATTAGAGGCAGCTGCATTAATTAACTTTACAAAACCTATGCGGGCTCCTCCATCTTTTTCTTACATTGCTCCTTTGAGTGATTATATTTTATGGTCTCCTGGAACTGCGGCTTTAGCTTGTACCGCTCTCGGTCAATTTGGTACACCTTCGCCATTTGCTTATTCTTTACGTTGTACAGTTGCAAGTGGTTTAACAACTGGTAGTGCTACTACTCTATTGATTAATGCTGCTAATCGTGGTCTTTTCTTCTCATCGGAGATGTGATGAACGTAACAACTTTAACTCGCAAGGTTCGTCGGCTTTTTGGCGATACAGAAGCTGAAATCATTATCCAACAACAGGATATTTATGATTGGATTGATGAAGCTCAACTACAAATCACTAGGAAAACACACTGTCTTTCGAAAAGTGCTACAGCTACAGCCGATCTTTTTCCTTTGACTCTACCAGTAGATTGGATTATGTCTAAAAGATTGGTGTATGGAAAAACTGTTCTAAAATTTGTAGAGATTGATGATCTAGACGCTCTTAGTTTTGATTCTACAGTTCCTACAGATGAACCATCTGTGTACTATATCTTCAACAAGCAAATCAATCTATATCCCAACAAGGGAGTAAATGATACAACTCAGATTCAACATGATTACATCTGTGCCCCTACGCCAGTAACTTCAGTTAGTGTACCTTTAGATGTTCCCATTTCTTACCATGAGGACATTGTTCGTTACTGTATCATGCGTTCACATGAACGTAATGAAAACTACAAGGCTCAACAGATTAGCTCTGACACTCTTGAAGCTTATGCAGGAGAAAGACAACAAGAAGCTAACAACCCAAATGAGGAAAACTACGTAGTCCGAGATGATCCTGGTGAAAATGAGACATTCGCTACCTACATCTATTAAGGTTTAAAATGGCTGTATTTGGAGAAGAAACAGAAGTACTGCCTATCTTTGGTGGACTTGGCATAACAGATAGACCTACTGACACTCTTTGTCCTCAGCTTACAAATCTATTCATGAGTGCTGAAAAAGAATATAGGATTCGTGAGGACTTCGTTCTAATTCAGCGCACCACAAAAACGCCTATTGCTATTGGTATTGCTAATCCAATTCCTAGAACACTCCATGAGAATAATATGGAAGTGTTCACAGCTGTAGGTATTGAAACTTCGGATACTCCAACGATTTTGCAATTTTGGGATGATGGAACAACTAGAGATTGTAAATGGCTAAACTGTAATGCAATCACCCCTACATCTGTGGTTCAAACCATTCCTGCGGGTTATGGTGTTAAAGCTTTCTGTCAGTACAAGGATCGTTATTACGCCAGTAACGGTACTACAGTTGGAAAGATTTTTAGAATTCAGAATTTTGTAGCTGCTGGCGGTGCATTAGTAGTTAATGATCTAGCTACAATTACTAAGGGTGTAGATATTCTGCTTACCTTCCGTTCTCGTGTGTTTGGGATTAAGAAGAATCGAATCTACTACACTGATCTTCCTGCCACAGCCCAGTATCCTGAGGTCTGGAATGATAGCATCAATGTCATTGAAATTCCGTCTGTTGACTTCGATGTTACAGTTCACAATGCCTTTGTGTTTAAGGACAAGATTTATCTCTTTACAGATAAGGGTATCTATGTCTTTAGCGTTAATGGTGCTCCTGTCAACTGGAGTATTCAGCCTGTAAGCTCTAACTTCCCTATCTATGATAGGGACTCAGTATGTCTAAACAAAAACATCATCTTTCTGACAGATCAACAGAACGTGACGATGTTTGATGGTTCACAGTTTAAGGTTATCTCTAATAACATTCGATCTGTCTTTCACAACAATAATTCGCTTTATTGCTGGTTTAGTCTCTATCCGTTTGAGGAAGGAGTTCTCCTAACTAGAAACAGTTTTAGCGCACCATCTGGAACTTACACACGAAGTTCTAATACTAATGCCAACAAGAAAGTCCTCTATTTCAACCAATTGATCTGGACTGAGGTAGAATTTGGGGATAATTATTGGGCTACGATTAAAGCTGGTCGTAGTCTTTTACCTTATAGGGGTAAGATTGCTAGTAGTTGGGTTGTTGGAGTAACTGGTGCATCAGAACAATCCATTTATTTCTATGATGGTGGTTTTTGGCAGGGTGATTGTGCTAATAGTACGGATCACTTTGCAGGTGCTAGATCAAAGAAACCAGTAGCCTTAGAAACGCCTGTTCCTTTTCTTAAGAGTCGCTCTTATAAGAAATACAAGTTTGTAGATATCTACGGATACTTGAATGACAAAAACACAGGCGCTACCTTACGCTTCAATAACGAGATAATCACACCTGTAGAGAAAGGAAAGTCCATTTTTAAGGTTCCTATTTACTCTACAGATGGTTCTCAATTTAAAGGAATGCCTGCTACTCCTTTGTTGATTACTGGAGTGATTGATGCTAACTTGAATGGGAAACTTAACGATCCACCCTTTCTAATTATTGGAGTAGATTTGATCTACAACCAGGATAACCGTAGCAGAGATGGTATGGGACTATGACTAACTTTGATAAGCCACAGGAAGTTGCTCTTAATCCCATTCAACCTGTCTCAGATGACTTCTCTACAGACGGTTATCTACCAGAATTTGCAAAGGTAGATCACCAACATCCTCTCTCAGAGAGTCTAAGGGCTGCAATTTTTAATGCAGGTGTAGGTACGTATGTTAGGAAAACTGGCGATTCAATGTCTGGTGATCTTAACTTTACTGCTGGAGTTTCCCTTAAATTAGACTCTACCTTCAATAATAGACTTTACTGGTATTCATCGCTTGGTGCTTCACCATATATGTCAGGTCCAAGACTTGTAGGATATGATGGTTGGTCCTTCTATAATGCAACTCAGGGTGCCGATGTAATGGGTTATAGAGGTGTCGGTGGAACTTATTATATGTGGATTGCTAATAAGTTGTTAGTAGGTTCTAGTCCTAATGATCCAGCAGCTTTACAAGCTCTAACTGTAAATGGACACGTTGCTATTACTACTGCTAACTCGTTATTGTGGTATAGTGGGGCTACACAACAAGGTGGCTTATGGATGGATGGAAGTTCACCTTGGGTAAGAGCAACACCTAACTTTTATTCAGCAGGAATTGTTGGTGGAAATGGTGGTTTATCAGGCGGTGGTTCTGGTGGATCAATGGCAGGGTATACTGGTCTTTATGTTGCAGGTACAACTTTGCTCTCTACAACTTATCTTAATGGGCACTGTTATGGGCAAGGCATTATGTTCCAATCTACAAGAACTGGAACATTAGCATGGGGTGACTCTGATTTCTTTGCTAATCCTGGTGCAACAAGAGCGCAATATTGTCTCCATCCTGGTGGAGTTGCTGGTAACTTGCGTATGGATCAATCTTTCGCTTCTTTCTTATGTGTAGACCTAAATGGTACCGCATATTACTCAGTATCTGCATCAGCATTTGCTGTAGGTTCAAAGCGAAGCTACAAACAGGATATACACGATTGGCCGCCTAAGCCTGGTCCTGGTTTAAGTGCTGATGAACAACCAATTAAAGCTATGGATTTAGTTCGTGAGTTGAATATTGTGTCCTACAGGCGCAAAGAAGATCAACTTATGGTTCAAACTTGGAAAACAGAACGTAGAAATCAAGCTCATTCAAGATTGAATCGGTTTAGAGAAAACCGTGGGTTGGAGCCATACCCCTATGAAATTCATAGTTGTGATGATCCAATTTGTGATGGGACTCTTGAAAGTCCGTGTGCTTGGAGAAAGAATTGGCAACAGGAACAGTTAGGTTTAATCGTAGAAGATACTATTGGGATTGCCCCTGAGATAATCCAGTACGATCAAAAGGGAGAAGCTGGATTTATTGACGTTCATTCTCACGTATCTCTACTACATGCCGCAATTAAAGAACTGGAAGAACGAATTTACTTCCTGGAGAGGGTCAGCTAATGGCACAACTTACAATCAACATCCCCGCTCAATTTGAGGATCGTGTTATAGAAGCACTTTGTGCAGGTATACCCAATCCTGATAGTTTTGCTTCTGGAGTAACACCGACTCCTGCTTTGGCAAAGCAAGCTCTCCTTAATATTATCAAAGAACGTGTTAAGATGTATGAGGAGACTAAGCTAGCTAAAGCAATCCCACCTGTAGACGTAACGTCTATCGTAACTTAGGAGATAAATGGACCAATTAGAAATCGATCCCAACAAACGTCTGGAAGCCATTAACGCAGAATTCCCAAAGGAATTCATGATTTGTGCTCAAAGACTTCACATTCAGAAGTTACAAGAAAAACTTCAAGAAGCTCAAGTATTTAATGAAGTAGTGAAGGAGCCAGATGCCTGATGCACTAGGTAGAAAATCAGTTACAGATCGTTATACACGAGGAAATAATGTGTATAATGGTGCAGGAGTTTCTCCAAATCCTTTGGGGAACAATCAAAACAAATTGACACCGCTACAGGCTGCTGCTAAATTGCAGCGTAAGCGCAGGGCCGCAGTTATGAACCCTGGTCAAATGAAGCCTAAGCCAACCGCTAGTTCTAATTCATTGTTAACCGACCGAGGAGGATTGTATACATAATGGCCGCACCCCCAGGATATGGTGAATATACTTCACCGGGGCTTACAATTGCCCCAGAAATTGCACCTGGTAGAGAGGCTCCTAGAGGAGCTTTAGCTAGTGATGCAAGCGTTAGCGCTGCTTATCAAGCACTAATGCAAGCAATTAACAACTCTACTTTAGATAAGGGAAACTTCAATCGACAGCTGCAAGATAATCTTGTACGTTCACAAAATGATCGCAAGAAAGCACTTCTAATGGGTAATCAAGGTCTTGCAGATCGTGGTTTGCTTAATAGTGGTGCAGCTTTGCAGCAACAGCAGGACATTGGAACACAATGGGATGCTTACGATACACAACTCAATGACTACTATCAAGGTGGTATTGAAGGTGTTGATCGTGGTATTACTGCTCTTGAGACTGGCTATAATACTGCACAATTGGATGCATCTGGAAGATGGACTGCTAATCAAGCTGCCGCTGCAGATGCTGCAATTAAGCATCAACAGAGTATTGATGCCGTTAATCAGCAAACTGCTCAATTGATGGCATTGATTTCTCCACAAATGAATCCTGAAATGGCTGCTGCTGCTGCTGCTCCAATGCAAGCACCACAGCCTTATTACAATCCACAAGCACAAGCAGCCAATAAGCCAAAGGTAACAGTTAAGGCAACAACGCCTTCTGGATCGACAGGTTATTTGAGTCAAAAGCCACTTCAAGGACCACAGTAATGCCTACTCCAAAGAAACCAGGCGGTCCAAATGTAGGTGTAAGGGCTGAGGATGGTAGTATTGTAAGTTCTAAATACTACTCAAAAAATGCAGTACCCAAGAAACTTAAGAAGATCAAATCTACTGGTAATCTTAGTGGGTATGATTACAGTGGTAGCAAGAATGGTGGAATTTGGAAGAATCCTAATGGGGTTCAAGTAGGACGTTCTACCCAAGAGGATTCACAATTTATCCCTACTAAATCTACAGGGGATACTGCCTCTCCACTTAGCAATGCAGTTCATATTCATCTGTATGGTGATAGGCAACCACTCAATACGCAGAAAGCTGCGAAACTTAAGAATCAAATGAAGTCACGAAGGAGCTAATAATGCCTCCTGGAAATAGACCAATAAATCCGCCTAAATTTGTACCGCAGAGTGAAAAAGGTATCTTTGGCCCGATTAAAAAAATCTCTAATGCTATTGGTCTTACTGACGATAGTGATTGGCAGAAAAAGGCTTCAGAGATGCAAAAGGCTGCGAGAACTAAAAGGCTTAGAGGAAAGGGTGGCTGACTATGCCTCCAGGTCAAAGAAGTCAATATGGAGGTAATCCGTATTGGATTAACCAACCAACAGCACCTTCTAGCAAGAAGGTTGCGGCACCCCCACGTATTTATGAATCAGACATTATTAGGAATGCACAGCGATCAACACCTGCTCTAATTTCTCCAGCAAATCCAGCGTTTACATATGGTTCAAGAGCATATGCTAATGCTCAAGGATCACAAGCTGGTTTAAATATTCCTAATTCATCTAATGCAACAACTCCCGGAAGTGGTTTATCTGGAGCAGCTTCTACTAGATTAAGTGGTGGTGGAGGGGGTGGTGGTGCAGCAGCTGTAGTTGATCCTTTAGCTGGATATGCTCCAGATGTTGCGGATTTAAGTAAAAACCCAATTCCTGGAATGTACGATGCACTCCTTGCATATGTGAAAGAAAATGCAGATGCACGTCCTGCAATCTTTCAAGGATATGCTGACAAGTTCAAGGTAAATCATGATGCGGCAAATAAGCAGTTATATGATGCTTATCTAGGTTCTCGCACAGAACAAGATGCTAATGCTACAGCCTTTGGAGTTGATCCTGCAATTGTTGCTCAGGCTAGAGATTTAGCTATGCGAAGAAGTCAAGAGAATTCAGATCAAAGTCTTGCTGATAATCAAGCCTGGCTATTGAAGGCTGGACTTCTTTCTCAACAAGAAGCACAAGCTAGAGGTACTCAATTTGCTGCAGAAAAAGCTACTAAGTCTGGTGAATGGGCACAGCTAGAAGAAGAAAGAGTTTCACAACTTAACCTTCTAAAGCTTCAAGCAATTGTAGATCAGATTAATGCAAAAGCTAAAGGTGGAGGCGGTGGTGGAGGTAGACGTGGTGGAGGAGGAAGTAAAGGTTCTAGTACCGATACAGGAGTAACTGAAACTAATACTCTACCCTATGGTGGTGCTGATGCAGCTGCTATTGCCGAACTAATTGCACAAGGTGACTATGAAGGTGCTGCTGCAATGTCAGCTACTGTAAATCGTACAATGGGTAATCCTGCTGTAAAAGCTAATCAAAATGCAATTGATACTAACACAGCAGCTTCCATTATCAACGGAAAGAAAGTACCAATTCCTAGCATCTACTTCAAGAATCCCAATGAAAAGTGGTTGGCTCCTACTTACAAAGCTGCTCAAACAGCAGCAAAGAACGTAAAGACGCAAACCAAGATTATGCCGTATCTCCAGAAGATTGGCGGATTGGGCACACAACCGTATACTAAGATCGTTACGACTGATAAAGGTAAGGCACCACACTAATGGCTTCTGATGCAGAGATTAGACGCCTGAATTTTATCAAGGCGTACAATAGCACTGTAGGTGCAAAAACTGGTAGATCGCTTAAGTTTAACACTGACGATCAAATTGCCAAGCAGATACCTGCAATTAATGCTGAACGTGCGTCTATGATGATGATGGAAACTCTTGCTGCTAAAAAAGCTCTAAATGCTACTCCAAAGAAAAAGAGCACAAGTAAAACTCCTACAGGTGCTACATCTGCTGCTGATATTCTCAAGATGCTTGGTGAGGATGTTCCAAAGGTAACGGCTAAAGGAACGGTTAAAACCTCTGCTGGTGGTTTAGGCGGGGGTGGGAAAGAAATCAAGCTTGATTTTAAAAAGTTCAAGGCTGGTGGAGATGCTAGTGGAATTGCTGGACTCTGGAATAAGATTGATGAAGCAGTTACAAACAACCCTGTAACTGATAAACTACAGGATAACCCAATTACTAGATTTGGTGGCAATGCTTTAGTTGGAGCATTGGATCATATCTCTCGTCCAGGTTATGCAGTAGTTAGTGCCTTCGATAGAATGAGTAATGATGACGTTGGAAACAACCCATTCAAAATGGCAATCGCAGGTTTTCATGGTGGCTGGGCAGGAATAGCTGGTAAGTCTAGAGTAGGTTTTGGGGACTTAACTGATAATGCTCCTGTAATTGCACAGTATGTTGATAAAATAGAAAAAGAGCATCCTGAGCAATTAACCGCAGAGATGGTTAAACTTCGTGAAAATCTCATGGCGAAGTATAATGATAAGACTGGTTGGGAACAATGGACACATAGAGCTGCTGGATTAGGTGGAGATATTCTTACTGATCCTACAACCTATATGACTGGTGGAACTGCTACAATTGCGAAAGAAGCAGCAGAACAAGGTGGTAGGACTGTAGGTAAGCAAGCTGCTAAACAAGCTCTACTTACTGGTACTGATGCACTTAAGCAACAATCTACACGCATTGCAAAAGCAGCTATTGATCAATTTAAAATTGATGATGCTGTTAAACTGAGAAAGACGCCTAAAGGTGCGTATGTTCGACGTTCTTTAACAGACCATATCAGCGAACACGTTGGTAATCAAATAGATAATATGGTCTATGATATGCGTAAAGGTGGAATGATTGGTGGTAATGCTAACGACTATGGCACCATT
>Ga0307497_10000385_pt1 | contig 10239 bp, 10 predicted proteins | sample 10_S_MG_FD_201366 | JGI IMG/M metagenome (GOLD analysis project Ga0307497, IMG submission 201366) | Soil microbial communities from Populus trichocarpa stands in riparian zone in the Pacific Northwest, United States - 10_S | ecosystem: Environmental > Terrestrial > Soil > Riparian zone > Trees...
CCACCGTGCCGACCTCGATGAAGCCGAAACCCATGCGCGCAAGCGCATCGATGTGCATCGCGTCCTTGTCGAGCCCGGCCGCGAGGCCCACCGGGTTGGGAAACTCGAGCCCCATGGCGCGTACCGGGCGCGCGGGCAGCGAAACGGCCGGCAGCAGGGTCGCAATGCCGAGCGCGAGCTTGTGGGCGGTTTCTGGGTCTAGCGAGAAAAGGAGCGGTCGCGCGAGCCGGTAGAGGCTAATGCCCCGGCTCACACCCCGGCTCAAGCCTTGCTGTCTTCGGTGGTGCGCCTGCCGAGGCGCCGCCAGGCGCCGCCGACGAAGCCCTCGATCGGCTCGAACTTGGACTTGTACGCCATCTTCGGGCTCTCGCGGATCCAGTAGCCGAGGTAGAGGTAGGGCAGCGCCAGCGCCCGGCACTGCTCGATCTGCCACAGCACGTTGTAGGTGCCGAAGCTCGCGCTGCGGCGCTCGGGATCGTAGAAGGTGTAGACCGACGACAGCCCGTCGGGCAGATAGTCGACGATCGAGACCATGACCAGCTGGCCCGCGTCGCGGAACTCGATCAGGCGCGTGTCGACGCGGCTCTGCAGCAGGAAGTGCGAGTACTGGTCGCGGCTATCGTTGTCCATGCCGCCGCCCGAGTGGCGCTTCGACTGGTAGCGCAGGTACAGCGCGTAGTGCTCGAGGCGGAACTTGAGCGGCTGCGGATGCGCGGTGAGGGTGCGGTGCTGCTTCCACGCGCGGCGCTGCGAGCGGCTGGCCTCGAACTGCGCCACCGGGATGCGCACCGGCACGCAGGCGCGGCAGGCGTCGCAATGCGGGCGGTAGGTGAAGATGCCGCTGCGGCGGAAGCCGGCCTTGACCAGGTCGCCGTACAGCTCGGTGTTGATCAGGTGGCTCGGCGTGGCGACCTGCGAGCGCGCCATGCGATCAGGCAGGTAGCTGCACGGATAGGGCGCAGTTACATAGAACTGCAGAACTGCGTGCGGCAGGTCGTTAAGTCTTGACATTCCACTTTCCCGGCACCTGCGGGTAGTTTACCAGCGCCGCCAATTCGCGCAGGAAGCCGCGCCGCGGGATCTCCCGCGCACCGACCGAGGCAAGGAGCGGCGTGTGCATCTGGCAATCAATCAGAGGGAACTCCCGCGCCCGGAGTTCCCCCACCAGGGCCACTAAAGCGACTTTTGACGCATCGGTTTCGCGCGAGAACATCGACTCGCCGTAGAACATGCGCCCGAGCGCCACGCCGTAGAGCCCGCCGACCAGCTCGCCGTCGCGCCAGGTTTCGAAGGCGTGGGCGTGGCCGGCGCGGTGCAGGCGCAGGTAGGCCTTCTTCATGTCGCCGCCGAGCCAGGTGCCCTGCGGGCGGTCGGCGCAGCCGTCGAGCACCGCCGCGAACGCGGTATCCACGCGCACTTCGTAGCCTTTGTTGCGCACGCTTTTGGCGAGCGAGCGCGACACCTTGAGCTCCTCGCAGTAAAGCACCATGCGGGGATCGGGCGACCACCAGAGAACCGGCTCGGCGCCCGAGTACCAGGGGAACACGCCGCGGCGATAGGCTTCGAGCAGGCGCTCGACCGACAATTCGCCCCCGGCCGCGAGCAGGCCGTTGGGGTCTTTCAGCGCCCGCTCGACCGGCGGAAACGGATCCTTAGCTTCGAGCCACGCTAACACTTCACCTGTTGGCGGCAGTAGTTGTCGAGTTCCTGCACTACGCAGGATCCTGCCACGGCCCGGTGCTCGGTGCCGCCGTGCTCGATCTGGAGCTTGAAAGCGTACTTCTGGAAGAACTCGCTGAACATCTCGCCGCCGAGCGTACCCACGGCGTAGATCTCATCTCGCGCCGCATCCCATTCCAGCAGGATCGCGGCCAGCGGCTGCGGAGCGGGGCCGGCGACGACTCGCGCGCCCTCGGCCGGGTCGTACTGGCTGTGCTCGGAGCAGCAGTGAATCACGTTGGCGACGCGGTTACGCGCGCTCTTCTCGCGGCGGAAGCTGATGAAGCTGATGTCCTTGGTCGGGTAGGACAGCTTGTGCGCGCAAATTGCCGAATACGCCACCACCGAGCGGCTCGCGCCGACGCCGCCTTTCCACTCGTAAGGCTGCCCGGCCACGGTCTTGAGTTGCGCTGGCTTCACCGGCTTTCCCAGGTTGAGCAGGAAGCAGGGCGTCGACTCGAACGGGTAATGGAAGATCAGGTTGTGGTTGACCGGCACCAGGCCGGCGCGCAGCGGCAGGCCTTTCTCGTCGACCAGCCGCGCCCGGCCGTAGCTCTGCGCGCGAGCGTCGCCGGTGACCGCGGGGGCGCCGAGCGCGGCAGCCGAGACTGCACAGAACTTGATGAAGCCCCGGCGTTCCATCCCTACAGGTTGTATCCCTTCTCGTTGTGCAGCACCGTGTCGAGTCCCTCGGTTTCCTCTTCGTTAGCAACGCGCATGCCAGCGACCGCGTCGACCAGCTTGATGAGGATGAACGTTAGCACTCCCGACCAGACCGCCGTCACCAGCACGCCGATCAGCTGGGTCATCACCTGCTCGCCCATGGTGACTTTTTCCGGGTAGCCGATGCCGCCGAACGTGGCGGAGACGAAAATCCCGGTCATCAGCGTGCCGAGCAGGCCGCCGACGCCGTGCACCGGGAACACGTCGAGCGAATCGTCGACGTTGAGCGCGCGCTTCATGTAGTTGGTGGCGAAGAAGCAGCACACGCCGGCGACGCCGCCGATGATCAGCGCGCCGATCGGCCCGACGAACCCGGAGGCGGGGGTGATGGTGCCGAGCCCCGCGACCATGCCGGTGACGATGCCCAGCACCGAAGGTTTTTCGTAGCGCAGCCACTCGCAAATCATCCAGGCGAACGCGCCGGTGGCCGCGCCGATATGGGTCACGAGCATCGCCATGCCCGCCGAACCGTCGGCGGCGAGCGCGCTGCCGGCGTTGAAGCCGAACCAGCCGCACCAGAGCATCGCCGCGCCGGTCACCACCATCGTCATGTTGTGCGGCGCCATCTGGGTCTCGGGGAAGCCGCGCCGGCGACCGAGGACGAGCGCGCACACCAGCGCCGCCATGCCGGCGTTCAGGTGCACCACCGTGCCGCCGGCAAAGTCCATCAGGCCTTTCTTCTGCAGCCAGCCGTCCCCCCATACCCAGTGCGCGAGCGGGCAGTACACGATCAGAAGCCAGAGCAAGCTGAACAGCAGCATGCCGCCGAAGCGAACGCGCTCGGCGTAGGCGCCGATCACCAGCGCCGGAGTGATGATCGCGAACGTCATCTGGTACATCGCGAACACGCTCTCGGGAATGCTGCCCTTGACCGTCGCGACCGCGATCCCGGAGAAGAACATCTTGCCGGTGCCGCCCCACCAGGCGTCGCCGTCGCCGAAGGCGATGCTGTAGCCGATCACCAGCCAGGCGAGGGTCACGAGGCAGGTGATGGCGAAACACTGCATCAGCACCGAGAGCACGTTCTTCGTGCGCACCAGGCCGGCATAGAACAGCGCCAGGCCGGGCAGGGTCATGAACAGCACCAGCACCGAGGCGGTGATCATCCAGGCGGTGTTGGCCGGGTCGAGCTTCGGCGCCGCTGCTGGAGCCTGCGCGAGCACCGCGGGCGCGTACAGGGCCAGTAACCCGATGAGAATTTTCATTGTCCAGCCTCCCCTTGTTGTAACTTTATTGTAGGTCCTCGGCATGGAAGCCGAAAGCGCCGCGGCCGCGGTCGGCGAACCAGCGCTTGAGGGTGAGGCCGACGGTACGGAAGGCGATGTCCTTCCACGGGATCTTGTCCTCGTCCCAGAGCGCCACCTCGAGCGTTTCCTCGCCCGGCTTGAAGTCGAGCGCGCGCAGGCGCGCCCGGTAGAACAGGTGCACCTGGTTCACGTAAGGCACCGAGATCATGCTGAACGGCGCGCCGAGCTCGACCTCGGCGCCGGCTTCCTCCAGCGTCTCGCGCAGCGCGCCCTGCGCGGTGGTTTCGCCGTTCTCCATGAAGCCTGCGGGCAGCGTCCAGTAGCCGTAGCGCGGCTCGATCGCCCGGCGGCAGAGCAGCAGCCGGCCTTCGAACTCCGGGATCGAGCCCACCACCACGCGCGGGTTCTGGTAGTGGATCTCGCCGCACTGGTCGCACACCCAGCGCGGCAGGTTGTCGCCCGGCGGCACGCGCTTGACGACAGGGGAGGCGCAGTTGCAGCAGAACTTCATTTCAGAATCTCATCCAGGCTTTTGAGAACGCGGTCGGGCTTGAACCCGAGGCGGTCGACGGGCGCGCCCGAGCGGTTGATCCAGTAGACGGTGAAGCCGTACGACTTCGCGCCGATGGCGTCCCAGCAATTGGACGACACGAAGCCGATGTTCTTCGTCTTCAGCGCCTCGACGGCCAGCTGGTAGACCTGCGGCGCGGGCTTGAAGATCTTCAGCTGGTCGACGCTGATCACGGCGTCGAGCTCGAGCCCGGAGTTTTTCACCAGCGGCAGCAGGATGTCGGGCGAGCCGTTGGACAGGATGGCCCTTGGGGTTTTCAATTTCGCCAGCGTCTGCGTCACGTCCGGATACAACGCGAGGTTGAGGTATTCCCCCATCAGCCCTTCCATCTGCGCCACGCTCAGCTCGAGCCTCAGCGCCTCGCAGCTGTAGGCCAGCGCCTCGCGCGTCACGGTGGAGAAGGGGACATAGCGCTGCATCAGGCTGCGCTGCCAGGTGTATTCGAGCTGCTTGGCGCGCCACAGCTGCGACAGCTGCGCGCCCTTTCCCGGCCAGCAGGATTCGCAGCGCGCGGCGACCGAATACACGTCGTAAAGCGTTCCGTAGGCATCGAACACGAACGCTTCGGGTCGCATGGTCGAAGTATAGAATCCTCGCATGCCGGACCGCTACGAAGAGCTCTATCGCAGCTTCCGTTGGGACGTGCCCAAGCAGTACAACATGGCGCGCGCGTGCTGCGGAAACTGGGCCGGGGACCGCGGCCGCTTCGCGCTCTACTGGGAAGACGAGTCCGGTGCGATGGCGGCGTATTCCTACTGGGACCTGCAGCAGGCGGCGAACCGGCTGTCGAACGCACTGGCCGCGCTCGGCGTGAAACGCGGCGACCGGGTCGCCATCATCCTGCCGCAGCGGCCCGAGACCGTGATCGCGTACATCGCGGTGTTCCAGATGGGCGCCATCGCGCTGCCGCTGTCGCACTTGTTCGGCCCCGACGCGCTCGAGTACCGGATGGAGCACGCCGAAGCGTCGATCGCGATCGTCGAGCCCGCCACCATCGCCAACCTGTGGGCGATCCGCCAGCACCTTACGCACCTGCGGCACGTGATCGGCGTGGGCGGCGCGGGGGAGTCGGGCGTGCACGCGTGGGATGCGCTGCTGGGCAAATCCAGCTCGCGCTTTACCCCGGTGGATACGTTAGCCGATGACCCGGCGCTCATCATCTATACCAGCGGCACCACCGGCCCGCCGAAGGGCGCGCTCAAGGCGCATCGCACGCTGATCGGCAACGTGCCGGGCTTCGTGCACTCGCACGACTTCTTCCCGCGCGCCGGCGACATGTTCTGGTCGCCCGCCGACTGGGCTTGGACCGGCGGCTTGATGGACGCGCTGCTGCCTTCGCTCATGTTCGGCGTGCCGATCCTCGGCTACCGCGGGCGCTTCGATGCCGAGAAGGCCTACTACCTGATCGAGAAGTACGGCGTGCGCAACTCGTTCCTCTTTCCCACCGCGCTCAAGCTGATGATGAAGGCGGTGCCGGAGCCGAAGCGCAACTACGACTTCGCGCTGCGCTCGATCATGAGCGCGGGCGAATCGGTCGGCGTCACCGTGTTCGAGTGGGCGAAGGAGCAGCTCGGCGTCACCATCAACGAGATGTTCGGGCAGACCGAGATCAACTACGTGGTCGGCAACTGCCAGTCGGCATGGCCGGCGAAGCCGGGATCGATCGGCCGGCCGTATCCCGGGCATCGCGTCGCGGTGATCGACGACCAGGGAAACGAGTTGCCGGCCGGCGAGCTGGGAGAGATTGCAGTCAAAAAAGAAAACGATCCCGTGTTTTTCCTCGAGTACTGGAAGAACCCGCAGGCGACCAAGGACAAGTTCATCGGCGACTGGGGCTGCACCGGCGACCAGGCGAAGCGCGACGAGCAGGGCTACCTCTGGTACCAGGGGCGCTCGGACGACGTGATCAAGAGCGCGGGCTACCGCATCGGTCCCGCCGAGATCGAAAGCTGCCTGGTCAAGCACCCGGCGGTGCTGAACGCGGCGGTGATCGGCAAGCCCGACACTACGCGCGGCGCGATCATCAAGGCATTCGTGGTGCTTCAGCCGGGGCATTCCCCGACGGAAGGGCTGGTGGGCGAGATTCAAGACCATGTGCGCGGCCGGCTGGCGCCTTACGAGTACCCCAGGGAAATCGAGTTCATCGACGCGCTGCCCATGACGACCACGGGCAAAGTGCAGCGCAAGGAATTGCGCAAGCGGGAAGAAGCAAAGCTTCGAAGCCACGCAGCTAAGGCGTGAAGCGCATTCTCCTCATCGGTGCCGGCCACGGGCACCTGGTGGTGCTGCGCAGCCTCGCCGACAAGCCGCTGTACGGCGCGCGCATCACGCTGGTGAGCCCTTATCCGACGCTGGTCTATTCTGGGATGCTGCCGGGGCTGCTTGCCGGTCACTATCGCCGCGCCGATGCGCAAATCGACATCGCCGCGCTCGCGGAGCGCGCCTACGTCGAGTTCGAGCAGGGGGAAGTGACGCGGCTCGATGCCGCGAACCGCCTCGCGATCCTCAAGGACGGCCGCAGCTTCGGCTACGACTTCGCCTCGCTCAACGCGGGCTCGCTCGTCGACACGTCCTTCCCCGGCGCCGAGCATGCGCTGCCGGTGAAGCCGTTCGAGCGCTTCCTCTCGCAGCTGCGCCTCGCCGAGCGCGTGGCGGTGGTCGGCGCCGGCGCGGCGGGCGCGGAGATCGCGATGGCGCTGCGCCACCGCGGGGCGCAGGTCACGCTCTACGCCGAGCATCCCCTGCAGCCGCAGGCGCTGGCAGAGCGGGTGGTGGGCGAGCTGCGCAGGCGCAAGGTCGATTTCCGGCCGGGAATGGCGGTGACCTCGGTGGAAGCCGGTCCGGTGGTGATCGCCGGCTCCGCCCGCCAGGCGTTCGACCTGGTCATGCTCGCCACCGGCGCGAAGGCGCTGCCGTGGCTGCGCGAATCCGGGCTGGCGACCGACGAGCGCGGATTCGCGCTGGTGCATCCGACGCTGCAAAGCGTCTCGCACCCGGAGGTGTTCGTGCTCGGCGACTGCGCCACCTTGCGTGAATCGCCGCATCCCAAGTCGGGGGTCTACGCGGTGCGTCATGGCGAAGCGCTGATCGCGAACGTGCGCCGCCTGTTCAGCAGCCAGCCGCTCGAGCCCTATTTGCCGCAGAAGAACGCGCTGCTGCTGCTCACCTGCGGCGCGCGCTACGTGGTCGCGCAACGCGGCAACTGGAGCGCGCAGGGGCGCTCGCTGTGGTGGCTGAAGAACCGCATCGACCGGCGCTGGGTGGCCAGCTTCAGGTAAAAAAAATCCGCGGACGCCGTTAAGCGCCGCGGACCCTGGCCGGGGGACCGGCTAGTTCTGGATCCCGAGGTGCTGCTTGATGTCCTCGATGGTCACTTGCGCCACCGCGATACGCTCGGCGTCCGGGGTGGAGCGGAATACGATGGTCAGGCCCGAGTTGCGCGCATTGGTGCCGCGGCTGCGCAGGTCGACATAGCGCGAGCCGATGCGCTTGCCGCGCGTATCCCAGAGCACGACGCCGCCCTTGATCTTCTCTTCGTAGGCGATGACGGTGCCGGCCTCGGTGTAGCGCGGCGTGAACAGCACTACGCGGTCGAGCTCTTCACCGGCCTTGCAATCGCAAAGACGCTCGCGGTAGCCGATGACGTGGCCCTGGGCGTTCTTCAGGGTTTCCTTGCCGAGGGGTTTGTAGTCGAGCAGCGAGCAGCCGCTCGCCGCCAGGCTGACTGCCAGCAGAATTATTGTTTTGGCGAATCTCATCGCACTTCCTTTCACGCCCGTCACTGCGGGCTCTTTCTTATTAGAACGGCACTGTACGCCGGGTTGTCAGCAGGTGCAAAGGAAGGACTACCGGATAAACGTAACTGTCTGTTTAGAAATAATAAAGCGGCGCCGGACGGCTTTGGAGCTGGACGAGCGGCTGGCACCCCGGACACGAATCGAACGTGCGACCTGCCCCTTAGGAGGGGGCTGCTCTATCCACTGAGCTACCGGGGCGCGGCGGGGATTTTACTTCCCGCGCTCAAAAGGGGTTTAGGCGGCCTATATGATTCCGGCATGCTCGATAGGCGCTGCTTGAAGTTTCTCCTTCCCCTGTTTTTTCTAGCCGCGCCGGCGGCGGCGCAGCCGCAGACCTGGGCCTGGGACGACGGCACCGTTCCGTATGTGCAGACGCCGATGGAAATCGTCGAGCGCATGATGCGCATGGCGGAGGTCGGGCGCGGCGACTACCTGATCGATCTCGGCTCGGGCGACGGCCGCATCGTGGTCGAGGCGGCGAAGCGCGGCGCGCGCGGCCTGGGCGTGGACCTCGATCCCAGCCTGGTGAAGCTCGCGACCGAGAACGCGAACGGCGCCGGCGTCGGCGAGCGCGCGCGCTTCGAGGTGCGCGACATCTTCGAGACCGATCTTTCCGGCGCCACGGTGGTCGCGTTCTACCTGCTGCCCGAGTTCAACGCCAAGCTGATGCCCAAGCTGCTCAAGCTCAAGCCCGGCACGCGCATCGTGTCGCATGACGGCGGCATCGGCGACTGGCCGCCCGACGAGCGCCTCGAGATGCGCGCGCCGGAGAAGCCGGTCGGCGTCGGCGGCGTTTCGCGCGTGGAACTGTGGATCGTGCCGGCCGACGCCAGGGGCGTCTGGGTGAGCGATCTGCCCGCGCACGGCGGGAGATGGAATTTCAAAGTGAAGCAGACCTATCAAGTCATGGACATCGATGTCGCGGCGCAGGGCAGGGACCTGCTGGTGCGCAACAGCCGGCTGCGCGGCGAGGAAATCAAGGTCATCGTCACCGGCGTCGTCAACGGACGCGCCTGGCACCACTACTTCGTCGGCGCGCTGCGAGGCGATCGCATCACCGGCGAAGTCACGGTCTCCGACGGTAATAACAAAAGGAGCTTTCCTTGGACGGCCACCAGAACACGATGAAGGACGCGACCCACCCCCAGGAGCTGCTCTCGGTCCCGGACGGGATCTTTCTGGTCGCCGGGATGGTGATCGGCGTCGGCATCTTCAAGCTGCCCGGGCTGGTCGCCGGCAACGCGGCGAGCGCCACGCAGTTCTTCGGCGCGTGGATCATCGGCGGCCTCGCCTGCCTGTGCGGCGCGCTGGTCTACGCCGAGCTCGCCTCGCGCCATCCTGAAACCGGCGGCGAGTACACGTTCCTGAGGCACGGGCTGGGCGAGGGCGCGGCCTTCGTCTTCGCCTGGTCGCGCATGACCGTGATCCAGACCGGCGCCATCGCCGCGGTCGCTTTCGTGTTCGGCGAATACGCCTCGCAGCTCGTCAACTTCGGCGCGCAGACCAACGCGATCTGGGCGGCGATCAGCGTCGCGGTGCTCACCGCGCTCAACCTGCTCGGCACGCCACAGTCGAAGGGCCTGCAGAAAGTGATGGAGGCGTTGCTCATCACCTCGCTCGCGGTGATCGCGATCGGCGGCATCGTCATCGGCGGCGCGCCCGCGGCGCCGGCGCCGGCCCCGGGCGCTGGCGGCGGCTCCTTCGCGCTGATGATGATCTTCGTGCTGTACACCTTCGGCGGCTGGAACGAGGGCGCGTATCTCGCCGGCGAGGTGCGCAATGCGCGCCGCAGCATGGTCAAGGTCCTGGCGGGCGGGCTGCTGGTAGTCACGGCGCTCTACCTGCTGGTGAACTGGGGCTATTACGCCGCGCTTGGCCTGGCCGGGATCCGGGATTCCAAAGCGATCGCAGTCGACACCATGCGCCTCGTCGCCGGGCAGAGCGCCGCGATGCTGGTCGCGCTCATCGTCTGTGTCTCCGCGATCACCACGATCAACGCCGCGATCTTCACCGGCGCGCGCACCAACTGGGCGCTCGGCCGCGACTATCGCGCGTTCGCGTTCCTCGGCAACTGGCGCGCGAGCGGCTCGACGCCGGCCAATGCGCTGCTGGTTCAGGGCGCGATCGTGCTGGTGCTGATCTATGCCGGCTCGACCACGCGTGACGGCTTCGAGGCGATGGT
>Ga0307497_10000386_pt1 | contig 10235 bp, 6 predicted proteins | sample 10_S_MG_FD_201366 | JGI IMG/M metagenome (GOLD analysis project Ga0307497, IMG submission 201366) | Soil microbial communities from Populus trichocarpa stands in riparian zone in the Pacific Northwest, United States - 10_S | ecosystem: Environmental > Terrestrial > Soil > Riparian zone > Trees...
GAAAGGATTCGCGCGTGCGCTTCGCGGCGCGCGCGCTCACGGAGGAGACAGGGCCATGAGCCGACGCCTGCTCGCGCTTGCGCTCGCGCTGCTCGCCTCGGCGTGCCAGAGCACGGGGCCGACGCAAGTCGGCACGAGTGGCAACACCGAGCTCGGAACGCCGACGCAGCGGCAGATCCTGCTCACGGTTCGCCAGCCGGAATCGCTCGCGCTCGGGCTCACCGGCTCTCCGAACCAGAAGTACGCGCAGCGCCGTTACGGCCCGACGCCGTCGGTCGAGCGGATCCTCACGCAACTCGCGCACGAGCATCGGCTCACGCGCGTCGACGGCTGGTCGATCGCCTCGCTATCCGTGTACTGCGAAGTGTTCGCTGTGACGGATGACCGGCCGCTCAGCGACGTGATCGCGAAGCTTGCGGCCGACCCGCGCGTCGAGCTCGTCCAGCCGATGAACGTCTTCGACACGCAGAGCGCCCGCTACGACGACCCGTACGCCGAGCTGCAAGCGAGCTCGATCCAGATGGAGATCGAGGACGCGCACCGCGTCGCGACCGGCCGCGGCGTCTCGATCGCGATCATTGATTCCGCGATCGATGCTTCGCATCCGGATTTGCGGGGCCGCGTGCGGCTCGAGAGAGACTTCGTCGCCGCCGGTCCGGGCCCACGTGGCGGGGAGGTGCACGGCACGGCGATCGCGGGCGTGATCGCGTCGGCCGCGAACAATCGCCAGGGGATTGTCGGCGTCGCACCCGACGTGACGATCGCGTCCCTGCGCGCGTGTTGGGCGGTCGCGCCGGACAGCGTCGCGGCGCAATGCTCGAGCTTCTCGCTGGCGCGCGCCCTCGAGGTCGCACTCGATCTCAAGCCGAATGTCGTGAACCTGAGCCTCGCGGGCCCCGACGATCCGTTGCTCGCGCGCCTGCTCGACGAGCTCATCGCGCGCGGCACCATCGTCGTGGCCGCACGGCCCGAACGCGGCGTCACCGGCCACGAATTCCCGGCCTCGCATCCGCGCGTGCTGTCCGCACATTCTGCGACCGATGCGTCGGGCGCGCCGTCGCCGTACGTCCTCGGCGCCCCGGCGACCGATGTGCTCACGACGACGCCGGGGGCGAGATACGCGTTCTTGTCCGGCAACTCGTTGGCGGCCGCGAACACGGCGGGTGTCGTTGCGCTGTTGCTCGAGCGCGGGCCGCACGCGGACGTCGAGCGGATCGCCGAGGTTCTGACCGATACGACGACGCGCACCGCGGGCGGTGCGTCGATCAACGCGTGCCGCGCGCTCGAGCGTCTGACCGATTCCGCGTTCTGCGCGCAGCGCGCGCAGCTCGCTAAATTCTAGGTTTGCGGCCGCGCAGCGCGTACGAGACGCTAAGCACGTACTGAGTGCCTTGCGGGTCACCGAGCCAGCTGACGTAGTCGTACCCGCTCTCGTAGTACCGCAGGTCGATTACGAAGCGGCGCACGACCTTCGACACGCCGAGGTTCCAGTGCGTGTACTCCACGCGCGGGCTCGCGAGCGCGAAATGGCCGAGCGTTCCGCCAATCTCGAAGTCTCCGCGCAGCGGTAGCGCGAACGAGAGCTCCTGGTTCAGCGAGGAACGCGGGAATCCGTAGAACTGGTCGGTGTAGGACGCGGTGTAGTAGACGCGATCACGGAAACCGACGGTGCCGCCGAACTCGGTCCAGTCGTACGAGATCGACGTGTCAGGGTAGACGTAGCGGCCCAGCATCAGCGTCCACGACCAATCTTCGTTGCGCCGGTGGTAGCCGCCGTACACCTCCGACTCGATGTCGCGAGGCTTCGCCCATGTCTTCTCGGTCTCGTAGTCGACGTTCGCGGCCCATGCGCCGACGAACCAGCCGCGCCTTTGCTGATAATCGATACCGAGCTGCAGCGACAGCCCGTCGTTTTGCGCGAGGCCTCGGTTCCAGTAACCGTTCGCGAGCGTCACGTAACCGTTCAAGCTCGGCGCGCCGTCTTGCGCCCACGCCGCGGCGGACGCAATGCACGAGAGCAGCGACGACAACAAGACCGGGGCGATTCTCACGGCCGGGAACATCCTCACGCAGGTGCCGGAATTCTAGGCCCGTGCTCGGGGCGCGCGCCATCCGACGGCCGTTCCGGCTCGATGCGCGGGCGGCCGCGCCGGCGGCCAAGCATCGTACTACCCTGCTACGGAGCCTGCTTATGTTGCCTCGGTGCCCCGCAGCGCGGCGCGATCGCGGCCGTCGGCCCCGCGGGGGGCGCGCCTGGGCCCCTTCCCAGCACTACGGCTCGCGCACGTCGTAACCACGCTCACGAAGCCGCGCGAGCGGCCCGTCGGCGCGTAGCAGATCGCCGACGCCGAGGGTCGCGAACGTCGTCTGGTTCGCCCCGAGAGAGCGCTCTGCTGCCTCGAGCCACGCGTCTTCCGCCTTTCGCAGCGTCTCGCGCAGACCGGCGGCAGTGCCCGCGAACGACAGGCACTCCCCTTCGATGTCGGGATAGTCGAAACGGCGCAGTGCCGCGAGGTCGCCGACCGCCCACGCGCGGGCGCGCTCCGCGATTCCCGGCAGATCGTTCTCGATGCCGGCGAGCACGGCCGTGAAACAGTCGATCTCGGCTTGCGTAGACAACGCCTCCGCGGCGTCGAGCAGCTCGCCCGGATCGGCGCGGATCTCGGTGTCGATCGCCTTCGCGCGCGCGTCACGCACGAGCTTGTCGATCGAACCTTGCAGCTTGCGCCCGGACGACAGTCCCGCAGCGTCGATCGCGCGCGCGAACAAACGACCTGCGACGATCGCGGGCCGCTGCTGCTCGAGGTTGCGCGGCGCGTCGTAGCGGTCGCGGATCGCGGCGTAACGCGCGTAGATTTCGGGAGGCAGCACGGCGGATAGCGTCGCGCCGTCCGCGTTTCGGCTCAGCTTGCGCGCGCGGAAGAACAGCACCGGGTAGCGAAACGGATTGCGCGCCCACGCGTCGACACCGGGCGGCCGGAGCACCTCGTCGGCGCGGCCGATCACGCGCTCGACAATCACTGAGCCCCAGGTGATGTCTTTAGGAATGACGCTCAGCGTGCCGAAGATCCACAGCTCGTGCGTGCCCTGGCTCACCTTCCAGAGCGGCGGGCCCGGATAGCGGCCCGTGACCGTGAATTCCTCGGGCGGCTCGGCGCTGGACGCCAGCGCCGCGAGCGACAGAACGAGGGCGCCGCAGAACCGACGCGCACGCCTCACCTGCTTCGCGCGCGGCGAGATCGGCGTCGTTTCCCTCACGGCGTCCAGGCGTAGCTCACTTTCAAGAAAGCCGTCCGGCCCGTCGGCTCGAGCCGACCCGTGGCCTCGTCCTCGAGCTGATTCGTGGAATAGCCCGCGAAGAATACGGTCTGCGGATTCACCTTGTACGAGTAGAGAATCTGCGCGCCGTGCGACGCCGAGCTCGGCGCCGTAGTCGGGTCGATGTACTGCGAGACGTTACGCTCCGTATCCGAGCCCTGCAGCGTCAGCCGCAGGAAGCTGCGTACCGTGAACTGCCACGTTAGCCTGAGGTCGGTGAGTCGCGCCTTGTAGACGATCGGGCCTTCCCTGCTCCAAAGCCGATCGAGCGTGTACCGCGCCCGAACCAGCAGGTGACGCGTCGCATTCCACTCGAGCTGCGGCTGAATGCGCTGTTGGTCGCGTACTTGGGAGTTCGCGTAGTCGAGCTGCTCGCCGTACGTCCCCTGGAAATAGAACGATAGGCCGCTCGCGGGACGCAGCTGCGCGAACATGAAAGCACTGTTCATGTCGAACACCTGGCCGTTCCAGAACTCGCTACGCGGACCGATATCGATCTCGACGAACGACTGCAGCGGCCCGCCAAACGAGAAGAACGGCTGCAACGAACGCCCGAGCAAACGGCCGTTGGTGTCGTGAGCCTCGTTCCAATACGCGCCGGCGCGCATCTCGGTCCACCAAACGCCGCCCGGGCCCTGCCAGATCCGGTTCGCCTCGATGTTGTCCTCGACGAAGTCGACGCGCGGGACGAAGCCAACGTCCGCGCGAAAGCCCGGGTCGAGCTTCTGGCGGTAGTACTCGGCGAACCAGTTGCGGGACTGGTACCGGTAGTCGGCCTTGAACGCGTCGCCACCGAACGTTCCCGACGGTTGACCGAACGTCGTCGCGACGTCGGCCGGGTATTCCGTTCGCGCGGTCAGATACTGAAAGCGAAACGTGTTCTGGTCGTTGATCCGGTAACGTCCATCGATGCCGCCGACGTCGTTGTGGTAGCCCTCGCCGTGGCGCTGCGTGAACAGTGCACCAATCGTCGACGCGTTGCCGAAGCCGCGTGTGTAGCGTCCGACGACGCCGTCGTTGGATCGAGCAAGCGAGTCCGACTGTGAACCGAGAGGCCCCGGGAACAGCAAATTGGTCACCGCGTCCTTCGTCGCGAACGCACCGAACGTGTTCTGTCCCGTGCGCCCGGTGATTTTCGCGCCGACGTCCGGATCGGCGACCGTGCGCGTGAAGACGGCTCGGAGCGGGCTCGCATAGTAGTCGGAGCCTTCGAGGAAGAACGGCCGCGACTCGGGATAGAACAGCGCGAACTGCGTGTTCTCCTCGAGCTGCGCGACGTCGGCCTCGACCTGAGAGAAGTCGGGGTTGATCGCGAGATCGGCGGTCACGTCGGGCGTGATCCCCCAGCGCACGCCGACTCCGAGCTCCGTGTCGAAGTTACCATTCGTGAACGCGGCGCCAGCGGTCGCCGGCCGCGTGTCAGTGCGGGTGGACGTGAGGCTCGGCACGACCTCGAGCGCCTTCCCCGGCTCCGCGCTCGCGAAGCCGTCGAACTTGCCGAACTGGCAGACGTAGCAGCTCTTGTTGCGGTCTTGCGGGTTGTTCGAGATCCGCGTGCGGACGTTGCGCGGGCGAAAGCGGAGCAAATCGATGCCCCAGGTCTGGTCGCGTCCCGAGCGCGGGAATCTGAGCTGGCTGAACGGGATCGCGAACTCGACGACGTAGCCCTCGGGCGTGATACGACCGGCCGAGCCCCAGATCGCGTCCCAAGCGGGGTTCTCAGAGCGATTCACGTCGTCCTGAATCGCGTCCATCTGCACGCCAAGCGGGTTCACGAAGAACTCGAACGCGCGGCGCTCGTCGTTGAACGTGTCGACCACGATGCCGACGAAGTCGTCGTTCCACGCGGTGTCGGAATCGCGCAGGAACGCGCGGATCGATTCGGGCTCCGGGTCGCGCGCGTCGAAGGCGACGAGCAGCTGGGCGCCGTTCTCGACGAGATAGACCTTGGTCGCGACTTGCGCGGGCAGGTTCTCGCGCGGATACGTCTCGACCGTGAGCTCGACGACGAGCGCGTGGGCCCAGATCGCATCGTCGAGCACGCCGTCGATCTTGGCTTGGCCCTCGGCGTGCGGGATCGCACGGTGCACGGAGGCCGTTGCACGCTCCGTTTCGTCCGCGGCCACGCGCGCCGGCAGCGAGAGGAGCCAGACCGCGCACGCGGCGGCCATGGCCGCCGCGGCGGTGGATTCAATCGTCACGAAACGGCGTCCTTCCCCCAGACACAGTCCTAGATGCGCGCGGCCGGAGCCGGGTCTCGCGCGTGCGGAACTCTGGCCTCTCGTCCAGTCGAAGACAATCTTATGTCTCGTCCGGGGCGGCGGACTGGCGGCATCGCGAAGACTGTGAAGCGCGTCAATTTTTCTAAAGCCCGGCTCGCGTGAGCCCCGCGTCTCGGCCGCGGGCGGCGCGCGCGTCGCGAAGGGGCCTCGCGAGCGCAAACCCTCGCTTGAGATCGCAGATCGGGCGCGCACCGCATCCCTTGGGCGCGACGCGAATTTTGCCGTCGGGCGGCGTGCCGGACGCGCCGATTTTCTAGCGCCCCGGTTCCGGCGGTCCCGGTACAGGCTCTACCCGTTTTGACCGCTGCAGGCCCTTAATCTGCTTGAGTTTTTCCGCTCTATTCGGGTACAGTCCAGGGTCACGAAAGCGCGTGGGCGACCCCCTGCGCGCGGCTCGATTTAGAGTCAGTCCTTGGTGTCGTGTTCGCTCGGGGGAGATCGATGCGCGAGCAAGAGACTTTGGTTCCGAATTTCCGCTTCGTCTTGACGCTCATCTTGGGTTGCGCTGCGGCCGTATGCAGCCTCGTCGCACCCGCCGGAGCAGTCACCGCGACGTCCGTGGCGGCCGCGGCGCGCGCGAATGACGTCGCGCAAATGCGCCAACTGATCAAATCGGGCGCGGATGTGAACGCCCCGGCCGCGGATGGGTCGACCGCGCTGCTGTACGCGACGTTCGACTCGAACGTCGAAATCATCAAGACGCTACTCGCGGCCGGAGCCGATCCGAACGTCGCGAACCACTTCGGCGTGACGCCGTTGCTGCAAGCGAGCCGCTACGGCGACGAGACCGCCATGGAGGCTCTGCTGAAGGGCGGGGCCGACATCGGCAAGGCGCAGCGCGAAGGCGAGACCCCGTTGATGGCAGCCGCTCGAGCCGGAAGCGTCCCGGCCGTCAAGCTGTTGATCAAGCACGGCGCCGACCCGAACGCGACCGAGTCGCTCTGGGACGAGACCGCACTGATGTGGGCGACGGCCGAAGGCCATCTCGACGTCGTCGACGCGCTGCTCGCCGCGGGCGCCGATCCGAATCGCAAAGCGCGAGCGTCGGAGCTGACGAAGCGCAGCACTCGAACCGATTTCCCGTCCGGCGGGTTCACCGCGGTAATGTGGGCCGCGCGTAACGGCGACGAGGCCCTCGTGCGCCGGCTCGTCCAGGGCGGAGCCGACCTCAAGCTCACGAACGCCGACGGCGCGACCGCGACGACGCTCGCGATCATCAACGATCGCTTCGATCTGGCCGCGAAGCTGCTCGATCTCGGCGCCGACGCGAACGACGGCTCGCTCTATCAAGCCGTGGAGATGCACGACGCAACGACGGACTGGCGCGCGAAGGACGGCTCACGGCTGCGCGCCGATCACCCGAACAAGCTCACGGCGCTGGATCTGATCAGGGTTTTGCTCGATCACGGCGCGGACCCGAACAAGCCCTATCAGGCGCAGATGCATTCGACGTCGATGTGCTGCGACACGCACGCGAACGGCACGGCGTTCTATCGCGCCGCGATCGCGGCCGACGTCGAGACGCTGAAGCTGATGGTCGCGAAGGGCGCCGACCTCGAATGGGCCCCGAAGGCCGTCGAGAAGGGCCCGCGCGACGCGTTCGGCCCGAACAACACCGGCAAGACACCGCTGATGGTCGCGATGGACGGCGGCAAAGGCGTCGGCATGGCGGGCGGTCCCGGCGACATTCGCGAAGGGGCCGAGGCGCCGTTTCGCGAGATTTCGGACCGCAAGCCGCTCGACGCGATGCAGGCGCTGATCGATGCCGGCGCGAACGTGAACGCGAAGACGCCCGCCGGCGACTCCGCGCTGCACATTGCCGCATTCGCGGGCAAGCTCGACGTCGTCCGACTCCTCGCGAAGAACGGCGCGGACTTGAACCTCAAGGACGGCGCGGGCCTCACGGCCCTTCAGGTCGTCGAGAAGCAGCCGCCGCGTCCACCTCCCCCGACGTCGGGCGCGCTCGCGGGTGAGAAGCAAGGCGCTCAACCCACGGAGGTCGCGGCGCTGCTCCGCGAGCTCATGCATGGCGGCAGCGCCCAGGCGAATCTCGCGGAGGGCCGGTCGAAGTGAAGGCTTGGGTCTATGGCGCGGGCGTCGTCGCGGCGGGCGCCGCGGCCTTCGTAGCGATGCATCACGGCAGCCCCGACGCTGCGCTCGGCCAGCAGTGGGGAATGCTCAATCGCTACTGCATGGACTGCCACAACAAGTCGGACTTCACCGCAGAGCTGTCTTTCGAGGGTCGTGCCCCGGACAACGTGCCGATGGACCCGGGCACTTGGGAGAAAGTGCTCCACAAGCTCGAGATCGGTGCGATGCCGCCGCGCAAGGAGCCGCAGCCGCCGGCGGAGGTTCGCGCGCAGTTCATCGGCGCGCTCACGAGCAAGCTCGATGCGAACGCCGCCGCTAAGCCGTATGCCGGCAGCACCAAAGTCCACCGGTTGAACCGAGCGGAGTACGCGAACGCGGTGCGCGACCTGCTCGGCGTCGAGGCGGACATCCAGGACCTCCTGCCGAGCGACGGCGGCGACTTCGGCTTCGACAACATCGCCCAGGTTCTCAAGACCTCGCCGCTGCTGCTCGAGCGCTACCTCACGGTCGCACTTCGAGTCGCGGACATGGCGGTTGGCAATCCCGAGGCCGTCGTAACCGCAACGTCGTACCGGATCCCTTTCGACGTGAGCCAGGACAAACAGCTCGAGGGCCTGCCGCTCGGAACGCGCGGCGGCATTGCGGTTCGCCACACGTTCCCCGCGGACGCGGAGTACGTGCTGTCGGGGCGGCTGTTCATCGGCGTCGAGGAAGGCTACTTCGGTGTCGAGGGACACGACCGGCCGCACGAGTTCCTGATTCTCGTCGACGGCCAGACCGTGTTCTCGAACGAGGTCGGCAGCAAGGAAGATCATGAGCTCGCCGTCGCGGAGGGCATCAACAAGGTTCGAACGGAGGTCGACGCGAAGATGACGTCGCCGCCGATTCGCGTCACCGCAGGCCCGCACGAAGTCGCGTTCACGTGGCGCGAGCGCGCCGACGCGGAACAAAACGCGTGGGAGCCCGGGCTGCGGGCTTCGCTCGAAGTCCACAACCCGTCTGGCATGCCGCGGCTCGAGGACGGCGTGATCCAGGGTCCGTACAACGTGACCGGTGTGGGCGACACACCGACTCGCGAACGCGTGTTCACGTGCCAGCCGTCCTCCGCGGCCGAGGAACCGGCTTGCGCCGAGAAGATCGTGTCGGCGCTCGAGCGGCGCGCATTCCGGCGCCCGATCACGAGCGAGGACTTGAAGCCCGCGCTCGCGTTCTACAGCAAGGCCCGCGAGGACGGCGGCGACTTCAACGCCGGCATCCGCGCCGCCGTCGCGCGCACGCTCGTGAGCCCGTGGTTCTTGTTCCGCGTCGAGAACGACTCCGCCGACACGCCGGCCGGCTCGAATCACGCGATCAGCGATCTAGAGCTTGCTTCGCGGCTATCGTTCTTCCTCTGGTCGAGCATCCCGGACGACGAGCTCCTCGATCAAGCGGAGAAGGGCCGGCTGCGCGACCCGACGGTGCTCAAGGCGCAGGTCGAGCGGCTGCTCGCGGATCCACGCTCCGACGCGCTCGTCGACAACTTCGTCGGCCAGTGGCTGCACCTGCGCAACCTCGAATCGCTCGTGCGGCCCGACCTGTTGCTGTACCCGGATTTCGACGACAACCTGCGCAAGGCGTTCCGGCGCGAGACCGAGATGCTGTTCGGGTACGTGCTCCGCGAGGATCGCCCGGTCGATGAGCTGCTGACCGCCAACTACACGTTCGCCAATGAGCGCTTGGCGCGCCATTACGGACTCAAGGGCGTTTACGGTTCTCGGTTCCGCAAAGTAGAGCTCACGGACGCGAATCGCTTCGGCCTGTTCGGCCAGGGCAGCATCCTGTCCCTCACGTCGGTTTCGACGCGCACCTCGCCGATCATCCGCGGCAAGTTCATCGTGACGGAGTTCTGGAACAACCCGCCGCCGGCGCCGCCGGCGACCGTGCCCGCGCTCGAACAGAGCAAGCCGCAGGGGCGACCGTCCACGGTCCGCGAGCAGCTCGAGTTGCACCGCGCAAACCCGACCTGTGCCGGTTGCCACAACAACATCGACCCGGTCGGCTTCGCGCTCGAGAACTTCGACGCGGACGGCTCCTGGCGGGGCGAGACCCGCGAAGGCCTGAAGATCGACTCGGCCGGCGTGTTGGCCGATGGCACCGCCGTGGATGGGCCGGTCGCGCTGCGCAACGCGCTGCTGGCCAAGCCCCAGCTGTTCGCCGACACGGTCACCGAGAAACTGTTGATTTACGGGCTCGGCCGAGGCCTCGAGCCGGCGGATATGCCGATCGTCCGCGGCATCGTGAGAAATGCGGCAAAGCACGGTTACAGCTTGAAGGCTATTGTTTTGGGTATAGTGGATAGCTATCCGTTTCAGATGCGGCTCAATGGCCATGCGTCTGGCGGGGCAGAGACGATCGCGCAAGCGAAGGAGTAGGTAGGCATGTTTATCACGAAGAAGCATCTGGATCGCCGAACGTTCCTGCGCGGCGCAGGCACCGTTCTCGCCGTTCCGTTGCTCGACGCGATGATCCCGGCTGCCACGGCGCAAACGCGCACGGCGAGCAACG